>Ga0075421_100006585_pt1 | contig 14188 bp, 14 predicted proteins | sample SoiMetdeltSBSDD5_FD_75292 | JGI IMG/M metagenome (GOLD analysis project Ga0075421, IMG submission 75292) | Bulk soil microbial communities from a Populus tree surrounding site in Tennessee, USA - Soil MetaG P. deltoides SBSDD5 | ecosystem: Environmental > Terrestrial > Soil > Tree plantation...
CGCCCGCGGCGAGCTCACCGTCCACCACGAGGACGTCCCGGACTTCCGCGACCGCGACGGCAAGCCGTCACACATGGACAGCATGAGCATGCCGTTCACGCTCGCCCCGGAGCTGCCGATGAGCGGCATCGCGGTGGACGACAAGGTGGCGATCACCTTCGAGGTGCGCTGGAACGCACAGCCGACGCTGCGCGTCACGAAGATCGAGGAGCTCCCGGCCGAGACCGCGCTCGACCTCGGCGGACCGAAGCTCGAGCTCGTCGCGCCGCTGGGGTCGTCCTCGTCTCCGCCGCCCGCGCCCACTCCAGCCGCGGAGGCGACGCCGTCGAACCGCCCGGCGGGCGACGGCCCTGCCTCCCCACCACCGAGCGAGACGATCTGACGGCGCGGCGATGCCGATCTACGAGTTCTACTGCGCCGCCTGCCACACGCTCTACAACTTTTTCTCGCCCCGCATCGACACCGCGACCCGGCCCAGCTGCCCGCGCTGCGGCCGGCCGGAGCTCGAGCGGCGTCCGGCGCGTTTCGCCACCCTGAAGCGGTCTGGAAGCGGCGAGCCCGAGGACGAAGGCGGCGAGGACAACCCCTTCCCCGGCCTCGACGAGGAGCGCCTCGAGCGCGCCATGGAGTCGATGGCAGGCGAGCTCGAGAAGGCCGGCGACGAGGAGGACCCGCGCCAGATGGCGCGCTTCTTCCGCCGCTTCGGCGACGTCGCCGGCATGCGCCTCGGCCCGCGCATGGAAGACATGCTCCGCCGCCTCGAGAAGGGCGAGGACATGGACGCCCTCGAGGAGGAGATGGGCGGCAGCGAGGAGGGCGCCGAGGGGGAGCTCGAGGACTGGTTCCAGCTCAAGGAGACGGCGAAGCGCCTGCGGCAGCGGCGGCCGAGGGTCGACGAGACCCTGTATTTCCTCTAGCGGTACAGGGAAACCCTGTGGAGGACCTAGACTCGTATCGTCCCGGCGACACGAGGAGGTCCCCATGCTCGAGTCCGCGGCCTTGCTGCTGTTGGCACATCTGACCGCGCCCCAGGCGCCCGCCTCCCCGAACGTCGTCCGGATCTGCTCCATCGTCGAGGGGACCTGCAGCTCCATCGCCGCAGATTCGCTCGACCCGACGCGGCGCTCGAACGCCGCGAGTGGTCAGCTCGCCTTCGTCGACCCGGCGACGGGCGCGCTCGTGGCACCGACGCTCGAGCAGGAAGAGGAGCTCGCGCGGGCCCTCTCGCTCGCCGAAGAGTCCAAGCGGGACGCCGAGCCCGTGTTCGAGACCCTCTCCGACGGCACCGTCCGCGCCCGCGGCGACTTCCGCGTCTTCCTTCGCGCCGCGACGGAGCCAGGGGCATCGCCCACGGCGGACGAAGGAGAGACGCCGTGAGCCGCGCGACTTCGGACTCGACTCGGGGCCGCCGTCTCGCACTAGCCGCCCTCGCGCTCGCCCTCGCTGCCGGCGCCGCTCACGCGACGACCATCACCATCCTCAACACGGACGCCGCCGGCGAAGGCTTCAACGATCCCACCCCCGCCGCGCTCGTCGCCGGCAATGCAGGGACGACGTTCGGGCAGCAGCGGCAACTCGTCTTCGCGGCGGCCGCGGCGTATTGGGCCAACAGGCTGAGCTCGAGCGTGACCATTCAGGTCGAGGCGAGCTTCGACCCGCTCCTCTGCAGCCCCACGTCGGGGGTCCTCGGCTCGGCAGGGTTTACCGAGGTCTTCCGCGACTTCCCGGCGGCGCCGCTCGCCGGCACCTGGTACCCGATCGCGCTCGCCAACGCGCTGATGGGAACCGACCTCGATCCCGCGGTGGAAGAGGTCCACTCGACCTTCAACTCCAGGCTGGACTCCGACCCCACCTGCCTCGTCGGTCTGGACTGGTTCTACGGCATCGGCGTTCCGACGCCGGCGAATCGCATCTCGCTCTATGAGGTCGTGCTCCACGAGATCGGCCACGGCCTCGGCTTCGCGACGGTGACCAACGGAAGCACCGGCGTCCGCCTGCAGGACTTCGACGACGTCTTCATGACATTCCTGGAGGACCACAGCTCCGCGAAGACCTGGCCCCAGATGAGCAACGCCGAGCGTGCGGCGTCGGCAAGAGACGCCGGAGACTTGCACTGGATCGGGGCTCGGGTGGTGGCCGCGAGCGGCGCCCTCGCCTCCGGCAAGCACCCGGGCGGTCACGTCCGGATGTACGCACCGGCGACCTTCCAGCCCGGCTCCTCGGTGTCGCACTGGGACACCGCGCTCGTCCCGGACGAGACGATGGAGCCAGTCGCCACCGCGAGCCCGAGCGACCTCGTCACCACCGCCGCGCTGCGCGACATCGGCTGGCAGACGCAGCAGGCCTCCGCCTGCGTCCGCGACGCCGACACCGCCTGCCTGCTCTCCGGGCGCTTCGAGGTCGGCGTCGTCTTCGACGCGGGCACCACCGGCACCGCGCAGGTGATGAGCTTCGGCGGCCAGCGTGCCGAGAACGACGAATCGGTCTTCTTCACCTTCTTCAGCGGCACCAACTTCGAGATGGGAGTCAAGGCGCTCCGGGCCTGCGGCGTGCTGAACGACAAGCACTGGGTCTTCGTCAGCGGCCTCACCGATCAGGGGTGGACGGTCACCGTGCGCGATTCGCTCACGGGAGCCGTCAAGACCTATTCGAACGCGGCCGGGCATCTGTCGACGACGTTCGCCGACACGAGCGCCTTCAGCTGTCCGTAGCGCCACCGCGCCACGAGCCGCGTCGACACGGCGTCCGAGGGAACCCCTTCCTCAGGGGGTCGCGCCACGCGAGCCGCCGGCGGTCAGGTCCTCGATCGCCGCGCCGTAGGCTCCGCTCTTGACCTGCTGTGCGCTCCGCCAGCAGCTGTCGAAGGTCGTGAAACGCTCGCTCGACGAGGCGACCGCTCTCGAGCTCGGACTGACGAGAGCCCAGCGGAAGAAGCCGGCCGCGTCCTTCGAGATCTGGAACTTCAACATGGTGTACCTCTCCGCGATTCGGGGCGCTCTTGGTGACTGGTGATCGGGTCTGGTGATTGGAGCTGGCGATCCGAACCTTGGTGATCGCAACCCCGGTTCGCCGCAGCGACGGGTGACGCTGCGAGCCCCAGCTCGCATCCGTCCCACGAGGACTACGCGGCAACCCCCGGCGTGACAGGTCATTCGGGGCGATCGCGGCCCCGACGCGCCTTCCCCTCTACATGCGCCGCGAGGCGGCGCCAAGTGCCAAACGATCCAGTGCCATCCGATACGACCGCGTCCGATCCGGTCGCGGCCGATCGGGTCGAGACCCGAGTCTCGAGTCAGGTCCCGTGTGGACCCACGTCGCGAAACTCGGGTAGCGCCGCCGTCAGCTCCGGCGAGGGCAGCGTGAGCGCCACCGCCAGCGCCGCTCCCGGCGGCCAGCGCACCCTGGCCGCGGGCACGACGCCGCCGGTGAGCCGCGACAGGGCCGGCCCCGGCGCCGCGAGGAGCTCGCCGGGGTGCGCGGCGACGGGGCGGGGCGGCCTGTCGGGTGCCTCGACCTCGGTGCCCGGGGGGACGCTGCCCAGCACCACGATGAGCGTGCCGGCGTCGGCACTCGGAGGAGTGGGTTCGATCGCCATCGCCCGGCCGGCCCCGAACGCACCCGCGGCGAGGCCGAAGTAGTCCTCGAGCGCCGCGAGGAGATGGCTGCCCACCGCGGCCAGCGAAGCCCCATCGTCGCCGTCCTGGCCCTCCACGCGCACCGCGCCCTCCTCGCGCAGGGCGTCGCCGACGAGCGCCACCGCCTCGCGGCGCCCGGCGACGCCTCCGGCGAGGAACTTGCGCAGGTCCACGCGCGGCACCTTCCGCGCGGCGGCCTTGCCTTCCTCCCCACTCGCGCTCATGCGCCGGCGCCCTCCGCGCCCGCTCCGCGCAGCAGGCTCTCGAGCTCCTCCGGGTGCGTGCTACGGATCCGCGCCTCTTCGGTGGTGATGACGCCTGCACGTACGAGCCGCGTCAGCGATTCTTCGAAGGAGGACATCCCGTGACGCTTGCCGAGGGTGATCTCGTTGTAGAGACGGTGCAGGTGCTGGTTGCGGATGTGGTTGCGCACGGCGTAGGTGCCGGTCAAGACCTCGACGACCGGCACCCGCCCCGGCCGGTCGCGGCGGGGGAGGAGCTGCTGCGCGACGATGGCGTGCAAGCAGAGCGCGAGCTGGTGGCGGATCTGCGCCTGCTGCTCGGCGGGGAAGACGTCGACGATGCGGTGCACCGCCTGCACGACGTCGTTGGTGTGCAGCGTGGCGAGGATGAGGTGGCCGGTCTCGGCGGCGGTGAGCGCCGTCGCCACCGTCTCGAGGTCGCGCATCTCGCCGACGAGGATGACGTCGGGGTCCTGGCGCAGCCCGGCACGCAACGCGGCGGCGAACGACGGCGCGTCGGTGCCGACCTCGACCTGCTCGACGAGACACAGGCGGCTCGCGTGCTCGTATTCGATCGGGTCCTCGATGGTGATGACGTGCGCCGCCCGCGTGCGGTTCAGGTGCCCGACGAGCGCCGCGAGAGTCGACGACTTGCCGGCGCCGGTGGGCCCGCAGACGAGCACCAGGCCGCGCGTGGGCGCCACGAGGTCGGCGAGCGTCGCCGGCAGATTGAGCTCCTCGAGCGTGGGGATCCGGCGTGGCAGCGCGCGGAGGGCGGCGGCGAGCACGCCGCGCTGGCGGTGGAGGTTGACGCGGAACCGCCATCCGTCGCGCTCGTCGCCCCCCGTGGCGGTGGCGAAGCGCAGCGTGAGGTCGACGGTCCCCTCGTCGCGGAGCGCACGCCGCTGGCGCTCCGTGAGGCGAGGCTCGAAGAGCCCCTCGAGCGCGTCGGGCGCCAGCGCCGCGCCCGGCAGCGACGCCAGGCGGCCGTCGACGCGCACGGAAGGGGGAGAGCCAGGGACGAGCAAGAGGTCGCTCGCGCCCCGTCGCACGGCCTCGGCGAGCAGGCCCTCGAGCGGATCGTCGGGACGCAAGGCGGCAGGGGCCGGAGCGGCCTCGGCGACCGGCTTCGCGGGAGCGGGCCAGGCCAGCTCCTCTTCGGGCTCGACAGGCAGGGGTTCGAGCCTCGGGGCGCCGGTCTCCGCCGCCGAGGCGGCAGCCGCGTCTCCCCGGTTGAGCTGGTCCACCAGCCTCTCGAGCTCGGGATCCGGGTTGAGCTTGCCGGTCACGTCGCCTCCCCGGCCAGCGCGCGCCGGCGCAGCCGTGCCTCCAGCAAGACCAGGGCCGGCGCCCCCAGCGCCAGCACCACGACGTAGTGCAGACCGCGGTAGAGGAGGGTCGCCGCGGCCGCCTCGAGCTCGGGGACATCCATGGCCACCAGGGCGATCGCCATGCCCGCTTCGGTGGTGCCGACGCCGCCGGGGGTGCCGGTGAAGCCACCGGCGATGACGCCGACCGTCACCGCCAGCCAAGCGGTCAGCAGGTCGACCGGGTGGCCGAGCGAGCGGAAGAAGGCCCAGAGCGCCAGCGCGTTGACGAGCACGTAGGCGACGCCGAGCAGCAGCGCGGCACGGCGTAGCCAGCGTTCGCGCAGGAGCCGATGCGCCACGCGGAGCGACTCGCGAACGTGCTCGTGGATGGCCGCAAGCGTCCCCACGTCCCGGTCGCCCCGCCAGCGCTCGAGCCAGCCGCCGATGCGTTCGACGCGCGCCTCGTCGAGGCGCGCGAGCCAGGTCGCGAAGGCAACGACCGCCGCGAGCAGGGCCAGCGCGAGGGCGACCGCGACCCCGACTCGCCGGTACCAGAGCGCGACGCCGATCACGGCCAGGACTCCGGTCAAGGTGATGACGGTCTGGTGCGCGAGCTGGTCGAAGAGCACGACCCCGTATACGCGGCCGAAGGTCCGATTGCCCTCCCCCGCCGCATGCCGCGCCCGCAGGAGCCCGCCCACCACCGGCGCCGTCGGCGTGAAGCCGTTGGCGCAGACCGCCCCGACCACGGTGAAGAAGCTGTGGAGCAAGTGCGGCAGCGGGCCGAGGCAGCGCAGCGCGAGTCGCCAGCGCAGCGTCCAGATCAGGTAACGGGCGACGAGAAGCGCCATGCCGAGGGCCACGTAGCGGGCATCCGCGGTGGCGATCAGGCGGCCGAGGTCAGCCCAGCGGGGGACGCGCAGCGCGCGCCAGAGCAGGACCACCACCGCCACCGCGAACGCGAGCTGGAGCAGCCGTCGCAGCGGCTGTCCCAGGGAGCGCCTCCAGCGCGCGGGAGACGCCTCGCCACTCACCGCGGGAGCATAGCAAGGGCACTTCGCGTCGACGGTCCGGGCCGCAGAGCGGATGGCGCAGGTAGAGTCCAGCGTCGATGCGCCGCCTCGCTCCGCTGCTCGCCGCGCTGCTCTGGCTCCAGGCGTCGCCGCCAGCCCCCGCCTCGACCGCCCCGCGCTTCCCGCGCTTCCCGCGCTTCCCGAACGTCCTGCTCGTCACCGTCGACACGCTGCGTGCCGACCGGCTCTCGTGTTACGGCTACGGGCGGCGAACGACACCCAACCTCGACCGCCTCCTCGCGCGCGGGGTGCGCTTCGACCAGGCGCGCACCGTCGAGCCGCTCACCAACCCGGCGCTCGCCTCCCTTCTCACCTCGCGTTACCCCCACGAGCACGGGGCGACGCGCAACGGCCTGCGCATGCGGCCCGGGCTCCCCTCGCTCGCCCGCGCCCTGGGCCAGAGGGGGTTCAGCACCGCCGCCTTCGTCGGCAACTGGACGCTGCGCGACGACCTCTCGGGGCTCGGCGAGCACTTCGGCAGCTACCGCCAGATCGCCAGCCGGAAGCGCTGGCTCTTGCTCAAGAGCGAGGCGACGGGAGACGACCTCACCCGCGCCGCCCTCGGTTGGCTGCGCGAGTTGCGGCGGGAGAGCCCCGACCGCCCGTTCCTCCTCTGGGTCCACTACGTCGAGCCGCACGCCCCCTACCGCACGCAGTCGGCGCTGCGCGAGCAGCTCGGCCTGGGCGGTAGGCGCGACCTCGCCGCCAGCGACCGCTACGACACCGAGGTGGCGTTCGTCGACCGCGCCGTCGGCGAGCTGCTCGACGGCGTCGGCGAGCTGTTGCGTGGCGAGGAGACCCTCGTCGCCTTCGCGGGGGACCACGGCGAGAGCCTCGGCGAACATGGCTACTGGGGCCACGGGCGGCACCTCTACGAGAACAACCTGCGGGTGCCGATGGGGGTGGTGTGGGAAGGGAAGCTCGCGCCGGCCGTGGTCGACGCGCAGGCCTCGCTGCTCGACCTCGCACCCACCCTCCTCGGCCTCATGGGCTACCCGGCCCTGCGCGAGCCGCGCGGCTTCGACTGGACGCCGGTCCTGCGCGGCGAGGCCCCGCCGCCGCACCGCGCCAGCTACTTCCAGGCGCACAAGGGCGCCGTGCAGTCGGTCGAAGATCTGTCGCGGGCCCGGCGGCGCGGGTTGCTCGAGGTGGCGCTCCTCATCGGCCAGCGCAAGGAGACGCTGCGCCTGCGCGGCCTCGAGCGCCTCGTCGTCGACGTCGGCGGCGACCCGGGCGACGAACGGAACCTCGCCGCCCACGGCTCGCCTGCCTCGAGCGACCTCGCGCGCTGGCGAAGCCTGGTCGAGCAGGGGCTGCTCTCGGCGGACGAGCTCCCCTCGCCGACCCTCGACCGTGAGACCGTGGAGCAGCTGCGGGCGCTCGGATACACGGACTGAGCAGCTCGGCCCCGAGTCGGTCCGCCCCGGGTAGCTCGTGCCCGGAACCGTTGCGGGGCGGCAAGGATCTGCTACCGTTCAGCCGCGACACGTTCAGCGCCACGCGCCCGACGACCGAACACCCATGCCCTTGGAAGATACCGTCGCGCCCCGCGTGCTGATCGTCGATGACGAGCCGTACATCCGCGAGCTGATCCAGCGCTGTCTCGAGCTCGAGGGGTACGAATGCCACACCGCCGCGCATGCCGAGGCGGCGCTCGCCGCGCTCGCGGCCGACGGCTTCGAGCTCCTCGTCTCCGATATCCACATGCCGGGGATGTCGGGGATGGAGCTACTCTCCACGGTCCGCCAGCGGCATCCCGACCTGGCTGTGCTCATGGTGACCGGCGTCGACGACCGCAAGGTGGGCATCCAGGCTCTCCGGCTCGGCGCTTACGGCTACCTGATCAAGCCGTTCGACGTCAACGAGCTGGCGATCAACGCTGCCAACGCGCTGCAGCGCCGACAGCTCGCGCTGCTGACGCAGGCGACGCAGGACCGTCTCGAGGGCGAGGTCCGTCGCCGCACCACCCAGATCCGCCGCCGCGAGGAAGAGATCGCGTTGCGCCTCGTGGCCGCCGCCGAGTTCCGCGACCCCGACACCGGCGCCCACGTCCGGCGCATCGGCCGCTACGCGGCCGCGCTGGCGCAGCTCCTCGGCTGGCCCGCGGCGCGCGTCGACGACCTGCGCGTGGCGGCGATGATGCACGACATCGGCAAGATCGGCGTGCCCGACTCGATCCTCCTCAAACCGGGGCCCCTGCTCCCCGAGGAGTTCGAGATCATCAAGCAGCACACGGTGATCGGCGCGAGCATCCTCGAGCGCTCCGAGATCCCGCTCATCGAGATGGCTCGCGAGATCGCCCTCTCCCACCACGAGCGCTGGCAGGGGGGCGGTTACCCCGCCGGCATCACCGGCGAGGGCATTGCCGAGAGCGCCCGCATCGTCGCCGTCTGCGACGTCTACGACGCCCTGGTCCACGATCGCGTCTACCGGCGCGCGCTGCCCGAGGCGGAGGTGCTCGAGATCATGGGGTCGCTCCGCGGCCGGCAGTTCGACCCCAGGATCCTCGACCTCTTCTTCGCCGAGGTGGGCACCTTCCGCGCCATCCGCGAAGAGGTGCGCGGCACGGCGACCCTCCCCTAGCCGGAGGCGCCGTCGCGAAGCGAGCGCTCGCGGCCGGCTCGCCTCGCCGCCGAGGGCCCTCGACTTCGCGGGTGGCCATCGGGCACACTGAGGGCTCGTCGTGATGCCGACCTCCCCACCGGCCGCCGGCCGCGAGCCCCTCGACCGCCGCCTCTCGGTGGCGCCGATGATGGACTTGACCGACCGGCACTGCCGGTCGTTCCACCGTGTTCTCACCCGCCGCACCCTCCTCTACACGGAGATGGTGACGAGCGCCGCCATCCTGCGCGGCGACTGGCGGCGGCTGCTGGCGCACGAGCCGGCGGAGCGCCCGGTTGCGCTGCAGGTCGGGGGGGACGACGGCGCGGCCTTGGCGGCCTGCGCCGAGCTCGCCGAGTCGCTGGGGTTCTGCGAGGTCAACCTCAACGTCGGCTGTCCGAGCGACCGCGTGCAGGCCGGCCGCTTCGGCGCCTGCCTCATGCGCGAGCCGGAAGTCGTCGCCGAAGCGGTGGCGGCGATGCGGGCGCGGGTGCGCATCCCGGTCACCGTAAAGCACCGCCTCGGCGTCGACGAGCAGGAGGGCTACGAGCCGCTCGCCCGCTTCGTCGACACCGTCGCCGCGGCGGGCTGCGAGGTGTTCGTCGTACACGCTCGCAAGGCGTGGCTCGACGGGCTCTCGCCGAAGGAGAACCGCGAGGTGCCGCCTCTCGACTACGACCTCGTCTACCGCGTGAAGCGCGAGCGGCCCGACCTCACGGTGGTGCTCAACGGCGGCGTCCTCTCGCTCGACGAGACGCTTGCGCACCTCGCCCTCGTCGACGGGGTGATGATCGGACGCGCTGCCTACCACGAGCCGTGGGTGCTCGCCGGCGCCGACCGGCGAGTCTTCGGGGCCGGAGACGACCCGCAGGCCGACCGCCGCGCCGCGGTCGAGGCCTTCCTCCCCTACGTCGAGCGGCAGCTGGCGGCCGGCCAGCCGCTGGCGCGGCTCGCCCGCCATCTCGTCGGCCTCTTCCGCGGCGAGCCGCGCGCGCGGCGCTGGCGGCGCGCGCTCACCGAGGGAGCGCGCGAACCCGATGCCGGCGTCCGGACGATCCTCGACGCGCTGGACGACGTCTCGCCGCCGCGGCTCAGCCGAACAACAGCATCGTCGGCATCGGCTCGGCCGGCCCCAGCCGGGTGAGCGATGCCATCAGCTCGCGGAGCTGGTCCCTCGCCTCGTCTGACGGCGGGTCGAAACGGATGCCGGTGCGGTAGACGCGTCGCGGGCCACGGTAGGTTTCCCTGACGAAGCGGAGCGAGCTGCGCACCACCACACCGGTCAGGTGGATGTTCGGCCCCAGGCAGAGCGGGTAGCGGCCGCCGGGCGCGAGCCAGGTTTCGGTCTCGACGACCACCCCCCCGCGGTCGAGGTCGAGCACGCGGATCGGCGCGAAGGGGTCGAGGTCGAGGTTGTGGTCCCGGGCGGGGACGCGCAGGTCGCTGCGGCTTTCGATCTGGGCATGCTGCATGGGGCCTCCGTGTCGTCCTTTCGCGTGGTGACGACCCGGATTGCCAGCACCGTGCCTGCTTCGCCCGTGGAGCTAACAGACTTCACACAAAAGACTTATGCCGCCCGACCGCCGGCCTCGCGGCTCGCGGCCGTCCAGACCTCGGCTCGAGCGTCCGGGCTCTGGACCGATGCGAAGCGCCGCCCGAGGCCTCTCGGAGGTCGACCCCAGCGAGGCGTCACCGCGACGTGCGGCCCGCTCCCTGGCTCTCTCGTCTGGGCGCCGGCCGCTTGACCCGGCGGTGGAGGCGCTCCTCGACCTCGGCGATGAGGTCGTCGAGACCCTGCCGCCGCTGCGCCGAGAGTGACACCCCCTGGAAGCGCTCGGCGAGACCGGCCGCGGTCTCCGGCTCGAGGAGGTCGGCCTTGTTGAGCACCATCAGGCGCGGGATGGCGGCGAGCTCGAGCTCGCCGAGCAGCGCGTCCACCGCTTCGACCTTGCGGTCGAGCTCGGGGTCGGCGGCGTCGACGACGTGCAGCAGCAGGTCGGCGTCGGCGAGCTCCTCGAGGGTGGCGCGGAACGCCGTGATCAGGTCCTTCGGCAGGTCGGCGATGAAACCCACCGTGTCGGTGATCACGACCTCTCCCTGGCGGGGGAAGCGGAGCCGGCGGCTCGTCGGGTCGAGGGTGACGAAGAGGAGATCCTTCGCCTCGACGTCGCTGTTCGTGAGGGCGTTGAGAAGCGTGCTCTTCCCGGCGTTGGTGTAGCCGATGATCGACAGCACGGGCAGGTCGGACTCGCTGCGCTGTCGCCGACGGAGCGCGCGCTCCCGCGAGAGCCGCTCGAGCCGCTGCTCGAGGGCGCGGATGCGATCCCGGATGCGCCGGCGCCCGATCTCGAGCACCGTCTCGCCCGGGCCCCTGCCGCCGATGCCGCCGGTCAGGCGCGAGAGCCCCGCATCCTTCTCGGTGAGCCGGGGCAGAGAGTACTTGAGCTGCGCCAGCTCGACCTGCAGCTTCCCCTCGCTGCTGCGCGCACGCTGCGCGAAGATGTCGAGAATCAGCTGCGTGCGGTCGATCGCCTTCATGCCGGTAGCGTCCTCGAAGGCGCGCGCCTGCGCCGGCTTCAAGTCGACGTCGAAGATCGCCACCTCGGCGCGCTGCCGCATCCCCTGCAGCACGATGTCCTCGAGCTTGCCGCCGCCGACCACCGTCCGCGGGTGGATCTGCTTGCGCCTCTGGCGCACGATGCCGGCCACCGCCACGTTCGCCGCCCGCACGAGCTCCACCGTCTCCGCGAAGCGCTCGTCGTCGGCGCTGACGCCGATCACCAGGGCCCGCTCCTGCCCCACGACCGCCGAGTCGCGGGCGAGGCGCGCGCTCTCCGCCTCGAGGGCCGCCATCGTCTCCTCGAAGTCGAGGTCGAGCCGGAAGACGTCGGGTGCCACCACGCGCTGGAACGGGGTCTCCCCCTCCGCCGCCCCCGGCAGCAGGTAGGCGACCTCGACCCGCCCCGCGCCGCCGTCGGGGAGCGCCTCGATCGCCGCCACCATGTCGAGGCGCAGCAGCGCCAGGTCGTTGAGGTCGTCCTGCGTCACCGGCTCGCCGCGCAGGTGGGTGTGCACGAGCCGCAGGCCGCGGAAGCGCGACGGACCGCCCCGCAGGCGGCCGACGTCGGGCAGGTCCAGCTTCGTGGCGTCGCCGACGATGACGTTGCGGATCGTCCCCTCGCGGCTGATGTAGACGCCCACCTGACGGCCGATCGAGCGCGAGACCTCCGAGAGGTGGCGCGCCAGCTCGGCCGACACCACCTCGCTCGGCGGCACGCGCCGCCGGTAGGTGCGCTCGAGGGCTCGCTCGTCGGAGGGCTTGAGGCCGCGGGTGTTGCCGTGGAGGGTGGAGATTTAGGGCTGCCTTCCCTGTCGCCCTTCGGCCGCTACGGACGACAGGCCGGATGAGCTTTGCAGCTTTCGAGCCGGCGCTCAAGGCGCGGCGGCGCCGTGCCTCCGTTAAGCTCACGGGCTCCAACGGAGGTGTCGATGTCCGAACGCCGAAAGCAGCGTGCCGCCGCCTTGCAAATGCAACGCGCCACCGGCTCGCAGCGGCCGCCCACGCCGCCGACGCACCCGGGCGAGGCGACGTCGCCCCACCATCCGCCGAGCGTGCGCCTCGAGTTCTTCAGCGACGCGGTCTTCGCCTTCGCGGCGACGCTGCTCGTCGTGGCGCTCGAGGTGCCCCACACCTATCCCGAGCTCGTCGAGAGACTCTGGGGCTTCCTCGCCTTCGGCGCCAGCTTCGGCGCCCTGGCGCTCATCTGGTCGAGCCACCACGCCTTCTTCCGCCGCTTCCCCATCGCCGACAAGACCACCGTGTTTCTCAACCTGGCGCTGCTCTTCGTCGTGCTCTTCTACGTCTATCCGCTCAAGTTCATGACGGTGACGCTCTTCGACATCGTGTTGCGCCTCCGACCGGAGCGCCGCGAGCACATGTTTCGCGGCGTCGACGACGTCGCCGGCATGTTCGTCGTCTACGGCATCGGCTTCGTGGCGGTCTTCGGCGTCTTCAGCCTCCTCTACCTCCACGCTTCCCGGTACGCGACCACGCACGGCTATTCGGCGTACCGGATCTACGAGGCCCAGTCGCTCTGCCGGCAGTACCTCATCCTCGCCGCCGTCGGCCTGCTGTCGCTAGTCACCGCCGCCGCCGGTATCGGCGTTCGCTACGGCGTTCCCGGGTACCTCTACGTGCTCATCGGCCCGATCTCGTGGTGGCACGGCACGTGGAGCGATCGGAGGGCACCTGCTCAGGGAGCCTGAACCCAGGCGTGATCGTCGCGTGATCGTCGGGCGCGACGAACGGCTGACTTGACAGGGCCGGCCGCCGAGGGGAAGACTTTGAACCATGGTTCAAGTCGCCGCGCGGCCGCCGGAGGACCCCGAGGGAGGCGACTCCCCGCGCGTGCTGGCCAGGAAGCGCGAGATCCTGCGCGCCGCCGCCACGCTCTTCCGCCGCCAGGGCATCCACGCCACCGGCATGCGCGACATCGCCGCAGCGGCGGGGATGGCGGTGGGAAACCTCTACTACTACTTCGCCGACAAGCAGGCGCTGCTCGTCTTCTGCCAGCGCGACGCACTGGCGGGCCTTCTCGAGCTGGCGGATCGCGTGCGGGCGCTGGCGCTGCCCGCCGACGAGCGTCTCTGGCTCCTCGTCGTCGGCCACATGTTGCGCCTCCACGAGACCACTCCGGGCGCCGTCGCCCACCTCGACGTCGACGATCTCGCCGCCGAGGCCCGCGAGTCCGTCCTCGCCGGCCGCGACACCTACGAAGAGGCCTACCGCGAGGTGGTGCGCGAGGGCGCGACGGCCGGCATCTTCGGCACCGTCGATCCCAAGCTCGCGGCCGTCACGATTCTCGGTGCCCTCAACTGGACCGCGCAGTGGTACCGCCCGGGCGGCGGCAAGACCGCCCGCCAGCTCGGCGAGGAGATGGCCGACCTGCTCGTGCGCGGACTGCTCGTCGAGGGCAGGAGGTTGCACCGGCCCGAGCTTCCCGACGACCTGGTGCCGGCCGACGATCTGCTGCCGACCAAAGAGCGAGCCCACCCATGAGCCTCCCCGAGACCGTCTTCGCCACCCTCGACGTCAACGGCGAGCCGCGCCCGGTCGGCTTCCCCGCCCACCACACGCTGCTCGAGGTGCTGCGCGAGGAGCTCGGCCTGACCGGCACGAAGCACGGCTGCGAGCTGGGTGAGTGCGGCACCTGCACCGTGCTCGTCGACGGCGTGCCGGTGCTCTCGTGCCTGGCGCTCGCGGCGGCGATGCCCGGCAAGCGCATCGAGACGGTCGAAGGCCTGCAGCAGGGCAACGCGCTCCACCC
>Ga0075421_100006586_pt1 | contig 14187 bp, 18 predicted proteins | sample SoiMetdeltSBSDD5_FD_75292 | JGI IMG/M metagenome (GOLD analysis project Ga0075421, IMG submission 75292) | Bulk soil microbial communities from a Populus tree surrounding site in Tennessee, USA - Soil MetaG P. deltoides SBSDD5 | ecosystem: Environmental > Terrestrial > Soil > Tree plantation...
ACCCTGTGTGTACCGAAAATCAGATTCTGCAGTATTGATGATGAAGGCCGCCGAGGACGGGCTGTGATGTGATGACGCCGAAGCGCTCAATCGCCCGATGGCATGGGGCATCCCTGTCCAGCGATCGATGAATGCGCGATTCATTGTAGTAGGCGGCATATTTGCCCAGGATCCGGCGCAGGTGCGCCTCCCCGAATACGATTATGTGGTCGAGACATTCCCGGCGGATCGTACCGATCAGCCTCTCGACGTATGCATTCTGCCAAGGCGATCGGGGAGCAGTCGGCTTGTCCCGAATGCCCATGGCGCGTAACCGCTGCACGAAGATCGGGCCATACGCAGTGTCCCGGTCCCGAATGAGATAACGAGGCGCACTGTCCCACGGGAACGCCTCGGTGATCTGGCGCGAAATCCACTCGGCGGTCGGATTTGTCGTCACCCCGAACGATACCCATAGTCGACGCCCGTGACGCAGAATCACAAGGCAATAGAGCAGCCGGAACGTAATCGTCGGCAGCACGAAAAGATCGATTGCCACGATGCCATCGATATGATTGCTCAGAAAGGTCCGCCAGCCCTGCGATGGCGGCCAACCTCGGTACATATAGCGTGCGACCGTCGACCGTGCGATCGTGAAACCGAGCTTGCGCAGTTCACCGTGAATGTGTGGTGCACCCCAGAGGTGATTTGCGCGGCCAGGATCGTGCTCCGCGGTTGGACATGCCCGCTGACTGACCTGGGGTAAATCGATATCCTGAACTGCGGTCCAGGTTTGGCGGACCAAGCCCCCTTCGGAGGGTGGCGACGTGGACATCGGGCAATGGCTGCGTGGCCTCGGCCTGCAGTCCTACGAGCAGACGTTTCGCGATAACGGGATCGACCTCGACGTCCTACCCCGTCTGACGGTTGACGATCTGAAGGAGATTGGAGTCCTGGCCGTCGGCCACCGGCGGAAAATCTTAGATGCGATCGGAAGGCTTGCGTCGACAGCATCGGCAGACGAGCCTGACCCGAAGGTTGCCCATTACGCCGAACGGCGACAGCTCACGGTGATGTTTTGCGACCTCGTCGGCTCGACCGCGCTCTCCACCCGCCTTGACCCAGAAGAAATGCAAGAACTCCTGCGTGCGTACCACTCGCGGGTCGAGGAGGTCGTTCGCGAATGTCGCGGCTACATTGCCAAATACATGGGCGACGGCGTGCTCGTTTACTTTGGCTATCCGCAAGCCCACGAGAATGACGCCGAACGTGCGGTCAGGGCTGGCCTGTCGCTGATCAAGAGCATCGGACAGCTCGACACAGCCGGGCCCGAGCCGCTCAATGTGCGGGTGGGAATCGCCACCGGGCTGGTAGTCGTTGGCGAGCTTATTGGCTCCGGCGAGGCGCTAGAGCGAGGCATCGTAGGAGAAACGCCGAACCTGGCGGCGCGGCTGCAGGCGCTCGCCGAACCCGGCACAGTCATCATGGCCGAACGGACCCGGCGCCTTGTAGGCAACCTGTTCGAGCTCTCCGAGCTCACGCCGTCCGCGCTCAAGGGCTTCTCGGAACCGGTGAGGGCCTGGCGCGTCCTCGGGGAAGGCCGCGCTGAAACCCGGTTCGAAGCGCTGCACGGAACACTGCTGACACCACTCGTCGGTCGGGGCGAGGAACTCGAGCTTGTGCTCTCGCGCTGGCGGCATGCGAAGGAGGGAGGCGGCCAGATCGTCCTCATTTGCGGTGAGCCCGGCATAGGTAAGTCGCGCCTGGTACTGGGGTTGGGTGAGCGGTTGCGCGACGAGCCGAAGGCGACCGTCGGCTATACCTGTTCGCCGCATCATGTCCACAGCGCACTGTTTCCATTCATCGCGCAACTTGAGCGGTCAGTCGGATTTTCGCCAGCCGACGCCGCGGAAGCGCGCCTTGGCAAGCTGGAATCGCGTCTGCGGGAGACCGTGGCGGACCCTGGCGACGTGGTAGTGCTCTTTGCCGACCTGCTTGGCATTCCGATCGGTACACGCAGCGCAATTGCGGTGATGTCGCCGCTGCAGAAGAAGTGGCTGCTCTTCCAGACATTTCTCGCACAGCTCGAGACACTCGCGTCGCACGGCCCCGTGCTCATGGTGCTGGAAGATGCGCATTGGCTCGATCCAACCTCGCGTGAACTGTTCGACCAGATCGTCGAACGCCTTCAGCGCCTGCCGGTGCTCCTAATCGTCACCTTCCGGCCCGATCTCTCTCCGCCGTGGATGGGCTTTCCTCACGTGACGCTGCTCACGTTGAACCGTTTGACGCAGTCACAGGCTCGGTTGTTGGTCGAGCAGCTCACCGGGGGGAAGGCGCTGCCCCCCGAGGTTATTGAGCAAATTCTGACACGCACGGAAGGCGTGCCCCTCTTTACTGAGGAACTCACAAAGACGGTGCTCGAGTCCAGATTGCTCGACGATGCCGGAGACCGCTACATCCTTGCCGGGCCGTTGCCGCCTTTAGCCATTCCAGCCACCCTGCACGATTCGTTGATGGCGCGCCTTGATCGCCTTGCACCAGTGAAAGAGGTTGCGCAGATTAGCGCTTGTCTCGGCAGGGAATTCGATCACGAATTACTTTCTGCGGTCGTTCCGCTGCCGGAGGCCGAGCTTGAGGCAGCGCTCGATCAATTAGTTGCCGCGGAACTTGTCTTCCGCCGCGGCGTGCCCCCGGCGACCACCTATGTATTCAAGCACGCACTGGTGCGAGACGCAGCTTATGAAAGCCTGCTTCGAAAGCGGCGGCAGGTACTGCACGCCCGCATAGCCAACACCATCGAGACGCGATTTCCCCAAGTGATTGACGCGCAGCCAGAGGTGGTCGCCCGTCACTTTAGCGAGGCGGGGCTCTGGGAGAAGGCGATCGGATATTGGCTGCAGGCCGGCCGAATGGCGACCGCACGCTCCGCCAATTTGGAAGCGATCGCGCATCTGAGGGCGGGACTCGCGAGCCTCCACCATCTTCCGTCCGGTGCTTCACGCTCGAGATGGGAACTCTCGCTGCAATTGGCCCTCGGGGGCCCGCTCCTTGTCACGAAAGGCTTCGCTTCGAGCGAGGTGGAGACCGCTTATCTGCGTGCCCAGGATTTGAGCCGGGAACTCGGCCGCGACACGGATCTCTTCACGGCGTTGCGGGGTCTTGGCTATGTCCATCACGTGCGCGGCGATATTCGCCAATCGATGCGGGAGTTTCCTGAAGCGCTTGATCTAGCGCGTCGAATCGGTGAGCCGACGCTGCTCGTGCAGGCTTATCACTTCGCCGGAGTCTCGACATTCCATCTCGGCGCCTTTCAGACAGCCCATGACTGGCTTCAGCGAAGCTTGCAAGCGGGCGACCTCCGCGCCCGCTACCACTCTGAACTTTACGGCATCAACATGGGTGTCTTCTGTCATGCCTACATCGGGCACTGCGACTGGCATCTCGGCTATTCCGATCGCGCACTGAAAGCGGCCGAGGAAGCGCTATCGCTTGCTCGGGAAGTTTCTCACCCGTTCAGTGTCGCCCTCGCGCTGGCTTACCTCGCCATGCTTCGTCAGTTCAGGCGTGAGCCGGAGGAGGCTCTCAAAAAGGCGGAGGAAGCGCACGGCCTATGCCAGGAATATCGGTTCGACTACTACGCTGCGTGGAGCGCTCTTGTACGCGCCTGGGCGATCGCAGAACAGTGCCGTATCGGTGACGGGGTCTCAGCTTACGATGCGGCCCTGGGGCAATTTGCGCGGACGGGCGCCGGTCTGCGGATGCCGCACTACCTTGGCCAGCTCGCCGGCATGCATCGCAAAGCTGGAAAGGGCGCGGCTGGGCTTAAGCTGGTGGCCGAGGCCGCTCAAATCGCGGAGAGGAATCAAGAAAACTGGTGTAACGCCACGCTCGAACTTGAACGCGGCGAACTCCTGCTGTTGGACGGATCTGAGGAAACTAGGGGAGAAGCTGAGGTGGCCTTCAAGCATGCGGTCGAAATTGCCACCGATCAGGGCGCGAAGACGCTTGAATTGCGCGCCAGCGTCGCACGAGCCCGCCTTTGTGCCGACCATGGCGAGCGTCAAAAAGCATTGGACATGCTCTCGCCGATCTACGGCTGGTTTGCTCAGGGCTTTGAAACGCCGGACCTCCTGGAGGCGCGCGGCTTGCTCGATGAGCTGCAATGAATTGGCCTAGAGGGCCTCGGTTGCTCGCCATTGCCGACTAGGCGCTCGAATAGGCGGCGCCTACTTCCGGTGTTGGCTCGCAACGTCCGCCATCCGGTCGCTATCGGGGGCGAACCGGACATTAGCCATGAGGGTGTCGACGAGAAGCTGGCCGACATAGCGGCGAGCGACGCCACGCTGAAGTGAAAACTTCGAGACGGCGCGACGTGGATCGCGGGCGCGGAAATGATCGCGAGACAAAAACTTCAATGACATCAATAGTGCAGCCATCCCGCGCATCACGCGGCACCTGCGGCTGCCGGCGTTCCGGTACTCCGGGCTCGATCCTTACGTTTGGCCGTCATCAAAAAAATAGTCGGACTTCATCTATGCATGAGTTCCGCTTTGCCCTCGATAGCGACCGGATTGCGGACATTGCTCGACGTCTCAAAGGGGCCGATTTTGTTGAAAAAGTCTTCAGTTGCGACGCATGACGATCGCTGATTCAGTCGCTGCGAGGAGCAGGACTGCGAATCATGATGGGCCCTCGGCAAGTCGGATAGTCCCGGAGCCTGTTGAAATTGGTGCAGCAGGCGCCATCGGTTGAATCCTATGCAGCCAGATTTTGCTGGCAATGGGTTGGTCGCCAAGTAACGCTTGCTGATGTCGCAGCAACGCGGCCCGCAGGATCGGGAGCTGCTTGTGGGCCTTCAAACGGCGGAAGCTCTTCTCGGCCTCCAGCAATGCGGTTCCAGTCCATCGCAAAGCCATTCGCGCATCGCGCCAACGTTTGACGTTGCGGCAGACCTGCCGCAGCACGGCCATCACGCTCTCGATCGCGTTGGTGCAGCCGAGCGAGCGCCGCAGCTGATCAGGCAGGTCCAGGCGGATCACGGTGAGCATTTCATCCAGCCCTTCGTGGATCGAAGCCGAGACGCCAGGAGCATCGTGATCGAGCCGACGCGCTAGGTTCCTGAGAACGCGCTCGGCCTGCTCGGCGGTTGGACTGTCCCAAGCCTGACGCAGCACCTTCTTGACCCCGGCGTGCAACGACGGGTCGAGCCGTTCGATGATATTGCGTCCCTTGTGCACTTGGCAGCGCTGGATCAGCGCGAAGCCACCGAAGGTGTCGCGCACGGCCCGGCTCAGTGCCTTGGCACCGTCAACGATGAACAGGCGGGCAACCGGCTCCCTCGCGGCCTCGGTCTATATCTTCTTATGTATTGCCGAACTTCCTGATCGATGCTGCACTGCTGGATATGCACGGATGGAGGACGCTCCGTCATGGTGGAGACATTTCTGGGCTCGTTCGCCTTCGCTTGCCTCGTTGCAGCGCAATTCCTTGCTGTCGTTTGTGCAGCACCAAGCCTCCGAGCGCAACCGCGACCTACGAAAACTGCAAGGATCAACGCCAAGCTAGGAGCTCATCGCGCAGTGGTTCGGGTGCGACGCAAAGGCCGTTCCGATGCAGCCGTTGAGGACAGCATAAACATCGTTCTTGCCGTGGGATTGGAGTGTAAGCCGGGTCACGCACCTGTCCGTGAAAAATTGGAAGAGAGTCCTCGAGGAGTAATGTTGATGAGAGGGTTTCTGCCAAACCAATTGATTGCGCGTTTTCCTATCACGGCTATTGCCGTCTTGGTGGCCACGTCAACTTCTGTCGGAGCTGAGCAGAAAGACGTGCTTCTCGTTGTTTTGGATGTCGACGGCAAAGAGAGTATGCGGTTTCAGCCGTCACCTCATGGGAGCTGCTCAAAGTTCCTTGCTTCGTTTCGAGAATCGACAAAGCGTGCCGCGCCAGTGACGCTAACTTTTCAAGGGCCACCAAAGGTGACCGGACGTGTCGTCGAAGCCTCTTGCATTCGGCCCAACGGTTCGGTCCAGAAGCCTTAGCCCCCAGACTGGTTTTGGTGAGAAATTGTGTTGGCCATCCGCGCCTTCTGGATCGGCGCGGGTGGGCAAGTCGCGGCCGGCCGAGCTACAGGGTAGCGGGCTGGTCGCGCTAGGTCGTCGGCCCTAATTACGTGGTGCGCGACCGTGATTTGCGAAATATATCTCGCTCTCGCCGAGTGGGTTGGGCGATCGCCCTCATCGGATTAATGCGGACGAGGGTTCCGTTACGCACATGGGGCGGCCCGGCGCTTTTGAAACTGCGCCTCCTCTGCGTCATCGGCCAAAACTCCGACAGAAGTGATGGCCGTCAACCGCAATGATCCGGCCGGGGCCCAGTATACGGGCGCAACGAACGCGCCGCGGCGACGCTGACGCGGACGCGCACATCCACCTTCGCACGCTAAGGCGGGCTTCGGCGGACGCGGGCTAGATCACATCACCAGCTCGGCCGCCAATAATCGTGGCGGCCGCGCCCGTAATACGCGTGCGGGCTCCACGCATAGGCGTCGTACCAGCCGCGGTCGCGCCGGCCCTGGCTGCGCGCTGCTTTTTTCTTCGCCTTCTTGGCGGCAGCCGCCGGCGGCGGGGGTGGCTCCGTGGCGGCCGCCACGGCCGCCTCTGCATCCGCCGATGCGATCGCCAGCGGCGGAGCCGGCTCTGGCGCCGCCAACGGAGCCGGCTCTGGCGCTGCCATTGGAGCCGAAGGCTCTAGCGCTGCCATCGGAGCCGGCTCTGGCGCTGCCGCGATCATGGCGGCGGCCGGCGCGGCTTGCGCCGGAGCAGACGGCGGTGACGTCGGCGCGCTGACGGCGGGAGGAGGCGGCGCGGCGGGACTGGCGGCGTGCGCGGTGCCGGGGTTGGGAGAAGCCGCGGCCAGCACCGGGCTGCCGCTGCTGAAGGGCTCGGGGTCGGCCATATAATACAGCATGATGCCGCTGGCGCCGGCGATCGAGCCGAATGCGATGAAGGCGAGCGCAACCCCCACCTTGTGATGTAGCCTGTACGGAGAGGGATAATGGGACGCGGGATGAAGCCTGTACGCGGAGGACATGAGAGGACTCCTACAAGCCCCCATCCCAGCGTTCGGACAACCGCTAAGCGCGTCCCCGGTTGAACCTGGCGCCAAGCCAACCATGCGCCTGTTTTGCCCGGCGGGCAACCGGACACGCCGGGATGGCGGGAAGGCGTGAATGACCCAAATCGTCGGGGGTCGGCCGACGCCGCGCCCATTGCCGGGCAGCGCCGTAACCCATCGGATTTTCCAACGGTTCCGGCGGGCGCTGGCGGGACCGCGAGCTTACGCGGCGGTAAGTACGAACTGATCTCCCATAAGGGTTTGCCCTGCCGATTTTTCAGGTTATTCCCCGATTTTGAGCGCACGCTAACAGGCGCATTGTCCTCTGCATCAGCCAGATGGCGCACCACTCCCCCGTCCCCCGCCATCTTGGCTAGGATGGCCCCGCCACCCCTCGGGGCCATCCACACGTTCGGATTTGCGGGCGGCGCAAACCGGGTTCGACCCGACTTGATTGCGCTGGCCGAAAAGCGCAGCGGCCACGGCTGGCCGGGCGGTGCTGAAGCCCCGATGACCACTAAGCCCGTTCCCCTCATGGAGTTCTGCAAGGGGACATCACGCGCAGTTTTGTGTGTTGGTAGCTTGGCATTCAACTTCGCCGGTTCTCGGCACGGTGCCCGTTGCAATCGGTTTGAGTCGGATCTGTACCGCCGTTCCGATCAACGCCGCCGCGCCCTTCTATGCCCGCCGCTGCTTTGCTTGCCGCTTGGTGCCGTTCTCGTCATGCGGCGCGCCAACCCGATGACCTATGACGAACATCGGAAGTATGTCCGCGACGCTGGTCTGATGGATCGGGCTTGGGACTATCGCGGGCCGGGCGACGATGGGTCACCGTTCGAGCGCAAGGCAAATGATTGGGGATGGCTCGACGGAAAACCTGTAGCCGTGGACTACGCAAATTACATCTGATGACGTTGGCGTTCATTGAACCGCCGCAATCTGCGTCGCGTTCACTCGGACCCGCACCGACCGGCCGAGAATGTCGAGCAACAGCTCAATTCGTTCGGCGCTCGCGAGATCCTGGCCAGCCGATCGCCGGACGGGCCAGCCAGAATCCGAGCCTGCTGGCCGACGACATAGGGCAGCCCATCGACGGAATTTTTGGCGATGAACTCGGCGGTGCGGATCAGCTCCATCTCGCGATCCGTCAGCACTACCGGCCGGCCGGACTGCCGCATGAAACAGTCGCCGCTCTGGCGTAAGCCCGGCATCCGTTCGAGAAGCTGCATGATCGAGCCACCGATTCGCTGCCGGGCCAGGAACAGATAGACCCTGAATCGGACTATGGACGGTCACCCGACGGCGATGTTCGCCGAACATATTGCGGCGGATGCGTATGGTCGCTTTGCGCTCGACCGGCACGTACGGACGTAGGGCCTGTTGCTGGGGAGCAGCGTCGCGTCGGGGAGCACCGTCGCGCCGCAGTCCGGCGTCGGACAGCGCGACCTGGCGCGACTTACGGTACCGCGTCCGCTCGGCGCCAATCCCAGCAACCCGCAGAGCCGCTCAGGCATCAGCAATCCGCAGGATCGCACCGTACCGCGCGCCATCAATCCGCAAGACATGACCAGATGAGTTCGCCTCGCGGATCACGCGGGGCTGTGCACGAGCGGCACAGCCACGACGCTCGATGAGGCGAAGGCGGCATTTCGAAGCGACCTGGGACAAATGGAAGTCGTGATCGCATCTTCCGCAGTCATTTGCATCCGCTCTGCCACATATTTCTGGTAGGCCTCTAGGGCTTCGGGAACGGTCTGAGTCCCTGTCAATTTTGTGGCGAGCCTTGACCAGAGGTCCATTTCCGCCTTCACACGTTCAAGCCACGCAGCATTCCTTCTGTTTGCATCTTCCCGAACTGGGAAATCGTGTCCCCTGTTGGGTTACTTGGTTTGCTACTCATATTTCTGTACCTCCTGCGCATCTCCAAGTTTGGACAGTCGATTGGGGGTCTGGTGGTTAATCATTTTCCAAACAGCTTGTCGGTTGCGGTAATGAGGCCGACAGTCGGATTCGCGGCGCAATACTCATTCAGTTTCTTCAAGTTGGCGACCAGCGCGTCGGTATCAAGTATTGCGGGGTCTTGTTCGTCTTTGTAGTAGCCGTCAAGCCAAGCCAAGATGATTCTGATTTCGTCTTTGTCCGTGGCCAGGAACTCCCGACAAGTCAGCATTGACAGGTCAAGAATGACAGCGTGGGCCGCAGGCGTGAATCCGAAGATCAACAGGGCGCCGATAGTCAGTTTCAGGCACCACCGGCAGCACGGTCTTCTGAGCCGCCTCATTCAATCACCTCGTCGGCGCGGGCGAGCAGCAGTGGCGAGATCGTCAGGCCGAGCGCCTTTGCGGTCTTGAGATTGACGATAATCTCGAATTTGCTGGCCTGCTCGACCGGCAGGTCGGCGGGCTTGGCTCCTTTAAAGATTTTGTCCAGATACGCTGCCGAGCGCCGGTATAGGTCCGGGTAGCTCGGTCCGAGCGCCATGAAGCCGCCGATGTCTACGAATTCCCGCAGCCCATAGGCGCCCGGAATGCCATGCCGTGTTGCCAACTCGACGAGCTTCTGCCGATGCGACGTGAATATCGCGTCGTCGATCTGAATCAGCGCGCCCACGCCCTGCGCGCCGCGGAACGCGGCCTCAAACTCGTCGGGACCGTTGGCGGACATGACCTCGAGCTCCACCCGCAGTATCCGCGCCGCCATCTGGGTCTGCTGAACGTACTGGACGTGGCCGGGATTGGCCGGTCGCGAGAGCAGCGCGACGCGCGTAAGCGTCGGCAGCATCTCCTTGAGAAATTCCAGGCGCTTGCCCGTGAGATCGGCAAAAATGGCGGTCAGTCCGGTGACGTTGCCGCCCGGTCGCGCCAGGCTTGTGACCACACCCGTCTCGATCGGATCGAGAGCCGCGACAAAGACGACGGGCACCGTGTTTGTGGCATTGCGCGCCGGCAGCACCGCCGGCGTGCCCGAGGCCAGGATTACATCGGCCTTGCGGCGGATCAGATCGGCGGCGAGGCCAGGGAGTTGGTCGACTCGCTCGGCAATTCCGAAGTCGAAGACGAGATTTCTTCCCTCGACGTGGCCGAACTCGCTCAGGGCGCGTCGCAGCGGTTCGATGAAGCTTGGCGGCGGCGGTCCGCCGACGCGCAGCAAACCGATGCGATAGACCCTGCCGCCCTGCTGAGCCCGCGCCGCGAGCGGCCACGCAGCGGCCGCGCCACCCAGAAGCGTGATGAACTCGCGGCGCCTCATTCGATCACCTCGTCGGCGGTGGCGAGCAGCGACGGCGGCACGTCGAGGCCGAGCGCCTTGGCGGTCTTGAGATTGATGACCAACTCGAATTTCGTTGGCTGAACGACAGGCAAGTCGGCAGGCTTTGCGCCCGCGAGAATCTTGCCTGCATAGCCGCCGATTTGATGGTATGCGGCAGAAATGCTCGGCCCGTAGCTCATGAGCCCGCCTGCCAACGGAAATTCGCGCCACGGATTGATCATCGGAATTGCATAGCGGGCAGCCAGCGATACCAGCAGGTCACGCCGACTGGTAAAAAAGACGTCGCTATTGACCATAAGCCCACGCGCTTGCTCGCGCGCAAGCGTCGCAAAGATCGTTTCCAAATCGCCCTCGACCACCGCTTTCATGACGAGGATCGGCGTACCGCTCGCGCGGGCTGCCTCCTGCACGAGTGCGGCATCGCGCTCCGCATTCGCATTGTTCGGATTGATGATCAAAGCGATCGTCTCGCCTTTCGATACCAACTCCCGCAACACTCCGAATTGTTTCGCTGCCAGAGGACCGGCAATCAGGTTGTAGCCCGTAAGGTTGCCCTCCGGGCGATTGAGGCTCCTGACCAGACCGCCCTCGATCGGGTCGATGCCGGTATTGAAGACGATCGGAATTGTTGTGGTCGCTGACTTCGCCGCGAATGCCGAAGGGCCGGCGCCCGCCACGATGACCGTGACTTGGCGCCGAACGAATTCTGCCGCCACTGCAGGCAATCGATCGTAGGCACCTTCCGCCCAACCAAATTCGATGCGCACGTTGCCGGGTTCGACATAACCGGTTTCGGACAGACCCCGGCGGAACGCGGCTATCAAATGCGCTCGTTCCGTGAGCGACGATCCGCTGAGAAATCCGATCACCGGCAGCGCCGGCTGCTGCGCGCGCGCTGCGAGCGGCCAAGCGGCTGCCGCGCCGCCGAGGAGCGTGATGAACTCGCGCCGCCTTCTTAGAAACTCCATCCAAAAAACTCCTGTAGAATCAATGATCGCCGTTTCATGGATCCGGGTGCGCAGCGCCCATGGCCACTCTCCATCGAGATTTTCGGGAGCAACTAATTCTCCGCTCACTTGGTAGCGGGACGCGGAGCCGCCCTGGGTGATTTTGTCTTTTCAATTTCCGACCGACACAAATCGAACAGGGTTCGCATGACGATCCGAACCATCGGTTCGTTGGGTTTGACGCGATTTCTTGCGACATATCCCTCGACGTGGCGGACAAGAACAGCATCCGTCGAGCTCGCGAGGCACCCCTCGAGGGCATTTCTCACCGGATATTGAGCCTCTTCGTCGGGCTGCGGCATGGCCGACATATACTGAGCGATAGAAAACACAAACCCACGCTTCCAGATATCCGATTCCTTTGCATATTCCTTGTAGGTGAGGTCCGCGGCGATTGACGGCGTGACAACGAGCAATGGCGCAGTAATCGAAAAAAGTACCTTCAATCCGAATGCCATTAATCGTCCCGCTAGGTCTAGGTGGGGCAGTATGCCCAAAGATACGGTCAGCCTGCGCCAGAGTCGAATCCGGCCTTTGTCGCCCACGTCCCTCGACTCTACAGGCCGCCCGCTGACTGGTTGCAAAGTCGGCAATGCCGGCGAGATCGAGCGCGCTGTTGCGGCCTTCGCGCGCTCCCGCCTGATACGATCGACCCGCACCGGCGCGCGGCCGGCTATGTCGATCGCATCCTCAAGGGCGAGAAGCCGGCGGCCTTCCTACGGCGCACCGGCGGCCTTCCCCCGGCCTTGGAGATGGTCCTTGGGGCAATGAGTGACCTCACCCGTGTCGTCCCACCGGACTTGGACGCGGTTGATGTCGGTGGAGTTGGCGATCACAACGCCGGTCGCTTGGCCACGGCGCAAGCGAACATAGGCGCCGATCAGTAAATCCGGGCGCTTCCGCAGGGACGGCTCGGCAGACTTGGGCACGGGACAAGATCCTGTACTACCGTAAACCGACCCATACACTAACCCGCTGCCGAAGAACTACAAGCATAACGGCGGCGCGCCGCCGCTTTGCCTACCGGCACGCCGATGGCAATGAGAATGCGGCAGCAGAATGTGTCCGGGAGCCTGTTATGGGTAATTGGAAGGTCATGCTCACCGTCCTCCTCTGGTTAGCAGTCGCGGTCGCCGGCGTCGTCGGGTTGATCGTCGTCGATATCCTAATCAACTGAATACGCTCGTCGGGTGAGATTGTCTCGCAATGGTCACGACGCTCCCTTGTAACAGCGATGTAACAGTTCGACCGAACTCATCGCCTGTGTGAGCTACTTCACATTGCTAGCACCGCGCCAGCACCAAGCTGGGCGGAAGAGGGCGCAATGCGAATCAGCTCATTGGCAATCGTTGTAGCTCTGATCATGGCAGCCACGGGCTTCGGGGTCTGGGCCGCGTCGAGGACCGTCGCTCATCACGAGGACCCACATGGCGAGGACCTCCATCACGGAACCCCGGTGGGCGGTGGCGTGTATGTCATGCCGCCGGTCTATTGACACGCAGGTTAGTTGTTGGCGTACCTGCCAGTCCGCTACGACGCGACTTTGCTATGCTATCAAGAGGCGATCAACTCTAGCCGGAGGGTGACTCATGCTACTGATCGTTTGGTATTTGGGTTTAGTGGCGATAGGTGACGTGTTGGCCTACTTAGTTGGGCGCTTCATCGAGTATGAAGGATGGGGATCAAACACGAGCATGATCGTTTTTCTCACCATATACTTCCTGACGCTCTGGGTAGCATGGGTGCTTGCCGTTCGGCTGACAGAGCGCAAAAAGACAGCAGGTTAGTGCTAATCGTGCCTCGCCGACGAGGTGATCGAACGAGGCGGAAGCGCCTTTTGGCGTCAGTTCTCGCCAAACGGTCCGTCGTGATTGCTGGCCAAAAAACAAGCGTCAGCCTTGAGGATGCATTCTGGCGGTCGCTGAAGGAGATCGCCCGCGAGTATGACATGACCCCGTCCGAACGTTGCTGACATCGACTCCGAGCGACAACACGGCAACAAGCGCCGGGATAAGGGACGATCGCCAAAACCGGAATTCGACTCTGGCCCGATCTGATCTCATCTTTTGGACATGTTGCGTCAGCGTATCCGCAGGCTTGATATCCCGCTTTGGGCACGCAATCGCGCTCTGCATTATCTCGTCGGCAGCTACAGGCTGTCCGACGAACTGCGCCGCCAGCTTATCGAAGTAATCAACGGATACACCGGCCCTTGGGACGAAGACGCGGCGCGCAATGGCATGGAATGGATGCGCGAGCAATATCGGGAGCGGGGCGAAACGCCGCGGTTCTAGTTTCCCGGATCGCGCGGAAGGCGCCCGGGGAAGTTCCAGGATGATATCGGGGTTGGCTTGGCGGCAAGCTCCACTAGGCGCCGCTTCGTCCAGAGAACCGCGGGCGGCAGCGGCGCGAGCCAAGCGATCATGGCGGCCATGTAAACCCAAAATGGCAGGATCCCAGCGGCCGCGAGCCAGATGACTGCGAGAAACAGGATCACCAGGGGTGCTAACCAGGTGAAGATGCGCCGGTAGAACCGCCGTTGCGCTTCGTTGACGGCCGATTTGTAAGAAGCGCGAGCCCCAAGGTAGCCACCAAGACAGCCGAGGATCGTGCCGACGACACCGCCGACCAGACCCCACGTTGCGCCATCGGTTGTTGGCACCTTTTTCGCTGGCTCTGTCAAATCGAGCGAGGCCGGAGCTCTTATAACCCTGACACCACCTTCCGGGGCTTCTTTCTGACACCATGAAACGCGCTTGGGACACGAAGTCGCGCCGCACCGAAATGGTCTGGCCAGTCCTTCAGCGATCAATAT
>Ga0075421_100006587_pt1 | contig 14187 bp, 10 predicted proteins | sample SoiMetdeltSBSDD5_FD_75292 | JGI IMG/M metagenome (GOLD analysis project Ga0075421, IMG submission 75292) | Bulk soil microbial communities from a Populus tree surrounding site in Tennessee, USA - Soil MetaG P. deltoides SBSDD5 | ecosystem: Environmental > Terrestrial > Soil > Tree plantation...
AAGCGGGCGCTCGTCAGCGTCTCGAATAAAACCGGCCTCGCCGATTTCGCGCGGGCGCTCGCGGGCCGCGGGGTCGAGATCGTCTCGACGGGGGGCACGGCGCGGGCGCTGCGCGAGGCGGGGCTCGGGGTGCGCGACGTCTCCGACCTGACCGAGTTCCCCGAGATGCTCGACGGGCGCGTCAAGACGCTCCACCCCCGGGTCCACGGCGGCATCCTCGGCGTCCGCGGTAGTGCTGAGCACCGGGAGCAGATGGCGGCGCACGGGATCGAGCCGATCGACCTCGTCGTCGTCAACCTCTACCCGTTCCGCGAGACCGTCCTCAGGCCCGAGGTCACGCTCCCCGAGGCGATCGAGAACATCGACATCGGCGGCCCGGCCATGATCCGGTCGGCGGCCAAAAATTTTTACGACGTCGCCGTGGTCGTCGACCCCGCCGACTACGACATGGTCGCCGCCATGCTTGAGACCCACGAGGGCGCGCTCCCGCTCGTCATCCGCTACCACCTCGCGCTCTCGGCATTCCGGCACACTGCGACCTACGACAAGGAGATCGCGCGCTACCTCTGGGCCCACCAGACGAGCAACCCCGACCTCGCACTCGGCGACGCGATCCCGTCCGCGCAAGACCTGCCGGAAGAGATCGAGGTCGCGCTGCGTAAGTCGGCGGACCTCCGGTACGGCGAGAACCCGCACCAGCGTGCCGCGCTCTACCACGTCGCCGGGAGCAGGGAGCACGGGGTGGCGAACGCCGAACAACTTCAGGGCAAGGAGCTCTCCTACAACAATCTCATCGACACCGACGCGGCCTGGGAGCTGGTCGCCGAGATGCGCCGCGCCCAGGCCTTCGACGCGCGGTCCCGGGGGGCCACCGGACAGGCCGGGCTGCCGCATGCCTGCGCCATCATCAAGCACACGAACCCCTGCGGCGCGGCCCTGGCCCCGACGGCGCTCGAGGCCTTCGCCAAGGCGAAGGCGACCGACCCCGTTTCGGCCTTCGGCGGGATCATCGCCTTCTCGCAGACGGTCGACGAAGCCGCCGCCGCGGCGCTCGCCGAGATGTTCGCCGAAGTGATCGTCGCGCCCGAGTTCACGAAAGAGGCGAGGCAGGTGCTCGCGGCGAAGAAGAACCTGCGCGTGCTGCGCATGGGCGGCGAGGGTGGGGCGCATGTCGCGGGGCCCCTCTTCGGCGAGGGCGCCCCGGCCGCGGCCGGCCGCGGCGTCAGGAGCTCGGCGCTCGAATTCCGGAAGGTCAGCGGCGGGGTGCTCGTCCAGGAGCGGGACCAGGAGCTCTTCGACGAGGAGAATTTCCGGATCGTCGCCGACCGCAAGCCAACCCCGGCCGAGATCCGCGCGCTCCGCTTCGCCTGGGCGATCGCCAAACACGTCAAATCGAACGCCATCGTTTACGCCCAGGACGGGCAACTGATCGGGGTCGGGGCCGGGCAAATGTCGCGCGTCGACTCGGTCAAATTCGGGGCGCTCAAGGCGCAGTTGCCGCTCGCCGGGAGCGTGCTTGCCTCGGACGCTTTCTTCCCGTTTCGCGACGGCGTCGACGAGGCCGCCAAATTCGGCATCACCGCGGTCATTCAGCCGGGCGGCTCAGTCCGCGATCCGGAAGTGATCGAGGCCGCTAACGAGCACGGGCTCGCCATGATCTTCACCGGCATGCGTCACTTCAAGCATTGAAGAATAGCCCACGGATGACACAGATTATTTGACCGGCACTTTGTCGCCGCGCACGACCAATGGCTTGAGCCCGGCGGCGTCCTTGATGAAGATCCCGGTGGCGCCCGACTTATACTGCGCGTAGAAGATGACCTCGCCGCGCTCGCCGAGCGCCGGCGCCGTGAAGTTGTTGAAGATCTCGCCCTTCTCCGCCCCCGGGACCTGCTGCTCCATGAGCGCCACGGCTTCGATCCCCTTCGCCGTCTTGAGGAAGATGCCGCGGTTGCGGCCGCCGTAATTGCCGTAGAAGGCGATCTCGCCCCGCCCGTTGATCGCCGGGGTGAGAAAATCGGTCAGCGTCGCGGCCGAGCCGAGGATCGGGTCGCCCGTCTTGGCGACCACGCTAACTGGTCTGCCCGGGCTTTTGATGAAGAGGCCCCTCCCCGCGTTCGGCCCATCGTAGAAGCCGGCGAAGACCACCTCGCCGTTGTCGCTCAGCGCCGGCGCGCGGTTGCCGAAGCCGAGGTAGTTGGCCCCGGCGATCGGCGACGCCTTGCCCTGAATCGCGACGGCCTCGACGCCCGCGGCGCTCTTGAGGAAGACGCCGCCACCGCCGCTGATGCGCGCGAAGAAGGCGATCTCGCCACGCTCGTTGACCGTCGACGGGTAATAATGCTCGGAGAAGACCTCGGTCGCGCCCGGCGCGATCTTCTGGCCGCTCCGGACCACCAGCGTGAGGCCCCCCTCGTCATAGACGAAGAGGCCCTTGCCGTCCGGGTCGGAGTAGGTGCCGATGAACGCGATGACGCCCTTCGCGCTCGACGAGACGTTGGCGAACCCGCTGAACCGCGAAGGCATGTTCGGCACTTCCTGGCCGTAATGGCTCAGGTTCTTGAGACCGGCCGCCGTCTTCATAAACACGCCGTTGCCGCTCGCCCCCTTCGGAGACGAATCGGTCGCCGGCTTCTCCGGCGCCCCGATCGGGGCGATGAAGGTGACCTCGCCGTTGTCGTTGAGTGTCGGGTTGGTAAACCCGATCACCGGCTCCTTCAGATTCTCGGCCCGGTCGCCGAGCCGGATGGCCTGCCACTTCCCTTCTGCCGTCTTGAGGAAGATAGCCTGACTCGATCCCCCCGGCGCGTCGGCGAGCATGAACCGCCCAAGGAAGGCAATGTCCCCCCGGCGGTTGGTCGCCGGGATGCCGAAGTTGGCGAACTCGCCGTCCGCCAGCCGCTTCAATTCGACCGGCTTCTCTTCCTTATCGCGCGCGGTGATCGCCACCGGCTCTTCGTCCTTGCCCGCCGGCTTGGGCGTCTGCGTCCCCCCCGCCGCGGCGAGGGCTGGGGTCAGAGCCAGAACGAAGTAGCACAACGCTTGACGGTGATGCATGAGTAGACTGCCTGCCTCCTGGGGTCATGATCCGTTGCCAGTCTCCGGCAAAGTTGACCGGCGCCGGGCGCACGGTCGCCTTATCATAGCCCGGCCTCTCGGCCCCAGACAACCGCGGCGCCCTATCGGCCGGCCCCCGCCTCCGCGCTCACGGCCCGCTCCACCGCCTCCTCGAGAATTTCCTTGCCGAGCCGCGCGTTGTAACCGACCAGCCGCCGGATGAGCCGCCCGTCGGGCGCGAAGATGAAAGTCTGCGGGAGCAGATCGCGCGGGTCGTCGCCGTTAAAGAAATGGAACATCCCGGGCGGCGCGAAGGCGACCTCGTAGGTCATGCCGAACTGTTTGGCGAAGCGCTTGACCGCCTCGACGTCCTTTTTCGGGTCCTCGACGGTGAGCCCGACGACGACCAGCCCGCGGTCGCGGTAACGCCCCGCGATCTCAATGAGGTGTGGGATCTCGACCCGGCAGGGCCCGCACCACGTCGCCCAGAAGTCGAGCACCACCGGCCGCCCCACACCCAGCAGTTCCGCGAGCCGCACGCGGCGCCCTTTGAGCGTCCGGACCTCGAAATTTTTTGCCCGGACGCCATCCAGCCCGACGTTCGTGCCGACGTCGGGGCGGGCCGGCGTCTGCCGGGCGCGCGCGGGCGGCGGGGCCGGCGCCAGGACGCCAGCCAGTGCGAGCAGAGTGACCACATGGCGCAGAGTCATGACCTCACCGCTACCGCGGCCGCCGCTGCCGCGTATTCTGGTTGAACTGGGGGATCGCCGGGCCGGCGCCGAGGCGCGCGACTTCGCCGCGCTGGTCCTCGATGAGGTGGGCGCGCACGCGGCTGCGTAGGCGGGCGCTGCGCTCGGCGGTCAAGTGATCGACAAGCATGATCATGCGGAACCACGAGGACTCCAGGTCGTCCGCCAGCCGCGAGATTTGCGTGATGTCGTACGGGATCGCCACCGACTCGACGCCGAGCCGCGCGAAGACCGCGAGGTATCGCGCTGTTGCCAGGTCGGGGCAGAGCAGGCGGCGCTTGCCGATCTTCAGCTCGACGCCGAGCAGCGTGTGCAAGACCTCGACCGGCACGCCCTTCGCCGGGGCCTGTAACTCGTAGCTCCGCGTCCTCAGGGTCCGGACCCGGTCGCGGTAGATCGCGGCCAGGAGTTGATCACCCATGAGCCGCCGGATCTCGCCCGCCAGGTCGTCCGCCCGCACCGTGCGCGGTTGGGGGCCCTGTTTCTCGGCGATGTTGGCAACTTCAGCCATTCGCAGTTTATCTTTTCCGGTCCTGTAGGGACGGAAAACCCACGCCGCTGCCTCCACGAGACCCTAACGTCTGTCCCATCTTCTCATCGCGCCCTACCTCGCGCGCGAGACCTGCGCCTTCGACGTCCACCCGAGCACCCGGTTCGGCAGCAACCCCAGGTAGAAAGTCCCGGCGAGCGTGATGATCAACACCGCAGCCACCGCGCCGCCGACGCGCGGCTTGACGAAACCCGGCTGGAGCGGCCGGAAAAACATGACCACGATCGGGTAGAGGTAGTAGTAGATCGAGATGATGCTGTTGACGATCGCCGCGATCACCAGCCAGCGCAGGTCAGGCGCCGACTCCCAGGCGAAGCTGAAGACGTAGAACTTGCCCATGAAGCCCGCCGTCGGTGGGATGCCCGCGAGGCTGAGCAGGAAGATCGCCAGCGGGAAGCTCAGGGCCGGGGCCTCGAACCCGATCCCCGCGTAGTCGGCGATCTCGGTCCGCTCGTCGCCCGCGCGCGCGAGCAACTGGATGACCGCGAAGGCCCCGAGGTTCATGAGCGTATAGGTCAGCATGTAGAAGGCCACCGGCCCCCAGTAGAAGCCCACCGGCCCCCGGTCGCCGGTGACGAACCCGACGAGCGTGTAGCCCGCGTGCGCGATCGACGAGTAGGCGAGCATGCGCTTGATGTTCCGCTGCGAGAGCGCGATCACGTTGCCGATCGTCATGCTCAGCACCGCGATCACCGCCAGCGCATTGAGCCAGGTCGTGTGCAACTGCAACCCGACCCCAGCCGCCGGCGCGTTGAGCCCGATGGCGAAGACCCGAAGGAAGGCGGCGAAGACGGCCGCCTTCGGCCCCGTCGCCATGAAGGCCGTGACCAGCGTCGGCGCCCCCTCGTAAACGTCCGGCGTCCAGAGATGGAACGGCGCGCTCGCGACCTTGAAGCCGAACCCGACGAGCATCATCCCCGCCCCGATGAGCAGCAGCGACGGGTAGCTCACCGCCCCCTGCGCGATCGCCTGGCGGATCGCCTCGAGGTTGGTCGTCCCCGTCGCGCCGTAGGTCAGCGCCATGCCGTAGAGCAGAAAGGCCGTGGCGAACGAGCCGAGGAGGAAGTATTTGAGCGACGACTCGTTGGCGCGCAGGTCGTGGCGCCGGTAGCCGGCCAGGACGTAGGTCGTGATCGACGAGATCTCCAGCCCGAGGAAGACCATGACCAAGTCGCCCGCGCCCGCCATGAGCAGCATGCCGGTGGTCGCAAAGAGCAGCAGCGAGAAGAACTCGCCGGGCGGGAGCGCCTCGTCGCGCAGGAACCGCGCGGCGAGCAGCGCCGCGACGATCCCGGCGACGACGATGATGCCCGAGAAGAAGAGGCGCAGCTCGTCGACGACGACCATCCCGCCGAAGGCCGTCGCCCCGGCCGGCGCGAGCCCCCCGGTCCACAGCCCGACGACCGCCAGGAGCGCGGCCAGGAGCCCCGCCACCGCCAGCGCCGCGTTGGCCCGCCGCGCCCCATCGCGCGAGAAGGCGTCGACGAGCATGACGATGACGCCAGCGACCGCCGTTATGATCTCGGGCAGGATGGCGAAGTAATTGAGGTTCAGTTCGTTGAGATTCATGCTCCCACTCAGTTGGAAACCCGGATGACTTTGCTTCCCTCGATGCCCTTCTGGACCTTCTCGATCGCCGGCTGGCTCGCGCGCAGGAAGAGCATCGGCGCGACCCCCATGACGATCGCCAGCAGGGCCAGCGGGATGAGCCCGGCCTGCTCGCGCCAGTCGAGGTCCGCGAGGCGCTCGTTCTCCGGCCTGGTCACTTCGCCGAAGAGCACCCGCTGGAGCATCCAGAGCAGGTAGACCGCCGAGAGGATCACGCCCGTCGCCCCGAGCACCGCAAAGAGGCGCGCGTAGGGCACCCTCGAGGAGAAGGTCCCGAGGAGGATCAGGAACTCGCCGATGAAGCCGTTGAGCAGCGGCAGCCCCATGCTCGAGAGCGAGACGATGACGAAAAGCGTCGAGTACCGCGGCATGGGCGTCGCCACCCCGCCGAACTCCGCGATCTCGCGCGTATGGCGCCGGTCGTAAATCACCCCGACGCAGTAGAAGAGCGCCCCCGTCGAGATGCCGTGGTTGAGCATCTGGTAGAGCGCCCCCTGGAGCGACAGCTCGGTGAAGGCGAAAATCCCCATGACGATGAAACCCATGTGGCTCACCGAGGAGTAGGCCACGAGCTTCTTCATGTCCGGCTGGACCATGGCCACCAGCGCGCCGTAAATGATCCCGATGACGGCGAGCACCATGACGTAGGGCGCCATCGCCACCGAGGTCTCGGGGAAGAGCGGCAGGTTGAAGCGCAGCAGCCCGTAGGTCCCCATCTTGAGCAGGACGCCGGCGAGGATGATCGACCCGGCCGTCGGCGCCTCGACGTGCGCGTCCGGTAGCCAGGTGTGGAACGGGAAGAGCGGGACCTTGATGAAGAAGGCGAGCGCGAAGGCCAGCCAGAGCCAGAGCGCGACGCCTTCCGGGATCACCGTCCGCCGCTCTGCCACGTTCTGCGCGATCTCGATGACGTCAAACGTCGTCCCGCCGTTGAGGTAGTAGACGGCGATGATCGCGACCAGCATGAGCAGGCTCCCGACCACCGTGTAGACGAAGAACTTGACCGCCGCGTAGATGCGCCGCTCGCCACCCCAGACCCCAATGAGGAAGTACATCGGGACTAACGAGAGCTCGAAGAAGAGGTAGAAGAGGAACATGTCGAGCGCGACGAAGACCCCGATCATCCCCGTCTCGAGCACGAGCATGAAGATCATGTAGGCGCGCACCCGCCGGCCGACATGCCAGCTCGCGAGCACCGCCACCGGCATAAGAAAGGTCGTCAGGATGACCAGCCAGAGGCTGATCCCGTCGACGCCGACGTAATAGCTCACGTTAAGCGCGCCGATCCACGGCGCCTTGAGCGCGAGCTGCGGCCCCGCCTGCGATTGGTCGAACCCGGAGAGCAGGACGAGCGAGGCGGCGAAGGTCGCGAGCGTGACGAGGAGCGTGATCCACCGGTACTGCTCGTCCAGCCGCCCTTCGTCGGCCCCCTGCCGCGACCAGAAGAGCCCGTGCAGCAGCAGCAGCACCGCGCCCGCCGCCGGCAGGAAGGTTGTGATCGTGACAATCGATGAGTTCATGTTTGAGTTTCGGCTTGCCGACTTATTACTTTACCGCCAGGCGAAATAGCCGATGACGACGATGGCGCCGGCGAGGATCATGGCCGCATAGCCGCGCGCGAAACCCGTCTGGAGCAGCCGCAGCGTCCCGGCGAGCGACGCGAAGAGCTGCGCTACCCCGTTGACGACCCCGTCGATGATCCTCACGTCCACGACCTGCCAGAGGATGTGGCGCGAGCCCTGCTCGATCGGGTTGATGATTGCCCCGTCGTAGATTTCGTCGACGTAGTACTTGTTCTCGAGCAGCGTCGGCATCGGCCGCACCGGCTGCCGCGTGAAGAGCAGCCAGCCGAGCCCGATCCCGAGCAGCGCCACGACTACCGAGATGACCGTGAAAAGGCGCTCCGTCCCGACGTCGTGGTGCTCCTCCGCGGGCACCCCGCTGAAGCTCTGGCCGGTAGGGTAGACAACGGAAACTCCTGTCGGGACGCGCGCCGCCTCGCCGTGCGCCGCCGCGACGTGCGCCACCGCCGGCTCGAGGAAATGCTCGAAGTGGTTCGGCGCGTGGACCCCGACCAGGCTGCTCAGCGCCGGCGGCACGCCGACGAAGCCGCCGGCGAACGAGAGCACCGCGAGCACCGCGAGCGGCATCCACATTGACGGCGGCGACTCATGCGGCTGCGCCTGATGGCCGTGGCCCCCGTGCCCTCCGTGCCCCCCGTGCCCATGGTCGTCATGCCCGAAGCGCTCCCGGCCCCAGAACGTCATGACCATGAGCCGCGTCATGTAGACCGCCGTGAGCAGCGCCGTCACGGCCCCGACCGCCCAGAGCGCCTTCCCCCAGGGCACGGCCGTCGTCGCCCACGTCCGCCAGAGAATCTCGTCCTTGCTGAAGAAGCCCGAGAAGACCGGGATGCCGCAGATCGCCAGCCACCCGGCGGCCATGGTCGCGAAGGTGATCGGCATGTACTTCCTCAGGCCCCCCATGCGCCGCATGTCCTGCTCCTCGTGCATCCCGTGGATCACCGAGCCCGAGCCGAGGAAGAGCAGCGCCTTGAAGAAGGCGTGCGTCATGACGTGGAAGATCGCCGCCGTGAAGGCCCCGACCCCGCAGGCCAGGAACATGTAGCCGAGCTGCGAGACGGTCGAGTAGGCGAGCACCTTCTTGATGTCGTTCTGCGCCAGCCCGATCGTCGCCGCGAAGATCGCCGTCACCGCCCCGATCACCGCGACGACGAACATGGCCGTCGGCGACTTGACGAAAATGGCGCTGCAGCGCACCACCAGGTAAACGCCCGCCGTGACCATGGTCGCCGCGTGGATCAGCGCCGAGACCGGTGTCGGCCCCGCCATAGCGTCAGGCAGCCAGACGTAGAGCGGGATCTGCGCCGACTTCCCCGTCGCCCCGACGAAGAGCAGCAGCGCGATCCCGGTCAGGACCCCGAAGGCCCCGAAGGCTTCGACCGGCCGCTCCGCCGCCTGCGCCAGCAAACTCGGCAGCCCCTCCTTGGCGACGAAGCTGATCGTCCCGAAGGCGGTGAAGGCGAGGAACATCCCGATCATGTAGCCGAAGTCCCCGACCCGGTTGGTGATGAACGCCTTCTTCGCCGCGTCGCCCGCCTCCTGGCGCCGGATGTAGTAGCCGATGAGCAGGTACGAGCAGAGCCCGACGCCCTCCCACCCGACGAAGAGCAGGAGCAGATTATCAGCCAGCACCAGCGTCAGCATCATGAACATGAACAGGTTCAGGTAGGCGAAGAACCTGTAGAACCCCGGGTCGCCGTGCATGTACCCGGTCGCGTAGACGTGGATCAGCAGGCCGACGCCGGTGACGAAGAGGACGTAGACGCCCGAGAGCGGGTCGAGGAGATAGGCGAAGTCGGCGCGGAAATTACCGACCGCGATCCAGGTGAAGAAATGCTCCGTGATCCGCCGCTCCCCCTCGGGCAGCGGCAGCAGTCGCGTGAAGAAGGCCGCGAAAGCCAGCGCCGCCGAGACGGCGACCGACCCGCAGGCCACGAGGCCCACCAGCCGCTCGCCGAGCCGCTTCCCGAAGAGCCCGTTGATGACCGCGCCGACGAGCGGCGCGAGGGTGATCCATTTAAGCATAGCGTTCAGCGGTCACAGTTTGAGCAGGTCGGCCTCGTCGACGTTGAGCGTCTCGCGGTTGCGGAAGAGGCAGATGATGATCGCCAGCCCGACGGCGGCTTCCGCCGCGGCCACGGCCAGGACGATGAAGACGAAGAGCTGCCCCGTGGTGTTGCCCAGGTAGCGCGAGAAGGCGACGAACGTCAGGTTGACCGCGTTGAGCATGAGCTCGATGCACATGAACTGCGCGATCACGTTGCGCTGGATGATCACGCCGACGACGCCGATCGTGAAGAGCACGGCACTCAGCGCCAGGTACCAAGAGAGTGGGATCATAAACTTCTCCTCCGCCGCTAGCGCCGCGCCCCGGCCCCGACCTCCTCCGCCCGTCCGGCCGCGGCGGCCGGCTCCGCCGGCGCCCGCCGCCGGCCGAACTGCGGATCGCGCTTCGCCAGCAGCATGGCCCCGATGATCGCCATGAGGATGAGCACCGAGACGGCCTCGAACGGTAGCACGTAGGTCGTAAACATGTCGGTCCCGATCGTCTCGACGCTGCCGAGCCACTGCCTCGGCGCGTCGGCGGCGCGCACTGCGGGCAGCGGCGGCGGCGCATCCCCGACATAGCGCACGGCCAGGAAGACCTCGGCGAGCAGCGCCAGGAAGAGGGGGGCGGCGAGCCACCGGAGGTACTTCTGCTCGTCGGCCCGCGACTCCTCGGCGCGCACGTTGAGGAGCATGATCACGAAGACGAAGAGGACGACGATCGCCCCCGCGTAGACGATGATCTGGACCGCCGCGATGAACGGCGCGGCGAGCGTCAGGAAGAGCGCGGCGACCGAGATCAGCGTCCCGATCAACCCGATCGCGCTGTAGAGCGGGTTGCGCTGCAGGATCACGTTGAAGGCCGCGACCACGGCCAGCGCGGCGAAGAGCAAAAAAAGGATCTGCATGTCGGTGTCCAGGGCGCTACACGATGAAGACGCCGATCACCGCCGCGATGACGATGTTCAGGAGCGCCAGCGGGAGCAGGAACTTCCAGCCGAAATTCATGAGCTGGTCGTAGCGGAAGCGCGGCAGCGTCCCCCGCAGCCAGATGTACAGGAACATGAAGAAAAAGACCTTGAGGAAGAAGTAGACCGGCCCGAGCAGCGGGAACGCGGCCACCCCCGGCCCGTTCCACCCGCCGAGGAAGAGCACCGTCGCGAGCACCGAGACGGTCAGCATGTTGACGTACTCGGCCATGAAGAACATGGCGAACTTGAGCGAGCTGCTGTACTCGGTGTGGAACCCGGCGACCAGCTCCGTCTCGGCCTCCGGCAGGTCGAAGGGCACGCGGTTGGTCTCGGCGATGGCGCTGATCAGGTAGATGAAGAAAGCGATCACCCCCGCCGGGAACCACTTGATGACATTCCATTGCAGGCCGAACCACCCCGCCTGTCCCTCGGTGATCTGGGTCAGGTCGAGCGACCCCGCCATGAGCACGACGGCGATGACCGAGAGCGAGAGGCTGAGCTCGTAGCTGATCATCTGCGCCGAGGAACGCAGCCCCCCGAGGAGGCTGTACTTTGACCCCGACGCCCAGCCCGCGAGGATCATCGAGTAGACGCCAAGGCTCGTCATGGCCAGCACGTAGAGCAGGCCGACGTTGAAGTTGGTCACGTAGAGCTTCGTCGGCCCGACGAAGGGGAGGTTAACCTCCGGACCGATCGGGTAGACGATCGTCACCATAAACGCCGGGATCACCGCCAGGACCGGCGCCAGCGTGTAGAGCCACTTGTTCGCCGAGAGCGGGATGATGTCCTCCTTGAAGGCGAACTTGATCCCGTCGGCAATCGACTGGAAGAGCCCGAAGGGGCCGACGCGGTTCGGCCCGAGCCGGTTCTGGATGAAGGCCAGCGTCCGGCGCTCGACGTAGTTCATCGAGACCGGCGAGAGCAGCCCGATCACGAAGACGACGACGATCTTGGCAAGCGTTTCGAGGATGAACCTGAGATCGATCTCGGAAGGCATAATTAGTTAGGACCCATGCTCAGTCAAAATGCTCAGTCAAAAATCTCCGCCACCCGGTTGCGGAAGCCGGGCCCGACCTCCCCCCCGTCGAGTTCGTCCTGCTCGGGCAGCGTGACGACTTCGGCCGGCGACCGGTGAACCGTGACCGTGCGCCGCTTCCGGTCGACGGTCCAGACCACTCGCACGCCTGCCGCCAACCATCGCCCCACTTTCTCGCTCACTTTCTGACCCCGGTCGCTCGGGGAGAGCACCTCGACCGCCAGGTCCGGCGCCCCCGGCCAGTAACCCCTCGGGAGACCCGAGGCCAGGATTCTCTCCCGCGGGACGAATGAGACGTCGGGCGCGAGCACCGTGTCAGGGTCGGCGGCCAGCTTGTAACCGGTCTCTGCGCCGAAGACGACGCCGAGCCGTCCGGCCTTGACATACTGCCCCAAAAGCAACGTCGCATTAACGACAACTGCCCCGTGCTCACTGCCCGCGGGAGAGATCGTGATCAACTCCCCTCTCACAAGTTCCTAGAAAAACTTGCCCCGAGGCAGCGAGAGCAGTTCGTCCGCGGTCATCAACTGTGTTGTCGTCCCCATCCTGGCATCTCCGGTCACGCCGGGAAGATCAGCGGCGCCGGCTGCTCCTCCTCGGCCCGCGCCGGCGTCAGCATCTGCGAGTAGCGCGTGATCAGCGGGTAGCGCCGGTGGAGCCGCGCCCCGGCCTTGGTGACCAACTCCGCCGTGTCCACCGCGAGACCCAGGTTGACGCGCGCGCCCTCCGCGCTCAGTCGCCCGCCGAGGTCCGCGCGGTCGACCCGGCCGAGGTCGGGCGCCGGCCGCTCGACGCGCGTCGCGCCCTCGTTGGCCAGCATGTTGTGCGAGAGCCCGGCGTAGCCTTCGACCCGCTCCGCGATCTCCTTGAAAATATTCTTGACCGCTCCCTGAAAGCCGAAGTCGCGGCCCATCAGCCGGGCCACCGAATTGACGACCATCCAGTCGGGGCGCGCCTGCCCCACGGGCGGGATCGTGCGCCGCACGAGCTGCACCTGCGAGCCGTTATTGACCTGCGTCCCGTGGCTCTCGGCGAAGCTCGTCACCGGGAGGACGACGTCAGCGAGCTTCGCCGTCTCGGTCAGGAACATCTCCTGGACGACGAGCAGGTCGAGCTTCCCGAGCTGCGCCCTCACTGGCTCGGCCTCGCCGTTGGCCTTCCCCACCAGGTCTTCGCCCGCGACGTAGAGCGCTTTGATCCCCCCGCCCGCGCCGTTGACGATGGCCTGGGCCGAGAGTCCGCCCACGAGCGCCCCGTCCATCCCCATCTGGACGGCGCCCATCGAATTGGAGTAGCGGACCAGCGGCACGAAGGCGAACTTGGTCGCCGCGCGCTCCGGATCTTCCCCGACCTCGAGCGTCGGGTGCGCCACGATGTAGGTGTACGGGTTCTCGTTGACCGCCGGCTTCTGCGTCGAGTTGGTCGAGCGTACCTCGCGCGCCAGCCGGTCGAGGTGTGCCGCGCGCGCAGCCCGGGCGGCCTCGACGTCCGGCGTGGCGAGGGCCTCCTCGAGCAGCGGGAGCGCCTCAGCCGCAGCCCCGCGGACCTCGTCGCCGAAGATGATCACCACGCGCTCGCTCTCGAGCAGCGCCTGGCGGACCGCCCGCAACTCTTCGACCCCCGAGCCCGTCGCCTCGGCCGCGTCATTGAGGCCGCCCTCGTCGAGCAGCGCCGCGACGACCGCCCCCTCGCTCCCGGCCCGCACGCGCACCGCGCGCTCGGCCTGCCGCTCGAGCCGGCTCGGCACCGCGTTGACCAGGAACAGCCGGGCCGAATTCTGCCGCACCGCCCAGCGGATCGAGAAGGCCGTCAGCGGATTCTCCTCGTTCGGGTCCGAGCCGATGAGCAGGATCGCGTCGGCGCCTCGGATGTGCGCCTGCGTCGCAATCGTCGGCGTGCCGTACTTGAAGCATGAGGCGAAGTCGATCTCGTCTTCGTCATGGTAGAAGTCGGCGTGCGGGGTCTCGAGGACCTCGGCGGCGAACTTCTTGAGGATGTACTGGTCCTCGTTGAGCAGCCGCGCCGCGCTGACGATGCCGGTCGCCCGGCCGCCGTGCTGCGCCTTGATCTCGCCAAGCCGCCGGGCGACGACCCCGAGCGCGTCGTCCCAGGTCGTCGGCACGAGATGCTCACCGCGCCGCACCAGCGGCCGCTCGACCCGCTCCGGGCTGTGGACGAAGTCGATCGTGTAGCGCCCGAGCGCGCAGAGGAAGTCGTGATTAATCCCTCCTGCCGTCCGCCCCCGCCCGTCGCGCGCCACGGTCCGGATCAACTCCTCTCCGCGCGTCCCGGCGAGCATCGAGCAGCCGTCGGAGCAGAAGTTGCAGATCGTCGGCGTCTGCTTGAGGTCCCAGGGCCGGGCGACGTACTTGTAGGGCACGTGGAGCAGCGTCCCGGTCGGGCAGACGTCGACGCAGTTGCCGCAGTCGGAGCACTCGACCCAGCCCGTGAAGGAGCTGATCAGCGTGTGCGAGCCGCGGTTCACGGTGGTGATCGCGAACTCGTCCATCCACTCCTCGCAGACGCGCGTGCAGCGCTTGCAAACGACGCAGCGCTGCGGGTCGTTGTAAATGAAGGGCGAGATCTG
>Ga0075421_100006588_pt1 | contig 14186 bp, 12 predicted proteins | sample SoiMetdeltSBSDD5_FD_75292 | JGI IMG/M metagenome (GOLD analysis project Ga0075421, IMG submission 75292) | Bulk soil microbial communities from a Populus tree surrounding site in Tennessee, USA - Soil MetaG P. deltoides SBSDD5 | ecosystem: Environmental > Terrestrial > Soil > Tree plantation...
CGGTCCTGGTTACGCAGCGGTCGACCTCAGAGTTCAAAGGACCGCTCGCTTTGATAACGGAAAATCCATCGGGTTCATCGTCGAATTCTTCAATCTGTTTAACCGCGGGAATTTCCTGCGTCCTTACACTGACTACTACAGATTGATCGAAATTCCTGGTGGTCCAAACCGGTTAGAAGGCCCTCTGCCCACGTTTGGACAGGAATACAACGCCCTTCGTTCCCGGGAAATCCAGTTCGCTGTTAGATTCTCTTTTTGAGGGGTCAGGGTGACGCACGACGCTGCTCGTGAGAAGATGCTCAGCTGATCCGCCTCCCGTTGACAAGGCGAAGAAACTGCGATCCAACGTATGGAGCAGGCTTTCTCGGGAGCAAGGGTTGGAGTCGACCTCTGGATTTTCAGTTGACTTCTGACTTTCTGGCTGCAGCTGCTCTCTGGGAGATGAGGCGATATCCCAAGTCTGACGCCTCCTTCTCCAGCACTGCCAGCCGGGTCCGACCGACCTCCGGTTTACCTCCAACCAGCTCAGTCTCGCCCAAAGCCAGTCGAGCTTCCAGTTGAAAGCGAAGCAAGCCTGCTTCCCGAGCCTGAGCCAGCGTGGTCTCGAGCACTCTGAGGGCTTCGCGGGTTCTGCCTGACGCCGCCTCAATAGAGGCGCCGGCCAGAGCGACAGAGATCTGAAGACCACGGTTGTGGCTGGTCTTGAGCAGGAAACGGGCGTGGTTGATCTCATTCTGAGCTTCGACAGGCTTTCCCTGTCCGAGCAGAGATCGCGCTAGTGCAGCTCGAGCGGCGGCTTCGTCATCGGATCTTTCCTCACTGCGGAACTCTTCAAGAGACAGGCGGCTTAAGGCGTCCGCGTCCTTGAAGCGCTTCTCTTGAAGCAGCAGGAGGGCTATTGAAACTTGGCTCTCGGCAGCGGCTCCCTTTTCGCCCAACTCTCTTCTGATGTTGAGTGCCTCCTGGTGTTTCTCTCGTGCGCCCTTGATATCCCCGCCCAAGCCGAGCAGGTCTCCCAGATTGGCGAGCTTTGAAGCCGTCGAGCTCCGATTGCCGGTCTCGCGAAAGATGGCCAACGACTTTTCGTAGTGGTCCTTCGCCTTGGCCAGGTTTCCCTCCTCCGACAAAACATCTCCCAGATTGCCCAGGACAGTAGCAACGGCGTTGCTATTGTCTTGTTTACGAAAGATCGAGAGGGCTTCCTGATAAATCTTCTTGGCCTCAGCCAACAGCCCCTGCTCACCAAGCAGGTTTGCCAGGTTGTTCAACGTGATGGCCTCATTCGCGTTGTCACCGATCTCACGATAGGTTTTGAGAGCTTCTTGATAGTTCTGCCTGGCCCTGGCCAAGTCTCCTTGTCGTCGCAGGAGGATCGCAGTGGAAGCCAGAACCGCAGCGACTCCCTTCTTATTTCCAATTTGCTGATACGTGGCAAGCGCCTCTTCAAACGACCGCCCTGCATTGGCCAGATCCCCCTGGTCGCTAAGAACCACACCCTGGTTCATCACTGCGTTGGCAACACCCCATCGGTCTCCGGCGGCGGCGTACAGCTGTTTGGCCTTCTGAAAGGAAGTCAGCGCCAGGCTGAGGTTTCCCAGTTTCCAATGGGCTTGTCCCTGGAGAAGATGTCCCTGAGCCACCAGGCTCCTGGCACCCTTCGACTCCCCGCTGGTCACCGCCCGGGTTGCGGCCTGCTGAGACCGTTTGAAATCCGAAAGAGCGCTGGCGGCGAGCGCTTCTGCCAGGTCAATTCGCAGATCCTCGCGAGCGGGCGGAGGCATCTGCCGCAACAAGCCAATCGTCGCCATGGCCCCCTTTCCGTCTCCGGAAGAAGTCTGGGCTGTCGCCAGATGCAGGCCATAATCCAGGTTGTCGGGAAAGAAATTGAAAAGAGCTTTGTAAAGCTCGACTGCCTTTGGCCAGTCACGCGAGATCACGTGATACCTCGCCTCCACTGCAAGGCGCAGCTCTCTCGGTAGCCGCCCTGCCAGATCAAACGCCCGCTTAGCTTCCTCGCTTGCTTTCCCGTCGTGGCCTAGCGTGGACCACGCAGCCGCCAGGGCGGCGTGGGCGAGGGCGTGGTCAGGCTCCAACGACAGCGCTCTTTCGATCATTTGCCGTGCAGCCTGAGCATCGAAAAGGCGAAGTTTCGCCAGGCCTTGCGAGTAGAGACGAAGTGCCTCAGGGTTCGATGGGAGTGAAGTCCTGACTCCTTCGCTCTCGCTGGGTGGCACTTCGCCAACGCCCAGTTTTTCACGCAGGCCGGCACCAGCACGAGAAATGAGATCAGGCAGCTGGGCCTCCGTTCCCTCAGTCACCAGTGCCAGCGTCTCGCCAGCTACGGCATCTTGGAGGCGCAAGTCAAGTCGAATCGTTTTCTGGCGGGAGTCACCGACAGCCAGATATGAACCAAGAACCACGAGGTCCGCGCCCAGATTGGTTCGGATGCGACCCAATGTTTCTTTCCCGTAGCTCGCCGCGTCTGACAAGGCCAGGTCAGTCCTCATTCGAGCAATGTTTTCGCTCGGAATGGCCCGAAGTTGTCCACCGGCAGCCAGTTCCGTAGTGAGAGACTCACTGAAGGCGGTGGAGATGTAATCCGAGTCAGGGTGCCCGGAGATGTTCTTGAAACCCAGGACCGCAATGGCTCGACGTGGCGGGATTGAAACCATTGCTGTACTCGGTTGGGGTGTCTGAACTCGAGAGTGTTGAACCCATAGTTGTCGCCCCGCCAGAGCCAGCAGGGAGGTCAAAACACCCACTACAGCCACAATCACCCAACGTCTGGACCGAGGCCGGAGTGTGACTGGCACGACTGAGGTCGTCTTGAGCTGTCGCAGATCATGAGCCAGTTCTTTGGCCGACTGATACCTGTGCTCTGGCTGTTTCTCCAGCAGCTTCAAAATGATCTGTTGCAGAGCTGGCGAGACATGAGGGTTCAGTTCGCTAGGTGGCGCAGGTGTCCGGTGCAGGATGGCATCTATCAGCCGAGCTTCGTTTGCCTCGACATAAGGCCTCCGGCCAACCGCCAGCTCGTAGAGCACGACCCCCAGCGAATACAGATCCGATCGAGCGTCAAGCTTGTCACCCAGTACCTGCTCTGGGGACATATAGGGAATGGTCCCGGCAACGCCCACAATCTCAGAAAGCGCCCGGGTACGGCCAGGATCCTCAACCGGGGGCATCAGGAGAGCCAAACCAAAGTCAAGGATTTTCACCAGCCCCTTAGGGGTGACCATGATATTGCTGGATTTCAAGTCGCGGTGGACTATTCCTCGGTCGTGGGCCTCTTCCAGGGCACTAGCGATTTGAAGAGCGATTTCGATGATCTCTTGTTCGGCGACCGAGCCAGACAAGACTGTTTGGGACAGCGTGTTGCCGGCGACCAGCTCCATCACCAGCCAGTCCACTGCTCCTTCGCTGTCGAAATCGTAAACTGTAGCTATGTTGGGATGGTTTAACTGCGAGAGGGCCAACGCTTCTTTGCGAAATCTGCGGCGGGTAATTTCATCGGTGGGCGCACCAGTTGCAAGAACCTTCAGGGCTACGTCGCGGTCTAACTTGCCGTCGCGAGCCCGGTAGACAATACCCATTCCTCCGGAACCGATCTCCTCGAGGACGCGATATTGGCCCAGCGTTCGACCGATCATCTCATTGCTTGACTCTGGATGTTTGCACAATCCCAGCACATCGGGCCCGACAAAGTGCTCAGCTTCTCAAGCTTTACAAGCCACGGTACCAGGATGAGCTTGTGTTCACCGGCAGTGCTATCCCGGAGGCCAGGCCATGGGACGACCTCCGAGGAGGTGAAGGTGTACGTGGAAGACGGATTGTCCGGCATCAGGCCCAGTGTTGATGACGATGCGGTACCCGGATTGGTCAGTGCCCTTCTGTTGCGCAATCTGGCGTGCCACGAAAGCCAGGTGCCCAACAAGCTTCTCATCTTCCTCCGTCATGGAGTTGATCGACTCAATATGTTTCTTGGGAATGACGAGAACATGGGCCGGCGCTTTGGGATTGATATCTTCGAATGCCAAAGAAGTGTCGTCCTCAAAGACAACCCGGGTTGGAATTTCTTTGCGGACAAATCTGCAAAACAGACAGTTCGACATCTTTCATTCTCCTTGCCAGCTCGAAGAAGGGACACAGATGAAAGTTGAAGATACGAATTCTAAAGTTTCGCGTTGAGTCGCAGCCAATTACTGCTCGGTTATCCTCATGGGCGGCGCCTTGTGGTTTCTGGCTCCTTTTGGTTAGGGACAGGGCTCCGACCGACGGGCAAGTCCGATCATGTCCACAAACGGGTCTAGCTCCCTGCGGTTCGCAACCATATCTTCCCGAATTACCTTTTCAACGCGACCACGACCCTCGGAAAGCCATTATAGTCTTCGCGGACCGTTTCGAGCCGCCAGGTAGAATCGAAAAGCCCGACGACTGCGTCTCTCATAGAGTAGCCGATTTCCATGATGAGATGGCCGCCCGGCCGAAGGCAACGATGCGCTTCAGGCACGAGTCGAGAACAAACACTGAGACCTGAGGGCCCTCCTACCAACGCCATTCGAGGCTCCCAGTCTCTGACTTCCTGCTGCAGGGCAGGAAGCTCGTTCTCGGCCACATACGGAGGATTGGACAGAACACAATCGATCGTTCCCTCGGCGTTCTGGTCTCGGAGGGGCGACAAGAGGTCGCCTTGGAGAAAGCGAATTCTTTCAGCAACGCCATGCCGAGCCGCATTTCGAGCGGCAACGTCGAGCGCCGCAGCCGAAAGGTCAATTGCCCAGAGCCGGGCTCCCGGCAACGCAACGGCCACCGAGACCGCAATGCAGCCGGATCCTGTGCCTACATCGACTATCCAAGGATTGCCGGTTGAGAGTCTTTGCAGCGCCTCCTCAACCACCAACTCGGTTTCTGGACGAGGGATGAGAACGTCCTGGTTCACCGCAAAGTCCAAACCTCGAAACTCCTGGCTACCGAGCAGGTATTGCAGCGGCATGCCCTCGGAACGGGCTTGAGCTTTGGCAAAGAACCGTTCCAAGCGAGGATCATCGACCGTGTCGTGAAAGTGAGCCAGTAGGTAGGTCCGGTCAACCCCGAGCTCGAAAGCCAACAGCCGTTCGGCGTCCAGCCTCGGATTTCCAGCGACGGCGCGATCCAGAAGCTGGGTGGCCTGGGCTACGGCTTCAAACACTTTCATGCGCAGTACTTAGGTTGGCGGTCAGGAAGCGACAGTCACTTCATTCTTCAACTTCTCTGCCTGGAAGTGGGTTACGAGAGCATCGATCACGTGACCAATGTCGCCTTCCATAATGCGATCGAGCTGATGAAGGGTCAGACCGATGCGGTGATCGGTCAAACGATTCTGGGGGAAATTGTAGGTTCGGATTTTCTCGCTGCGATCGCCGGTACCCACTTGAGACTTGCGGTCCTGGGCGATCGCACTGCGCTGTTCTTCCAGGGCGAGATCGTAAAGCCGGGAGCGCAGCACTCTCAGTGCCTTTGCCTTGTTCTTGATCTGCGATTTCTCGTCCTGGCACGAGACCACCAGGCCAGTTGGCAGGTGAGTAATGCGCACCGCGGAATAGGTTGTGTTGACCGATTGCCCACCTGGCCCGGAGGAACAAAAAGTATCAATGCGCAGGTCCTTTTCGCTGATTTCAATTTCAACGTCATCGGCCTCGGGCAAGACTGCGACGGTCACGGCCGATGTGTGCACGCGCCCGCTGGCTTCCGTGGCTGGGACTCGCTGGACACGATGGACACCACTCTCATATTTCAACCGGCTATACACATTCTTGCCTTCGACGATCGCGATGACCTCTTTCAGACCGCCTACACCCGATGCGCTCGACGAAATCACGTCGATCCGCCATCCCTGCGATTCCGCGAACCGGGAATACATGCGAAAGATTTCCTGCGTAAAGAGGGTGGCCTCGTCCCCACCCGTGCCCGCTCGAACTTCCAGCAGCACGTTTTTCTCGTCATGAGGATCTTTGGGAATGAGAAGGACTTTCAGTTCCTCTTCCACCCGGGCGATTCGCTTCTCCAAGCTGGCCAATTCTTCCTGCGCCAATTTTTTGAACTCTTCGTCGGAAGCGCTATCGATACTGATCTGCTTGGCTTCAGCGATTCCGGTCTTCAGCTGCTTGTATTCGCGGAATTTGTCGACAACGGCAGTCAAGTCGCTGTGCGTCTTGGCATGCTTTTGATACGTGTTGGCTTCTGCCAGCACCACAGGATCGCTGATAAGGCGGGTGATTTCTTCGTACTTCGCTTCGAGCTGCTCAAGTTTTTCAAACATTCAGATTGCAGCCAGCTGGAGTTCGGCCTTCTCCAGAACGAGCGCCTCGTCCAGCGCCCGGATAGCGATTTCCAATTGAGCGTCGTCCGGCTCCTGGGTAGTCACTCGTTGCAGCCAGAGCCCAGGTCGGGTCATCCAGTTCAACATAACGCTGTCTCGCAGTGCTGCAAAACGAATGATCTCATACGAGACTCCAGCAATCACGGGAATCAATACAATTCGGGACAGCAACTTCAAAGCAAGCGATTCAAAAGGGATTAGGGCATAAATCAAAGCGCTGATCAACATCACGACCATCAAGAAGCTTGTTCCGCAGCGAGGATGAAAGGTCGAATACTTGCGAGCATTCGCAACCGTAAGGGTTTCCCGCGCCTCATAGGTAAACACTACCTTGTGCTCGGCGCCGTGGTATTCGAAGATTCGGCGGATGTCTCGAATTCGAGAGACTAGGAAAATGTAAAGGAGAAAAATACCCAGCCGCATGAGCCCATCGGCCAGGTTGAAGAGGAAGTGACCCTGAAAGGCGGAGAACCGAGACTGAAGCCAGCTGGCGAACAGCAGCGGGAAGAGCTTGAACAGCACGACGAAGAATGTAAGCGCAACTAAAACATTGAAAGCCATCATTCCCGCAGTGATTTCTCTTGGCTTGGATGAATTCGACCTTGTATCAGTAAGGCCACCGAGCATCTGTTCGCTTGAGAACTTAAGGGCTCGGATACCCAGAGTGAAGGACTGGCCTAACGTCTTCATCCCCCGGAAAACAGGGTAGCGCCAAAACGACTTGTAGTCTGCACGGGGCAGGTAGTCCTTCTTGACCGCGATCGTGCCGTCAGGTTTTCGAACGGCAACGGAATAAGACCTCGGTGAACGCATCATCACGCCTTCGAGGACAGCTTGTCCTCCAACTAGTACCTCCTCGCCTGCCTTTAGCAAAAAAAGTGTGAAATTTGTAATCCACAGTTTCAGGTTCCAGATCAACCACCTCATAGGTTCTCGATTCTCCTTGCAGCTTTTAGCTCACTTCTAGATTCATAAAACAGCACGCTCGTCAGCTTGCGACCGGCTCTTTTCCCTTTATGCTGTACTTCCGATTGAAACGCTCCACCCGGCCTGCCGTATCGACAAGCTTTTGTTTTCCCGTGAAAAACGGGTGACACTTGGAACAGATTTCCAGTCGGATGTCGCCTCCCTTGGTCGAACGCGTCCTAAAAACCTCTCCACAGGCGCAGGAGACCGTTACTTCTACATATTTCGGATGAATGTTGGCTTTCATGAACGGGTCCTCGATTGATTTGCACGGCACAGCGGTGCTCAAAACTCTCAATTATAAGCTGAGCAAAACCAACTGGCAAGGCGAAAAGCTGCGGACACTCGGTCCTGATTTTCAGATTGACATGTTTTTTTTCACTCCGCTATATTGACTCTGAGTGTGAAACCTCTGGCAACAAAAGGACTTCGAAAGCGGCGGGTTGATAATCTCCCCCCAAAAAATCTACCGCGATTTCTCAACATCATTTTAAGGTTATCGCCTCCACGACCGAATTCCGCGGACCGAGATTGACCCGAACCAACCTTAAGAAGATCACGCTATCAAAGGTGCTAGATTTTGCCCGATGCGCTGGCCCCTAGCTTCACTTGGTGACCAAGTTCACAAATCGGCGAAATTGTTGTTGTTCTCCTCGTCCACCCGCCCGTCAGGGGAAAAACGGACTCAGAGGCTGAGGTGCTCCCGCAAACAGCCTTTCCTGCTGTCGGAGGCTGAGGTCATTGTCTCTCGCGGTTATTGCCGAAACAGATTCTGACTTTCTACGGTAGTCCTGCTGTGCCAATGGAGGATCGCATTTAGCTGCTCGTTCGACCACTACGGCGGGCATGGAAATGCGGACAGAAGCAAAATTCTCTCCTGATTCCTGACTTTGGGAGGTTGAGCAATGTCACGTGGAGAAGATGGACCCCCTGATAGGCACGCTAATTCTGACTCACTCCAGAGTGCAGAAGCGGACCTTGCGGCCGTTGGGACTGCCTCGAAGGCGGAGGGTGTCGGAGGTTACGAGCAGTTACTGGACCAGTACAGTGGCTTCGCGATACCTTCCGAAGGCGAAGTTGTGAGAGGGAAAGTGCTGAAAATTACTCCAACGGATGTGCTGGTGGATGTCGGTTTCAAATCCGAGGGTGTGATTCCCCTGGCAGAATTCCAACGCCCTGATGGATCTGTTGAAGTCAAACCTGGCGACGAGGTTGACGTCCTGTTCGAATCCGCAGAAAACCAGCAGGAGCATATCGTGCTGTCCCGCGAGAAGGCGGAACGGATCAGCGTTTGGGACCAAATTGAAAAGGCCTTTCTGGATCAGAGACCTGTGAGCGGAGTCGTGATCGACTGCGTCAAGGGCGGTCTCTCGGTAGATGTTGGAGTGAGGGCTTTCCTGCCTGGCTCGCAGGTTGACATCCGGGTGGCCGAAGGCATTGATGGTTTGGTTCACGTTTCCGATCTCTCCTGGGTCCGCAAGATCAAACACCCTTCGGAGGTGCTGAGGAAAGGCCAGCAAGTTAAGGCACTGGTGCTTCATATCGATCCGGCCGGTCACCGGTTATCGTTGGGAATAAAGCAGCTCCAACCCGATGCGTGGAAGGCCTTCTTTTCCGCGCACAACGTGGGAGAGATTGTCCAGGGGAAGGTTACCCGCTCAACTTCCTTTGGGGTCTTTGTCGAGCTAGAAGGCGGAATCGAGGGACTCTGTCACCATTCTCAGATCGAGGAACTCGAGAGCGGCTCGGGAGCCTTGTCGGTCGGGGAAGTCCGCGATTTCCGAATCATCAGACTGCAGCCGCAAGAGAAAAAGATCGGGCTCAGCTTGAAGGCCAGTCGCTCCGTAGAGCCAGCTTCTGCGCCAATTGCCACAATTGGGAAAGCTATCGCCCAGACAGCTTCAAGGGCCGCTTCTAGGTCTCAGGGGCCTGAGAGTGCGGGAAAGGACTCCAGGAGTTCCTAATTCGGGCCGAAATAATCGATGGACTGGTTACTCCGAGATCCTTCAGCACGCTGATGACCTACACAGACAGAAAGGGGTGTTTGCATGGCAGCGTCGAGGTCGTCGCCAGAGTGGATGGCGATGGGGAGCAACTCAAATGGGGGCCAGCCACACCTGAAAGTATTGAGTCAAAGGGTAGCGAGTTGAAACTTACTGGATCTCTCGTTTGCGAGCTAACCCCCAGCGGAAAAAAAGTATTTGCAAAACCTCATTGATGATATGTACATTCAATTCGTTGAGTTTGTTGCGGAAGGACGAAAGCTCGACTTCGACGAGGCGAAATCGGTTTCAGGCATGCGCCTCGGCCGGAAGGATGCCGGAACTAAGACTCTGATTGACAAGCCAGGAACGCCAGAGGCGCGGTTAAAACGGCAGCCGAAAAAGGCAAAGATTAGCGGTGAACCGCTGCTAGTCCATCCTCTCGAACCGAAGGCCTGCCGCTTGTCTCCCGACGATGGGCTGAGTCTGTTGCCGATTCCTTCGATGATAATATGAAACAAAGGAAGTAAACGCTATTCCTGCAGCTAGCAGAGCATCTCTGCCTTCTCTAGTGCACTAGTCAAGGGACCCGTACTTGCCCAGTTTCTCGAACCTCTTGCAAATCGACAGCAAGTGACCCTGAACAGATAACTGATATGAAGAAGGAGTAGCCATGACGAAAGCAGACCTGATCGACGAAGTCTCAAAAGTGACGGAACTCAGCCGGAAGGATTCGGAAGTGATCGTTGAAACGCTCTTTGACAGTATCATCAAGGCCCTCAAGACCGGGGATAAGTTGGAAGTCCGTGGCTTTGGCAGTTTCCGGATTCGAGAACGCAAAGCCCGTCAAGGACGGAACCCGAAAACGGGAGAGAAAGTCAGTGTTCCTGAGAAAAAGGTCCCTTATTTCAAGCCCAGTAAGGAGCTTAAGGATCTTATCAATGCTCCCAGTACCAGCGCCCCGGCCAGCTAGCATGGATTACTTATGGACTCCGTGGAGGTATCAGTACATCAGCAATATCAAGAATGTCGTTCGCTGTGTTTTCTGTATCGACTCCTCACCAGAGCACGACGAAGAGAACTTTGTCCTTTTCCGAGGAAAACTGAACTTTGTTATTCTTAATATCTTTCCCTATACGACCGGTCATTTGCTGGTAGCTCCCTATGAGCACACCTCCAGTTTTCAAGCCTGCTCGCCTGAGCAATCCGGAGAGATGCTCGAGCTCGCTAAGCGCGGCCAGTTCGCTATTGAAGAGACCTATCAGCCTGATGGATTCAACTTGGGAATGAATCTGGGGCGCTGTGCGGGTGCCGGCGTGGAACATCACCTGCATTTGCACGTCGTCCCGCGCTGGATCGGTGACTCCAATTTCATGACAATCGTCGGGGAAAGCCGCGTCCTACCGGAAACCCTCGAAACCACGTACCAAAAGCTCAGGCGATTCCTTGCTTAGCCTCTCCGACCTCACCTAATCTCTCCGGCCTCACTTCATTTCAGACTCATCAAACTTTAGCCTAGTTTCATATTTGCGCTAAACTTGGCTGGAAAATTGGCGATAAGTTTCGAAGTTCTGTTTTGTACTAGCAAGAACCAATCCCGAAGTAATAGAGTACAAAATCGAACCGAAGGCAGGCGTTTCTCAATTGCCGAACCGTAGTTCATTCTGCAAGTAGCACATTCTTTTAATCTTAGTTGTTGCCATGTTTCACACCGTCACTGCCCAGGATTTCGGACTCAAGATCCTGAATAGTTTGCGTTGTGGCATTCTCGCGGTGGATCTCCAGCGGCGGATCACTGCCATTAACGAAATCGCTATTAGGATCTTTGAGCTAAAGAATCAAAGCTACGTGGGCCAGCACGTCGAAGAGGTCTTGTGTGAGCAGCAGTCACTGCTCCTGACACTGAATGATGCCTGTCAAATGAAGAACTTGCCTAGCCGTGCGGAACTGGATTTGAGACTCGGCGACGGTAAGAATCGGACGGTTGGCTACACCATCTCCTTTGTCAAGGACGACGAGGGCAACGTGGAAGGCATCTCCATTTTTTTCAAGGACCTGACACTGGTAGAGCAGCTGAACGAGCAGGAAAAACTGAAGGACCGACTGGCGGCTCTGGGGCAAATGGCTGCTGGATTGGCCCACGAGATCCGAAATCCACTCGCAGCGATTGAGTTGACCGCCAGCTTGATCAAACGGAAGATGCTTGACCAGCCGACCCATACGGCCCAACTTGAGTCCATTCAGTCTGAAGTCAGAAAACTCAACAAGATCGTTACGGACTGTTTAGAGTTTGTTCGGCCGGTCAAAGTGAGTCCCGAGAGGGTGAACCTCCCTTCGTTGCTGGATGAGTCGCTGGCCACGATGCTTTCCACGGCTGACCGGGACGACATTGAGATCGTGAAGAATTACTTAGAAACGCCAGCCGTGCCGGTCGACTACAACCAGATGAAACAGGTTTTTGTCAACATCCTGCTAAACGCATTGCAGGCCCTAGGCGAGCCCGGAAGGATCCAGATCTCATGCGGTCCCTCCTCGTTTTTCCAGAGAAACAGGCCTTATGCCAATAGCGGTTTTTCCGAAAAGAATCTCAGCCGTCAGGTCGATTTGGCACCTTATGCCTGGGTCAAGATCGTCGATAACGGACAAGGGATACCTGAAGAAACCTTGAGCAAGATCTTCTACCCGTTCTTTACGACTAAGGAGAAGGGATCGGGAATCGGCCTGGCCATCGCCCAGAAGATCATCGACAGCCATCATGGCAGTATTGATGTGGAGAGTGAAGTTGGCCGCGGAACGACGTTCACTATCAAGTTGCCGCAGTGAGACATCAGCCTCGCCGGCGGATCCGACAGAATCGAACTAGAAGAAGGATCAACCTCCACCGAGGGCCTCTTCAAAGTTCAGCACCCAGGTAGACAGCGAATCAAGTCAAGGAAGCAATCGAAATCATGGGGAAGATCCTAGTCGTTGAAGACAATGATGTATTGAGAAGCAGTGTGGTGCAAGCGCTCGTCGAAACTGGTCACGTCATCACCGAGGTGGGAGATGGTGAGGAAGCCACCGAACGCCTGCAGCAAGAGAGCTACGATGTCGTTCTGACCGACATGCGCATGCCCAAGAAGAGCGGCCTGGAAGTCTTACGCTTTGCCAAGCAGGTTAACGACCTGACCGTCGTCATCATGATGACCGCCTTCGCAACAATCGAGAGTGCCGTGGAGGCGATGAAGAGTGGTGCCTACGACTACATTCAGAAGCCATTCGAGCTTGAAGAACTGGAAGTGAAAATCAATCGGGCCTTAGAGTATCGGCGAGATACCGGCGTTTTGCAGCTCCTGCGCAGCCAAAGCAGTATATCGCTGGAACACAACAACATTGTCGGAAACAGCCCTCAGATCCGGAAAATTTTCGAGATCATCAAAAAGATCGCCAAGAGCAACGCCTCAATTCTCATCACTGGAGAAACCGGGACCGGCAAAGAGCTGATCGCTTCCCTTGCCCATTACAACAGCCTTCGAGCCAAGCAAAGCTTCGTGAAAGTGAACTGCGCCGCCCTGCAGGAGAATCTTCTAGAAAGCGAATTGTTCGGACACGAGAAAGGTGCCTTCACCAGCGCTGACCGGCAGCGCATCGGCCGATTTGAGCAGGCGAATGGTGGAACGTTATTTCTGGATGAAATTGGGGATATGAGCGCAGGGACTCAGGCGAAAGTCTTGCGCGTCCTGCAGGAACAGGAGTTTGAACGCCTCGGCGGAATGAAAACGATTAAGGTGGATGTACGAATCATCGCAGCCACGAACAAGAATCTGAAGGAAGCCATCGCGAACAACAAGTTCCGCGAAGACTTATACTATCGCCTGAATACGGTCTCTATTGAAACGCCGGCCTTGCGTGAACGTAAGGAGGATGTTCTTCCTCTGGCCAATTTCTTCGCGAAGAGGTACAGCGAGGAGCTTAAGAAGAACATTACCGGTTTCACGCCGCAAGCGGTGAAATACCTTAACAGGCACAACTGGCCTGGCAACATCCGTGAGCTTCAGAACGCCATCGAGCGTGCCGTGCTCATGGCCGAATCAAACCTAATCGGCGTGGAAGATCTTTCCCTCAGTCCCGGAAACGGAGACGCATCATCGATTGACGCAATAGGAATCAAGATTCCCCCCGCGGGCATCAAGCTGGATGACCTCGAGCGGACCACGATTATCGAAGCCCTCAAAATGACCAACTGGATTCAGAAAGATGCCGCCGAATTGCTGGGAGTGAGCCGCCGCGTTCTCAACTACAAGGTCAAAATTCATAACATCACACACGATCGTTGGCGGCGTAAGCCTGAAGCGAACTAAGTAAGGCAGAGCCCGATGCGCAGGGACATTCCTGCCTTTTCGCCAGTCCGAGATCAAGTCTCCGGCTCTCGGGAACGAACCCATACATCAAGGTTTGGCCCTTCACTGGCAACCTCTTAGCTTTTGTCTGCCTGGAATCCATCCTGCCTTCAGCCACATCCGGCGTCAAGTTATCATGGCCTGGGATGTGGTGTTTCGGTAAGACAATCTGCAGCGCCGCGAACCACGCCAAACGCCACCGGCCCCTAGCCGCTTCAATGCACCGCGGTCGACGCCCTCAATCAACGCGTTCAGCATGCTTTCAATCTCTCCGGCCTTCCCGGTCAAATCCGGCCGAATCGCCTGAAAGTCTTCCCGGCCCCTCGCACCTTCTTGGGAGAACCTTTTTTCGTTCACTCGAAGCGCCTCTTTTGTTTCGTCAATGAAGGTTCGGAGCACAGGCGCGGGGCACCAACTGGCTCCGTTGAACAGCAAACTGTGCCTGTTGCTCAAGGATGAATTCGAGGTTGTCGGGCATTGATGCTGTCATCGTCAGGCGAT
>Ga0075421_100006589_pt1 | contig 14186 bp, 7 predicted proteins | sample SoiMetdeltSBSDD5_FD_75292 | JGI IMG/M metagenome (GOLD analysis project Ga0075421, IMG submission 75292) | Bulk soil microbial communities from a Populus tree surrounding site in Tennessee, USA - Soil MetaG P. deltoides SBSDD5 | ecosystem: Environmental > Terrestrial > Soil > Tree plantation...
GCAGGCGATGGAGGCGGCCATCTCTTTGCGTAAGTCTTCGAAGTTGGCCTGACGCAACTCCCTCTCCGAGGTTTCGAGAATCTCGAACACGACCTGCTCGACTTCACCGGCACTGAGCGCGGCGGGCGCGGATTTGACGGCGATCGTGCGGGGGCCATAAGGTTCCACATCGAAGCCGCTTTGTTCAAGCTCGTTCCGAATCCTGTCGAACTCGATGGTTTGCGCGGGCGTGAGTTCGAGTACGAGCGGCAGGAGCAGTTGCTGTCGTTCCACCTCCCCCAGAGCCATTTGGCGCAGTACCTGTTCGAAGAGAATGCGCTCATGGGCAACGTGCTGGTCGATCACCCAGAGGCCGTCGGGTCCGGCGGCAACGATGAAACTATCGTGCAGCTGACCCATGGGTTGCAAGTCGCGAAGGACGTCGAGGGACGGCGTGGGCTCGGCACTCAGCCCCGGCGGAAGTGGGCCGTGCGTGTCAGGGACGCGACGCAGCTTGCCCGATGTAGTAGCGGGAATATGCGTATCGAAGGCGAGCGGCGGCGCGGTTGCGAAGTCAAGGCGCTGAGAGAACGGCTGTTGCGGCTGATGGAGCGTGAACTCGGGCATGTAGCCTTCGGTCTCGCCTCCTCGGACTGGCTCACTGACTTCGTGCAGAAACGGAGCCTCTTCGAGACGCTGCGTAAATTCGGAATAGGGAAGACCCGCACCCGGTTGTGCGGGCGAGGCGAAGGCGCCGACGGGTGCGCTGGAAATGGAGCGTTCGGCCAGAAGCGAATCGCGTACTGCGTCGCGAACGAAGTCGTGCACAAAGGAGCCGCGGCGAAAGCGCACTTCCACTTTTGATGGGTGCACGTTGACGTCCACTTCTTCATAGCTGCAGTTGAGAAACAGCAGCGCGAAGGGATAGGCGCTGGGCGGCATCAGATTCTGATAGGCGGAATGGATGGCGTGCAGCAGCAGTCGGTCGCGAATGAGCCGCCCATTGACAAACAGGTAAATGGAGTTCCGGTTGAGCTTTTGAATGTGCGGAGGCGAAACGAAGCCACGCAGGCTGAAGGTGTGCGGGTCTGTATCGTCATCGGCGGGAACTTCGCGCATGCGTTCACCCAAGTCGATCAGTTCGTCGAGCACGTTGGAGCCAAACACCTGGAAGACGCGTTCGCGCAACTCTTCGACGGGCGTAACGGCGATGAGTTCCCTGCCCTCATGGAGGAGCTCGAAGCCTATGGCTGGATAGGCCAGCGCGTAGTGGGTGACGAGCGAGGCGATGTGCGCAAGCTCGGTCTGTTCTGAGCGCAGAAACTTCTTGCGCGCCGGAACGTTAAAGAAGAGGTCGCGGATTGTCAGGATGGTGCCGCCTGCGAGCGCGGCTTCGTCGCAGCGGTGGAGCTTGCCGCCGGAGATTTCGATGCGCGTGCCAGTGGACTCTTCCTTCGCGCGCGTTTCGAGCGTCAGGCGCGAGACCGAACCGATCGACGGCAGAGCTTCTCCGCGGAAACCGAGCGTAGCAATAGAGAGTAGGTCTTTGACGTCGCTCAACTTCGATGTCGCGTGGCGCTCGAAGGCGAGCAGAGCGTCGTCACGAAGCATACCGCAGCCATCGTCGGTGATGCGGATCAGCCTCCGGCCCCCGGCTTCAGTTTCCATGCGAATGCGCGTCGACCCTGCATCGAGAGAATTTTCCAGTAGTTCCTTGACGACCGACGCGGGTCTTTCGACGACTTCACCTGCCGCGATCTTGTTGGCGACTACGTCGGAGAGTACGCGAATGCGGCCCATAAAAGAAACACGCGGCCGCGCGGGCCGCGTGCATGAAATTAGTGTAGCTTGCGGTGGGAGATCTCAGTCGATGACAACGCCCCGGTCTTCGAGCAATTGCCCCGTGACTCGCTGCAGGTTCAAAAGATTTCGCCGGTACTGGACGCTCTGCTGAACGAGGTCGGCCTGCGCGCTGACCAGATCGTTCTGCGCCTGAATGACGAAGAAGATGGTCGTAACGCCCAAGTCGTAGCGTTTCTGCTCGGCTTCGACACGTTTTTGTGAAAAGTCCAGACGGACCTGCGCGAGTTTTACGCTGGCGCGGCTGTTCTCCACCTGGTTCACGGCATTCAGCACGTCGAGGCGGATCGTCTGTTCCGTGGTGCGGGCGCGGAGGGCATCCAGGCGTCTGCTCACCGTAGCGTCGGCGAAGTCGGCCTGGGCGCGGCGGTCTCGAATCGGGAGGCGCAGCGTCAGGCCAAGGCCATAGGTTGGGTAGGTGAAGTTGAAAGTCTGGCTCAAAGCATCGCCCAAACCACCGGGAATGACGCTTGTGACGACACTGGAATTGCCATCGCCGCCGAACACGTTGGTGCGTTGAAAAAACGTGCCGCCGCGGCCGGAAGAAGTGTAGAGCCCGGTCAGCGAAAGGTCGGGGAGTAGCGAGTTCTTCGCCTGTTTGATCTGCAGTTCATCCACATCGATAGCCGTTAACGCCGCGCGCAGGTCGGGACGTTTCTGCATGGCGACTTCCACGATCTGTTCCTTATCGAACGGACGGTCGTCGGAGGGCGGAAGTACAGTCTCGGTGAGCGAGATGGCCATGTTGCGGTACTGTACATCGAGGTCGGCGCCCATCTGGCGGCGCAGAGCGTCGTCAGCCTGAGCGAGACGATAACGAGCCTGGGTGACGAACACTTCCTGGCTGGCGTACTGTTGCTGCGGCTGGTAGATTTCAAGCGGCGATATCGCACCCAATTCAAGTTCGCGTTGAGATCGCTTGAGAAGGGTGTCGAAGAGGCCCAGCGCCTGCTCCTGCACCTTGAGCGATTCGCGAGCTTCGATGACGGCCCAATAGGCGAGTTCGGCCTGCTGCAGCAAGCGCATCACCTGATCGGACAAGTTGTATTGCGCACTGCGGAAGCGCGTTTTGGCGACGAGGATGGGAAGCCGGTTGACCGAAGTGCCGCGGCCGCGGAGCAAGGGCTGAATGAAGTTGAAATTCAAGCCGGAGGTGATGGCCGGATTGAAATTCGCAAATGCCGAGTTTGTGGAGCTTTTGGTCGCGGTATAACCGACCGTGTACTGAGTGCCGGTTTCGAGGGTCTGGTTGTAGTTCACCGAGAAGGGCTGGGTGAGCTGATTCAACGTGGCCGCGCCGGCGAGAGCGTCGTTCGTGGGACTTTCGGCGCGTGTGGAGCGGAAGGAGGCGAAGGCCGTCGGATCGAACGGGGCAAAGGCGCGGGTGATGGCGTTGCGCTGCGTTTCGATGGTGAGTTTCTGAATCTGGATGTCGGTGTTGTTGGCGAGCACCAGTTCGAGATAGCTCTTGAGCGAAAGCTCGAGCTTGGAATCGACGACGAAGTCCGATAGCCGCGTCGGTGGATGCAGTTCCACGTGGGGAACGGGTTTGTCGAAGTGCTGGCGAATCCAAGAACCGGACGGGAAGCGGGGCGCATCGAGGTATTTGGACGAGCCAGGAGTGAACTCCATCTGCTGGGCAACGGCGCCGGCAGCCATAAGAAACATGAGTGAGAGGAAGAGACGCATCCTGTTATGTACCGTTTAGACTTCCAAGAGTATTATTCGTAACGTATCGCTTCAATTGGGTCGAGCTTGGCGGCCTGCATGGCCGGATAGATGCCGAACAGGAGGCCGATTCCCACGGACACGGTGAAGGCGACAGCAATAGACGTAGTAGTTACTACGGTCGACCAACCCGCCGCGGCGGCAATAATCCAAGAGAGGCTGAATCCGAATGCGATGCCGATGAGGCCGCCGACGATGGAAATGAGCACCGCTTCGGTGAGGAACTGGCGGATGATGTCGGCCTGTCTGGCGCCTATGGCGCGGCGGATGCCGATCTCGCGCGTGCGTTCCAGAACCGTGGCGAGCATGATGTTCATGATGCCGATTCCGCCGACCAGAAGCGAGATGCCGGCGATGCAGATCATGACGATATTGAAGATGCCGAGAGTGCGGCGGCGCTGCTCGAGCAGGCCGGCGGGCACGACGACGGTGAAGTCGCCGGCGTCCTTATGGGTGGCGGTGAGAATGGCGCTGACGACGCCAGCGGTTTCAATGGAATCAGTGCCCTCTTTCACCTTTATGTAGATGCCGTCGATTTCGTCCTTGAGATAGCTGTTGTTGTCCTCGAAACGGCGCATCACAGTGTTTAACGGAGAAATGATGAGATTGTTCCGGTTGACTACTTCCAATCCTTCAACTTCCGTGTCCGCCGACGCCTGCGGGGCGAGCACGCCGATCACCTGGAGCCAGGTGTCGTTGACCTTAACGTATTTGCCCACGGCGCTGTCGTAGCCAAGGAGATTGACCTTCGCCGATTCGCCGAGGACGCAGACCGGGATGGAGTCGCGGTTTTCCTGCTCCGTGAAGAAACGGCCTTCGACGATCTTCAGGCTTTGGATCTCCAGATAACTCGGTTCAACTCCGATGAGCTGCGGCGATTCGTTGGCAGTCTTTGGCAGAACCTTTTGCGGTTTGAATCGCTTACGGGGCGTGATGGCCTGAATGCCGCCCACGTTTTCGGCGATTGCGCGGAAGTCGCGGAAGGTAAGGCCGGGCGAAATGAGGCGCCGCGCCTGCAGTTCGTTGCGGTCGACGGCCTCTTTCGCCTCGAGCAGGATGTTGTTCACGCCGAGCAGATCGATGGAGGACAGAATGTCTTTTTGCGCGCCGGCGGTGATCGAGAGCATGGCTACCACGGCGCCTACGCCGAAGATCATGCCGAGCATGGTGAGCAGGCTGCGCAGCTTATGGACGAGGAGGCTCGAAAGCCCCATGTAAAGTTCAGGCCCGATTCCGGAAAGTACTGACATGCCTGCTTATCCCTTCTTTCCGCCAGGCATGGTTCCCATGGCTCCATCACCATTGCCGCCTTTGCCATCCTTCTTCTTGTCGCCGGGTTTGGCCTCCGGATCGGCCATGGCGATCTCTTCGCCGGGCTTGACGCCCGAATCAATGACGAATACGTTCTCGCTGCGCTTCTTGATTTTAATTTCGCGCGGGACGAACTTGCCCTTTTCCTTCACGTAGACAACCATCTTGTTGTCTTTCTGGAAGATTGCCTGGGCCGGAACGTTGATGGCATTAGGAATCTTCTCGACGATGATTTCCACGTCGGCCAGCAAGCCGGGACGGAGGAGAACGTCCAACTGATTGTCTTCTTCCGGAGGGGGAGGAAGCTTAGCGTTGTCGAGGTCGGCCTGATTGAAACGCTGGCCGCCGCCGAAACCCATCATAGGCATAGCGGCTCCAGGACCACCGGGACCGCCGCGTCGACCACCGCCGCCCGAAGCGCCGCCTGGACCACCACCTGCCTGGGCGGACTGTTCGCCGCCTTTTTGCTCACCACCAGGGCGATTGCCGCCTCGGCCCATACCCGCCGGAGGCGTGATTCCAGCCTTTTTCAATTCGTCCTGGACCTTGGCCATCATGGTTGTGCGCTCTTCGGGCGTAAGGTCCTGCATGCTCTTGCCATTGAGGGCGTTCTGCATGATTTCGCGCATCTTGATGCGCTGTTCGGAAGTCATCGTACTGGCCGCGCCGCCACCGGCAGCGCCGCCGGCCTGACCGCCACCCTGGCCACCACCGCCCGGACGAAACCCGACCATGCCTTGCGGGGGTCCACCGGCCGAGGGACCGCCCGCGCCGCCCGGCGCGCCGCCCATCATGGCCGGGCCGCCACCACCGGGTGCGCCACCACCCCCAGGCGCTCCAACCATCATCATGCCGCCTCCGCCCATACTGGCGAGCATCGCGGGCGAGGGACCAGCAGGCGCTCTCTTGCGGTTGGCCTCGGCTTGTGCCATGATGCGCGCAATCTGATCTTTGTTCGCGCCAAGAGCGCTCAGCAATTGCGGCATGTCAATGGAGAAGAGCACATCGAATTTTTTGGCCGGGTCGCTCGAAAAGATGTTGGCGCTAGCGGTGCCCGACATGGATTTGATCTTGCCGGAGAGCTTCTTTTCGGCGAGAGCGTCCATGGTCATAACAACGTCTTGACCCTCGTGAAGGTTAGCGCGATCGAGCTCGCCGACGCGCGCGATCAATTCAAGCTCGGAAAGGTCAAGGATATCGACCACGGGAATGCCCGTCTGAAGCTGATCGCCTTCGCGAATATCGGGGAGCTGCATGCCGGGCATGAAAAAACCCGTGCCGCGGTTTTGCCTAATTGCTACCAATCCGGCCATCGGCGAGAGAAGTTTAACCTGCGCGAGACGAGTTTGCTCACGTCTTTGTTCCAGAACAGCTTTGTTTCTTCTCTCGCGGAGCACAGCCAGTTCCGCCTGAGCCTGCTCGCGGCGGCTCTTGATGTCGCTTTCGAGCTGGGTTAGCCGACGCTTTGCTTCTTCGAGATTGAGCAGGTTTTTCTTGGCGTCAATCTGCGAGATCAACTCATTTCGTTTCACTTCGAGTTCGGCGCGGCGCACTGAGTAACGTGTGCGCAGTAATTCCACCTCATCCTGGTTGTTGCGGATGGCTAGATCGGCAGTGGATTTCTTTAGCTGCTCGTCGACTTGCTCAATTTCGAGGCTTTTCTCCTCTAGCCGCGATTGCAATTCGGAATCGTCAAATTCAACGATCAAGTCCTTTTCTTTAGCCAATGCGCCGAGCGCGGCAAGGCGGGTAACCTGAATCGTACCGAACAGGTTGGGAGCAGTGAGGGTGGCCGAACGGACGGCGCGAAGCTCTCCACGCGCATAGGTTCGTACAATGACATCGCCCTGGCGGACCTTGGTGGTGGGAAGCGAAGCGGCCTTCTGTTGGGGCAGCTGCTTCATGACCGTGTAGCCGCCCCAGGCGGCTATGGCGATGAGGCCGACGATCAGAAGTCTGATGGCAAGTTTCTTCATGACACTATTCCTTGGCTCGACGGGACGTTCAACGGCGCGCTATATTTTCTTCGCCCTCTTCAGAGCTTCGGCGGGATTTTCCAATGTGACCTGTTCGCCTTCTTTCAATCCGTTCAGCACCACAATGTCAGTTTCGTTCCGCTTGCCGACTTCGATCGGACGGATGGAGAAGTTGGAGCCGCGCTGGACATACACAGCGGGCTTTCCGTTATGAACAAAGCTTGACCGCGACGGAATGAGCAGCACGCTGGGCTGGCTCTCGATGATGACTTCGGCGCTGCCACTCATACCGGGACGCATACGGGCGTCGACGGAGGCAAGGGTGGCGCGCGCGGGGAACGTTTTTTCGGTGAGACCCATGCCGCGCCACGTGATGGCGGCGATCGGGCTGATCCAATCCAGGTCGGCCATAAACTCTTTCTCCGGCAGGGCATCCACGCGAATGCGAACCTTTTGGCCAAGCTTCAACTTGCCGCGATCCACTTCGTCGAGCTTGAGTTCGATACGCATGGCGGTGAGGTCCGGTATCTCGGCGATGGCGGCGCCCGTCCAGGCGCGATCGCCTTCACGGAACGGAGGTGGTGTGGAGCCGAAGGATCCGGAGGCGCGGAAATTGGGCATGACGTTCACGATGCCGTCGATCGGAGCGCGGATGATCATCTTCGAGAGATAGCCCTTGGCGCGCTCGAGATCACGGAGCGTTTTGTCTTTTTTCTGTTCGAGACGCTCCAGATCGGCGCCCTGGGCGACCTTGTGCGAACCGATGGTGGTATTCACCTGGCTCAGTTCGCCCTTGCTGATGCCGACATCGATGCGGTTCTTGGCGCCTTCGATTTCACTGACGACTTCGGCCTTGCTCGCTTCGAGCTCGGTGCGCTGCACGTTGTACTCGGAGGTCATCAAGTTCATGCCGTCCATCTCATTGACGATGCGGTGTGAGGCGATGAGCTGAACGATTTCGCTGTCGACCGTGCGGACGTTGGTGCTGCGGTCCAGATAATATTGTTCCTGCGAGGCGGCGTCGAATTCGACAATGACATCGCCCTTTTTGACGGGTTTTCCGGATTCGGCGAGCTTGACGATTTTCTGTTCCGGCACCTGAGGCGCGGAGATGAGAACCGAATTGACGCTCCTCACTTCGCCACGCGTCTTCACGCTAATGACAAATTCGCCCTTGCGCACTTTGGCTACAGGCACCTCGACCGTGGTCTTGCCCGTGTAGCGGTAGGCGGCAAACGCGCCTCCACCACAAACAAGCGCCGTGATCACCCACGTGGCGATTTTCTTGCCCTTGCCTTCGGCGGCCTGGCCGAGCCGCTGTTTCGGTTTTACGTCTTTCGAACTCATCGTTATTCCTCTTAAAATCTGTGGCGGCAGGCCGAATCAGGTAACGTCCACCGTAGGCGGTCTTTCCAGCGCCACGGTTTCGCCGGGCTGAAGACCGGAGCGAACACTCACGGTGGTGGCGTTTGCGACGCCGAGCACGACTTTGCGGCGATCCCAGGCGGGGCCGTTGCGAACCCAAACGAAACTCTCAGCCGGCTGACCGGCAGCGGCCGATACGAACTGTACGGCTTCTCTCGGAATCATCGTGGAGTTTTCCGCGGAGTCAACCACAACATCGACGCTGACCGAGAGATCGGGAATCACTCGCGGGTCAATGCGGTCGAGCTTCAACACGACGGCCATTTCCTTAATCCAATCGGGGCGATAGCGGCTGGATTTCGCAACAGTGCCGATGGCATGGACTTTGGCGGGCAAAACAAGATCCGGAAAGGCGTCAAACCGAACAGTGGCTTTCATGCCGATACGCATGCGCTCTACGTCAACCTGGTTCACATTGGCGTTCACGACCATGGAACTGGCGTCGACGATTTGCATGAAAGGAAAGCCGGGGAACAACTGATCGCCAACTTTGACCTGATCAAATTCGGACCCCCGGAACATGTTCTGCATGACGACCATGCCGTTGATGGGAGCCTTCAGAACCATACGGTCGGCATTGGCTTCGGCCCGGCGAAGTTCGAGCCGCGACTGTTGCAGTTCGATCTCGGCGTTCTTGGTTTCGGCGCGAAGACTCTCCTCCATGAATTTGACTTCCTTGAGGAGCTGGTCATAGCGGGCCTGCGCCTCTTCAAGGGCAAGCTTGGCGCGTTCCATTTCGATGGCGCCCATAACGGGCGCGGTCTTCATCGTGAGCGCAGCCTTGTCGAGCTCGCCCTTGGCGTTTTCGATGGTTTGCTGGTGGGCCTTTTTGGCCACGGCGAGCTCGGCGGTGAGTTTCTTGAAGCTGGCTTCGGTTTGGATGACGCTGGCGCGATAGTCGTCCAGGCGCGTCAGCATGTACTGGCGGTCGAACTCGGCGACCGGATCGCCTTTCTTCACGATGCCGCCGGGCTTGGCCGCATCCTGCAGCACAAGACTAAACTCGCTGCCACCGCCAATGCCCCCACCACCACCGCCTCCTCCACGCGTCGAACCGCCACCGCCGCCGGTGGAGCCGATACCGCCGGGGCCGTTTCCACCGCCACTGAGGGAGTTCGACGTCGAACCGAGGCCCTCGGCGCCCATCACGGAGCTGCCGCTGGAGGCGCTGGGAGTAGAAGCACGAGGAGTGCTTGCAGTAGAACTACCGCTCGAGCTGACGCGGCTGGTTGCCGCCTGCATCGCCGATGAGCTGCGCGAAGTGGATTGGGCGCCGCTGGAACTGGAAACCGTGAGCGATCCATCCGCGCCAACCGAGCTACCGCCGCCGGAGGATGCGCCACTGCCACTGGAGGTTCCACCGGTTGTGCGGGATGCCCGCGAGCTGATCTGGCTGTTCGAGTTGCGCGAGGAGTTGAAGGAACGGCTGTCACGACCAAAGCCGGAGCGGGAACCGCGAAGCTGCGGTGCGAGCAACTGTGCATAGCGCTCGGCACCGGTGGAACCGGTGAGCCGGATGGTGTTCGATATCGTCCCTACCACAGCTTTCGCCGTGCGAATGTCAGCGCCGGCCGCGCCCTTTTTCTGTTGCGCAGACGCCTGGCGAAGGTAGAGGCCCGTTCCACCGGCCGCGGCAATTCCGATGACGATGAGCCATCGAAGCCAGGACCGGCCAGTATGTTTTTCGCCTTGAGGCTGCATAGATTCCCTCCCTCAGCCAGACCAAAGTGGGGCACTCAGAGGAGACTCCCTTGAGGTCCCGGGCTCGTCCGGGCAGACGGGTCGTCTTCATTTAGGACAGACGCTATTTTAAGGCAAGAGGTTATGCTTTGGCAGGCGAAACAAGCACATAGAAAGGAAAATGAGACCACGTTCAGGGCGAAAACCGGCCTAATGTAAGGGTATCGTAAAGATCAGCGAATAAATAGCAAATATCGTTAGCCGTTCATGCTGGCCAGGAACTCCGCGTTGCTGCGAGTCTTGCCAAGTTTATCCAGAAGAAGCTCGACGGACTCTACTGGAGAGAGTGGGCTCAGCACCTTGCGAAGCACCCAGATGCGGTTGAGATCTTCCTTCGCGATGAGCAATTCGTCCTTGCGCGTGCCTGACTTGTGAATGTCAAGCGCCGGGAAGATGCGCTTGTCCACCAGCTTGCGGTCAAGGTGGATTTCCATGTTGCCAGTGCCTTTGAACTCCTCGAAGATAACGTCGTCCATGCGCGAGCCGGTGTCAATCAATGCGGTGGCGACGATGGTGAGCGAGCCGCCCTCTTCGATATTTCTCGCGGCGCCAAAGAAGCGCTTCGGACGCTGAAGGGCGTTCGAATCGACACCCCCGGAAAGCACCTTGCCCGACGGCGGCACGACGGCGTTGTAGGCGCGGGCCAAGCGAGTAATGGAATCGAGCAGGATGACGACATCGCGCTTGTGCTCGACCAGGCGCTTGGCCTTTTCGATTACCATTTCGGCGACCTGGACGTGGCGCGAGGCGGGCTCATCGAAAGTGGAGCTGATGACTTCGCCCTTCACCGAACGCTGCATGTCGGTAACTTCTTCGGGGCGCTCATCGATGAGCAGGACGATGAGATGGACGTTGTCGTGATTGGTGGTGATAGAGTTGGCGATGCTTTGCAGCAACATCGTTTTGCCGGTGCGGGGCGGAGCGACGATCAAGCCGCGCTGCCCCATGCCGATCGGCGTGAGCATGTCCATCACGCGGCCAGAGTAGTTGTCGCGAGCGGTCTCCAGCTTCAGGCGCTGTTCGGGGTAGAGCGGCGTGAGGTTGTCGAAGAAGATTTTGTTGCGGGCTTCTTCGGGGGCCTCAAAGTTGATGGCGTCAACTTTGATGAGAGCAAAGTAGCGCTCGCCTTCCTTGGGTGGGCGGATTTGGCCACTGACGGTATCGCCGGTGCGAAGATCGAAGCGGCGGATTTGCGAAGGGGAAACGTAGACGTCATCGGGGCCGGGCAGATAGTTGTATTCCGGCGCGCGAAGGAATCCAAACCCGTCCGGCAGACACTCGAGCACGCCTTCGGCGAAGATGAGACCTGACTTTTCGGCTTGCACCTGCAAGATCTTGAAGATCAGATCCTGCTTACGCATGCCGGCCATGCCGGTGACGCCCAAGTCCTTGGCGATCTGTTGAAGGTTGATGATGCTCATCTCCTTCAACTCGACCAAGTCAAGTGCGGGCTGCTGATCCTTGCCCTGCGGCCGATGATGCCGGCGGAATTCGCCGGGCAGGTGTCCGGAGCCATCCGTGCGCTGCTCGCGAGGAGGCTCGACTTTGTCGGGCGCCTTTTCGGCGGCCGGAGGAGCGGCCTTGTCAGCGGGAGGCGCGGCTTCCTTGGGAGGGTCCTTGGGCGGGGGCGCGGCCGCGGATGGCTTGGCAGCCTTCACAGTGCCTTCGGTCTTGGCTTTTGGAGCCGCTTCCTTCGTTTTCTTGGGTTCTTCGGATTTTGTTTCGGTGGGCGTCTTAATGTCGGACGACACGCTGACCTCCGGTGTGGAATTCTCGGGCGGGACGGAACCGTTGGTGGTGTCCGTTACGTCTTGCTGTGGGTTTTCGAAATCGCTTGCCAAATTTCCCTCACTCCCTGACCGGTGACGGCCGAGAAGAGTACCAGCTCCGCGCCGCCGAGATGGGCGTGGAGTGCGGACAACGACTCATGTTGTTCCTTCTGGTTCTTCAGTTTGTCAACCTTCGTTGCGATGACTAACAATCGTCTGCCCTGATGCTCCAGCCAGCGGCGGAGCTCCAGGTCTGGTTCCATCCAGCCGCGCCTGGCATCCAACAGGATGCAGGAAAGGGCGAGTGAGGCCCTGTTGGCCAGATAGCTCTCTATCAGGTATTTCCAGGAATCCTTGAGATCACGGGGAACCCGGGCATACCCATAACCCGGCAGATCGACGAAGCACCAAGAGTCTTTTACGGAGAAAAAGTTGATGGCTTGCGTGCGACCTGGAGTGGAACTGGTGTGCGCCAGACCTTTCACCCCGGTAAGAGAATTGAGCAAGCTAGACTTGCCCACATTACTTCTTCCGAGGAAAGCGATTTCCGGGAGTTCCTCCGGGGGGAACAGGCCCGGCCTGACTGCACTCATTATAAACCGTGCTGACAACTTCCGCTCGACGGTATGCTGCCCGGTTCCGGACTGACGGCCGGCGGGTGAGCGATCAACCGTGCCTCCTCCTTGCGTGGGATGATGCCGGGGCAACAGGGCGGACGTTGCCCCAGAGGGATGTCAGATCAATGCGTAACCTTTTCGTCGGCAACCGGACGCGGCGTCGTATCCACGGCATAGGCCGCGGCGATGGCCGCCGGATCGATCGGCGACTCGAGTGCGATGCGCAGCACCTCATCCATGTGATCGACAAAGTGCAGCTTCATGTCGCGGCGAATGTTCTCCGGTATGTCGACGAGATCCTTCTCGTTGTCGCGGGGCATGATCGCTTCGGTGAGCCCATGGCGATGGGCGGCGAGTATTTTTTCCTTCAACCCGCCAATGGGAAGCACTTTGCCGCGAAGCGTGATTTCGCCCGTCATGGCCACGGTGGCGCGGGCGGGTATTTTCGTCAGCGCGCTGCAGATGCTGGTGGCGATGGTAATGCCGGCCGATGGACCATCCTTGGGAATGGCGCCTTCCGGCACGTGCACGTGGATGTCGAGAGTGCGGTAGAAGTCCTTCGGCAGCCCGAGCGCGAGCGCGCGTGAGCGGACGTAGCTCATGGCGGCTTGCGCCGATTCCTGCATCACGTCGCCGAGTTTGCCGGTGATGGTGAGCTTGCCGCGGCCTTCCATAAGGATGACCTCGGTTTGCAGAATCTGACCGCCGACTTCGGTCCAGGCAAGACCAGTGACGGCGCCGATTTCGTTCTTCTTTTCGGCCTGTAGGTCGCGGAATTTTTGCGGCCCGAGCAGATCGACGACTTTGGCGGCGTTTACGATTTGCTTGGCGTATTTATCCTGTTTCGTGGCGGTGATGACCTTGCGGGCCACTTTGCGGCAGACGTTTCCGATTTCGCGTTCGAGGTTGCGCACCCCGGCTTCGCGCGTGTAGCCCTGGACGAGTGTCATCAACCCTTCGTCCTGAAAGTCGATGTCCTTGGCCGACAAGCCGGTGTCCTTCATCTGTTTCCTGACGAGGAACCGTTTGGCGATCTCCATCTTCTCGATTTCGGTGTAGCCGGAAAGACGGATAACCTCCATACGGTCCTGCAGGGCGGGCGGGATAGTGTGCAAGACGTTGGCAGTGGCGATGAAGAAGACCTGGCTTAAGTCGTATTCGACATCGAGGTAATGGTCCTGGAACATCCAGTTCTGTTCGGGATCGAGTACTTCAAGCAGGGCAGCCGAGGGGTCGCCACGGAAGTCCATCGACATCTTGTCGATTTCGTCGAGCATGAAGACAGGGTTCTTCGTACCCGCCTTTTTCATCATCTGCAGAATCTGGCCGGGGAGGGCGCCTATATAGGTGCGGCGGTGGCCGCGGATCTCGGCTTCGTCGCGCACGCCACCGAGCGATAGACGCACAAACTTGCGGCCGGTGGATTTGGCAATCGACATGCCAAGCGAGGTCTTGCCTACACCGGGAGGTCCGACAAAACAGAGGATGGAACCCTTGGGATTCTTGACGAGCCTGCGAACAGCGAGAAATTCAAGGATACGCTCCTTGATTTTCTCCAACCCATAATGATCTTCTTCCAGAATTTTCTCGGCGAACTTAAGCTCACGGATTTCCTTTGATTTCTTCTTCCACGGAACGGCGAGCAGCCAATCGAGGTAATTGCGCGAAACTGTAGACTCGGCCGACATTGGCGGCATTTGTTCTAGCCGCCGCAGCTCCTGCATAGCCTTATCTTTGGCATCTGCAGTCATGCCCGCGGTTTCGATCTTCTTCTTCAGCTC
>Ga0075421_100006590_pt1 | contig 14184 bp, 12 predicted proteins | sample SoiMetdeltSBSDD5_FD_75292 | JGI IMG/M metagenome (GOLD analysis project Ga0075421, IMG submission 75292) | Bulk soil microbial communities from a Populus tree surrounding site in Tennessee, USA - Soil MetaG P. deltoides SBSDD5 | ecosystem: Environmental > Terrestrial > Soil > Tree plantation...
AGTCCAAACGGCGGTTGACCTTTCAATGTTCGTAGGTAAAGTAGCAAACCTCTACGCAGATTGCGACAGGCGCCCTTGACCAACGAGCTCGATTTCACGGGCCGGGCAGTGCTCGTCACCGGTGGGACCCAGGGCATCGGTCGGGCGATCGCCGAGCGTTTCCTCGCCCGCGGTGGCGAGGTCGTCGTCTGCGCCCGCAACGCACCCGCGGCACCGCCGGAGACCGGGGGGCGCGCCGCCATCTTCGAGGCCTGCGATGTACGCGACCCGGATGCCGTCCGCCGTCTCGTCGATGCCGTCGTCGCTCGTCACGGGCGGATCGACGTGCTGGTGAACAACGCGGGCGGGTCCCCCGAGGCCGACGCGGCCACTCACAGCACGCGGTTCTTCGACAAGATCATCGAGCTCAATCTCTCCGCGGCCTTCTACTGCTCGCAGGCGGCGAACGCGCGGATGCAGACGCAGGCCGACGGCGGCAGCATCATCAACATCGCAAGCGTGTCGGCGGTGCGCGCATCGCCGGGCACCGCCGCCTATGGCGCGGCGAAGGCGGGGCTTCTCAACCTCACGCAGAGCCTCGCGATGGAGTGGGGCCCGAAGGTGCGGGTCAACGCGATCATCGCCGGCCTGGTCGCGACCGGCAACGCCGAGGCGCATTACGGCGGACCGGCGGGACTCGCGCGCGTCGCCGCGAGCCTGCCTGCGCGACGCATGGGCGAACCTGCCGACATCGCGGACGCCTGCCTGTATCTGGCCTCGCCGCTCTCCGCCTACGTGAGCGGCGCGGCGCTCGCGGTGCACGGCGGCGGCGAGCGGCCGTCCTTTCTCGATCTCGCGCAGCCCGACGTCCGGCGCTGATTTTCCGGAGCACAGAAGATGAGCAAGCACGGTCCACAGGTTGCCATCGTCACCGGCGCGAGCCGGGGCGCGGGCAAGGGCATCGCGATCGGCCTCGGAAGCCAGGGGATGACCGTCTACGTCACGGGCCGCGAAAGCCGCGCGAGCGGCGGCAAGATGCTCGGACGCGACCTGCCCGGGACCCTCGAGGAAACGGCCGCCGCGGTGACGCACGCGGGCGGCAAGGGCGTCGCCGTGGTCTGCGACTCGGCGAGGGATGACGAGCTGCGCGCGCTCTTCGAGCGCGTGGTGCGCGAGACCGGCCGGATCGACATCCTCCACAACAACGCGACCTACATCCACGACCGGCTGGTCGAGCCGGGACCGTTCTGGGAGAAGCCGCTCGAGTTCGTCCGGATCATCGATGTTGGCCTGCGTTCCGCCTATGTCGCGAGCTGGTACGCGGCGCCGGTGATGGTGCAGCAGGCGAGCGGCCTCATCTCCTTCTCGTCGTCCTTCGGCGGGGTCTGCTACATGCACGGCCCGGCCTACGGCGCCCAGAAGGCAGGGGTCGACAAGCTGGCAGCGGACATGGCTGTCGATCTCGAGAACACCGGCGTGGCCGCGGTCTCGCTCTGGCTTGGGCCGCAGAAGACCGAGCGCTCGGTGATCGCGGTGGAGGAGAAGCCCGAGCAGTACACCGGGTTCATGGCGGTCGCCGAGACCCCCGAGTTCAACGGCCGCGTGCTGTATGCACTGGCCTGCGACCCGAAGCTCGCCAGCCGGTCGGGACAGACACTGATCACCGCGGAGCTCGCCCAGGAGTACGGCATCCGCGACGAGGGCGACCGCCAGCCACCGTCTTACCGCGACGCGCTTGGCGCGCCGCGCGTGCCGCACCCGGCGCGAGTGATGTGAGCGGAGGCCGACCGGTGCAAACTTGCGCTCTCGATACGCCGGGGACCACCGTGAGCAGGCCGATCGAACCGCGGGAGCTGCGCGATGCATTCGGGACCTTCGCGACGGGGGTTACCGTGGTCACCGCGCGGCGGCCCGACGGGCAGCCGATCGGGGTGACTGCGAACTCCTTCGCCTCGGTGTCGCTGTCGCCGCCGCTCGCACTCTGGTGCATCGCGCGCGACAGCGCGAGCGTGCCGGCCTTCGTCGAGGGCGCGGATTTCGCGGTGCACGTGCTCACGGCAGCGCAGCACGAGGTCGCGCTCAGGTTCGCGACGCGGGGCGGTGAGAAGTACCCGGGCGGCACCGTAGCGGGCAAGCACGGCCCCGCGCCCAACGTGCCGGGCGCGCTGTGCCGGATCGACTGCGTGGTGCAGGAGGTCCACCCGGGCGGCGATCACCTGATCGTGGTCGGCCGCATCGTCGCCGTCGATCGCCGCGTCGGCGCCCCGCTGCTCTTCCACGGCGGGCGCTTCGGACGGATCGAGGTCGACGCGAGCTCGCCGGCGATGGACCTGTGGGATTCGTTGAGCAGGGGATGGTTCTGACGATGAACACCGCGGCAAGACTCATCGATGCCGAGGCGCGGGTCATGGAGGGGCAGAGCTGGCGCGACTTCTGCCGCGCGCTCGAAGCCGCCGGCGACATCGTGCTTGCGCGCACCACACCCGCGACGCCGATCGACCGCGCGGAAGGCTATCGTTACCTCACCCGCCTGGCGCGGATCGGGCTCGAGATGATGCTCGAGCACGCCGACCCGGATTTCCCGACCTTCTACTCGGCCTCGCATCCGACCGGCAAGATCGGCGGTGACAACCCGGACAACCTCTACCAGAACGCGACCATTGCCGGCGACCGCGAGTACCGGATCTGGGGCCGGCGCAACACCGTGCCGTATCTCTCCTTCGGCACCAAGGCCAACCGCTATGCCACCGAGGGCACGATGGCCTCGACCGGCGAGCTCGAGGCCGCGGAGATGGTGTTTGGGCGGGACGGCAGTTTCGAGATTGCAGTCAGCCGCGAGCGCAAGCCCGGCAACTGGCTGCCCATTGCGGCCGACTCATCGATGCTGCTCGTGCGTCAGACGTTTCTCGACCGCGTGAGCGAAGTCGCGGCCGACGTGCGCATCGAGCGGGTCGGTGGGCCCGAGAAACCCGAGCCGCTCACACCCGCGAGGCTGGATCGCGGTCTCGCCGCCGCAGCGGCCTTCGTCACCGGCACGGCACGAACCTTCGTCAACTGGGTCGAGGAGTTCCGCAAGTACCCGAACGCGTTCGCGCCCTTTCCGCAGGAGACCTGCTACCGTACCGGCGGCGACCCGCTCATCTACTACCTGCACGGCTACTGGCAGCTCGGCGCCGAGGAGGCACTCGTGATCGACACCGAGGTGCCGGAGTGCGAGATCTGGAACTTCCAGCTCGACAACTACTGGATGGAGTCGCTCGACTACCGGTATCTCCCGGCGTGCTGGAACAAGCACACGGCGAAGTACAACGCGGACGGGTCCGTGACCTTCGTCATCGGCGCGCGCGATCCCGGCGTCGGCAACTATATGGACAACGCGGGGCACGCCTGCGGCTCGATGCTGCTGCGCTGGACGCGCGCGAAGACGCACCCGCTGCCGCGCTGCCGCGTGGTCAAGCTCGCGACCCTGGCACCGCCGCGCTGACGGTCCGTTTCATCACGTACCGCAGAATTCCGCCCTTAGACTCATACCGATTGAGGCACCCTGTGAGCATGTATCTCGAAGACATCGAACGCATCCGGCAGCTCAAGTACCGCTATTTCCGCGGGATAGATACGGCCGACATCGAGCTCCTGCGCGGCGTGCTCGCGGAAGACGTGCACATCGACTACCAGGGCGGCACCTACCGCTGGCAGGTCGAGGGTCGCGAGGCGATGCTCGCCTCGATCGCCGCCGCCTTCAACGAGCACGCGGTCGCGTGTCACACGGGTCATCACCCCGAGATCGAGGTGCTGACGCCGACCACTGCCACCGGCCTCTGGTATCTGACCGACGTGTTCATCAATCTGCGCGAGAAGCTCGTGACGACGGGCAGCGCGCTCTACCGCGACGAGTACGTCAAGCAGTTCGACGGCTGGCGGATCCAGTCGTCGACCTACCACCGGCTGTACGAGATCCAGGAGAAGATCGAGTCTGCGCCCAAACTGACCGCGCACTATCTCGCCAACGCCGCGGGGCGGCAGGCGCTCGCGAAGGCGGCCCGATGAACCGGAAAATCGGCTCAGAGCCAATTTCCAGAGAGCCAAATTCCAGCGGGGCCGCCCGATGACAGCGCTCGCAGGAAAAGTTGCGCTCGTCACAGGCGCGGGGCAGGGCGTGGGCCAGGGAATCGCACTTGCGCTCGCGAAGGCGGGCGCGGCGGTCGCGGTCGTGGGCCGCACAGCATCGAAACTGGAGGCGACCTGCCGCCAGATCGCCGAGGCGGGCGGGCACGCGCAGGCGTTTGCCTGCGAGGTGAAGTCCGCCGAGGACGTGACGCGCACGGTGGATGCCGTGGTGCGCGCGTTCGGCGGTCTCGACATCCTGGTCAACAACGCCTACGAGGGCGCCTGGGGACCGCTGCTCGGGCTCGACGACGCCGCGTTCATGCGCGGCATCGAGGCAGGCCCGCTGGCCTCGTTCCGTTTCATGAAGGCCTGCCACCCGCATCTCAAGGCGCGCGGCGGCGGCAACATCGTGAACCTCATCACCTCCGCCGCGCAGCGCTGGGACGCCGCGAACTACGGCGCATACTCGGTCGCGAAGCAGGGCGTGCGCGCGCTCACCCGCGCCGCGGCGAGCGAGTGGGGCCGCGACGGCATACGTGTCAACAACATCGCTCCGCTCGCGATGTCGCCCGCGCTCGAGGCCTGGGCGAAGGCCGGTCCGGAGGAGGCGCGTGAGTTCTTCAAGACCATCCCCCTGAGCCGCATCGGCGACTGCGAGGCCGACATCGGCCGCGCGGTGGTCGCGATCGTGGGTCCCGACATGCAGTACCTGTCCGGCGCGACGATTCCGCTCGACGGCGGCCAGGCTTTCTTCGGCTGAACCGCGCACGATGAGTGAACGCGAGCTGACGGTCGACGTGCTGGTGGTGGGCTCGGGCAATGGCGGGCTCACCGCGGCGATCTGTGCGTACGAGCTCGGCCTCAAGGACGTGCTGGTCGTCGAGAAGAGCGATCTCTACGGTGGTACGAGCGCCAGCTCGGGTGGCGGCGTGTGGATCCCGTGCAACCGCTACGCGCTCGCGGCGGGCGCGAAGGACAGCTTCGAGGAGGCGCGCGAATACCTGCGCCGCACCATCCCCGAGAGCGCCGTTGCCGACGCGATGATCGATACCTATCTCCGGGAAGGCCCGAAGATGATCGACTTCCTGCACGAGCGGACTCACGTGCGCTACGAGTCGCTCGAGCACTATCCCGACTACTGGTCGTTCCTGCCGGGCGCCAAGAGCGGTCACCGGTCGATGGAGCCCGCGCCCGTCAACCGCGACGTACTCGGCGCGGATGCGCCGACGCTGCGCGACACCCACCACATGATCTTCATGATGGATCGCATCTCGATGACCCAGGTCGAGGCGCACGATCTCATGATGCAGTCGCCTGGCTGGAAGAAGCTCGCGGCGCGGATGGTCTGGAATCACTACAGCGACCTGCCGTGGGTGCTGACGCACAGGCGCTCGCGGCGGCTTACCTGCGGTTCGGCGGGTGTGGCGCGTCTGCGCTGGTCGATGCAGGATCGCAAGCTGCCGCTCTGGCTCTCCGCGCCGATGCGCGAGCTCGTCACCGACGGTCGCGGCGGCGTCACCGGTGCCGTCGTCGAGCGCGACGGCGCGCGCTGGACGATACGCGCGCGGCACGGCGTGGTGCTCGCCGCAGGCGGGTTCGAGCACAACCAGCAGATGCGGGAGCGATATCTCCCGCAGCCCACCAGCACGGAGTGGAGCGCTGCAGCCGGGACGAACACTGGCGATGCGATCCGCGCCGGCATCGCGGTCGGCGCGGCCACACGGTTGATGAACGGCGCCTGGTGGTGCACCACGGTGCGTGTGCCCGGCGAGCCCGTCCCGCGGCTCGCGATCATGGACAAGTCGTATCCCGGCGGCTGCGTCGTCAACCGGCGCGGCAAACGCATTGCGAACGAATCGCAGAACTACCTCACCTACCTGCTCGAATTCTTCCGCCGGCACACGTTGGAGGACCCGCAGGCGCCGACCTGGCACGTCTTCGACGCACGCTTCCGACGCAGCTACTTCGTGGGACCGCTGTTCCCGACCAAGTTCATGCCCGACAAGAAGATCCCGCAGGAGTACTTCCGCTCCGGGTTCCTGACCCGCGCGGATTCGGTGCGCGGGCTGGCCGAGGCGGCGGGGATCGATCCGGACGGACTCGAGAAGACGATCGCGGCGATGAACGAGTACGCGCGCACGGGGAAGGATCTCGAGTTCGGCCGCGGCGACGCGGAGTACGATCGCTACTACGCCGATCCGACCGTGAAGCCGAATCCCTGTCTCGCGCCAATCGCCGAGCCGCCGTACTACGCGATGCGGATCGAGCCCGGCGACTTCGGCACGCACGGCGGGCTTGCGACCAACACCAACGCGCAGGTACTGCGCGAGGACGGGATGCCGATCCCGGGGCTGTACGCGATCGGCAACTGTGCCACGGCTATCCTGCCGACCTACCCGGGGCCGGGCGCCACGCTCGGCCCGGCGATGACCTTTGCCTGGCAGGCGGCCAAGCATCTCGTCCAGAAGTCGGCCGCGGCGCGATCCGCGGAGCAATCACCGCAGGCCGCGGTCGGCAGGACATCGCCAGCCACCGGCGCGCAGCCCGCCGTCGGGAGCGCTACGCGATGAGCGCCGAGCCGACGCTCGACCCGGACAAGCTTATCGCGCAGGCGCGCGCCGAGACCGGACTGACCGAGTTCGACGAGCCGGACATCGCGGTACCGCTTCGCGTGCTGACCCGGGCCTTGCGCGAGGAGGCGCGGCTCACGTCCGGGGGACAGTATTTCTGGTCGGGACGGCTGCACGGCATCCTCGTGGCGCGGCTCCGCGGCCGCGACTGGGTGCGGCGTTACCCGCAGATCCTCGAGGAGCAGGTGCCGCCCCCGCTCGTGATTCTAGGTCTCTCACGCACCGGAACGACGCTGCTGCATCGGCTGATCGCGGCCGACTCGCGCTTCTATTCTGCCGCCTGGTGGGAGTGCCGCTTCCCCGTGCCCGCCCCCGACGACCTCGCAGGCGAGAAGCGCATCGTCGTCGCCAAGGCCGAGGTCGCCGCGATGCTCGAGGCGAACCCGGACCTACTGAGCATCCACCCCTTCGACGCGATGGGCGCCGATGAGGACATCCTGCTCATGGACCAGACGCTCTTGAGCACGACGAGCGAGACGCTGGCCTGTATCCCGAGTTACTACGACTGGCTCCGTACCCAGGATCTGCGGCCGACCTACGACTACTGGTATCGCACGATCCAGCTGCTGCAGTGGCAGAAGCGCAAGCGCGGCCTCGCGGCCGAGCGCTGGGTGCTCAAGACGCCCATGCATCTCGGCCACGTCGACAAAGTCGTCGACATTTTTCCCGAGGCGCGTTTCGCCCAGACGCACCGCGATCCGCTGGCGACGATTCCGTCCTACGCGAGCATGATCTACGAGCTGTGGCGCGGCGTCGGCGAGACCTCCGACCCGGTCGAGGCCGGCCGGCAGACGAGCGGCACGCTCGAGCACGACCTCAACCGCTGCCTCGAAGTACGGGATACGCTGCCCGTCGGGAGCTTCATCGATATCGACTTCCGCGATACGGTCAAGGACCCGGTGGGGGTCGTCGAGCGGATCTACCGACACATCGGCTTGGCAGTCACGGATACCGCGCGGCGCCAGATCGGCGAGTACATGGCTTCGCACCCGCGTGAGGGCCGACCAAAGCACGAGTACTCGCTGGAGCAGTTCGGATTCACCCGCGCCGAGATCGAGCGGCGCTTTGCCGAGTACCGGCGGCGGCACATCGAGCCCTCCGCACGGCTCTAGACCCCGCGCGGCACGGCGTTACACTTCGCCGAGGTCGGGACAGCGCTTTCTCGGAGCAGGGGAGCCGGCGTGGCGGTCTACGGGTATCACGAGCACCCGGACGTGCTCGAGTTCGACACGGAGGTGATCGACTGCCGTCCCGGCGCGATCGTGCTGGCGCAGTCGCTGCTGCATCCGGGCGGCGGCGGGCAGGTCTCCGATCGCGCGGAGCTGCAGTTTGCCGCGGGCATCGCGCGGATCGTCGACGTCTCGTTCGAGTCCGGCCGCTACTGGCACGTCCTCGATGCGCCGCTCGAGGTGAGCGGCACGGTGCACGTCTCGATCGACGCCGCTCACCGCCTGCGGGTGGCGCAGCTCCATACCGACACGCACATCCTCAATGCGCTCGTGTTCCGCTACTTCGATGGCGCGCTCGTGACCGGGGCGCAGATCGCCGCCGACGGCACCGCGCGCATGGATTTCGACCTGCCAGAGGTCGATAACGATGCACTGCGCCGGCTCGAGCCGGAGCTGAACGCCGTCATCCGGGCGTCGATCCCGGTGCGGGCTAGCTACGTGAGCAGCGCCGAGGCGAGCTCGACGCCGGGGTTGATCCGCAGCGCCGCGGTCGCACCGCCGCCCACTGCGGACGGGCGCATCCGCATCATCGACATCGAGGGTCTCGATCGCCAGGCCTGCGGCGGCACACACCTGACGAACACTGCGGAGTCCGGTCCCGTCCGCATCGTCAAGGTCGAGAACAAGGGCCGGCACAACCGTCGCATCCGGCTGGCGCTGGCGAACCCCGCGTGAATCGATCCGAACCCGCAGCGACGACGTACGCTGCAGGGCCTGAGTCCCGCGAGACATCCACTCAGCGGGAACAGACGCTGCCGCTCGCGGCGAGCGGGGCTGTTCCGCTCGTCGTCGCCGTCACCGGTCACCGGGACCTGGTGCCGGCGGAGATCCCGCGGATCCGGGAGCGCGTGCAGGAATTCCTCAGCGACCTGCAGCATCGTTACGCGGATCGCAGCGTGGGCGTGATGAACGCGCTCGCGGAAGGCGCGGATCAGCTCGTCGCCGAGGAGGCGCTCGCGCTCGGCATTCCGCTCACCGTCACACTGCCCATGCCAAAGGCGCTCTATCTTCAGGATTTCCGGTCGCCGGACGCGAGGGCCCGCTTCGAGAAACTGTGCGCCGCGGCGGTGGACGTATTCGAGCTGCCGATCACGTCGGGCAACACGGTCGAGTCGATCTCGAGTCCCGGACCGAACCGCTCGCGCCAGTATGCGCAGGTCGGCGTCTTCATGTGCGCGCACTGCCATGTGCTGCTCGCACTCTGGGACGGCAAGGAGTCCGATCAGCTGGGCGGCACGAGCCAGGTCGTCCGCTTCCACCACGACGACGTCATGCCGGGGTTCACTCCGCGCGGCGCCGCCGGGCGGCTCGTGCTCGCGGATGATGAAAGCGATCTCGTCTACCACATTGTCTGCTCGCGCGACCGGCCCGACGGCGCGCCGGCCGCCGGTCTCGCACCGCTCGAGGTGAGCTGGTACACCTCCGATGACCGCCAGCCTCGCGTGGCGGAGCTGCCGGCGAGGCACCGGCTGGTGTTCGACCGCACCAACGAGTTCAGCCGCGACATCCGCCTGCACGCGGATAGCATCGCCGCAGGCAAGTATCCGCTGCTCACGCCCCAGCAGGCCGCGACGATGCCGCCAGGTCTGCAGGACATCGACCAGCTGTTCTGCGCCGCCGACTCTCTCGCGATCCATTTTCAGAAGCGCGTACAGCACACCCTGCTCGCAACACACGTCTGCGTCTTCCTGACGGGATTTGCATACCTGTCATATACCGATTTCAGATCCGACAGGACGTTCATCTGGCTGGTGCTGGCGGCGATGGCGGTCGCTTGGTTGATCAACCACCGTGCCGGGCGCGGCGCCTGGCAGCGCAAGTACCTCGACTACCGCACGCTCGCGGAGGGCCTGCGCGTCCAGTTCTACTGGGCCGCCGCCGGCGTCACGAGCGGCATCGTCTCGAAGTTCGCCCACGACAACTTCCTGCAGATGCAGGATCCGGAGCTCGGCTGGATCCGCAACGTAATGCGCGTCGCCGGCACCGAGTGCGACGTCGCACCAGACCGCAGCATCGAGGGGCTCAGCTTCGCCGTGCGCGAGTGGATCGGTGACCCGGCGTCCGGGCAACTCGGCTACTTCGCTCGCGGCACCTCGAAGCGCGTCCGGCGCCAGGTCGCGACCGAGCGTCTGGGACGGATCGGGCTGTTGGTGACCGCTGTCGCGCTGGCCTTGCTGCTCTTCGTCGGAGCGGGAATCTCCATGGAAGTCCGCCAGCCGATCGTGTACCTGGTCGGGTGCGTGCTGCTGCTCGTCGGCGTCCGGCAGGCCTACGCGAAGAGCACCGCCGAGTCGGAGCTCATCAAGCAATACGAGTTCATGCACCGGATCTTCCACAACGCGCGGCGCCGCATCGATGCGGCAGACAGCGAAGACGAACAGCGCCGGGTACTGCGGATCCTGGGCGACGCGGCGCTCGAGGAGCACTCGGAGTGGCTGCTCATGCATCGCGAGCGCTCGATCGACCAGAAGGAGATCCTGCGTCTCTGACCCCGGGCTCGCCGGACGCTCAGACGCGCCGCGGGATGATCTCGTCGAACACGATGCGCCAGCCGTCGGCGCGACGCTGCCAGATACGCGCGTAGTAACGCAGGCGCTCGGCGCCCTCGTGAACGTCGCGGACTTCGCCCATTGAGGACACCATGTCGCCCGACAACGCGGCCTCGCGCTTGAGCGGAGTGAAGCTCGTGGCGCCGTCGGCGGTGAAGAGCGCCGTCGCGGCGGCAATGCCGATCCCGCGTGGGGCGAAGGGCCGGTGCACGCGGGTGTCGTCCGCGAGCAGCTTGAGCAGCGTGCCCGAGCTCGTGTGCTTCGCCTCGAGCTCCGCGATTTCGCCGACCGCGGCCGCAGGCGTCGGCGAGCCCATCGTGGCGATCGGCAAGCCCGGGATTTCAGCGTCGGGTTCGACCGGCGAGGTGTCCACGACGTCGGTGCCGGCGTCGAAGATCCACTTCCAGGTCCCGTCCGCCTGCAGCCGCCACACCGTGAAGTAATGACCGACGACACCGTCGCGACCGCGGATCAGGAAAGGCCCTGTCGTGAAGCCGAAGTCGCCGCCGCGCGAAATACCGGCGTACGCGGGTCGCCAGTCGAGCGTCGTCTCGCCGTCGCCCTGGACCTTCGCGAGTTTCTCGTGCGCGTTTATGGGGTCCGGGCTGATCATGATCGCTTCCGGCGCAGCGGAGCTCCGGAAGGCTGCCGCCCACCCGCGTTTCGCGCCGTCGGCGGCAAAGGCGCGCTCCGCGGTCACCACCGGCGCGGGCGTGACTTGCTTGTCCGTCGTCGCACAAGCGGCGAGCGATGCTGCGATTACGGGCCAGAGCAGCCGCATCCGTCGATGTTAGTCGAGGCCCGACGGGCGCGGAAGCGCGCAGAAAAGAGCGGACGCTCCCCTTTGGCTCGGCCGGCCGCCGGATGGACCATCGGGCCAGGAGCCGCTTCCCGGATCGTCAGTATCGCCAGAGAACGCCGAACGAGGGGACGATCGGCAGCCAGTTGTCCTCGTCGCGAAGCAGCACCGGAGGCTCACCGTCACTGACGCGGTAATCGAGACAGCAGGGATTGCTGCGATTCGTCATGTTCGTGAGCTCGAGCCAGGCTTCGAGCTCGCCATGCCTGAGCGCGAAGCGGCGGCCCGCGCGGGCGTCCATCGAGAAATAATCCCCGAGTCGCGTGTCGTTGCGCGCACCCACGATGACTTCGGGCGGCGTATCGACCGGTTCCGCAAGACGGACGGATGTCGTCGGCCAGCCTGTGTGCCAGGTCACTGCGAGCGTGGCCATCCAGGGATCGGCGGTCCAGGTGAGTCCGCCGCCAAAGGCGTGCTCCTGGTCCCAGCCGCGACGCGTGTCGATACCGGCCTCGCGATCCTCGACGGCGGCCCACGCATAGTTGAGCCAGCCGTTCCAGGGCCCGGAGGATTTCCGCGACAGCAGCGCCTCGATGCCGATAGCGCGTGCGGATTCCGGCGCGATCCGCACGCGGTCCCAGCGCAGTTCGGGGAGCATCGACAGAGGATCGAGCAGGTTTTCGTACCGCGGCCGGAGCAGCCGATACTCCTTTTCGTACGCCTCGATTCGCAGCGAGTGCCCCGCTGGGAGCGCCTGCTCGAGACCGAGCACGATCATGTCGGCGCGCTGCGTCGGCTGGAACTCGGCCACGCCGTCCTCGACCTGGAGCTCGTTGATGCTCTGCGCCTGCTGGAATTCGCCCCAGCTCGCGCGTAGCTGCGTAGCCGGGCTCAGCTCGTAGGCCAGGTTCACTCTCGGGACGAACTGCTGATCGGCGTCGGCGGCGTAGGTCTGCTCGTCCCAGCGCACTCCGAGCTCCGCGGTCAGGCGGTCGGTCATCCGCACGCGGCTTGATGCGTAGACCGCGGCGTGATTGCCGTCCGGCGCGGGCGCGAGGTCGCGCGAGATGGTACCGCCCGGATCGCCGGGGAACGGATAACCCGGCTGGAAGGTGATCTCGCTTGCGTAGCGGTAGCGCGCCGACAACGAGCGGAACTCGATACCGGCGCGATGCAGCCAGCGCGGCGTGGTCCAGCTTCCGTCCAGCTTCCCGCCCACCACGTGGTAGTCGCGATCGTCGTGGACAAAACCGCTGCGCCGCCCCGGGTCGTCGACCGTCCCGTTACGGTGCGCGGTGACCTCCGAATAGGACAGCAGGAACGTGGTCTCGAGCTCGGGCGACCATTCGTGCTCGATCGTTCCCCAGAGATAGCTGTTGTGATAGTCCGCGCCGACGGACTCGATTTCCTCGCTGTCGCGCAGCGAGACACGGTCCGTCGCGAGCAGCATGTGCAGGCTGGCCGAGGTTGCGTCGCTCAGCTGATAGTCCAGCCGTGCGAAGCCGTCCGCGTAGGCCGGCTTGCCGACTTCGCCCTCCACCAGGTCGGAGATGATGTCGAGGTTGCTGCGTCGGGCGGCCGCGAGCCACTGGCCGCGGCCGTCCGCAAAACGCGCGGATGCGAGCGCATTTGCGTAGAACAGGCTCAGCCCGGCCTCGTAGTAGCGGTCCGCCTCCGGTCGCGTTGAGCGGGCGTCGATCACGGCGCTGATCCGGTCGCCGTACTCGGCGGTGAAGCCGCCCGCATAGACATCGAGGCTGTCGAGCGTTCTCGGGTCGAGAACGCTCGCGGCGCTCGCGAGCACGCGCAGATGAAAGGGCTCGTACATCGGCAGCCCGTCGAACACGATCAGCGTCTCGGACTGCTCGCCGCCACGCATGTAGGCGAGCCCGGAGACCCCGTTGGTCGCGGCGCCCGGCAGGCGATGCACGGCCTTGAGCGAGTCGTCAGCGAGCCGCGGCAGCGCTTCGAGCTCGGCCTGCGTGAGAAAGGTGCGCTCCAGCAGCGTGTCGTCCGCGAGCCGGTAGCGGCTGCTCGCGACTACCACTTCCTCGATCGGCACGGGCGATGCGGAGGCGGTCGGCGACGGCGGCGCAGCACCCGGTGGCGCGCGGACGACGGCGTACACGGCGCCGCTGACGTGCTCCGCGCGGAGACCGTGCGGTGCGAGCAGTTGCTCGAGCAGCGCAGCTCCGGCTTGCGCCGTGGGTTCAACCGCAACGCGGAGACCGGGCGGAACCACCTCGGAGCTGTAGATGAGCCGCATCGAGGGCGTGCCAATCTCGTTCAGCACGTCGGACAGGCTGCGACCGCGATACGGCGGCTCCGCTGCAGCCGTTCCGGCGAGGAGCGCGATCAGCGCACCAGTGACCGGGGCGGCGCATCTCACCGCGTCGATACTAGCGGACCGCGCAATGCCGGCCTACCGGCAGGCGGGGCATCTAGTGTGTCCCCGAGCGAACCTCGATGTGGCCGCCGTCCAGCCCGATGTCGAGACCCGTCGTGCTGCTTACGGCCGCAATCGACTCGTCGGGGCGGAGGCCCTCGATCGAGCCGCGCAGCACGATACGCGCGGCTTCGCGCTCGACGTCGGCGGAGGCGTACGCGACATCGCGCCCGGTCTCACGCGCCGCCCAGCGAAGGAACTCGGTGAGCGTTCGGCCCTCGATCGCGAATGCTGGCGCGACCGCACCCACCCAGTCCCAGGCCGGATCATGTGCCGGCAGGTCGCTCCGAGTGACGCCGTCCTGGTCGATCAGTAGCTGCTCGCCGGCGACACCCGAAACGGCACCGCCCGGCGTCTCGATGCGTACGCTGCCCTCGCGGATGGCGACGCGCAGGCGGTCTTCGGCCAGCCGCGCCTCGTACTGCGTGCCGAGGTGCCGAACGGT
>Ga0075421_100006591_pt1 | contig 14184 bp, 11 predicted proteins | sample SoiMetdeltSBSDD5_FD_75292 | JGI IMG/M metagenome (GOLD analysis project Ga0075421, IMG submission 75292) | Bulk soil microbial communities from a Populus tree surrounding site in Tennessee, USA - Soil MetaG P. deltoides SBSDD5 | ecosystem: Environmental > Terrestrial > Soil > Tree plantation...
GAAGCCGCCAGCGCTGCGGGCGTACCGATCAACGCTCCGATCACCGCCAACACAATCGTCTCCCGAAGCACGAGCCAGAGCACATCGCGACGCGCTGCGCCGAGCGCCATACGAATTCCGATTTCGCTCGTTCGGCAGCTCACCGTGTAGGCCATCACTCCGTAGAGTCCGATCGACGCGAGCGCGAGCCCCAGCAGTCCGAAGAAGCCGGACAGCATGGCAACCATGCGATCCTGCCGCAAGGACCGGGAGATCTGTTCGTCGAACTGACGGATCTCGACGGGTATTTCCTGACCCAGCGATGCGATTATTTTTCGGATCTCGGAAGACACCGAGGCGCTCGCTCCCGGCTTCAAACGGAGTTCGATTGTTCCGCCAACACCATCGCCGAACTGGTACAAAGCCATGTAGACCAGCTCCTTCGGCTTCTCCCGAAGATTGCTGTAACGCGAGTCCTTCACCACGCCGACGATTTCCAGGTTCCGCATATCCACATTGCGGGCGACACTGAAGATCTTGCCGATGGGATTGTCCGCGCGAAAGAACCGGCGCGCAAAAGATTCATTGACGATCGCAACTCTGGGCGAGCCCGTCACGTCGCGCTCGCTGAAATCGCGGCCGGACACGAACGGCGTCCCCAGCGTCTCGAAGTAGCGCGGCGAAATTGCGTTGAGATACGCGGTCGTGGTTTCACCCGGCGGGGGCAGATAACCGGGCACGTCCAGCGGGTCCCACCAGGCGTTCCCGGAAATCGGAGTGATCGAGGACATGCTGGCGGACTCGACCCCTCGCATTGTGTTGAGACGCTCGAGCAGTTGTTTGTAGAACCCGCCGACGCGCGCGCCCTGATATCCGGCAGCGGCGGGATTGGTATCGACAAGCAACAGGTTCTCCCGGCTGAAGCCGGCATTCATCGAGGACAGGTTCCGCAGGCTACGCGCGAACAATCCGGCGCCAATCACCAGGACGAGTGAGACCGCGATCTGCGCAATCACAACACATCGGGCCAGCCATCCGCGGCGTCCACCACCCAGCCCGCGCCCGCTCTCTTTGAGGACGTATCCGGGAGCCAGGCGCGTCGCGCGCAGAGCGGGCAGCAGTCCAAAAAGGATCGCGGTTAGAAACGTTAACAGCGCGGTGAACATCAGAATGCGCGGATTGAGCTGAAAATTCAAAAAGGCGTTGTCGCCCCGTGGAAGAAATAGCAGAAGCAGTCCGGTAGACCAGCGGGCAATCAGAAGGCCCATCGCTCCCCCCAGACCGGCCAGCAGCAGGCTTTCGGTCAGCCATTGCCGCAGCAGACGGCCCCTGCCTGCGCCGAGCGCGAGCCGCACGCTGATCTCTTTCTGCCGGGCGGCGGCGCGAGTCAGCAGCAGATTAGCGATGTTGGCGCAAGCGATGAGAAGCACCAGCGCGACCAAGCTCATCAGCAAGAGAAGCGCGTACGAGAACTCTATCCGGACTTCGGAGTAACCGGTATTGCCCGGTTCGATATGCAGCTTTTGGGTCCAACCATCAACGGGCTTGGGTCCATCGAGCTCCTGCAGACGGGGCCATACGGAGAGGAGCACTGGCCGCGCGGACCCAACGGACACGCCGGGTTTTAGCCGGGCCATCACACGGAGCCAGTAGTTGCCCGCGCGGCGGAGCAGGTCGCGCCCCGGATTAATCCTCTCGTAGGTGTGGATAGGAAACGTCACGTCCGGCGATTCACCGACCTCGGCGCCGAAGAAGTCCGGCGGAGTGACACCGACGATAGTAAGCGGAACTTTCTCGACCCGGATTGTCCTGCCGAGAATATTCGGATTCCGGGCGAAGCGGCGCTCCCAGAAGGCGTGACTGATCACGACCGCGCCCGATCCGCCGGCCACGTCGTCGTCCGGAGCGATCAGCCTGCCGATAGCAGGCGTTACTCCAAGCAGTTGAAAGAATTCGCCGGAGACCATCGCTGTACGGGCCAGCTGAGGACCCTCGCCGAGGTCGACCGCAGAGCTGCCGGTCCTCCATGCGCAGACACCAGAGAATAGCTCGAAGCCATCGCGCAGCTTCTGGAAATCCGGATAGGAAAAGTTGTTGCCCGTTCCAATCCGATGCGTGACTGTGAGCTGATAGAGCCCGTCGGGATCGCGCACCGGCAACTTTTTCAGCAGCAATGTATCTACAAGGCTGAATAGTGCTGTATTCGCGCCGATTCCAAGAGCAAGTGAAGTAGCCGCCACCAGCGTAAATCCGGGGCTGTTGCGAAGCATTCGCAGCGCGTAGCGGATGTCGAGCAGAAGGGTCCCCATCGGAAGCCTATACTATAGCTGAATGCTGATGCGACTCTTCGTGCTGACGATGATAGCCCTGTGCGCTCGGGCCGAGGATTGGCCGCAGTTCCTCGGACCCTCGCGCAACGGTGTCTACTCCGGCAATGACATCGCGGCGAAATGGGGTCCGGCTGGACCAGCGATCGTATGGAAAAAAGAGGTCGGACAGGGATTCAGCGGTCCGGTGGTCGCGCAAGGCCGGCTGATTTTGTTCCATCGCATCGGAGACAAGGAAGTGGTGGAAGCACTGGACGCAGCAACGGGACGCCCCATCTGGTCGTTCGACTACCCCACCCGATATCGCGATGATTTCGGTTTCGACGAAGGGCCGCGTGCGGCGCCCACGGTCGCCGGCGGTCGTGTCTATACGTTCGGCGCGGAAGGCGTACTAAACTGTCTCGATTTCGCCACCGGCAAAAAGATCTGGACGGTCGACACGCAAGCGAAATTCCAGTGGCGCAAGGGGTACTTCGGGGCCGCCGGCTCGCCTCTAGTGGATGGCGACCGCGTCCTGATGAACGTGGGAGGCTCGGGCGCCGGCCTGGTCGGATTGGAGGCGGCGACGGGCAAGACGCTGTGGACCGCAACGAGCCACGAAGCCAGCTACTCATCACCTGTAATCGCGACAATCCAGGGAGCGCGTCACGCGCTATTCTTCACCAGAGCCGGACTGGTCGACGTCGATCCAACAAACGGAAAGATTCGTTATGAGTTTCCCTGGCGGGCAAGAATGCAGGCTTCGGTGAACGCGGCCACTCCCCTCGTAGTTGACGACATGGTATTCTTGTCAGCCAGTTATGGGACCGGCGCCGTGCTGCTGCAGATCGGCGCGAGCGGTCTGAAACAGATCTGGAGCTCAGACGACGCGCTGACGAATCACTACGCGACGAGCGTCCATAAGGACGGCTACCTCTATGGATTTCACGGCCGCCAGGAGGAAGGACCGAGCCTGCGATGCGTGGAATTCAAGACGGGGAAAGTGCGGTGGAGCGTCGACGGTTTTCGCGCCGGCACGATTACGCTCGCCGGCGATCGTCTGCTGATCCTCAAAGAAGGCGGCGAGTTGGTTCTCGCCTCCGCCTCTCCGGCGGCGTTTCGACCGATTTCGGCGGCGAAAGTCCTGCCCCCGACGGTCCGATCCTATCCAGCAATCGCCAATGGACGCATGTATATTCGGAACGAAAAGACCTTAGAATGCCTCGACCTCAGGTAACGTTTTCAACCATTTCTGACGATGAAGAGCGAGATGGCTGAGTCACTCGCCCAAACATTCGCCCGCTACGCCGAAGACGCTGAATTCCGGCAGTGGAGGGAAAGTCGCGTAGGTGGGTATCGATACGTCTATGCTTATCAGGACGATAACGTCTGGAAGTTTACGGTGGAAGAATGGTGGAGATTCGTGACCAGAACCATCCGCAGTAAGGGAGCGTACACTCTTCCATTGTCGAATCACCTTCCGAACGGACTCAGGAAGTCCGTCGATTCGGGCGCCAGCAAGACAATCCGTCGAGTCAATCTGCAACATTGGACCTTAACCGACTGGAAAGACGAGCTCGACGCCATTTAGCTGCGTTTCGCTTCCTGAAGCTGCTTCCGAATTAATTCCTGGATCAGTTCGTCGACCATCGCACATGCGGGGCAGTGCGGTTCGGATTCACTGCCGGAGCCTTCGGGATGGAATTGGTGCATTGGAACGCCGCCAATCCGGTTGTCGACCTTTACTTGCGTAGCTGGCATATATCTTTTCTCCTTTGGTAGTGAACTCATGATCCGACGCGTATCACCGCAATCGAATAGCCATACCTTAAGAGCGGGAATATCGCTGTCGAAAGTATTTTAGAGCGAGCAGTACAGAATGTGTACACCTTGTATGCGGTTGGTGTAAAGTTGATTCGCCAAAGGGATGGACAAACATTTGATGCGATACCGGTGTACTACGACCATACGTCTGGCCTGCTTCATTATTCTTTCAACGGTGCTGCTAGGGCAGGATCCGGTAGCGGTCGACCGGCTACATTAAACGGTCGAACTCGACAACAGTCGGGTTCGCGTTTTGAGAGTGCGGTACAAACCCGGCGAAGGCGGCCTACTTTTCGGCGCGAAGGTTGTTGGCGACGCCGAAAACACCGGGAACGCTTTTGGCTTGGATATTGGCGATATTCTTGTCGGCCTCGTTTGCGACAACTCCCTCCAGCGTCACATTGCCCTTGTTCACGATGATGTGGATCGGCGGGACCGCCTGCAGTCCGTATCTCTGGAGGGAGCTGTGGCCGTAGATCGCGCGGTAGACCGCCAGACGAATCCGATCGTCGTCGGGAGAGACCGGAAGCACCTGGATCTGATTGACAACCTTCTCGACTCCCTCAATGCCCTTCACAACTTTCTCGGCATCCGATTTCAGCGTGGGCCTTGACACCTGGCCCAGCAAAGTAACCGTCGAGCCATCCACCTTGAAGGCGAGGTTATCGAACACGTTGTAGTAGGGAAGCATCACGAGCTCGTGCCGGACCTGCCTCGTGAGGCGCTCGGCGCTCCTGTTTCCCTGGGCGAAAACAGTTCCGAGAGCGCATAACAAACTAATGACAACCAGCGAACGTTTCATACATCCTCCTGATGCGCGCCAGTATACACCCACTTTTTGCCGAACTTGGGTACGCTAATAAAAAGAGAGCCAAGATCCCAAGAAGAAATCGAAGTAGCTTATTTGCGAACGCTCATCTCGGTCACCGCGTTCCACGTGAATTCGACAAAGTTGTAGAGAGACGATTCCAGTAGCCGCTCGACATCGGAATGCGCTCCGTAGTTGGTGCTATCCGATTCCGTCGCGGCCGGTCCGATTCCGTAACTTTGCATGCCCTTGGCGCGTAGCTGGGCCTTGTCACTCGAGCCCGTGGACATCGTCGGGAGGACAGCCGCGCCGGGATACATCCGCTTGCTCACCTGTTCGAGTACCCGGTACATCTCCGTATCGAGACGTGAAACCGGCGACGGGGGACGGCTCGGGGTCATCGGCACGATCTTCACAGCCGGATCACCGATGACCTTCTGCATTTCCGAGTAAAACTTCGAGATGTCCTCGCCGGGGAGGGCACGGATGTCGATGGTCGCTTCCGCCTCCGACGGAATAACGTTCGGACCGATACCGGCTTTGAGGATCGTCGGTACTACCGACGTGCGCAGCATCGAGTATCGCCTCGGCTCGTGTTCCGCAAGATACGCTTGAGCCGCGTCCGAGGTGCGTGGATTCAGCAGCGCCTTGTAACGCGCTGCCTTGTCCGGCTGACTGCTCTGGGCCAGCTTTTCGAAATAGGTCCGGGTCGTGTCATTGAGGCGCATCGGCGTTTGCCATTTGCCAACCTTCTCCACCGCTCCACCGAGGTGAATCAAGGCATTGTCCAGTCGCGGCACCGACCCGTGTCCCGACGTTCCGTTGACCACCAGGCGGACGCGCGCCGGCAGCTTCTCAGCGGTCGAAATGTTCACCGAAGTGACCCGACCGCCTTCGAGCGTGGCGCCACCGCCTTCGGTCAATGAAAACTCGGCGTCGATTTCATCCCAATGTTTCTCGACCATGAAATTGATTCCGACGCCGGTCGTATCGGCCTCCTCGCCCGATTCGGCAAGAAAGATGATGTCCCTGTCGAGCGGCGTCGCACGGCGCTTGAGCAGCAGCATCACCATCAGGTTGGCAGCAAGAATCGGCTTGTCGTCGACAGTTCCCCGCCCCCAGACATAGCCGTCTTTGAGGATGGCTCCAAACGGATCGAGGGGCCACTTCTCGCGCTGCACACCGACCACATCGGTATGAGCGAGTATCAGAAGCGGCCGCTTGCTGCCATTGCCCTTCAGTCGGGCGACCAGGTTAGCGCGAGCCGGGTCGAGAGCAAACGTCCGGGTGGGAATGCCTTCGGCTTCAAACACCTTCTTCAGGTACTCGACCGCTTTAGTCTCATTACCCGGCGGATTGCTCGTATTGATCTGCACCAGAGCCCGGTAATGCGCCAGAATCTCGGATTTCTCCTTCGCCCAGTCGATCGAGGGGATTTGGGCCAACGCGCTGGATGCGACGCAAACGACAAGTAAGGCGAGCTTGACCATATAGACGCTCATTGTACACGTCGAACAAGCTAACGGAGGCTTTACGGGAGCGGTGGACGGCAACTATCCTCCCAATCAGCAGGAAGACCCGGCATCATCACGTCGAGAACAATAGCGTCGAAGCTGGAGGCCTCGGCGGCGTGGAGGCCTTCGACGCCGTCGCGCGCCAGAGTAACTGCGTGGTGCTGCTCTTCGAGTCCTTGACGCAGCAGCTCGCCCATTGAAGTTTCATCTTCCACCACCAGTACCCACACGATAGCGCGATAGTATCGCCGGACGATGAAGAATCGCTGAAGGTGCGGCGTCAGGGCTCCACTGTAAATCGATTCTCCGGATCAAGACTCACCGTGTACAGTACATCGAATCCCTCGGCAACCGTCGGTGGTTCCAGACGTTTATGACTGCGAATAATCGCCGGTACCGGAATTTTCCCGGGCTGGCGCTTATTGTTGCGCGCGATCGCAGCCCTCAGCTCCGTGTTGAAGAAGTACCCGACGCTTCGGAAGCCGGCCTGCTTTGCCGCCGTCAGATACGGCGCGCGATCGGCGGCGAGGGTGTTGGTGTTGTCGATCACAAATGCCTGACCGCTTGCGAGGCATGCAGCAATCAGAGTGCGCTCGCGCTCTCGGGTTTTCACCAGATCGAGACTGATGCGGACGTGCGTATCGAAGAAGCGCTCACGATAGAAAGACGTCTTACCTGCAGCCTGGATCCCGATCAGAATCACCATCTCCGGCGCGATCGCCCTCGGCTTCGGCAGCCGCTCCGGCCGCGGCCCGTGCCGCGCCTCCTGGTCCGCGCGGCCGTAGCTCAGCTCCACGCCCTCGCGAGCGCAACGCAGCATCAGGCCGCCTCGACTCATATCGCCGCGCCCGGCGAATTCCACCGGGAACAATAGCCGCTCGCCGAATACCTGCAGCAAGGGCTCGATATATTTCACCGTGGCCAGGCTACCCAGCAGGACGTAGCGGCAGTCCGGCCCGGCGATTTCGTCGAGGATGCGGGCGTCGCGCTCAAGCGGAGCGCTGTAGCGTGGATCATCGAGATCGATCCGGACCGAAGCGATGTGCCGCAGCTCGTCGATAGTGATCGGCAGCTCCGGTGGAAGCAGGCCGCGTCCCGGAGTGATCACGAAAGACCCCGGTATCCCTTCCGGCGGCTTCGCGAAAGCCCGCGCGTACGCCAGCTTGCCGCGGAAGTAGAGCTCGCTGATGAACGCGTAGATCTCACCCAACGGCGCGCTGCCACCGCGGAGTTTCGCGGCCAGATCAAAGTCGGCGCGTTCGCCCAAAAGCATTGCGCCGCGCACGCCTCCCGTATTTGCGGGTGAGAGAAGGAAAATCAGCGCCAACGCCACCATTGTTGACCGAAATCAAAATGTAGTGCTAGTTTGAGAACAATGAACCTCCAAATCAAATCCCCCGGCGAGAAGCCCGGCGTTTATCCGATCGCCGAGCGCGGCAAGGATCTGAAGTATCTCTCCTTCACGATCGTCGAATTGGGTGGGACCTTGAAGGAGCACTCTTTCGACAGCGGCGAGGAAGAAATCTGCCTGGACTTCTACTCCGGTCCAGTGCGTGTCGAAGTCGATTCGCCGCAAGGTCGATGGACGACCGACGTAGCAGCCAGGCCGTCCATGAATGAAGTTGGCTCCATGGTTTATCTGCCTTCTGAAAGCCGCGTGAAGTTATCGTCACTCAACGGAGCGGCGAAAATTACGATTGCTGGAGCCGCCGGCAAGCCCGGCACGAAGCCGTCGCTGGTGCGGCCCGAGGAAGCAATCACCAAGCAGGTCGGTAAGGACAATTGGACCCGCTCGGTATTCACTCACATCGCCGACAATATCGACGCAGCACGCCTCATCGCCGGAGAGACGCTGAACCGGCCCGGCGGATGGTCGAGCTGCCCCCCTCACAAGCACGACCGCTTCGCCCCGCCGTCGGAAGTACCTATGGAAGAGGTGTACTACTTCCAGGTGGAGCCAAAACAGGGATTTGGATTCATGCGCGTCTACACCGACCCGGCCGATCCGCAGCCGTTCGACCAGGCATATGCCGTAGAACATGGTGATACAGTGCTCATTCCACGGGGTTACCACCCCGTTGTGGCCTGCCCTGGATACTCCCTGAACTACACCTGGGTGCTCGCCGGGGAAGGCCGCACCTATGGGGCCTGGAGCGACGATCCAAGACATTCCTGGATTAAAGCGTAGTACCGTATATTTTAGATAGCATCCCCCCTGGATCGGTCGTACTGCCCCGAATACGAGTAAAAGCCTAATAATATACTGATTTTCTCGGATCGCCCCTAGCGACCAGTGCGACTACACTAAGCACTGATGCCAGAGAAACCAGATCTTCGATTAGCAGCCGTTTTTGGTGTAGTAGCCGGATTCCTCATTGCTGTGGGAAATTTGTACTGGCAACTGGAGCGCACCCGCACCGAAGTGACCAATTTGCGTCAGTCGATTGTGACTGAAGTTGCCAAGCTCAGTGAAGCGACGCAAGCCACCAGCCGCCGCGGTCCCGCGATCTCGGTCGAACCCAGCCGGAAAGTCCTCGATTCTATCAAGCAGGAGTTGGCCGAGGAATTAACCAACACGAAGCGTCAAGCTACGTCCGCTGCGCTGCACGCCAAAACCGAAGCCGTCAATCACGCCAACAAGCTGGCGGAGCGGATCGGCGAAGAGGGCCAGAACCAGCATAAAGAAGTCGTGGGCGAGCTAGGGAATATCAAGAAGACAGAGGTGGTGACCACCAAGCGCATCAACGACGTCGCCGCCGATATCGCCAATATCAAGGATGAAGTCGCCTCAACGCGCCATGAACTGGAGCAGACGGTCGGCGAATTGAAGCGCGTCAATGGCGATCTGGGTGTCCAGAGCGGCTACATCGCCACCAACGCGAAGGAGCTCCAGGCGCTGAAACTTCTTGGCGAGCGCAACTATTTCGACTTCCATGTCGAGCGAACGGGAAAACCGCAGCGCGTCGGTGATGTTTCCATCACTTTAAGGAAGACCGATCCAAAGCGGCTCAAGTACACCGTGGAAGTGCTAGCGGGCGACAAGAAGACAGAGAAGAAGGAAAAGGGTATCAACGAACCGGTTCAGTTTTACGTTTCCAAGGGACGCCAACCGTTCGAGATCGTGGTCAACGAAGTTCAGAAGGACTACATCGTCGGATATCTGGCGACACCCAAGGAACTTGTAGCACGTAACGATTAGTCGCTTTGGGGGTCAGGGGAAAAAAGGGGCGCCCGCAAGCAATTGCGCGACGCCCCTTTTCTTTTTGAAACCCGTCTTAACGCTGCGATGGCCGATCGCCCTTCTGCCAGCGACCACGGACAGCGCCTGCGCCATCCATCATACGCTCCAGCCGGTCGCCGAGCTTGTCCTTCTGCTCCTGCGTGAGGATCGCATAGAACTTCGCGAACGCCTTGCTGTGGATCGCGGTGGTCTGTGCAAGCAGCGGCCCAATACTATTCGAGATCCGGTCGATCTCAGCCTCTGATGCGCCCGATTTGACGGCCGCCGTCAGCGCCTGCTTCTGCTGGCGAAGCTGCGAATGCACGGGTTCCGCCGATTGCCGCGCCGCTGTGAAGATCGACTGGGCCTGCTGCTTCTGCGCGTCCGTCAGGCTCAATTCAGCCGATAACCGATCGAGAATCATACCGGGTCCGCCGCCCTGCCTTCCGTGCTGATGCGCGCCGCGAGAGTGTTGATCCTTAGCCGGAGCATCCTGCCCGAAGGCCATACCGAAGGCCAGCGCAGTAACTCCAGCAAATTTTAAGAGTGGGTGTTGCATGTTAAATTGTCACCTCTGCTATGTTCGACGAGGCGCCTACTCGATGCCGGTACGCAGCTTACAAATCTTTACGAGCCAGCAGGTTAAGTAGTTTTAATTCGCAGTGGCCCCGCCATCCGCAACGTAGGTTTGACCAGTGATAAACGAGGCTTCTTCGGACGCTAAAAAGAACGCCAGGCCCGCGATGTCCTCAGGCTGCCCGAGCCGCGCGATCGGCTTCGAGCCTTCGAGCTTGCCGCGTGCGCCTTCGTTCTTCCAGAAGTGCTCGCTGAAATCAGTCTGGATCAGGCCAGGCGCGATCGCGTTCACGCGGATGTTGTGCTTTCCGAATTCAATGGCCCAGACGCGCGTCATCATGATCAGGCCCGCCTTGGTAAAGCTGTAGACCAGGCCCTCCGGTTGCGGCCTCAGCCCGGAGATGGACGCGATATTAACGATGTTCCCTCCACCTCGTTCAATCATGCGGGGAACGATGAGCCGGATCAGCCGAACTGCGGCGAGCACGTTCACGTCGATTGTTTTGAGGAACGCTTCATCGGTAACCTCGAGAGCCGGGCCCTGGCCGATGTTGGTAGCGCTATTGTTGATGAGAATGTCGACCGGACCAACTTGCTTCTCCGTTTCACGGACCAGATTCTGAACTTCGTCAGCGCGGCCCACGTGGCTGGCGATGGGAATCGTTCTGCCGGGAAGGTCAGCGAATTCGCTCGCTGTCCGCTGGAGATTTTCCATCTTACGGCTCGCAATGACGACGTTCGCTCCAGCCTCGGCAAACCGCCGGGCGATTGCTTTCCCGATTCCTCGCCCTCCGCCGGTAATGAGCACGACTTTTCCTCCAGCGCTGGATGTCATAATACGTTTATCGAACAAGCTAAAGCTTATTCCACCAAGTCAAATCACGAAATTGTAGTCACTGTGGAACAAGCTTTAGCTTGTTCGTTTAGTTCTTGGATTCGCGCATCCGCACGCCAACCGCAGCCTTGCGCGGTAGCTGCAGCATGAGGATGCCGCCCGGATCGGTGGTTTGCTCGCGCATCTCCTCGTCGTCGACTTCGATCTCATACGCCTGGCGCGGCTTCAGAGCAATCACGAAAACAGGCTCGTTGTCTTCGAGGGTAATCTTGAACTTCCTGGCGTAGTTCGCGGAAAGCACGGTAGCCTCGCCCATATTGATCGGCGCAGTAGCGGCTAGAGCATTCACGACACGCGGTTTGCCTTCCTCAAATACCTGCAGCTCGTCGCCGTAGTAGCCGAGCCACTTCGCGTTCTCCTCCCAACTGCTGCGCACAAAAAGGCGGCCGAAAAGATCATCGTGAAATAACAGGGGCACGTGATAGTAGCTGAGACCAGGCTGATAAGGATTCGCCCACAGTAGTTCGTAAACGCTGCCCAGCATGCCGCGCAAGATGAAATTGTCATGCATCAGCCAGCCCTGGAGCACCTGGCTTTCCGGCGCATTCGTATCGTAGGCGACCATGCTGAATTCGGCGGCGCGGGCCATGGTGGCTCCCGTGGCGTCCGGCTCGCGCGCCCCCTTCGACGCCGGGATCCGGTACTCGCCTTCCGGCGCAGCGAATGTCGCCGGATAATAGCTCAGAAGATCAAAGATCGGGAGTCCCTTGAAGTAGCCCTGGAAGGAATCCCGCATTTCGACATTTGTGTTGTCGCGAACCGCGTGCATGATTTCGAACAGCGCGTAAATCGATTCGCGCGGGATCAGGTCCCGCCCGGCCTTGAGTCCGGGGACCATTTCCTTGTTCCACCAGGAGCGCACGACCATCTCCAGTTGCCGCGCGGAAACCTCGTTCTGATGACCATGGAGCGCGACAGCGGCCAGCGCCCGATCGCGGACCGCGGACACGCTCTTTTCGCGTTCGGAAGCGGCGATCAGTTTCACGATCTTGGCGGCCAGCGTCTTCGACTGGGACTCGGTAAGCGCAGTCTGGCACCAATCGAAAACCAGGGCGAGCTGCCGTAAATCCGTCGACGGACCCAGCGCCCACGCGACCGATCTTTTCGCGGCGGCGCCGTCGCCGGTTACCTGGAAGTAGAGCGCCTGGGCGAATCCCATTTCGGGCATCGGCGCGCCGCCGACCAGCAACGTTTCGAACTGTGTCCAGCGCGGCGACCGGCGCTCGCGTTCACGCTTCAGCAATCGCAGCCGCTGTGGTCGAAGGAACAGGCGAGGGTGCTCGGTGTAGATATCGAGGCTGTCTTCGGCAGTCTGGGCGGGGAGTAAACCGCCAAATGCGATCAGTCCGAGGAAGACCGACCGTGTCACAACCAGGGATGGCCGCATTCTTTCTGATTGTGTCACAGGGACACACGGACCGCACGGCGCGACACGCGCCTGGGGCGGGACGGGAGGCAGCCGGCAATGTTTTCAATAACTTCGACTATTGACACCTTGGTCCTAAGGTTGCTATTTCTAACATGAATCGGAGAAGTACTTTGAACCTGCCCTCTGCTGCAACGGGCGGGCGGATCACAGTGGGTGTTAAAGACAGCGTGCTTGCGGGAGCCGATGTTTGTAGGGTTATATTAGCTCACTGTTCCGCTTGTTGGTTGCATCAGAGGGGTTTTTTTTAACCGGCATTGATCATTCGAATTTTCTTAAGGCTCGCCACGGATCTGAGGTAGCGGTAGCCGTCTGGCGCTTTTGGTATAGGAAGAAGGACGCGGACCTGACCAGGAGTGAGTTCGGAAGTTCCCATTTCCAGATGAGCAACGCCGCCCGATCCCAAGCCCATACCGGGCGAACCGCATCGAGATCGAGCTCGCGATTGTCTTGAGCTCCGGCTTCGATGCGGTTTTTCTTTTAGCGAACCTTTTTCTTCGGCTATCGTTAAATAGACATGCGACTTTTGTCTCTGCTGTTCCTCGCTGCTATCTCCGCATTCGCCCAGGGCGACCTCTCCGGTCAATGGGCGATCACTATTTACGACGAATTCGGCAGACCTGACACCAGGCGTCTCTTGTTTAAACAGGAAGGCGAGAAGCTCACCGGAACTGTCGGCGGCCAGTCTGTCGAGGGCGCCGTTAAGGGTGCGGAATTGTCTTTCAAGATTGGCGGTATCACGGCGAACGGCAAACTCGTCAACGGTGAACTGGAAGGGGAAGTGACGCGGGGTGACCGGACGTCTAAATGGAAAGCTGTCCGGCTGCAGAAGGCTCCTACCCAACAGCGCACCCACACCTTTGAGCCGACTCAGTTCGAGCTGTACTTCACGTCGAAGGTAAAACCGGTGCTGCACATTGCCCCAGGCGACACCGTGAAGACTTGGAGTGTGGACGCAGGTGGAACCGATCCGAAGGGAAAGCGTCGCTCGCCCGGTGGGAATCCTCAAACCGGTCCGTTTTTTGTCGAAGGCGCGCTGCCTGGCGACACGCTCGTCATACGGCTGGACAGAGTCCGCACGAATCGGGATTGGGCCGCGAGCGGCAGTCGCGTCATGTCGAACGCGCTTGAACCCGGCAGCAATCCCGCTTGGCCGCAAAACTTTAACAGCCGCTGGAAGATCGACGCGCAAAAAGGCGTCGCTTACCTCGAGAAGCCGACCGACAAGCTGAAGGCTTTCGAAGTGCCCTTGCGGCCGATGTTGGGCTGCGTTGCGGTTGCGCCAGGGGGCGAATCGTCGATCCGCACCACCGATTCCGGACGCTTTGGCGGGAACATGGACTACAACCAGCTCGTGGAGGGCACGACGATTTACCTTCCCGTGAACCATCCCGGCGCTCTGCTCTTTGTCGGTGATGGGCACGCGGCGCAAGGCGATGGCGAATTGACCGGCGATGCGCTCGAGACCTCGATGGATGTCGAGTTCACGGTCGACCTGATTCCGGGCAAGCAGTTTGGCCATCCGCTCGCCGAAAACTCTGAGTATCGAATCAGTATCGGAATTGGCGGATCGCTACCTGAAGCGCTGCAAATGGCCACGAGCGGCATGATGCGCTGGCTCGACCGCGACTACAAA
>Ga0075421_100006593_pt1 | contig 14183 bp, 8 predicted proteins | sample SoiMetdeltSBSDD5_FD_75292 | JGI IMG/M metagenome (GOLD analysis project Ga0075421, IMG submission 75292) | Bulk soil microbial communities from a Populus tree surrounding site in Tennessee, USA - Soil MetaG P. deltoides SBSDD5 | ecosystem: Environmental > Terrestrial > Soil > Tree plantation...
TGGGACGTGCGGTTCGAGACAGTAACATGATGCCCAATCGGGATTGTCAGCGAAGCCGTCATGATCGAAGAACCGGAGCCAGTCATCGACGCGGTCTTCTGTCATCGGATGCACCGTGACGTCGGCAATCTCCGGAAGTCGTTCTGTGTCGCCGGTGAGTCTCTCGGTCGCCTCGGCGTAGTTGCGGGCGTAGTTGCGGATTGCCTCCACAGGGTACGACCAGACGTGTCGATCCTTACCGTGAGCCACGAATACGTCGACAACGGAGTCAACGTCGCCAGCTTCCAGCAATGCAGCACACTCGAAACACTTGACCTCCACGGATTCCTCCTTTGGCGAGCAGAATGAGGGTTAAGAATGGCAGAAAAGCCACTAGACCAAACCATGGTACTGCCGAGTAAAGCCATCTTTCCATGTCGGAGTTGTCCCTCTCATCTGCCCGTTCGGGTCCTACAGACATTCGTTCGGGCTCATCAATCACGATCGCTCTACGGTTGGCTGGGAATAAGAAACACTGGAAGGTTTCCAATCGAAAGCGGCTATACGCGCTTCCAGCGCGCTCGAGCGAGAGTGGCAACAAACGTCAAGCTATTGAAAGAACGAAGCGACTTCAACAACAAGATCGCAACTACGAAAGGTGCTCAACGTGCCCATGGGGATTTTTACTCAACTGATCGAAGCACTGTATTGAAGGAGTCGGCTTTGCGTGACAAACGAGCCGTGATAAGTGCGTCGAATCCATCGTCCGTCCTACAAGGTCTGCTTCCAGCTATCGAAGCACAGTTGAGAAAAATCGCTCGAACGATGGCTGGATGGCCGATTATCGGACGACTGGTGAGAATTGTGGTCGCCCTCGTCAGGCTTCCCGAATTCAAAGCGATCTTCCTGGATTACCACTACCGTCAGCACGCTTTTGAGACCCATCAACTTCCAGCTTTGTTGCAGACCATCTCCGAGGCGAACCAACGTCAACAGGTTTTCGAGACCCAACACCTTCCAGCGTTACTGCAATCCATTTCAGACCTCAATCACCGACAGCTGTCCAGTGACCACGATAGAGACAACATGGTGAAGTCAGTGCCGATTGCGCTGCGGAAGATCACGCGTGAACTCACTGCCGTTCGGGACCGTCTGGAAGGCGTAACGGTCTCGATGGAACGGACTGTCGACGAAACGCGCAAGCAGGTTGAAAGCGTCGCCAATTCGAACGAACGCCGCATCGATGAACTGCGAATTCAAATGGAAAGAATCGCCAATTCGAACGAACGCCGCATCGATGAGCTGCGAAGTCAAATGGAAAGAATCGCCAATTCGAACGAACGCCGCATCGATGAGCTGCGAAGTCAAATGGAAAGAATCGCCAATTCGAACGAACGGCGCATCGGCGAGACGCGCGGCCAACTGGAAAACGTCGTCAGTTCGACAGAAGACGGCATCCATGAGCTGCAAAGACAACTTGAAATCCAGGCCAGTTCGATCCAACAGGTGTTCAGAGAAAGTCGAGATCAGCTGGAAGGTTTAACGAGCTCGACCCAGCAGCGGATCGAAGAGACACGGACCCGGCTGGAAAGCATGACCGGCTCTGTTGAATACCTGCTCGGCCGTGTCGAGTTTGTCCGACGCGAACTCATGTTCGAAATGCGATATGGCGCCGCACCCTCTGGAAATGGAAACGGACATCAACTCAAGAGCAAATCCGAAATTCTTTCGCCGAAAAAACTGACTGCGGCACGAAAACAAGGCCTGCGCCTGAATCTTGGATGCGGTCACATTCCACTCGCTGGATACTTGAACGTGGATCGTCGTGCTTTACCAGGCGTCGACATTGTTGCCGAGGTCGATGATCTCCCGTTTGGCCCGGCTGAAGTGGATGAAATTCTCTCTTCCCACTTGCTCGAACACTTTCCACAAGAGCAGCTCAACCGCCAACTACTTCCTTATCTAATTGGTTTGTTGAGGCCAGGCGGCGAATTTCGGGCGGTCGTTCCAGATGCGCAAGCCATGATTCAGAACTACGCAAATGGTTCGTATCCATTCGGAAGCCTGCGCGAGGTGACGTTCGGTGCGCAGGACTACAACGGCGACTTTCATTACAACATGTTCACACCACAGTCCCTGGCCGAAGTGTTGCAGGCTTCGGGACTAAGAAACGTGAAGCTTATCGAGGCCGCCCGCCGAAATGGTGTTTGCTACGAATTTGAAATTGTCGGGAACAAATAGCGGGTTCAAAGAAATGTCGAATCCATCTTTTTCGATTGTTATTAACACGATGAACCGTGGCGCGTTCTTGAAACAAACCCTCGAGAGTTTCAGATGGCTTAAGTACGCAGGGGACTTTGAAGTTATTACAGTGAACGGTCCTTCAACGGATAATTCGGATGAAGTTATCCGTTCGTGGTTGCCCGCGATCCGTGCCGCCAGGTGTGAGGTCGCGAATCTTTCGGTTTCAAGGAATATTGGAATTTGCATGGCTCAAGGGGATGTCGTCGTATTCATCGACGATGATGCTATCCCTGAGCCTGAATGGCTCACGCAGCTTGCTGAACCATATGCCGACCCCGCAGTTGGTGCCGTCGGCGGCCTGGTCTTTAACTACACAGGGTACGATTTTCAATACAAATACTGCCTTGTCGACCGTTTCGGAAATGCCGACTTATCCGTCGCTGGGCCAACGCCACATCTATGTTTTCCCAAGAGCTACAGATTTCCTCATTTGTTGGGGTGCAACTCATCATTCCGTCGATCCGCTCTGTTAGATATTGGCGGGTTTGACGAGGAATACGATTATTTTCTCGATGAAACTGACGTGTGTTTGCGGATCATCGATGCAGGATACGTCATTGCTCAGCAGCCGTATGCCTACGTTCACCACAAAGTAGCGCCGAGCAATATCCGCGGTGAAAACAGAGTCGTCAGTCGCCGCTACCCTGTTATTAAAAACAAGATCTATTTCACGTTGAAGCATGCGCGGGAATTCCACTCGCTTGATCGCATCCTTCAGGAACAGCAGTCGTTCATTCAAAGCCACCGCAACGACATTACCTGGGCGGTGGGTGAAGGATTGCTTTCAAGGGATGATCTTGAGGTCTTTAGTAAAGACGTCGATCGTGCTTTAGAGACGGGGCTGCGCCGAGGCTTGGAAGGGGTTGCCGCGGGCGCGATGATTACTCCCGAAAAAATTAAGCGCTATGAGGGCGAATTTCAGCGGTTCGAATCTGTTGTCACGAACAGTGCAAAGTCTATTGTCCTTGTCTCGAAAGACCATCCGCAGACATCCGTAGGAGGTATCGCAACCTTCACGCAAGATCTTGCTGAAGCTCTCGCTGCACAGGGAAACATTGTTCACCTGATCACTCGCAGCCCGGACATTAATCGAGTGGACTTCGTGAACGGTGTGTGGGTTCACAGAGTGTTGCAGCAGGAAATGCCTATGCCGGTTTCCGCGCAGGAGCGGCTTGTACCAGTCCATATCTGGAACTGGTCGGCGACCGCTCTCGCGGAGTGTCGACGGATTTCGACGCATCGCAGCGTGGATGTTGTGGAGGCACCGATCTGGGATTGCGAAGGCATCGCGTTTCTGCTTGAAGGAGATTGGCCGCTCGTGACCAGTCTTCACACAACGTTGCGGTTCTGGATGCAGTCGAATCCGAAGTATTCGGCCAACATTGACTGGATGTCGAGCTTCGGGCAACCCATGCTCGCACTGGAAACGGAATTGATGACTTCAGCGGATGCGATCCGTGCGAACAGCAAAGCAATTATTCGAGAAATCGAATCCGCTTACGATTTCAAATTTGATCCGCACCGCACAATAGTGATTCCTCATGGAGTGTCAGAGTGCACCTTTGATTCTGTCGATCGCCTCTCCGATGACATTGAGGTGCTTTTCGTCGGCAGGCTTGAAGCGCGTAAAGGAATTGACGCCCTTCTGACGGCAATACCCAGTCTTCTATCCTCTTACGGCAATGTGCGTTTCAAGATTGTTGGCGACGATACGCTGCCGGGGCCGGATGGCGTCACCTACGCGGATCGGTTCCGCGATCAGCATGAAGGAGCTGACTGGTTGCCGCGAGTGTACTTCACCGGAAAGGTCACCGATCAGGTTCTGCAGCAGGCTTATGCCGCATGTGACATCTTTGTCGCTCCAAGCCGCTTCGAATCTTTTGGTCTGGTCTTTCTCGAGGCAATGCGCGTCGCAAAGCCGGTTATCGGGTGCAGGGCCGGAGCAATGCCCGAGATTATCGCTGATGTCGAATCAGGCCTGCTGGTTCCTCCCGGCCGTGCGTCCGAACTCGCAACGGCGCTGGCGTGGATGATCGACCACCCCAACGAACGCGTTCGCATGGGACTAGCGGGACGGCGACTCTTCGAAACCAATTTCACTTCGGCAAAAATGGCGGAACGCAGTCTTGGTCTTTATGACCTGGTGGCGCAGAGGCATCGCAACGTCGCATGAGAATTGCTTACGTCAACGGCGTGTGTGTTCAGCATGATGCCATATCCAACGCAATTCGTGACGAAATCAACTGGTTGCGTGGAGGCGGCCATGATGCTCGCCTGTTTGCCTATTCGTGCAACCATTCAGATTTACCTTTTACTCGGGTGGAGAAAGAGGCAGATGTTGCCTTCGATCCATACTTCCAATCCAGCGATCTCGTGGTCTTTCATTTCGGCGTCTTCTATCCGCTGTTCAACTTAGTTTCCGCGGTACCGCTTCGCTCAAAACGGATCGTCGTGTTTCATAACATCACGCCGAAGGAGTTTCTTCCGGCATCCGCTCATGACCTGATCGATCGGTCGTTTGCGCAAATGGCAAATATCGTATTTGCCGACCAGGTGATTTGCGTTAGTGAAACTAATCGGCGCGTTCTTAACAACGCAGGCATAGACGTTCCGAGTACTGTTCTACCGATAGCCTTCCACGTTGAGTTGCAAGCACCCCAGCGGAAACCCAGCTTTGACGATGGTCTGCTGAGAATTGCGTTCCTAGGACGCTTAGTCAAATCCAAGGGGCCGGCTGATTTGCTGGAGGCGATCTCCAGGGTCATGGAAGCAGATCCCCGGCTTCGTATCAGGCTGGACTTCGTGGGCAACCTTCACTTCTCCGATGAGTCTATCGTCACGGACGTTCGGCGTCGCATGCACACGATGCGACAGCGATTTGCTGTCCGGTTCGAAGTGGACATTCAGGGAAATGCTCCGGAGTCGGAAAAGCAGCGAATTCTCGCTGCCGCCGATGTGTTTGTGCTGCCCACTTACCATGAAGGCTTTTGCGTGCCGATCCTTGAGGCTCTCGCGAGCGGCTGCTGCGTTGTGACCTACGACAACAGCAATCTACCCGCAATATCCGGAGGCTTGACGCGTCTGGTTCCGACAGGAGACGTGTCCGGTCTGGCCGCTACAATAACGGATACTCTGGCGTTGGTCGCTTCGTCGAGTTGGATTTCCGGAGGAGGTTACCAGCGCCGCGTGGAAGCGTCGTCAGCTTACATTGGCAAATTCCGGCCTGACGCGGTTAAACAACAATATCTGTCATTCATCAACAATCAAGGCCGATTTCACAATCGGACAAGGGCTGCCAATGCGTGACTCGGGATTAGTGGAAAGTCTGTCCCTCGCTTGGATGCTGGCAAAACGTGACCTTAAGAATCGCTACGCCACTTCCTATGCGGGCGTTGCATGGAATGTCGGTGTTCCCTTGCTGTACGCGCTCATCAATGCGGTGGTTTTTTCCATCTTGATGAGCGGGCGGATGGGCGCGCGGTATAACGATGTTCCTTTTGCGTTGTTCTACTTTGTGCCTTTTTCGCTCTTCGGGTTCTTTTCCGAAGTGGTGATGCGCAGCACAAGTATCCTCAGGGATTATGCATATTTGATCAACAAGATCGCCTTCCCGTTTTGGGTGCTGCCGTTGGTACCGATCGCATCAGCGCTACTGAGCCAGGGCATCATGCTGGCGATTATCGGCGGATTGATGATGCAACACGGCGTGCCCCCGGCTCACACGGCGCTGCTTTACGTACCAATCTGGCTAATTGCAGTTATGCTCACTGTCGGAATCGCGTACGCGATATCGGCGATCGCCGTATACGTACGTGACCTCGCGCAGATTATCCCGGTAGTCGTCACCATTATCTTCTGGCTCACGCCTATTCTCTACCCGCCGGCACTGGTGGAGACGCGAGGTGCTCTTTGGGTGCGCAACGTCATCATGAATTACAACCCGTTCTATTACCTGGTGGAAATGTCGCGCCAGGCGGTATTCGGCACGGCTCCGGTCTCGCGCGCCACCTTGTTCAGCATGAGTTTGCTTTCGCTGATTGTGTTCGCGTTGGGTTTTGGCTTGTTCAGGAAGTTGAAGTCCGGCTTTGCTGACGTGATTTGAGTTGGGAAGTGTAGGATGTCAAACAACGGCAAGAACGGCACAGCGATTGAACTGGAGAATGTCTCCAAGCTCTATCACACGTATTCGAATCCGCAACATCGTCTGCTCGAGATCCTCTCCGGCGGAAGAAAACGGTACGTAAGAGAGACACGCGCTCTCGATGGTGTCTCTTTTACTCTGGAGCGGGGCACGAGACTTGGAATCGTCGGGGAGAATGGCAGCGGCAAGACGACCTTACTTAAGGTGCTGGCAGGCGTATTAACACCCACCTCCGGCTCTGTACACGTTCAGGGGCGCGTGTCCGCGCTGCTTGACCTGGGTGCAGGATTCAATCCGGATTTGCCTGGCAAAGAGAATATCCGGCAATTTTGTATGCTGCATGGCATGCACCGAGAAGAGATTGAGGAGGCCGTTCCCAATATCGTCAAGTTCAGCGAGTTGCGCGATGCAGTTGATCATCCGGTGAAAACTTACAGCAGCGGCATGGCAGTGCGACTGGGATTCAGCTGCGCTGTTTACGTTAAGCCGGACATCTTGATCGTCGATGAGGCACTGAGTGTCGGAGATGCTTATTTCCAAAATAAGTGCATGCACATCATCAAGTCGATGCTCGATGTCGGCACGACTTTCATCTACGTCACTCACTCGGCTGACGCGATTCGCTCGCTCTGCAACCAAGGCGTTTGGCTGGAGCAAGGTCGAATTCGGCTCGCTGGATCGTCCGTCCAAGTGGGAGCCGCGTACCAGAGCGAGGTTTACCGCCGCATGGTGCAAGCTGGTCTTGGGACCGGCAAGTCAGAGAAAGTTGATTCCGACTTCACTCCTCAAATTCAAGAAGCAACGCCCATCCATCGCGGACGGCGGGAAGCGTTTGAAGAGCGAGTGGCGCCCCTGCGCACGGGCAGTGGTGAGGCACGCATCCAGGACATCGTGTTGCTTGACGAGGATGGCGATGGCACGGACAGCGTATCTTTCCACGCCAGGTGCCGCGTGAGAGTTTTTTACAGAGTTGAACATGCGTTGGCGGATGGATGCGCACTTACGCTCGGAGTTACGGATAGCAGTGGCCGTCAACTTCTCCACTTTAACTCTGCCGCGCACGGGATTTTCATCTCACCGGACGGGTTGCGGATACTGCGGATTATTGAGTTTGAATTCGACAACCCTCTTTGCCCAGGTGAGTATGGCTTGATTGCCGGCATAGGATTGCTGGTCGATCATCCAAGCAACAATGGACAGCAGCTCATTGACGAACTAATCGACTACTGCGTCGGAGGCGCTCGCTTTACCGTGCGTTATCCAGATGAAGAGTCCAACCATGATTTATGGGGCCTTGTTCACGTTCCGTATTCCGTCAGTGACTGCGTACTGGATTGATTTGGAAGCAAAGTACCGATGTTGAAATCGGAAATCATTGCAGTTGCGGACGCCACTCAAGCTCTGAAGTCGAAAGTTGCCCAAACGATGCCCGACAATCCCGTCTTATCGGGATGGGCTGCATATTCTCAGTGCGACGAGGATGGAATCATCCGCGAGTGTCTCCGTAGAATTGCAGGCAACACCCCGTTGACCCGCACGTTCGTTGAGATCGGCTGCGCCGATGGACTCGAAAACAACACCCATTTGCTGCTTCTCGATCGCTTTCGCGGTGTCTGGATTGACGGTTCCAAAGAGAAGATCTCGAACATCGACAGGTCTCTCGGCGGAACTGTTTTCAGCAAACTCTGGGTTCATGAGGCCGTTGTCTCGCTCGAATCGGCCGGGCTTCTTGCACAGCGCGCCCGGCGGTTCCTGGGAGTCAATTCCATTGATTTCCTTTCGCTCGACATCGATGGCAATGATTGGCATGTACTGCCGGCACTCTTGACGGAGCTGAATCCAAAACTGATTTGTGTGGAATACAACGCGAAGTTCCCGCCGCCCATCCACCTCGTGATGTCCTACAACGAGAGTGATAGCTGGGCTGGAAACGATTACTTCGGCGCGTCCCTACAGGCGTGGGTTGACGCAATGAACCACAAGTATTCGCTGGTGAGCTGCAACCTGAGCGGGGCAAATGCGTTTTTTGTCAGAGAAGATCTGATGAAAGGCTTTTCGCGCTACACACCTGAAGAACTGTACCAACCGGCACGCTATTTTCTGACGGACGTGGCTAACGGGCACCCTGCTTCACTGCTGTGGGCGAAGCAGCGGGTGCAGGATGTCGACGGCGAACAATACCGGTTTGTCACTGTTCACGGATTTGAAATTCCATCTTTCACGTTCGCTATACATGCCGACTGTGACCGGTTCATCTCCACCGATATCGCGCGAGACGGAGTGTGGGAGCCGTTTGAGACAAAGATATTCAGCAGCTTGTGCAGGCCCGGTGACACAGTCCTGGATCTAGGCGCCAATATCGGTTGGTATTCCGTTCTCGCCGCAAAGATATTGGGCGGTACAGGACGGGTGTTGGCCTTCGAACCGGATGCGGCGAATGCGAGATTGCTGGAGATCAATGCGGCCGTATCCGATCAACACGGCACTATTCAAATATTCCGAACGGCGGTGGGAGACCGTGACGCGGAAGCATTGTTCTACAAATCGGACTTCAACCGTGGCGACCACCGTCTGTTTTCGGACGGATCTTCGCGCGAAGCGCATCCCGTGCCTGTTACGCGTTTGGATTCGTTTTTCTCGGGAGGACAGCACAAACTTCCTGATGTGGTGAAATCGGATACTCAGGGCTCCGAAGCAAAAATTCTGAAAGGTGCAGCAGGTCTTTTTGCGAAGGGCTGGCGGCCAATCATGATTCTGGAATTCTGGCCTTTTGGTCTGACGCATTCCGCAGATGATCCCATGGCTCTTTGGCGCACGGCGATTGAGCTTGGTTACTCGGTTTTTGAGATCTCTGAAGGAAACCGATCGCTCGTGGACATCAACGAGGAGCGGCTGAATATTCTTCTGGCCGGAGATATTTCTCCATCGGCTCAGGGGTTCTTGAATTTACTGTGCATGCCAGAGGCATCACCGAGAATGGATTGTCTCGCCAATATGTTCGATTCAAGCTGGTTCAAACCCGAAACACGCGGGCATAAAGCCCGCGGCTACGTGCCGTAACGCAACGTGTACCTCATAGGCGCGGGCTTTATGCCCGCGTGTTTCAGGTTTGACGCAATTCATTCACAAATCCCGCCGGCTCAGCACAAGATTGCAGTACTCGATTGTGAGGAGTTCCTCTGGACTCACCGTTGCGTAATTCGCTTCGACCCTCTTGGCTCGCAACGCATGACGTCGGAATTCCTCCAACACAGCACCGGGGTCACGCTTTGCAGTCCGCATCTGTCCCAGCGACCACTCGCAAATGATGATGATCTCGGGATTGGATTGAATCACGTTACGCATGCCCTGTAAGGCATCAAGCTCTGCGCCTTCGACATCTATCTTAAGGAGATCGATGGACGGCGGCTCAGGAAAGTATTCGTCGAGCGAAACTGTCTCGATCTCGATCCTCTCCATCGAATCGTAGAGATACTCAAGGTGCTCCGGCGTAACCGCACCAATGCTGCTGTTTCCCCGGTAGTTCTGGCGGACGAAGAACTCGCTGTGTCCACCAGCGGCGGACACAGCTTTCTTCTCGGCACGGACAAGGCTGGAAAACCAGTTCACAATAACGTTCTTGCGGAGCAGTTCGAAACTCAGCGGCTCAGGTTCGAATGCGTACACCTTACCGGTATGTCCAACCTGCCTCGCGGCGAGCAGCGTGTAATAGCCGATGTTCGCGCCAACGTCGACGAAGGTCATGCCCGGCTTAAGAAGGCGCTGAACCAGAGTTGTGATTTCCGGTTCCCAAATACCATCCAGGAGCAAGTAAGGAGCGATCAGCAGGTCTTCGGTATCGACGAACATCCTGCATCCCCAAGTGGTTTTTAGAAGTGCACGCGAATTCCCGAGGTAAATTGCATCCATCGTCGTTTGTGGCGCGGCCTTTGTGCACGATGCTGGATTCCAATTGAAGTTGTCAAGACGATCGGGCTAGCCTTTCTGACATGAGCGCTCGACCGGGATACTATCTCGGTGATCACAGGATTCTCACGTTGACAGATCGTGGCGATCGCATGTACCTGGACACGCGCGATTTCATGATAACGCCGGGCGTACTCTGTTGGGGTGGGTTCGAGCCGGAGACGATTCGCAGCTTCGAAAACCTGCTCAGACCTGGAATGCGGTGGGTCGATATCGGTGCCAACATCGGATACTTCACGATAATCGGACACAAACTGGTTCGGGACGGCGGCGGCCAAACATGGGCCTTCGAACCGAACCCGGTCACCTATACTCTCCTCGTCGACAACATGGAGCTGAACTGGTTTTTTGAAGGCGTCGTCACCGAACAAAAGGCGGTTTACTCGGAATCCGGTGAAATTCACTTCTGCGCGCCAGAAAAACATAGCGTAAACGCGACGATCGCGGATCTGCCCGACGGTCATTGGGCGCGCGTTGCCGACCGGCACGATAGGATTACGGTCCAGGCAGTTGCCTTAGACGACTATTTCAAAACCGACGCACCACCGCTGGATTTTCTAAAGATAGACGTCGAAGGAGCGGAGCTGTTTGTCTTGAAAGGGGCACGCCGGACCCTCGCGAAGAACAAAGACGTCAAGCTGCTGATCGAATGGTCGCCGGGTCAAATGGAGCAATGCGGCATTACTGTGCATGACACTTTGAATGAAATCCATGCTCAGGGCTTCTCGTGCAGCATCGCGGAAGGCGATCGAAGGCATGTAGATCTGGCAGACCTTCCGAAAATCCGGAACACGACAATGTTGCTGTTAAGCCGTACGGCTTGACTCCGTCGAGATGTACATTCAATTCGGAACCGGCAAAGGCTCGAAAACAACACTTCACATCCGCAAGAATGGCCGAACGGAGTCTTGAACTTTATGACTTCTCAACCGTAACCAGCCCACGGTTCTAACTGTCGCTTAGAAACTCAGCCTCGCGTTCAATTGAATCGTCCGCGCGCCTCCTGTTCCTTGAATCCTGCCGAAATTCGGATCGTCGATGACGCTTACTGGATTCGATAGATTCGTGTGATTGAAAGCGTTAAACAGGTCAGCCCGAATCTGGAGGCCGACCTTCTCGGTAACTGCAAAGTTCTTACCGAACGAACTATCTACTGTCCACGAGCCGGGCCCGCGGAACGCGTTGTGTCCAGCGTTACCAGGCCTGATCGGCAACCGTGATACGGCACTCAATGGAACAGGCGCAAAGGCAGCTGGATTCAAATATAGGAGAGTCGCGCGATAATTGTCTGCGTACTCCGCACCGGGGTTAATCAGATCAGGACGGCTGGAAGGGCCGCCAGTGGCCCGCTGCGTGACCGAGAAGGCGCCGCCTGTTTGAGCGCGCAAAATACCGGTTGCTTGCCAACCGCCGATAATCGTTTTGATAAACGAGTTCGCGATGCTAGCAAACTTCGGCAGCTCGACAATCCAGTCGGTAGAGATCACATGCGTCCTGTCACCTACGGACGGGCCTCGGTTGCTTTTCACATCAAAGAAATCTTGAATTGAGTTATCTGAATCGTCATTAAAGGTCGCCGCGTTATCACCGCCGGTGTATGACAGCGACTTACCCCATGTGTAATGAACATTGGCAGTAACTTTGTCTGAGTAGCGTTTCCGCAACGAACTTTGCCATGACGCATATTCAGTCTGCTGCGAGCTATCGAGGTAATTTCCTTCAAATCCCAGCTGCGTGTTGGGACGGACGCCGGTGACGCGGTTAACTTCGTTGAACCGGCGATACATGAAGAACTTCACGCCACGATTCCCGACGAAAGCGCTTTCCAACATCATGGTGGAACTCAGAGCTCGTTGGAATCCGAGATAGACGTTCATCGTGTAGGGACCTTGGACGTACTTCGGCTCAAATATGTCCGATAGAGATATCTGCCCGAGTCTGTCCAGAATCGGAGCGACATCCTCATTGTAGACAGGGAATTTGAATCCAAAGTTTCCGGCTTCGAGCCGGCTGAAAGTGCGCCGGAAAGGAATCGTCGGAGTGTTGCCGACCGCGTTGTTAAACGTAGCCCAAATGAGCGGACTGAACAAAACGCCGACCCCGCCGCGAATGACGTTTTGGTCTTTTCCGTCCGGATTGTAGGCAAAACCAAAGCGCGGAGCGAGGTTCATCTTATCGGGCTCAAACGGCCTGTTCACGTCACGCAACGGACCGAAAACGAAGTTTCTCGCATCGCGAAGACCATCGAGATTGTAAAGTCCGGCGGGGGCGTCCGCCTTTTCAGGCTTCGCTACGAAGATGGAGAAGTAGTCATAACGCAGCCCGAGATTCAATACCAATTTCGGCGTCACGCGCCAGTCGTCCTGAACGAACAGACCAATCTCGTGACTCTTCGAGGTGTACGCATTGACACCAAAAGTGATCTGGACACTGCTTGGGCTGTTTGCCAGGAAATCGGCTTCATTGGCATAGCTGACAGAAGGATTTTCGACGTCGGAACGGCCGCCTCCGCGGATAGAGAGAATGCCGCCGAACTTCACGGAGTGTTTTCTGTACAGACGCGCCAGCTTTTGCTCGACAGTCCAGGATGGCGCCTTGCCGTAAACGACCTTTTCCCCACCGCCACCAGAGAAGCCGAGTCCACCGATGGTCGGGACGCGCCGCCCACCGACATTCTTTTCCTCGGCACGTGGGTCCTTGATCTCGAAGTAACCGTCGGTACGATCGATGAAGTTATAGTTGAATCCAAAACGGCTTTCACCTGTCCAGCGTCCCAGAGGTTTAACGAATGTCACCGTTAACGCCTCGTTCTTGCCTTTCCATCGACGGAAGTTGATTGGCGAAACACTCGGAGTGGTTTGGTTAGGCCGCCCGTGACGATAGGTTGCCGACAGGTTACCGTTTTCAAGGACTAAGTAATCCCCTTTTACAACGAAGTGGTTGTCGTCGCGCTTTCGAGATCCCGTACCGATGAACCGGCCGATAAGCCCAGCCGGGTCGTGCGGCTGGTTAGCAAGTGGAATCGCATCGAAGAATAATTTGTAGTCGGGTACTGCCGCAGTCGCGGCATCTCGGATCCGCTGCGTCGGAACATTGCCCTGGACGACTTGCATCGAGGATTCGCGGTAACCTTCATAAACGCCGAACACAAAAGCTTTGTCCTTTTTGATCGGGCCGCCGAGCGATCCGCCGAATTGATTGAACGTCAGAGGGGGCCGGCTCGTCGCCGTTTGAATCCTCGCGTTCAATTCCTCCACCTGATTGTTCTCGAACAAACTGCCATGCCAGTTGTTGCCGCCCGAACGCGTGATGAGGTTCACGTTCCCAGTAAGGACGTGTGCATATTCCGCGGGCACAATTCCCTTCACCGTCTGCACTTCCTGGACGGCTTCAATGCTCATGACGTCTATTTGATTGAACGCCTGATACATCGATGTTCCAGGAGCTTCGGGGTTCGAGTCCGCAATCGTGCCATCCACGGTAACTTTGGTGCCGCTTCTTCCGACTCCGTTCAGACGGACCTGGCCTGATCCGCCGGTCGAGACACCGGTGCCGACAGACAGGACATTGGAGAAATTACGACGCGCGAGCGGGAGCTCCGTTATTTCCCGTTGACTGAAGCTCTCGCGCTGCTCCGACGCGACGGTGCTAACAAGAGGAGCTTGCTCAGTGACCGTGACAGCGTCCGTGGCAACACCGACCTCGAGCGTGAACGTCTTGCGAACGCTCTGCCCGGCTCCGAGATCCATATTCCGGGTTTCCGAGGTCTTGAATCCGGGCAAACTGATCTTGA
>Ga0075421_100006595_pt1 | contig 14182 bp, 19 predicted proteins | sample SoiMetdeltSBSDD5_FD_75292 | JGI IMG/M metagenome (GOLD analysis project Ga0075421, IMG submission 75292) | Bulk soil microbial communities from a Populus tree surrounding site in Tennessee, USA - Soil MetaG P. deltoides SBSDD5 | ecosystem: Environmental > Terrestrial > Soil > Tree plantation...
GCCCCGGTGCTGGCCCCAGACCCGACCGAGTAGGGCGTGGGCCTGTGCTGTAGTAGACGCCATCACGCCGACCCGTAGGCAGGCCCGAAGACCAGCGTCCTTGTCCTTGAGCCGCGCCGAGCGGATGGTGTCGCCGTCAGTCAGCTCCCCACCGGCCATCCAGGCCGGCAGCTCGTCATGATGCTTGGAGGTCTGAGATGGCACCGGAGTCGGTGTTCCCGCTCCAGTGATGATCCACTGCACCACGATGGACTCACCGGGAGCGACCGGTTGAAGCGTCGCCAGCACGGCGGTAGCTACACCCTCGGCCCGTTCCACTGACATCTGGCGCCGTTGGTTGGTCAATACCGCTTCGGTCGCCAACGTCGGGCGCGGACGGCTGCTGAGGTAGTCAGGCAGCTCGGTTACACGCACGCCGGGTAACGCCGCACGAAGTCCACTGAGGACGGTGGCACGGAGTTGCTCCGGTACCAGCAAGACGTGCCGTATGCCGTCATGGTCGGCGATGATCTCCAGGACGATCGGCGGACAGGGGAACAGGGCCAGCCGGTGCGGGTGGGTGGCCGCCGCGATGGTGTTGAGCCAGCGAGTCAAATCCTCGGGAGTCAGGCCGTACGGGATGTGCAGTTCGATAGCGAGAAGTCGGCGGCGCCACGAGGCTGCGTCAAGGTGACGGGCAGCTAGGACGATGCCGTATAGCACCAAGCCAGCGGCTAGAAGCAGAGCCGCAGTTGTCACGCGGCTCGCTCCCCCTCAGGGCCAGGGGCCACATCATCGTGGCCCTGAGCCGCCTCTTGCTCTCGCTCACGGCAGCGTTCCTCGCCGATCATGAGCAGGGCTTGGATGAGTAGGTCCAGGTCGATATCGTCTCGCTGGCGCCCGCGCACGCGGATGCGGCGTTGTTTTGACTGCTTGATCATGCATGAACCCTCCCGATTACTTGATCTTGTGATTGCACATTACTGTGCAGCCCTATTTATCCTTATGCCAATGTCGAGCGCGGCTGTCAAGACCCTGCCTGGTGTGGAATAGACAACGGCTGTTGGCTCTCGGCTCCAGAGCGCAGCCGCCGCAGCACAGCCGTGGCCCGCTCGCCACCGATGCGCAGCTCGGCTCTCAACGCGTCCCGGGTGATGCCCTTGCCGTCGTGGGCGGCTCGGTATGCAGCATCCGCGGCTCGGGCCGCCGCCATTAGGACATCCTGGCTGCCGTACCGAGGACGGCTCGGCGTGGTGCCCGACCCTTGCCGGCGCGGCGGTGTAGCCCGTTTCGCTTCGTCCTCAGGACGGCTCTTGGTAGCGTCCTGGCCCGTCCTCACCAACGGTTCGGGCACGGCCTCCCGCAGCGGCAGTACGGTACTGCCGGTACTGAGTTCGTCTCGCGGTACGGCATCCACCTGTCGCCGCAGCACGGCAAGGTGAGTAACCAGGCCCAAGATGACCGGCGGCACGGCACCAACGGCCATCACCACGTGCCAGGTAATCGGTAAGAGGTGGGCGTTCACGAGATGCCACGTGGCGTTTCCTGCCAGGCTGAGCAAGATCGCGCCAATAGCGTTCCACTTGGCGAAGGTGCGGACTCGCTGTGACCCGGTAGAGCCAGCCACACCCTGATCGCGGTCAGTGCGTAGGCGTCGATGCACAGTGCAAACAACGGCGACATGCCGCCCCAGCCAGTCACGTCAGCCAGCGAACGCAGCCCGGCGAACGAGCTGAAGCCGGCGGACACGGCCGAGACGCCGATACCAAGCGACACCCACCAATCACGAGGACTGGTGGGTGCCTGGGTGGTGGTGTCAGCCATCCTTGGTTTGGGGTTCGTCGTCGTTGGTCTTGTCAGGGCGACGCATTGGGCGCTTCCAGTCCCGGTGCAGCTTCCGCTCCAGGTGCTCTACTTCCCGCTCGGCTTCGCGCTGTTGTGCATCCTCGAATTTCTTGCCAACCATGCGACGGCGACGCTTTCTTGGCACTTGCTCTGTACGACCTCCTACCCACGCTGAACAACGTCCCTGCAGCGCCGAGCGCGAGCGAGCCGGCATATCGGCTCGCTCGCACTCAGTGATCGCTAGCAGGTAATCCGGGCGTGCCCGCTAACGCTCTGGTGGCCGGCGCTGGAGGTCAGCACTGTGCGGTAGGTCCAGGTTCCGGGGACACAGCCGCCGATCACGGTGACAGTGCCATCACTCTGGCGCCAGTTGTTGGCCTCGTTCTGCCACCACGAGAGGTAGCGGTGCCGCTGGAGAGTGAGGTACCAGACCAGCGACGCGCTGCATCCGCTGATGCTGGCCGTGGCCTTGATGTTGCCGTTGCTCTTGTACGGCACCGGCGCAACGAAGGTGCAGTCCGCCGCGTAGGCCTCATTCGAGGAGACCGGCACGACGAGGGCCAAGGCGGTGATGGTCACGACGACTAGCTTTGCGAAGAGGTGTTTGGTGGTCACTGCGTTGATCCTTTCGTGGACGGGGATGGGGTCAGCGGCTACGTGCCGGTTCGGATCGCACAGCAGGCGGTCGCGGAAGTCCTGCCCGCGCAGGTAGGCCTCGGGGTTGGAGCTGCTGAGACTGCGGGGCAAGGCTTGAGGAGTCGGTTGGCTCGTCCGGCCGGTCCGCGAGGAAGCGTCGGCCTTCGGCCTGGCTAGGGGCGAGGACGGTCGAGCCTGGGCCGACAGCGCAGCGGCGCCGTCAGGCCTCCGTGCACGCCGCGGCATGCTGCGGATCACCGCTGCGGCCACCTGCCGCAGTAGTTGGACCCGGTCGTAGTAACTAGGGAGGTCGTCACGGACGTTCGAGCTGGGCATGGCTGATCTCCTTCCTGATGGTCATGAGCGCCGCCGGCCGATGATGATCCAGAACACGCCGCAGAGCAGCACCAGGACGACCAGCGCGGGCACTAGGGGCGCGAGGAGCTCGGCAGCTACCCGCGCCCCCAGAGCCACGGCCAGCAGCAGCACCAGGGCTGAGACCAGGCGCTGCCCCCAGCTCGTGGGGTACATGTTCACGGGATGCCCGGGTCCCTACGGGCACGGATGGCTTCCTCCCACATCGCCCGCCGGGCCTCCAGGAAGGCGGCGTTGAGATGTTGGGCGGTGTGCAGGGAATCCCACTCGGTCTGGAGCTTGGCCTCCCGCTCGTCCAGGGTGTGACGGCGGAAGGCGGCCAGCCCTTCGGCCATCCCTAGCCCGATGATCAGGCCGGTGCCTAGGAGAATGCCGATGGCCAGGAACCAGGCAAGGGTCTCGATCACAGCGAGCCCACCTCACCGGCGACCCAGATTGCGTAGGTGTCGATGATCGCCTTGTAGCGGGCCTCGCCAAGCGGGGCGAACTGGATGAAGTGTTCTTCGTCCTTACTCAACATTGCCGTGTTGATGAGGCCGGTACGAGCGGCGTGGGCTCGGGCATTGAGGCGGGCAGCCAACACCAGACCGCGACCGTGTTCGCGCTGGACGGCCTTGACTACCTCGCGGGACACGCGACCTGAGCTGCGGTCACTCCGCAGCGTGTCGAGCGCCTCGCCCAGGCGTGGGACAATCTGGTTCATGTACACCCCTCCTAGCGTTGGTTCGCTCGCGGCCTACGTTGTGGCGAGCGAGCGGCTTCTGTCGCATTAGCCCATATAGGGGTGGTGCTTGCCGACATACGAACTTTGGGCAAGCAAACAGAGATCAACCAAGCAACCAAGTGGGGGGATGCACGCGCCGGGAGGGTGGACAACAATGTCGGGGGCAAGGAAGAAGAGCCGAGAACCTAAAAGCGAGTTGCACGAGCAGCTGGGTAACGAGCTACGCCTTCTCCGAGAAGCCCGGGGATTGACACAGCGAAGACTCGCCCAGCTTGTAGGCCTCAATAGTGGTGGGCACGTTTCCAATATCGAAGGCGGGCACGAGGCGCCATCGCAGGAAAGCCTCGCCAAGTGGGTGCAGGTCTGTGGAGGGCAGATCGGTCCGCTGTATATGATGTTGCAACAGATTCATGAAGCGGTGGAGACCAAGAAACAGGCTCAGCGTGCAGCCAACAAGCCGGCGCCACTGGTGACCGCGCAGGACTTTTACGAACCTCCTGATCCTGGCGCGCTCTACTACATCGTGACTAGCGACATGCGCTTCACGCTGGACGAACGGGGCTTTGGAAAGGAATCCAGAGTAGCGCTATCCATACGCGCAAAGGTGCCAGGCGTTGACAGATTCTTCACCGCGTGGGGCTACAACGGCTCAACCGAGCGGGGCGTTGTAAGACCAACTAGCGGGTTCGGCTGCAGCGTGGGTGAATTTTCGGAGACAGACGAGGGTGTTATCCAAGGGTACTTCAAGCTCGACAGAATACTTGACCCAAGCGATCCCCAGCCATACGAGTTCTCGTTCCGCATGGTCTTTAATCCGACAACTCGCGCTGTGCCGCCCTCAACAGCGCAGTTTAGGTCTGATACGCAACGACACTCCGTCGCAATCCAATTCACACCCCCGGCTCTCCCGGTTGAAGTCTGGTGGTTCGATGTGGCCACGGCCGTCGAGGTAGAGCTCGACCCACCGCCCGAACGCGTTTTCCCCGACGATCCCGGCGGTTACTATTACAAAGAATTCGTCCGCCCTCGGGTTGGCCGACTCTATGGTATTGACTATCGATGGGAGTAAAATAGATAGTGCAAGGTAAGCGGAGGGCATTGCTATGTTTGGAACATGCGGCATTTGGTACGTGCTGTAGCCGGCTAGGGGATCAGGGCCTCATGATAATCCGGGATAAGGTAGATGCGTCTTGGTTATCTCGCTCGCCCTACTAGCCCGGCGCTTGCTTGGTAGATGTTCGCCTCTCAACAAGCACACCCGGTCCATCCGACGATAGGGCCCAGTTGACCAGTTGGTCGGCGACCGTCGGAAGGAGTTGGGGCTATGAGAGACGTAACAGCGCGCGACGAGCCGGGTGTGGAGGTGATTACAGGCCAGCCTGCACGCCGCCACACGAGGAAGGCGCTTTCGCGTGGCGTGACCGTCGTGTTGTTGGCAATCGCGTTGGTCTTCGGCACCGCGGGAACTGCCAGTGCCCACAGCGGCAGTCACTGGTGGCCGACCGATGGCTGCACGGCAGCGCCTGAGTTGTACTTCAACCATGCTTGTGTGCATCATGACGGTTGCTACGCCTATCACTGGGCAGACCGTGGTACCTGTGATGCCTGGTTCAGGAACGACATGCTCGACATCTGCCGACGACTGCCGTTCGAGCTGATCGCGGGTTGCGCTGGCATGGCGTATATCTACTACGGTGCTGTCCGAGCGTTCGGTGGACCGTTCTATGATTCGCCCCAAGTGGCCACAAGGATCAGCGTTCCTGTGGCGTGATCAAAGCCTGAACCGGAGCCCGGCCAAACACAAGGCCCGGCTTCCGGTTCAGGTGTTCTTCTTATGCCGAATGATCACCAGCCCGGTGATGCTGAGTACAAGCTGGACTGCAAGTAGGAGGAGTACGATGGGTGCGCCTATGTTCGCGCCCACGCTGGAGGAACGCGACTCGGCCATTCCGATCACGACGAAGTAACCCGCGAGTAAGACAACGCCGATGCTCGCGGTACAGAGCTTACGAACCAGCTTTGCTCTGTCTATGTCCATGATCATAATATAGAATAAAACAATTCTTCGAATCAAGAGACTGTTGGGCCTAGCGAAGTACGGACTCGCCTCATATGCTTCCGCCAAGTACTTCGATCTGGGCACACATCCCTAACAAGTTCCAAGATCTTCAGGACCAATATCGTTTATTACGCCACCACGTCAACATGTCAACATCTCTGGCCTCGTTTGGCAGCTTAGATTCGAGGCCTCAGCCCGCCAACACGATCAACCTCGTGACGTACCCTCGTAGCCGCCGCTACATCCGATCTTCCCGCCCGCGTAGGCAGATCAGCCACGTCTAGGGTCTTGGTCACAATTGCTTGCTTGGTGGTCGCTTGCATCTCGGCAAGCGGGGCCAGCGTGCTACAGGATGTCCGTGCTTTCTTGAGTCCGGGAAAGATGGGTCAGGCTACCTCTGTCGTACAGATGACAGAGGAGATGAGTATTGTTCACATCGGGAAATACAGTCGGCTGATCGGCCAACCCCGGACTCCGCAGCGACAACGGCCTGAACCAACAAGCGGGTTACGGCACGAACATGCCGCAACTACTTTCGGTTAGGCCACGGATACGACCCTCGGAGGACCTGGTGGTAACCAGACATCGGCGGCCACGCCGGACGCCACGAACACTCGTGGCGGGATTTGCCACGGTCATGCTGACGGTGGCCTTGGCTGCCTCAGCTCACACAGCAACGGCTGAGACTACGAACGCACAGGGCGACTGCACCATCCAGGGCACTATATGCGCTTGGGGTGGGATCGAGATCGTTGGTGAGCCTACACGCCCGGACCGGCTACCAGCCCGGCTAACTGACTTAACGGAGGTCCGGGCCGTTCAGATCGCCCCGAGCCATGGCTATGCGCTTCGGGCAGACGGTACTGTCTGGGCGTGGGGCAAGGGTGCTGGAGGTGTCCTGGGTAACGGAAGTAACGATGATGTCGAAGAGCCGGTCCAAGTTGCAAATTTCGGCAGCGTTATCTCAATAGCGGCGGGTGCCAAACACGCGCTCGCGCTTAGGAACGATGGAACGGTCTGGGCGTGGGGGCACAACCTCTGGGGCCAACTGGGCAACGGCCAGGAACTCTTCCTTCCCGACGAGAACTATGTCCTGAACACTCCGCAGCAGGTCGTAAATCTCACGAATGTCGTGTCCATCGCGACGATCGACCCAACTTCCTATGCCCTACGTTCAGACGGCACAGTTTGGGCGTGGGGATGGGCCGCAGGCGGACTTCTTGGCAACGGAAGTGGAAGTCAAGATCCGATATATAGCTCCGTCCCCGTACAAGTAAGCGGTCTAGCCGGAGCGCAAGCGATAGCAGCTGCGCGAAACACTGCCTACGCACTTCGTGGCGATGGCACCGTCTGGGCGTGGGGACACAACTTCTTGGGCGAGCTAGGCAACGGTAGCGAAGATGGTGCAAGTCTCGTACCGACTCAAGTTGTAGACCTCGACGAGGTTACAGCAATTGCGGCTGGTGGCGGAGGAAACGGTTATGCGCTCCGTGAAGATGGTACCGTCTGGGCGTGGGGCAATGACTACTGGGCTCAGCTTGGGGACGGCCGCGGTGGCTTGAGTGAGACTGGCAACCAGTCAGAACTGCACAGTAGGATTCCAACGCAAGTGCAAGCCTTGAACGACGTGAGGGCAATCGGCGCCGGTTTCGCCAATGGCTACGCCATCCGCTCAGACGGAACTGTGTGGGCGTGGGGCAATAACGACTCCTTTGAGCTGGGCAATGGTCCCGGTCAGTTCGGAACTCCCCCGGAGCAGTTCTTAGGAATGGGGCCTACCTACTCTACGGGTGTGCCGGTCGTCATCCCGACATTGAGCAGCGTAGCGCAGATTGGTGGCCTGGCGTATGGGTACGCTTTTGCAGTGATCGGAGAAGCGCCGGAGCCGCCGCCTCTAAAGAGGCACGTAGTTCTTGGAGACTCTTTGCCATATGGCCACGGCCTTGCAAACCCTACGAAGGACGAGAAGAGCGGACTACCGCCTAACCAGCCACCATCACACCAGGCGTATCCCCAACTAGTTAACGCGAGCATCCCTGGGCTGCGCCCTCTTAGTTATCGTCAGACGTCCTGCAACCTGACGGATGGAGAGGTCCGTTACGACCAGCTGGCCTACAGCGGCGCGCCGTCGATGGCCAATCGATGGACGGGACGAGACGTCAACTGCAGATACGACAGGGGGACTCCCGTTCCACTACACAAGGCTGTCAGTCCTGAGGAGTTCGTGGCCGCGGAGTTGGCGTCCGACCCGCCCGGTCTTGTCACCCTACAGGTTGGCGCCGATGATATCGAATTTGCGGCCTGTCTCAAGTCGCTCCTAAGCGTACCTGCACAAGGCGGAGCCGTTGAGTGTGTCGAAGAGACGCGGAATGGTTACCGCCTGACTGATCGCGCCCAGAGCGAGTTGAACTCGCTTCGTACTGGGCTCACGGCGATCATTAATGGGATTCATAGGTCATCACCCGCTGCGCAGATCGTGCTTCTAAACTACTATCAAATCATTCCCGAAGCGGACGTTCCGCTGTCTGGACACACTCGCCTCTGTCAAAATCTCCGGTTGAGCAGACCGGGCGGTGCCTGGCGTCAGCAGATTCGCGCTAAGGCCGACTTTGTGCAAGCGCGACTGAACGGCACGATCGAGGAAGTGAGTCGTCTATTCCCGGACGTTCTTCTCGTAGACATCGCTAACCTATTCGCAGACCATGAGCTCTGCACTAACGATAGGTGGATCTTTGACGGGATCTGGGAAGCCGCGCATCCGAACGTAGAGGGCCATCGCCAAATCGCCCAGGCAATACTAGACCGGTGCGCCACCCTACCCAAGAACTGCGTGGGTCGGTAATCCGCTAGCTTCGTCGCAATAGCCGTGCCAGTGCAATACCAGTCGCCGGCACGGCTACTGCCTGGGTAGTTACTTCCCATAGCAGCGACACTCCAGGAATATCGCGTTGAAATAGCGGTCGAAACAGGAGCAGGGTCAAAACGATCGCGATTAGCTGTGATCCAAGAGCAATCACTGCCGCTTGCGGCATGCCTACTTTCCGGAGGATGACCAGGGCAAGGATCGGCGCACCCACAAAGGCGATAACGTACGCCACCAACGCTCCGCCTACGCCAAGGCCACCACTGCAAACCGTTCCTCCCAGCCCAACGCCTTGGCAGGTGGTTTTGGCCGCCGCGGTCCAAGCAGCAATGTGAAGAGCTGCGCCGGCGAGGAGCGCTAGGAGTACCTTTAGTGTTACGGATTGGAGTTTGTATTCTTGACTTAACATGACCAGGTCGAAACCGTCGACAGCGAAAGCGTGTGTGAAGAAGACGACGTCCTTTTAGTATTCTCAAGCGACCGATCTACCATATATGTGCTATAGTACATGGATTACGTAGATTGATCAATGTGTACGCAAGGAGGCGGTCCAGGCGAGTGGGCGACCCCCTTTGCCGACCCGGTTGAGCTAATTGCCCTCGGTGCATCCGCGTGTCACCATACGGATCATTGGTGCCCCCCGCCTGGCACTCCCGCCACAAACACCCCCACTCCCGCCACACCCACCACCAACCCCGCAGCCTTCAGCCACCCCACCGCCCTGCGCACCACGATCGCCGACACTCGGTACCGCTGGCACAGCTCCCTGGCACTTGGCAACCGATCCCCAGGCTTCAGCTCTCCCCGCTCGATCTGCCCGGCAATGTCCTGGATCACTACCTCCGTCTTGGATGTTGCCCGGCGGGTACGTCCGAACCTGTGGCCATTGGTGGGACGGCCGGAGCCTGCTATCGCCTCATATCCCTGCATGCTCATGGAGCGCGACACTATCGCGAGTCACGCAGCCTGTCGAGCGGACGCCTGGGAAGCCTGGCATCCGCTCGACCCTCCGTGATCTTCAATGTTCAGCCCATCGCATCCCGCAGCGCCAACAGCGCCCGTACCTCGTCTCGTAGAGCGCAGGCAGCAGAAGCGAACTCCTCGGCCAGCACCAGGTGTTCGACGTCAAGGTCCAGTACCTCGGCCGCCTCAAAGCCCACGACCAGCACCGACCGGCCGTAGACGAAATCCATCATGGGCACATCACCGCTGCACCGGTGCATCCGTACCTGCATCCCGGGCGCCAGCCTGATGTAGGTGTCGATCAGGGGGTCAAGAACTGGCTCAGTGTCAATACCTACAGGGTCGAGCACGTCCGTCGCGGCCATCACGTCTCCTTCGTCTGCAACCCGATCTCGAAGAGAGTGCCCGGCCAGATTGAGCCGGCATCGAACCCGTCGGGCTTCTCTTGGCACCGAGACCCGCCATCAGCCGTTGCTGACCCAGGTTGCGGACCAGGGAGAGCGTAGGTGGCCTGGATGGGCCGCGGGCCTCGGTGTTGGAGCGACCGTATGTGGGGAACGAGAGCAGCTCAACGAATGTGCAGCAGTTTGCGTCAGGACTGTGGATCATTGGCTAGAGCGTTGACCGCGGCCGTGATGAGGCCGCGAGCCTTGGCTCCGTAGACGGCCTGAGCGGATAGCTGGGCGAACACCTTGGCGTACATGGCCACCTCGTGCGGCCTGGTAAGAGTCAACCAACCGGACACCAGCTCGACGTTGACCTGTTCTTCCCCGAAGATCCAGAACGCCTCCATTGCGCGCAGCGGTCGGTCGGCGGTCATGGGGATGATGCCAAGGCTGACCGTTGGCAACGCACCGACCGTCAGCAAGTGACCGAGCTGGGCCGCCATGGTCACTTCGCAGCCGATGCGGCTACGCAACACCCACTCCTCGATGACCACGGCGAACCGGTGATCACCCCTATGCAGGATGTCTTGCCGCTGCATCCGGACAGCCACGGCTTCGGCAACGTCGTTGGACACGCCGCGTCGGGTCACAATCGCCTCCAGGAGCGCGGTTGTGTAGGCCGGTGTCTGGAGCAGACCCGGCACCAGCCACGAGTCGTACGCCCGGAAGTGACGGGTGCGTTCAAAGATCGGCGTTGCCGCCTCTTGTGCCCGCCGTAAGCCGGCGCGCTCCAGGCGGTTCCACTCGACGAACATGCCCTCAACGGCGCGGAGGCTAGCGATCAAGTCGGGTGCTTCGCTTGGGGATTCGCAGTGTTTGCACCAGGCGGTGATGTCCTCTACCGATGGTGTCTGCTTGCCGTGCTCGATCCTGCTCACCTTGGAGGAGTGCCAGCCAGCCAGTCGACCGAGATCCCGTCCAGTGAGTCGGGCGTCTAGGCGTAGCTCCCTCAGACGATGGCCAAGGGCCTCAAGCGCCTGCTGTGCACTGGACGAGGGCAACCCCATAAACGCGACCGGCTGCCGTCACGTCGGCTGGTAAGTCTGGTGCGGTACGGCACGCTCCCACACCGCGGCGAAGGCCGAAACGCACAACTTGGCCAGGCCCTCGTCATCCCGGATCTCGTGGCCGGCAGACTCTCCCTCGCCCGAGAAGTGGTTGACCATGACCAGCCGGTCGTCGAACAGCCAGAAGTCGTTGCCCGGCAAAGCTAGGTCGGATGCCTGGCGGCGCGGTAGCCAGCGCACCTCCTCGCCGGCGGCCAGGTTCAACGCCGTGGTGATGGCGTGCTCGAAGCGGACGTACTCGCTGATCGGCTCACTGACCACCCGGGCTCGGCGGACCACCACGCCGCGGGCCAAGACCTCGGCGAGCTGGCCGATCCAAGAGCCGTACCACTTGAGCGGATCAACGCTCGGATCGGATTGCCAGGCGATGAACCCGGGATCAGTGGTTGAGTACCCGTCGCGCAGCTCCAGGTGCTGGGCCGAGCGCTCGCACGACCGCAACAGTTCGTGGAACGTGGGGTCAGGTGTCGCCACTACTTGTTGACCTCCGGGAAGAACTGCATCATGCGCTTGGGGATCTCGACCACGGTCTCATGTTCAGGGACCTCGCCGAGTTCGGCCAGCACCTCCAGGCTGATGATCTTCCAGCCTTGGATGACGTAGGTGTCGCCATTGTCGTAGATGGTCGGCGAGTCGCTGACCGGGCTTTGAGGGTCTTTACCTAGGAACTGCAGGGCCATGTCGGCCTCCTTCGCTGATCGCTGCCGGTGCGGCCGAGTTTGCGGCAGCGGAGAGGCCGGTTACAAGGAGTATGCGCGAGTTTGCACAGGCGAAGTGCGACCTGTGGATTGCGGCCGGTCGAAGGCGCACGGGCCTCGATCAGCGTCTCGCCTCGACCGTCAGCTCTCGCCAGCCATCGCTGTCGTCCACGAGTCGGCTGACGATCTCCAGCACCTGGGCTTCGTCTGATGCCTCGAACCAACGGCTGGGGCCGTCCGAGCCGCCGTCGCGAGCTTGCACGAGCCAGTTGCCGGCGTCCTCAAAGATCAGGATGTCGCGGCGGCCGATGCGCCCCCACCTGGCGTTCCAGTAGTGCTTGCGTCGTTCCATGAAGATCGAGGTTACTCGGACAGGTGTTCGAGCGCCAGCGTTTGCGCTGGTCAGCGGGGGGTTCGCGGCTGGGTGTCTGGTTCGGATGACCTGTGGCGTCAGCCGAGGGTGCAGCCCATGCGTGTCAGTCAGCCGTCGACGTCGAGCCCAGGACTAAGGTCTATCGCGAGTCCGTCCAAGCCGGTCGAAGGTAATGGCCGAACACGGAGTTCGTGGATGATTATTACAAATGTACAGTTCACCAACTGGAAGGTGTTCGAGGACACCGGCCGGCTGGCGCTCGGCCCGGTCAACGTCATCGTCGGAAAGAACAACAGTGGTAAATCCGCACTCATCCAAGCGCTGCACGCGATCCAGCAGAACGCCCTCGTTCGGGCCACTGACGTGCGCTTGGGCGCGCGAGCCTGTGAACTCAAGTACGACTTCGCTGAAATGGGGAACCCCCGTAGGCGCTATTTTACCCAGGTAGTCGCCAATACTACCGGTGATCTGACCGTGCGTTTCGGGAACAATGATGGTGGGCTGAATATTCAGCAGACGATTCTCCAATATACGCCTGAAAGAGAGGGTCGACCCGATCCAGGTCAAGTCGGCCAAGCTAATGTCGATCGGGTTCCCGGCCAAGAGCCGGGCAACTTTGTCTACACCTATCTGTCAAAGCGAAAGGTCGGACGCTACGACCGACAAGTAAACCAGACCGTCCAGAACGCCCTTACCGGCACGCTGGAGCATCTGGCGGCGAAGGTCGTGCGCTTGTCGAACCGGACCCACCCCGGGTATGGTGAATTCATTCGGCTCTGCGACGAGCTACTCGGCTTTCCGGTGGGCACAGTCACCGACGCCAACGGCATGCTTGTTGGCATTACGGTCGGTCATCACGGTGACATTACAATTGAAGCAATGGGGGAGGGCGTTGCCAGCATCCTCGGTCTTATCGTCGACCTTTGTGTGGCAGACGGCCACCTTTTCCTCATCGAGGAGCCGGAGAACGACATCCATCCGGAGGCGCTAAAGACGCTACTCCGTGTCATTATCGACAAGTCTGCTCGCAACCAGTTCGTAGTTTCGACTCATTCAAACATCGTTACCAAATATCTTGGCAGCGTGCCCGGGAGTCGCGTTTACTGTGTCGACCTGGATTTTCGCACACATGAGGTTCCGACATCGACCATCCGCGAGATCGGTACGAGCCCGGAGGAACGCATCGGGGTCCTGCGCCAACTTGGCTACGAACTATACGACTTCGATCTATGGGACGGTTGGCTTATTCTTGAGGAGTCTACAGCCGAGACCATCGTTTGGCGTTACCTTATTCCGTGGTTTGCACCGAGACTCCTGCGCGTACGAACCCTGGCCGCGGGCGGCACGAGCAAGGTTGAGCCGACCTTCGAGGATTTTCGCCGGCTGTTTCTGTTTGCTCACCTCGAACATCACTATCGCGAACGTGCTTGGGTGTTGGTCGATGGCGATGCCAGCGGCCGGCGCGTGGTAGAACGGCTGCGCCAGGCGTACAAGACTTGGCCGGCCGAGCACTTCGTTGCCCTGGCGGCTGAAGATTTCGAGAGCTACTATCCTAAGCGATTCTCCGCCGATGCCGAGAAGATTCGCCAGCTGAAACACGACGCCAGGCCGCCTGCAAAGAAGGCGCTTGTGGAGAAGGTCAAGGAGTGGTGCGACTCCTCGCCTGAGCAAGCAAAGAAGGCCCTAGAGGAGTCGGCGGCTGAGGTCATCACAATTCTGCAGGTCATCGAACGCAAGGTGCGCAGCCACTGAATCTATTAGGTATCCAGCCTCCGTTGGCTGATCTCGCAATCTTGCCCCTAGTTGTCGCTTTCCTCAATATTGTAGAGCGATGACCAATTTCTCATCCAGCGAAACTCGGTATTCACGACTACCGAGCAGCCCGCAGCCTCTCCCGCTCCACCTTGATGGAGGAGGGGGATGAGCAGGAAACCTGCAGGGCGGGGTAGACGACTGGATTAGCTAGCGTTGACAAATTGATCTCGCTATGATTAAATAACGTTGTCTATGTATGTGCAACAATCGAATTCTCTACTTGGTACGTTGAGTCATGTCGCGGAGAAGCTGACTATTCCGTTTGGATTCGCCACGATGCTCGTCGGAGGTTTGGCGGCCGGCGAGTGGATTGCGGCCGACCATGCGCACAACGTTGTT
>Ga0075421_100006596_pt1 | contig 14181 bp, 10 predicted proteins | sample SoiMetdeltSBSDD5_FD_75292 | JGI IMG/M metagenome (GOLD analysis project Ga0075421, IMG submission 75292) | Bulk soil microbial communities from a Populus tree surrounding site in Tennessee, USA - Soil MetaG P. deltoides SBSDD5 | ecosystem: Environmental > Terrestrial > Soil > Tree plantation...
GCCATGGCGCGCGACGGCCTGCTGCCGCAGTGGGCCGCCCGCGTGCATCCGAAGAGCCGTGTTCCGTGGATGACGACGCTGGTGACCGGCCTGGTCGTCGCGATCGCGTCGCTCTTTGGCGACGCGAACGAGGCGTACGCGTTGACCAACATCGGTACGTTGTTCGCCTTTGCGTTGGTCTGCGCCGGCGTGCTCGTGCTGCGCGTCAAAGAACCGGATCGCCCGCGTCCTTTCAAGGTGCCGTTTGTCTGGGTCGTCGCGCCGCTTGGTGTCGTCGCGTGTTTGTTCGTGATGTACGGGCTGCCAAGGGAAGCCTGGGAGCGCTTTGCGATCTGGCTGGTCATCGGTGTGTTGATCTACGCGCTGTACGGCTACCGCCATTCGCGGCTCCGCGCGACGGTCAACACGGGGGCGGAGCGCTAGGCGCTCGCGCGGCGAGTTCCTCCGGAATCCATACGACGACGTCACTCCCATCCAAATGCCATGTGCGTTCGACGAAGCCGCGGGCGCGCAGGTCGGCAGCCAACGGCGGCCATTCGTCGACGAACACGTCCGATCCTTCGAGCATGACGGCGATCGACACGGACTCTCCCGCGAGCCGCGACGCGGCGCGATCGAGATCGCGCGGGTGAGTGTGATATCCGGGGATCCATGACGGCAGCCCGCCGGCGAATGCGCGACGGGCCAGCACGGGAATCTCGGGACCGAATCCGCTGACGAGGACGCGTGACGCTGCCGGCGTACATGACGCGAGATAGCGAATCAGCGGCAGCCGTTGGCGATTGGGCATGCCCTTCGGCGTTTCCTGCTGCAGCATCGTCGAGACGTCGGCAAACCGCTGGACCACCTGAAGCGGTGTCGGTACGCCGTAGCCTTGCGCGGCAAGCCTCTCGCCGATCAGCGCGACGACGATGACAAGGGCGACGGCGGCGCCGGGGAGACGCACCCGCGCTGGAATGGTCAGTCCGGCAATCCAGGCGGCGAGGACGGCAGTCAGACCGATCACGTCGGGCAGCCGCGTGGCAATCACATCGCGCAGCAGTACGACGTTGGCGACGATCGCCATCGATGCCGCGAAGACCACGTGTGGGTGCGAGAGGCGCTCGTTGGCACGCCGGCCCAACGCGACCGCGAGCGGCGGGATCGCCATCGTCGCAAGGAACGCCATACGCCCCTCGGCGGGCCAGAGGACGGTGCGCCGGGATTCGGTCGCGGCGAATCGAACGGCAGCGGCGAAGTATTCGTCGATGCCGCCGGCCCACTGGACGTAGATCAGCCACGGCAGTAGAAAGGCGAGGGTCAGTGCGAGATAGATCGCCGCGAGCCGAACCGCGTGGCGGCGTTCGTGAACGATCGCCACCATCGCGATTGTCGATGGCGCCACGTACACCAGCAGATCGTGGCGCCACAAACCGGCAATTGCCGTCCACGCCGCGAGCGCCGTGAGCCGGGCGGGCGAGGGCCCATCGGCATAGCGCCAGGCCAGCGCCACGGCGACGAGCGGAATGAGGATCTTGCCGGCGTTGTACAGGCGCGGCTCGGCGGCGACCTCGACGGCGACTGCCGCGGCGGCGATCAGCAGACTGCCCGAGGCGCGCGCCGCCAGGCTGAAGGTCAACGACGCCGCGAGCGACAGCAACGTGATCGCGACAATGACGTCGCTCCGCAGGGTGGGGCCCAGGAGCCACGCGGCGCCTGCCGAGACGAGATAGGTGAGCGGTTGTCCCGGATCCGCGAAGTCGCGAATCGGCCAGTCGCCGTGCAGGATCTGGTGCGCCCGGGCAAGGGCCACGAAATGGTCGTTCTCGAGGGCGCCCATCGACAGCCAGCGGTAGGCCCACACGGCGACGAAGATCAGCAGGGGCCACCCGATGACGGGCGCGAGACGTCTGGCGTTGAGCCGAAGCTCAGACATTGCGCCTATTTGATATCATGCTGGTTTCGGGTCATCGGGAAATTCCTGCTCTACGGGCCGCCTGAAGGCGGCCACTACGTGGTATGGCGCACGATTGGATTGCGGTGCGGGGCGCCCGCGTTCACAACCTCAAGAACATCGACGTCGATCTGCCGCGAGATCAGCTGGTGGTCATCACCGGTCTCTCGGGATCGGGCAAGTCGTCTCTTGCCTTCGACACGATCTACGCCGAGGGTCAGCGCCGCTACGTCGAGTCGCTGTCGGCGTACGCCCGCCAGTTCCTCGAGCAGATGGAGAAGCCGGATGTCGATCTGATCGACGGACTGTCGCCGGCGATCTCCATCGAGCAGAAGACGACCGGTTCGAACCCGCGCTCGACGGTCGGCACGGTGACCGAAATCTACGACTATCTGCGCCTGCTCTTCGCCAACATCGGCATGCCGCACTGCTACAACTGCGGCCGGGAGATCGCGTCGCAGTCGCTCGAGCGGATCCTCGACCTGGTGATGCTCTATCCGACCGACGCCCGCATCAACGTGCTGGCGCCGATCGTGCGCGGCCGCAAGGGCGAGTTCAAGAAAGAGCTGCAGTCGCTGCGCACGCGCGGGTTCTCCAAGGCGCGCATCGACGGTCAGTTCCGATCGCTCGAGGAGGACATCAAGCTCGATCGGCGGCGCAATCACAACATCGACGTGGTCGTCGATCGGCTGATCGTGAAGTCCGGCATCGAGCGCCGGCTGGCGGAATCGCTGGAAATCGCCCTCAACCTGGCCGATGACATCGTCGTGGTCAACACCTTCGAGGGCGGCGATCAGTTGTTCTCGCGCCGCCTCGCCTGCGTGCACTGCGGTATCTCGATGCCGGAGATGACGCCGCGCGCGTTCTCGTTCAACTCACCGCACGGCGCGTGTCCCGACTGCCAGGGACTCGGGGCGACCTACGACTTCGATCCCCATCTCGTCGTGCCCGACGAGTCGCTGTCGCTGCTCGGCGGGGCGATTGCGCCGTGGGCGCGCGGCGATCGCAAGCTGGTGCGCGAAGCGGTGATGACGCTGGCCAAGACCTACGGAATCGATCCCGACGCGCCGTTTGCCCGGCTGCCGAAGAAGCATCGCGATCTCGTGCTGTATGGTCCGGCCGGGGCGGTGAAAGCGGCCAAGGCCGCACCGAAGGAGGGGAAGCCGGCGGTCGAGGAGGATGAGGAAGACGCGGGCGAGCAGGAGTTCGAGCTCCCGAAACGGCGATCGAGTGGCCGCGAGGCCAGCGTTCCCGATCCATTCGGCAAGGGATTCGAAGGCGTCGTCCCGAACTTGCGGCGCCGCTATGAAGAAGGCTCGTGGACCGTGCAGGAGGATCTCGAGCCGTATCGCACGCTGCGCGAATGCCCGGCGTGCCATGGCCTGCGACTGAAGCCGCAGAGCCTGGCCGTCAAAGTCAAAGGACACGGCATCGCGGAGTACGTGAACCTGCCGATCAGCGAAGCGCTGCAGTTGTTCGAGGCGTTCGAGCTGACCGAGCGCGAGTCGATGATTGCCAGCCGCGTCCTGCGAGAGATTCGCGAGCGGCTGAGATTCCTGTACGACGTCGGCGTCGGCTATCTGACGTTGAATCGCAGCGCCGCGACGCTGTCGGGCGGAGAGGGTCAACGAATCCGGCTGGCGACGCAGATCGGTGCCAATCTCACCGGTGTGCTCTATGTGCTCGACGAACCCTCGATCGGCCTTCATCAGCGCGACAACCGCAAGCTGCTGGCCACGCTCACTCGATTGCGCGATCTCGGGAACACCGTCGTCGTCGTCGAGCACGACGAGGAAACGATTCGCACCGCCGACTACGTGGTCGATCTCGGTCCGGGCGCCGGCGAGCTGGGCGGCCACGTCATCTTTCAGGGTGAGCCCGCGCAGCTGCTGCAGGACGGCCACGGCTCGCTCACCGGGGCGTATCTGCGCGGCGAGCGTTCGATTCCGACGCCGGCGAAACGGCGTCCGGTATCGAAGGGCGAGATCGTCATCCGCGGCGCGCGCGCCAACAATCTCAAGAACATCGACGTGGCGATTCCGCTCGGCACGCTGACCGCCGTCACCGGTGTGAGCGGCTCGGGCAAATCGACGCTGGTCAACGACATCCTCTATCGCTCGCTGGCCAAGTCGATCTATCGCGCCGCGGCCGAGCCCGGCGCGCACGAGCGCATCGATGGCGTCGCGCTCATCGACAAGGTGATCGAGATCGATCAGTCGCCGATTGGAAGGACGCCGCGCTCGAACCCGGCCACCTACACCGGCATGTTCACGTTCATCCGCGAGCTCTTCGCGATGATGCCGGAGGCCAAGGCGCGCGGCTTCAAGCCGGGGAGGTTCTCGTTCAACGTCAAGGGCGGACGCTGCGAAGCGTGTCAGGGCGACGGCGTGATTGCCATCGAGATGCACTTCCTGCCCGATGTCTACGTGATGTGCGAACAGTGCAAGGGCAGGCGCTACAACCGCGAGACGCTCGAGATTCAATATCGCGGCAAGTCGATCGCCGAGGTGCTCGACCTGACCGTCGATCAGGCGCTGCCGCTGCTCGAAAACTTCCCGCCGATCGCCAACAAGCTGCGGACGCTGCAGGACGTCGGTCTCGGATATATCGAGCTGGGGCAGTCGGCCACTACCTTGAGCGGCGGCGAAGCGCAGCGCGTGAAACTGGCGCGCGAGCTGTCACGGCGAAGTACCGGGCGGACGCTGTACATCCTCGACGAGCCGACGACCGGCCTGCACTTCGAGGACACGCGCAAGCTGCTCGACGTCCTGAACAAGCTGGTTGATCAGGGCAACACGGTCGTGGTGATCGAGCACAACCTCGACGTGATCAGGTGCGCCGACTTCGTCATCGATCTCGGACCCGAGGGTGGCGGCGGTGGAGGGCGGGTCGTCGCCTCCGGTTCACCTGAGGCCGTTGCGGCGCACCGGACGTCGGCGACGGCGCAATTCCTTCGGCCCGCGCTTCGGGAATCGTAGGGGCGACGCATGCATCGCCGTACTTGTGGCCGATTCACCACAGATTGCGCGCAATTTCGTGTGTCCTTATGGCCACTTTTTCTGTCAGGCCGCTGACAAGCTGCGCGCGACTTTTCGACCTAAAGACAAACCCTGCTGACAGTTAGCTGGAAGATTCGCGCGCCGATTCGTCTTGGCACTCGGCTTGCTCGTTGGACCTCAACTCCCAGAAGGCCCAAGAGAGCCCGATGAGCGCACAACGGACATTGAAGCGAGCCACATCCTGCGCGGGGATTGGCCTGCATTCCGGTCGAAAGGTCACCCTTTCGCTCAAGCCGGCTGCGGCCGGTTCTGGCATTCGTTTTCGACGTTCCGACCTCGGTGGTCTCGAGGTCCCCGCGGCCGTCAATCATGTGGGCGCCATCAACTACGCGACCGGATTGATGCGCGACGCGGTGCGTGTCGACACCGTCGAGCATCTGCTGGCGGCGCTGGTCAGCCTCGGAATCGACAATGCTATCGTCGAGCTCAACTCGCCGGAAGTCCCGATCATGGACGGCAGCGCGGCGCCCTTCGTGTATCTCATTCAGGAAGCCGGCGTGCGATCGCTTGAAGCGCCGCGCCGCATGCTCAAGGTGCGGCGTCCGATGTCGCTGACACGCGGCGACAAGCGCATCGCGCTGTATCCCTCGGACCACTTCAAGGTCACCTACAGCATCGCCTTCGATCATCCGCTGCTGCGTCATCAGTCGCGGACGATCCGTCTGACCGGCGACTCGTTCGTCGACGAGATCGCGCCGGCGCGCACCTTCACGTTCCTGAAGGAAGTGGAGATGCTGCGTCAGCAGGGTCTGGCGCTCGGTGGCTCGCTCGAGAACGCCGTGGTCCTCGGCGACACGGGCATCCTGAACAACGCGCTGCGCTTCGACGACGAGTTCGTCCGTCACAAGATCCTGGACGTGATTGGCGACATGGCCCTCGTCGGGTATCCAATCATCGGCCATCTCGTGGCGCACCGCGGCGGACACGCTCTGCACACCGCGTTTGCCGCGCAGGTGCTCGAGGAACGGGATGCGTGGACGCTGGTGGAGAGCGCGGTCGAACCGTCCACCGCCGATGTCCCCGGGCCCATGCACGTTCCCGGTATCGCCCGCGCCAATTAACGATCGTCTGTGACGTAGAGGCGGGTCGTCAGACCCGCCTTTGTCTTGTACGCCCGTCCTCTGCTTTGTAGATAATCCACGTCATGGCCGCCGGCCCAGCCGCTGCAGTCATGACGCCCGTCCCGGCCCACGAGCGCATTGACGTCCTCGACGTGCTTCGCGGTGCCGCCCTCCTCGGGATCCTCACGGCCAACATGCGCGGCTTCAACGGTCCGCTCGCCGCCTACATCGACCATTCGCTGATGTGGACCGATCCCGTGAGCCGGCTTGCCCAGGGTTTCGTGGACCTGTTCGTGTCGGGGAAGTTCATCACGATGTTCGCGTTCATGTTCGGCATCGGCTTCGCGATCCAGATGGACAGGGCGCAGGCGCGCGGGATCGAGTCGAGCCGATTCTACGTGCGCAGGATGGCGGCGCTCCTGCTGTTTGGCGTCGTGCATTCGGTGTTCGTCTGGTGGGGCGATATCTTGCTGCCCTACGCCGTGATGGGCTTTGCGCTCGTGCTCTTTCGCACGCGCTCGCAGACCTCGGTGTTGAAGTGGTCTGTGGCCCTCTACGTGTATCCCACGTATCTGCTCGCGGTGATGCTGGCGCTGCAGCTGGCCGGCCTTCCGATCCCCGGTCCCACGCCCTCGTCGCCCGAGGAACTGCAGCGCATCATCGGTGTGTATGCGGGCGGTACGTGGGCAGCGATCGTCAGACAGAACCTGGCCGAGTTCGCATTCAACCTCCCCGCCCTGGTGTTCTTCCATCCGCGCGTGCTCGGAGTGTTTCTCTTCGGGTTGTGGGTATGGCGCGCGGGGATCATTCGTGAACTCTCGTCCAGGACGGTGCTGCTGCGCCGCTGTCAGCTCCACGGGCTGTGGCTCGGTCTCGTCTTCAATGCAGCGACGGTCGCGGTGATGGAGATGTATCACCCGAACCCGCTGGCGCCGGGAATTGCGGGTTTTGTCGCCCATCTCACCAGCAGCATCGGGGTGCCTGCAGGAAGCCTGTTCTATGCCTCGACGCTCGCGCTGATCTGGCAGAGTCCAGCGTGGAGGCGATGGCTGTCGCCCTTCGGTGCCGTCGGGCGAACCGCGCTCAGCAACTATCTGCTGCAAAGCGTGGTCTGTACGACGCTGTTCTACAGTTGGGGCGCGGCGCTCTATGGAACGGTGAGCCCGCTGACGGGCCTGGCTATCACCCTGCCGATCTACGCGGCGCAGGTCGCCTTGACGATGCTGTACATGAAGCGCTTCCGAACCGGACCGATGGAATGGCTATGGCGGCGCCTGACGTATGGACGTCCCCCACGGGAGCAGCGCGCGTCGCAAGTCGCCTAGCGCGTGCTGCTCAGGTTCGTGACTCTCTCAACACGGTCGCCGGATCGATGTGAGATGCGCGGTAAGCGGGCAAGGCTGCCGCGATTGCGGCAATGGCGGCGAGCGTTGCGGCGGCACCGACGAGCGTCACTGGATCACGCGCCTCGATTTGGTAGAGCAGCGCTCCGATGAACTGCGACGCCCACAGACTCAAGGTGCCGCCGACGATGATGCCGGTCACCACCAGACCGGTCGTGCCTGACAACACGAGGCCGACGACACCCGACGGTGCCGCCCCGAGGGCCATGCGAATGCCGATCTCGGGACGCCGCCGCTCGACGGTGTATGAGGTGAGACCGAACAGGCCAAGGCCTGCCAGCAGGAGCGCTAAACCGCCGAAAAACCCTGCCAGCATCGCGACAATCCGTTCTTGCACCACGTTGGCATCGACGAAGTCGGCGAGGGGTCGAACGGTGGTTGCCAGATCGACGTCGACGTCACGGATCGCGGCCACGACGCTGCGGGCCTCGGCCATCGGTGAGCCCGACGTGCGCAGGATCAGAGAGATTTCCCCCGCCAATGACTCCTCGCGCTGCTCGAGCGGCTCGAACATCGTCGGTGGTATCGGCTCGCGCAGATTGCGGTAGACCGCATCGGCCATGACGCCAACGATCTCCTGCGATGGAGGTGGTGACGCGTTCGGTCGGTTGCGATTGAACATCACTCGGCGCTGCACCGTGCGACCGATCGGATCCTGGCCGCTGAGGAAACGCCGGACGAATGCCTCGTTGACAATCACTACCTCCGGGGCGCCTTTTCGATCAGCATCGGTGAACGTACGGCCGGCCACGAGGTGCATGCCGAGCGTCGCAAACCATCGCGGCGTGATCGCATTCCTGAACGTCAGGGCCTGCCGGCCCTCCAACCGCGGCGTCTTCGAAACATCGACCTCAGTGTTCGTCCATCGTCCACTGACTGGCGCAATCGTCGAGAGCCCGGCCTCGACGACGCCGGGCAGCGCCCGCACGCGCTCGAGCACGCGCTCGAACAGGGGCAGCCGGCCGGCCACTCGATCGATCGGTGCCCGCTCGGCGTTGACATTCACGACGAGCACGCGGTCGCGATCGAAACCCAGGTCGAGATTCACCAGCGACGTGAAGGTGCGCACGAACAACGTCGCCGCAACCACCAGCACGAGCGAGAGTGCCACCTGTGCGACGACGAGGCTTCCGGACAGCCCGCCGCGTCGGGTCGCACGGCTGCGCCCATGCTCCTTGATCGCGTCCATCGGTTCCGAAGCGGCGACGCGCAGGGCAGGGAACACACCAAACAGGAGAGTCGTCGCGATTGTCACGCCGACGGTGAAGACGAGCACTCGCGCGTCGAGCGACAGATCCAGGAACACGCGATCCGTGCGTGTCGAGATCTGCTGCACCAGAAACTGGGAACCCCATCGGGCGATTGCCACGCCGGCGACCGCTCCAGCGGCCGATAGCACGGCGCTCTCCGCGATCAGTTGCCGCGCCAGGCGCCAGCGCGATGCCCCCAGCGCACGGCGCACGCTGAACTCGTGGTGGCGCGCCGTGGCGCGCGCCAGCAGCAGGTTCGCGATGTTGGCGCACGCGATCGTGAGCACGAGCGCCACGATGGCGAGCACGACGATGAGCGGCCGCTGATAGCGACGCCGAAGCTGGGAGTCCCCGGTCGCTGCCGGTGCAAGCGTGAACGGCTCGGTGATGTAGCCGTTGAAGCCCGGCGCCGTTGCATCGCGAATAGCCGGCTGCGCGGCGCGCAGCGCCGCATTGGTGGCATCGATCGACTGATCGGGCCTCAGCCTCGCCATGATCGAGAGCCACCAGGTCGAGCGCTGGTCGAGCCGGCTTTCCCGGCCCCTGAGGATTGGTTCATCTCCGAGGGGAACGGCGATCTCGAAAGTGCGCCCAACCTCCGGGCCAAAGAAGTCGGGCGGCGTCACTCCGACCACGGTGAACGGCACGCGCTCGATGGTGAGGGTTCGCCCGACCACGTCGGCCGCGCCGCCAAACCGACCCTGCCAGAAGTCGTAGCTGATCACCGCGACCGGACCGTCGGGTCCGCCACCGCGCCGGTCGTCGGACGTCGTCAATGTGCGGCCGAGAATGGCGCCGACGCCGAGCGTCTCGAACAGGCTGCCGCTCGCCCAGATGCCATTGACGAATTCGGCTTCGCCACCGGACGCAAGATTGAATCGCGTTGCCGACCAGGCGAACGAGCTGTCGAAGAGCCCGGTCCGGTCCCGAATTTGTTCCCAGATGGGATTGGTCCATCCGCCTTGCGTGAGCGTCACGAGCTGCTGCGGTTGTCGAACGGGAAGTGGTCGCAGCAGCAGGCTGTTGACGATGGAGAAGATGGCGGTGTTGGCGCCGATACCGAGCGCCAGCGAGAGGATCGCGACGGCCGAGACGAGCGGAGACGCGCGCAGCTGACGCACGGCGAGCCGAACGTCGTGCGCGTATCCGATGGGGGAGTGGAGGGCGCGCAGCTCACGCCACTCGCGATCGGCGCGATCGCGAATCAGTGTTCGCCATTCACGCACATCGCGATCACGCATGCTCGACACCCAGTCAATCCGAGCGGACGACGCTACTTGGCGAGCTTCCTCATATACGCTTCGAGCTTGTCGTTCTCGTACTTCACGGTATTGAGAAACAGGCTCTCCAGCAGATACGCCTTGCGATCGGCTTCATCCATCTGGTCGATCAGGTGGGAAATCTCGCGCATCAGATCTTCGAACGACCGCTCCAGTTCGCGTTTGGCGGTGACTTCGCGATAGAGGGTCTCCATGATGGCGAGCAGATCGCCGTCGAGCGGGATCTCGGCGCCGGTCGTCGTTTTGATCGTGCGCATGATCAGGCCCCGAAGCTCTTGATCGCCGACGCTTCGTCGGCGTGGATTTCCAGGAAGTTCTGTGCGCCGGTCATCGACAGCATCGTCTCGACGCGCTTCTGCACGCCCGACAGCTTGAGCGCACCTCCCGCCGCGCTCGCCTGACGATACAGGTCCATGAGACAGCCGATCGTCGCGCTGTCCACATAGGTGACCGTCGACAAGTCGAGGAGGAGCTTGCGATCGCCGCCGCCGATGAGTGAGGTGACGGTGTTGGCGAACTCCGAAAGGATCGGATACATCAGGCGGGTTTCGTTCACCCGTACGATGGACACGTCCTGGTTGCGGTCGGTCGTGAGATTCATCCTGATACTCCGGTTTTCGGAATGGCGTCCTGCTGATCGCGCAGCTTCTGGATCTGCCGCGCCAATTCGGTCCGGCCGCGATTGATGCGCGACTTGACGGTGCCCTCCGGGAGGTGCAGCTTGTCGGCGATTTCCTGGTAGGTCAGCTCCTGAATGTCCCGCAGCATCACCGCCGTGCGCAGCGTGGGCGCCAGCTTGTCCAGCGCCTGGCGCAGCAGACGCACGCGATCGCGCTGTTCGAGCTGCACGTCGGCGCGCGGGTCGGGCGACACCGGTGCGAAGTCCGCCGGATCGACGTCGCGGTTGATCGTCTCGCGCTCCTTGCGCACGGCGCGATAGTGGTCGATACAGAGATTGCGGCTGACGCTGATCAGCCAGGTTTGAAAGTTGGCGCGGCGATCGAACGTGTCGAGCGACTTGTACAGTTTGAGGAACACGTCCTGGGTGAGATCTTCCGCCTGGTCGTGCCGGCCGACGAACTTGTAGGCGACGTTGAAGACCTTGCGACGGTAGATCCGCACGATCGACTCCCACGCCGCCTGATCGCCGTTCAGGCAGCGCTCGATGATTTCGTCGGTCGCTGGAGGCGGTGCGGACGAAGCGTCAGCGGACATGGCCGAAGTGATGTCCGGGGGAAGCCGAGCGGGACGTGCACGGAGCGGTGACGAGAATGGGCGCATGATAACATGCGAAGGTTCGTGGTACCTCGTTCCCCCATCGGGAATGGCCGCTCCGATCTCGCGCCCAGAGATCCGTCTTCGAAGGTTTGTTGTGCATAGTACTGTTGCGGTTGAGACCGGCCACTAGTGTACCTACCGTTCCAGCCTTCGGCGCAGGGACTCCTCTGCGACGGCATCAGCGTCCAATCCATCGTCGATCGCGTCGGGACGCCGGTCTACGTCTACAGTGCACGGGCCATCCGGCACGCGTTTCAGGCGATCGACGACGCATTTAGCGACTACCCGCACGCGATTCATTACGCGCTCAAGGCGAACTCGACGCTGGCGATCGTCAGGCTGCTGCGGTCGCTCGGCAGCCGCGCCGATGCCAACTCGGGCGGCGAGGTCGCCGTCGCGCTGCGCGCCGGCTTCGATCCGAAGGACATCGTTCTGACCGGTGTGGGCAAGACGCGCGATGAGCTCGAGATGGCGATTGCCAAGGGCGTCGGGACCATCAACGCGGAGTCCCCCGGCGAGTTGGATCGCATCGCGGAGCTGGCCCGCGGCATGAACCGCGTGGCGCGTGTCGCGCTGCGCGTGAATCCCGACATCGACGCGCAGACGCACGCCAACATCTCGACCGGTCTCAGGAGCAACAAATTCGGCGTGCCGCTGCACGAGGCGAGGGACATCTACGCGCAGCGCCGCGCGCTGCCCGGCCTGCGCTTCGTCGGCGTTCACGTGCACATCGGGTCCCAGATCACGTCGGCAGAGCCACTGCGGCGCGCCGCGGACGCGCTCGTCTCGCTGGCCATGAATCTGACCGACGACGGATTCACCCTCGAACACGTCGACCTCGGCGGCGGGTTGGGAATCTCGTACGAAGGCCGGCCGATGATCACGGCGAAAGAGTACGCAGCGGCAGTCCTGCCCGAATTGAAGCGGCTCGGACTACCGGTCGTCCTCGAGCCTGGTCGCGCCGTGGTCGGACACTCCGGGGCGCTCGTCTCCCGCGTCGTCGATACGAAGCGGAACCCGGACGGACGGCAGTTCGCCGTGCTCGACGCCGGCATGTCCGAATTGATGCGGCCGGCGCTCTACAACTCGTTCCATCGCATCGTGCCGGTCCAGCCGCGAGATACACCCGAGACTGCCTGGGACGTCGTCGGGCCGATCTGCGAAAGCAGCGACGTCTTCGCGCGCGATCGCATGCTGACGGACCTGAGAGTGGACGATGTCGTCGCACTGCTCGACACCGGCGCGTACGGGGCGGTGATGGCATCCAACTACAACCGCCGCTTCCTGGCTCCTGAAGTCCTCGTCGACGAAACCCAGTGGACCGTCATCCGGCGTCGTCAGACCGTCGACGACGTGCTGGCGCTCGAGACGTGACGGGCCCTTCGACGCCGCTCAGGGCAGGCCTGCTCATCGCCTTCGAGGGACTCGATCAGAGCGGCAAGCAGACGCAGGCCGAGCTGCTGCGCGATCGGCTCATTGCCGGTCACCGGACGGTGTTCTTGTTGTCGTTCCCCGACTATGGAACGCCGATCGGCGAGGAGATCGAGCGAGCGCTGCGCGGCGCGCGCAACTACGCGCCGGACGTCATGCAGCTGCTCTACGTCGCCAATCGCTACGAGTGGCGTACCGAGATCGAGAGGCGGCGCGGCGACGGCGAGATTCTGATCTGCGACCGGTATCTCGCGTCGAGTGTGGCGTATGGCGAGGCACAGGGACTCGAGCCGGGGTGGCTGCTGGAGATTCAACGGCACTTGCCGCAGCCCGACATCACGTTCCTGCTCGACATCGCGCCGGAGGTCTCCGCGACGCGCAAGACGGCCGACCGGGACAGATACGAGCGCGATCTCGCGTTGCTGGGCCGCGTGAGAAACAGCTACCTGCGGATGGCTGAGAAGGACGGATGGACGCGTCTAGCCGCCGACCGCGATCGTGCGCTGGTCGCCGCCGACGTGTTTGCAGCCGTCGAGCGGAGGCTTTAGCCTCTTCGTCCGCATTACGGTATCGATTTGAGAACCGGGTGCGTGGCTCCTGGTTTGAGCGCCTCATCCAGAAAGTTCCACGTCGTCAGACCGTCGTCACTCTCGGGTTCCAGCAGATAGAACACCAGCCGCCCGAGCGGTTGCTTCGTGCGCACGACGAGCGATCCGGCTGGCACGTCGGCATCGCGTCGATCGAATCTGCCCTCAATCGATGTGGCGTGATGACCCTGGAACCGCGGTTCGGCGTGATGGACCTGCGTGAGCGCGAATTGCTCGACCGGCTTGCGAGATGCGGCTGCCAGCCGTTCGACTGCAATCCCGTGCTCGCGCAGCTTGCGCTCGATCACGTCGTGCAGCCCGTTGGCTGACGCAGGGACGATGTATTCGGCAGGAACGCGGCGTGAGGCTGTCGGCACGAAGCGGTCGTAGACAATCATGCTCGTCGGGATCGCCGTCGTCTCGACCATCGTCCTCATCGCTTTGCCCGAGCGGGGATTGACCGTCGAGGCCACACCGCCAACGAGCACCTCCACCGGTTTCGGTAGCGCCTGCAGCGCGGATGCGATACCGAGCTCTTTCGGTGACTCGGCATCCACGGCGCTCGTCAGCGAGCGAATCGCCTCACCGTTGGCGGCAACGAAGCGCATGATCTCCTCGGTGAAAGCCTCTGTCGCCTTCACGCGCCGCTCGAAATCCACGTAGCTGTACGCCTCCGAGAGAATCGCAATCCGGTTGCGAATCCCGGCGTAGTTGGTGCCGAATCGCGGACGCGCATCGAACGTGCGCCACACCTTTTGGCGCGTTTCACCGGCAGCGAATCCCTCGAGCTCGTCGTCCATCGCGTCCGTGGTCGCGAAGTTCCCATAGTCGTAGGTGCGGAAGCCGTGGCGGGCGTTCATTGCCTGGCGGACCGTGATCAGCAGTTGTTCGCGTGTGAA
>Ga0075421_100006597_pt1 | contig 14180 bp, 12 predicted proteins | sample SoiMetdeltSBSDD5_FD_75292 | JGI IMG/M metagenome (GOLD analysis project Ga0075421, IMG submission 75292) | Bulk soil microbial communities from a Populus tree surrounding site in Tennessee, USA - Soil MetaG P. deltoides SBSDD5 | ecosystem: Environmental > Terrestrial > Soil > Tree plantation...
CGATCATCCGCCCCGATTTTACGCGCATCGGCACTGGCTGATCGTCACAACCCCAATCGCAAACGTAGTCGAACCCTTCGGCCGCCAGATGGTCCAGAGTATGCGGACTCTCGTCGCCCCCACCCGGGCCTAACCAGCCGCGCGGCGCTTTCCCAGTTGAACCGGCAATGGTTTCTTTGATTTGCCGAATCACCGCGCGCTCCTCCTCGGCCGGGTATTGGTTCATCCGGATGTTGTTGGTAACACCGTGGCCGAGCCACTCCCAGCCGCGTTTATTACCCTCCTCGATGATTGCCGGATGATGCGCGCAAACATCAGAGTTCAACAGCACCGTCGCGCGGATGCCGTGCTTGTCCAGGACTTCCATCATGCGAAACACACCGATGCGCGAACCGTAATCCCGCAACGCAAAACCGGTGACGTCCGGCAATTGAGAGCTGGAAGCGCCGGGAATAACTTTGTCGACGTGAAAGAACTCGATGTTAGGCGCGATCATCAGCGCGACTCTGGCTTTATTCGGCCAGTGAATCGGCGCGCGGCCGATAATCGGCGAATAGTCATACCGGTCAGTCTCCATTTAGAACTCCTTTGGCTCGGTCGAATGTTACCTATGACACGCGAGGTCTTTAGGTCAAGATTTTTCTATGAGGATGGCGCCGCCGCGCGGCGATCCACTGGAACGTGATTGTGGCCCGGGGCGCTTTTGTTTTTCCGGCCGGCTGTTAGACTCGTCACAGTATCACACACCGCCCGAATCGTTCCCGAAAAGGAGATAAGCATGGCTACTGAGAAGCTGGCGGATATCGGCCTGATCGGCTTGGCAGTTATGGGCGAAAACCTGGCCCTGAACATTGCGGATCACGGCTTTAGAGTCGCTGTCTACAATCGCACGACCCAGGTGATGAAAGACTTCATTGCCGCCAACCCTGACACTCCGGGCGGTCTGGTTGGATGCGCGACATTGCCTGAGCTGCTGGCGTCGATCAAGAAGCCGCGCAAGATCATCATTCTCGTTAAAGCGGGCCCAGCCGTCGATACCGTGACGAGACAGCTCCTGGATGACGGGCTGGAAAAGGACGAACTCGTAATTGATTGCGGCAACAGCCTGTGGACCGACACCATCCGGCGCGAGAAAGACTATGCCGGTCATTGTCGCTTCTTCGGCTCCGGAGTTTCCGGCGGTGAGATCGGCGCGCGCTTCGGCCCATCCTTGATGCCCGGCGGCGATGCGCAAGCATGGCAGCATCTCGAGCCAATCTGGAAAGCCATCGCCGCCAAGGTCGATCCCGAAACCGGCAAAGCGATTGAAACCGCCAAGCCGGGCCAACCTGTAGTAGGTGGAATCCCTTGCACGGCATACATCGGCGAGAACGGCGCCGGCCATTATGTCAAAATGATCCACAACGGCATCGAGTACATCGACATGCAGTTGATCTCCGAGGCTTACTTCCTGATGCGTAACCTGCTTGGCGCCGCGCCCGATCAGCTCGCGCAAACCTTCGCGCGTTGGAACGAAGGGGATCTCGATTCTTACCTGATCGAAATCACCGCAGACATTCTAAAGCAGCGCGATCCGCAGAAGCCGGATTCATTTCTCGTCGACCATATTCTCGATACCGCCCAGCAGAAAGGGACCGGCAAATGGACCAGCGTCAATGCACTGGACATGGGAATTCCGGCCAATGCGATTGCCGAGGCGGTGTTCGCGCGCAATCTGAGCGCGCTTAAAGATGAGCGAGTGGAAGCATCCAAGCAACTAGTTGGCCCGGAATACAGCTATAGCGGCAACTGTGAGGAACTGATCGATTCGGTTCGCGATGCGCTCTACTGTTCGAAAATCTGCGCCTACGCCCAAGGTTTTCAGCTCATGCGCGCCGCTCAGAGTGAATACAATTGGAAGCTCGATTTCGCCTCCATCGCCGCTATCTGGCGCGGCGGCTGCATCATCCGCGCGCGATTTCTGCAAAAGATCACCGATGCGTATAGGCGCGAGCCGCAGTTGGTAAACCTGCTGCTCGATCCCTATTTCAACCAGCAGATTCAAAGAACTCAGTCGCGCTGGCGCACCGTGGTTGCCATAGCCGCTCAGGCAGGCATAGCCGTTCCCGCGTTCATGTCGGCGTTGGCCTATTACGATGGCTATCGGTCGGCACAGCTGCCGGCAAATTTACTCCAGGCGCAGCGAGATTATTTCGGCGCCCATACGTACGAACGGACGGATCGAGCGCGCGGCCAATTTTTTCATTTGGACTGGCCGGCGCCGGATCGTCCGGAACTTCCAATCGCGAATTCCGGCAAATCCGACTGAAGCATCGGTTACGAGTCCTCTAAGTGTTTGAATCTAGGCGGAGCGCCTGGAGTAGCTTTTTATCGGCAGATTTGACAGAACTTGACTGTTACATACCTGTTGCTGTTACATAGGAGCGGCATTTTGGATCCCGCAGGTTAATGTACGGTAAACGCCGTGCTTATTTACCTGGATTTCAGTTACATTGAGAATGCTGTTTGACAGCCAGGAGGTTCACGAACAACGATGGCCATCCCCGGAGAAAAAGCAATTCAAATGGTGCGCAACGCGCATATGCAGGCAACGCAGTTGGACATCGCGGTTACAGCGGTAGTTGTTGATCAGAGTGGCCGAATGATCGCGCTGGGCAGAATGGACCGGGCTCGTCCGATTACCGTAGAAATCGCCCTGAACAAGGCCTACACCGCCGCCAGTTTTCAGCAACCCACCAAGGAGCTGGCCGGAGTCGCCGGCCAAACATGGTTTCAGAGCCTGGTCGTGTCAAGCAACGGACGCATCATGCCGGGGGCGGGCGCACTGCCAATTGTCGAGGGCGGCGCGGTTGTCGGCGCGGTGGCGGTGGCTGGCGGCACCGAAGATCAGGACCAACGCTGCGCTGAAGTGGCGTTGGCGTCCTATCAATAAACACGAAATGCCGTTCAACCGTTCAATGGTTCAAAAGTTCAACGTCAGCCGGGAACATTACGACTTCTGACTTGAACTATGAACGTTTGAACGTTGAACCCTTTTTACCGGAGGCATCATGGCTGTAACATTACAAAAGCCCGCTGAACAATCCACCGAGAATACAAATGGTCAGGCAAATATTCCGCCTCCACCCTACCTCGGCCGCTCGGTCCGCATCGTTGGACCGGTAGTAAATGTCGACATGAATCAGTCGCCGCATCCGAAGAATCAGCGCGGCGAATTGGGCAAGCCTCTTTTCAACTGGTATCACAACACTGTCTCCAAGGATCCTCTGACGCGGGTTTCGGCGCCAAACCATTTTGCCGACCGTCGCCATTTTCTCAGCACCATCATCAATCAGGCCACCAAGGGCAAGGTCAATCCGAGAAAAATAGAGGTGCCGGATGCGGCGGCGATGTCGCGCCACATCAAAGCGGTCGCGCACTATATGGGCGCCGACGTTGTCGCAATTGCCCAAGCGCATCCATCCTTCCTGTACGCCGGCAGCCGCTACGTTCAAGACGGCACCGCAGAGGACGCCTATCAGGAAACTTCCCCGGCGGATCTTGTGAAGAAATTCCCCTATATCATCGTCGCTACCACTGCCTGGGATTACAACAAGCTTCAGGCGCATCGTCACCTGATCGGCGATGCCGCCTATCACATCTCGCAAATCAAAGGCAACATGATTCTGAAAGCCCTGGAGGGCTACATCAAAGAACTGGGCTACACGGCGTTGCGCGGCGTCTGTACGCCGCAGGCCGCCGGCGTCGCTTCGGGAGTCGGCGAACTCGGGAGAAACGGGCTGGTCATCAACAAGACTTACGGCGCGCGCATTCACATGCCCGATCCGATCTTGACCGATCTTCCTCTGGTAGCCGATCAGCCGGTCGATAACGCGGTCGAAGATTTTTGTAAGATTTGCCGGAAATGCGCTAACACTTGTCCCACCAACAGCATTCCGTTCGGCGATAAGGTCGTTCACAACGGCATCGAGAAATACAAGATTAATTGGCTCACCTGTTACAAGTTGCGGCCGTATGTGCACGATTACTGGGGCAGCTGCCTGACCTGCGCCACGGTCTGCCCGTTTACCAAACCCAATGTCTGGTGGCACAGCCTCGCTACATGGTCTTTGCGCACCTGCCCGATCCCGGCGCGGCCGGCTCTGGTTCACGCGTTGAAATGGATCGATGACCGCTTCTGGGGAGTCGCGCGTAATAATCGCGTGCGCTGGCTCGGTTACGATTCCGGGATCAAGCCGGGAGACCAGGCGTGCACCGTCGCCGGCTGCAACGCATCGCATGAGGGAAAAGGGCCGGCCAAAGAAGTGGCCGGCAACGTCGGTTACTACGCGCCACTAAAAGAGAACACGAACCGGTTCGTCAAGCGGGATGCCTAGTGACCTTGCGATTGGGTCCGTTTAAACTGCCCGGGCTGAGAAGAGATTCTCATAAGGACGATCCGTACTGGGATTTCTTTATCAACACGCCGGCGGCCGATCTCGACAACACAGTGACCGAGTTGATCCGCAATGCTCCGCCCGGCAATGTTTTTCCGACCAAGGCTGATATCCACACACCGGAGATTACCTCGAGTCATGTCAAAGGAATGGCGCACTACTTCGGCGCGGATCTGGTGGGTATCGTAAAATTACCGGCGCACAACCCATCACTCTCGCCTCTCCCGCCAGCCGCGGGTGGTAAGATCGAAGAAGAATATCCGTTCGGAGTCGTCTGCGTCGTTCGCGCTGAGTACGATCCACGCACCGCACCGGGCATTGGCGGGCAAGTGCCCGTGCAGAACGGGCTGTTCATTACCTTCGTGCTGAGCGCGTGGATCAGGGAGCTCGGCTTTCGCGCCAAGGTCGCGGCCGAAACTAATGGCGAAAAGCTTGCTGCCGTGGCCGGTTTAGGCGAGATCAACGGGGCCGGTCGATTAGTGACTCTTCGGTACGGCGCCGATGTTCATGTGGCAGATATTATCCTGACGGATCTGCCGCTGGCACCGGACGGCTCGGCGCGCGAGCCATGAAGCCAGTTCCAATGGTTCCAAAAGTTCCAATCGTTCCATTGGTTCAGATAAAACAACTGTGGAACAAATGGAACATCTGGAACGATTGCGACCGTGGTGGCGGTGGAAGGAGGGGAAGTCAATGCCCTACGTGATCACCAGCCTGTGCACCAATGACGGAGCCTGCGTTGAAGTCTGTCCGGTCGCCTGCATTCATACGACACCGGGAGCGCCGCAATTCTATATCGACCCTGAAGTATGTATCGATTGCGAGCAGTGCGAAATCGTCTGCCCCGTGGACGCAATTTTCAAAGACATCGATATTCCGGCCGAACATCAAGCTGCCCTTGAGGTCAATGCCGCGTTCTTTCGCAAAAACAAGGCCGCCGCCGGCCCGGTTTCCTTTGAGACCGCTTGGCAGATGATCCGCGCGGCGCATGATTACGCGCAGATTATGGGAATGGCGGTGACAGCCGCTGTGGTCGATGAAGCGGGTGGGCCGATTGCGTTGGGGCGAATGGATACTGCCGAACCGGTGACGGCGGAACTCGCCTTTAACAAAGCTTATACCGCCGCCGCCTTTCACGTCGCCACCGCCGAACTGGCGCCACAAGCGCGCCAAGCACGATTTCGCAGCCTGACGATGTCCCATCGCGGTCGCATCATGCCGGTGGGAGGAGCTATTCCGATCATTGATGGCGTGACCATTGTTGGCGCCGTCGGTGTGGCGGGCGGAAGCCGCCCGGAACAGGATATTCTCTGCTGCCGCGCCGCGCTCGCGGTAATCGAAGGCCACGGTCACTGAACACTAACGAGCTTGGAATGTACCTCGTTCAACTGCTCTTACCGTTGTACGATAATTTGAACGCCCGATTTCCGCCTGAGGCATTCGATTGTGTGCGGCAAGAGCTGACCGAGCATTTCGGTGGGGTCACGGCTTTTCTGCGTTCACCAGCTCAAGGGTTTTGGCGGATAGCTGAGAACGCCATCAATCGCGATGAGGTGGTTATCTTTGAAGTGATGACCGAAGAATTAAACCGGCGGTGGTGGGATGGATACCGAGCAGATCTGGAACAGCGCTTCAGGCAAATCGAACTGGTGATCCGGGCAAGCTCGATCGAGAGGCTCTAACGGCAGTTTGTAAGCTGGAACATCGTACTCCAATCTAAGAAACGCTTTTCGCCTTTTTCGCTTTCTTGCCGGCCCTCTTCTCCATCACTGCCCATTGCCAACACGATCTCCGTCACGCTGCCGAACGTCACCGCAACTTAGCTTCGAACTCGGGTACTATAGATTCAGCTGCAACGTACCGTGCCGCTATCGGCTAGTTTAAATCGATAGCGGCCGATCAAAAAACGACCGGTACCGCCGCAGCGCCAATCGCAAGTCTTTGGTGGAGGCGGAATCGGATTTTCCCATTGTTCATCTAAATGATTTACCTGCTCCGAAAGCTTTCAGCCATTCTCGATCAAAAGCTGAACGGCAGACAACCTCTTGGTTCGGCATCGAAGACCGTTTAGTATCGTTTGCATGGAAGAAATTCGTTTCGTCGATACGACACTGCGCGACGGCCAGCAAAGCCTTTGGGCTTATGGCATGCGCACAGGAATGATTGTTCCGGTTGCCGAGCAGATCGATAATGCCGGCTTTGAGGCAATCGAGCTCGGCGGGCCCGTGGAGCTGCCGAAGTGCGTCCGTGAGCTGCGTGAAGATCCCTGGGAGCGTTACCGACTGGTTTTAGCTCGCATCAAGAAAACCCCGCTTCGAGTCATTCACGGCACTCGCAGCGGCTTCGCCATTTACCCGCATGCCATTCATCAACTCTACGACCGCTGCATGGCGGATATCGGGATTAAGCAGGTGCGCATCTCCGATTCGTGGAATGACCCGGCCGATTGGCAGTGGCGGGTGAAACAAGCGCGGGCCGCGGGACTCGAACCAATCATCAATTTGATCTATACGATTTCGCCGCGGCACACGGATGAATACTATGCGCAAAAAACCCGCGAAGCGCTGAAACTGAACGTGTTCAGAGTTTGTTTGAAAGATCCCGGCGGCATCCTTACACCGGCGCGCACTCGCACCCTGGCGCGGGCGGTTCTCCAAAGCGCGAACGGCACCATCGCCGAGTTACACACGCACTGTACTACGGGACTGGGCTCTCTCTGTTGTCTGGAAGCGATCCAGGCGGGGATGACATCGATTAACACCGCGATCCCTCCCCTGGCCGACGGTTCTTCGAACCCGTCAATTTTCAACGTTGCCAAAAACGCTAAGGCGATGGGCTATACGCCGGTAATCGACGAAGAACCTATTCGCCCAGTGGCGGCTCATTTCACCGCCATCGCCAAGCGAGAGAAATTAACCATCGGTAAGCCGCCGGAATATGACTACGCTCAATACATCCACCAAATTCCCGGCGGCATGATTTCAAATCTGCGTCACCAGCTAAGTCGAGTCGGGATGGAGGACAAGCTCGATCGCACCCTCGATGAAGCGGCTCAGGTGCGGGCAGAATTTGGCTATCCGATCATGGTCACGCCCTTGTCCCAGTTTGTCGGCAGTCAGGCCGCCATCAATGTGATCGTTGGCGAGCGTTACAGGGAAGTGACGGATCAGACCATCGAGTACGCCTTGGGAGTCTGGGGAAAAGAAGGTGGAGCAATGATGGACCCCGAAGTAAAGGACAAAATTCTCAGCCGCCGACGCGCCAAGGAAATCGCCAGACGTGAACCGCCGCAGATGCCGCTACAAGAGTTGCGGCGAAAATTCGGCGGATCAAGCGTATCCGATGAGGAAATTTTGTTGCGCTTTTTCACCAGCAAGGAAGATGTCGATTCTATGCGCGCGGCTGGGCCTGCCCGGCTTTACGCCAACGGGGGAAATCCGTTATTGCACTTGCTCGAAGAGCTTACGAGAACGACCAATCGGTCCAGCATATCGCTGCAGCGCGGCGACGTGTCGGTGCGTTTACATAAGAACTCAGCATTATAGAACTGAGTAGCACGCACCCGGGATTAAACTCGGTAGTGGTATCTTCAGTGTCGATTGCACCCTGCTATCGGAACTCCCCCTAAATCTTTACACTCCCAGCTGGGACAGGCTCCGCAAGCTAATGTCTCGCCAGCGGCACACCATTCTCTATTCGTGGTCTATCACAAACACTCTTAAATAGTTCATCGCGGGCATGACTCATTGGCACAGACTTTGTTTTCGATCCAAGGCAGGAGCTACTGCTAAGGAGGTACGGCATGACAAGGTTCAAACGTTTTTGCTCGCTAAAACTAGGATGGGCAATGGGATTGACCCTGCTGCTCGGATGTGTGGCCGGACCGACATTGCACGAGACGCGGCGCGGCGAGAGTGTGCCCGGGCCGGACACGACTCTACAGCCTGGTGAAATGAGAGCGGAAGTGGTCCAGGTTACCCCGAACCGAAACGAAATCCAGGTTCGCGCCGATGATAATCGCACCAGAGTGTTGAGATACGATCCCTCTAGAACAAGAGTCACCTATCAGGGCCGGGATTATTCTGTCGAAAATCTGGAGGCCGGCGATATCATCGCCTTCCAAACTTTCGGTCGCGACAGTACTATCGACACGATTCGTGTCCAGCAGCCAGTCCAAGCGCGGGCGACATCAACTTCCCCCCGTCCCGGTACCGGTCTCATCAGGGGCGAAGTGCTCGAAGGCACCGTCGATAGGATCGATTATGATCGCGGCATCTTCGATGTGAGAACCCGGGACCGGGGCGTCATTAGCGTCGCTTTGCCCTTCAATGCGAGGACATCCGACGTCGATGCATTTCGCCGTCTCCGTAATGGTGACAGCGTAAGATTGGAGGGAGAGTTCGTTAATCGCGATAACTTCCAAGTCTCGACGATAAGCAATCGCTAGCCACCAGGCTGGCGATTATTCGCTGAGATCATTTCAGCGCCTTCTTTAAGGCGCGCATCGCGTTGGCTGCGTCGCTTGCGTTATCGAACGCAAGATAAGTCACCATTCGCCGGCCAAGCGCCGCGGCCGAAACGCCGCGCAGGTTTATGCCTGCATCGCTGAGCGCCCGAGTCAACTTCGTCCCCAAGCCAGGCTTGTCTGGACCTTCAACCCGAACTGAATGCAGGCTGTCGGTAGTGCTCAATCCCGCGCTCTGAGCCGCATTCTTCTGCTTTGTTCCTTTCACGGGAGTTAGGAAAACAACCCCGGTTCCTGGCCGATCCGGAGCGCGACGCGAAACAAGAAATTCTAAGTTGGCGCCCGCCTTGCTCAACGCCTCCACCGTCGCGCCAAGCCCGCCCGGACGATCGGCGATCTCTCCGGCCCATACATCTACTTTCTTTATGTTATACGCCATACGCATTCTCCTTTTTGTTGGTGCGCCATCTAAGCCGCTCATACCACCCGGCGAAAGAGTCTGTCAAATCGGCACCGGTTAACGCTGCACTTTTTCAACTGTCGAGCCTAAGATCTGTTTGCTCCCATTAGTAATTGGCACAGCGGCCGGATATCTTGCAAAGTTTCCAAATGCTCGACGTCCTCGATGATGCGTTCAATGGAACTGTCATCGAGTTCCTGGCGCGCGCAACTAACAAATTTTTCTTTAAGTTCTTCGACAGTCATGGGAGCTTCACGGCTGCCTTTTGCGTAATCGATCTGCCGGGAAAAGCTCTGGCCGTCGCGCAGGCGAATCGTCACCTTACACGGCCGGCTGCCTAGCGCAGTCGGTTGAAGATCGGGGTCGAGGTGCATCTGAACCCTTTCAGCCAAACGCAAAACATTCTCATCCCGAACTGCCGAATCGGTAAATGCGTCCAGGAAAAGCCTTCCATCGATGATTGCGCGCGCCAACAGATAAGGCATGGAAAATTTACCCTGCAAGCCGTTTTCAGGGACGCGAAAAACAATTCTTTCAAACGTATGCCGCGCCACACCAACATCGATGGACTCGACCATCTCAGCGGTGATCCCATTCTTGGTCTTGAACTCGAGCACGCCGTCGATGGCTGGATGCGTCAGACCGCCGCAGGGATAAGGCTTGATCCTGATGCCGCTATTGATCAATTCGTACACCGTTCCCAACTCTTCGAGCGGGCGCTTGTCCGGCTCTGCTCCGGGATAAAATACCTCATAAAACCCCAGTCCGGCTTCAATTGCCTGCTTGTTGGCGGTGAAACCGGATTGTGCCAGCTTGGCTGCCACCACTCCATTTCTCGCACCAAGCCCGACGTGCAACGGTTTGGACATCGTGCCGAAATTACACACCAAGCCGCTGGCCATCGATGCCGCTGTGCCGAGCGTCGTTTCTACTTGAGTTTGGTTCAGTCCCTGCAGTTTCGCGCAGGCGACGCCGGCGCCGAACGAACCGAAGCTTGACGGCGGATGCCAGCCGTCTTCGGAGCGCTGCCGCAGCGACATCACTAGTTTCGTAATCGTTTCGAAACCTGCAACGTAAGCTTCAAGGCAGCGGCGGCCGCTGCTGCCGAGCGATTCTCCCAAAGAGATAATCGCCGGAATGATCGGCGCCGTCGGTTGGCCCATCAGCGTAAAGCTGTGATCGAAATCGAGCGCGTGCGCGGCTGTGCCATTGGCAAAAGCCGCTTGCATTGCCGATGACCTAAATCCCTGTCCAATGACGCTGGACTCTTCTCTTGCGTGCTCCTGGCGGGCGATTTCGGCGCAGATCCTGGCGCTCGATTCTTTGCTGCCCGCCAATGCCACTCCAAGACAATCGAGCAGCGCTGTTTTCGCCATCTTAATCGCTTCCGACGGAATTTTTTGAAATTCAGTCTCGACTACGAACCGGGCAATTCTCGCCGTCGCGTCCATGACACCTCCGATCTTTTCGTCGCACACCTGCTGCTTTGCCGGTGTTACTTAGCCATAAATTTTCTTACCTGCTGCACGATTTCGGGCGGTTGATCCAACACCTCCTTGATCAAAGCTTCCAATTCCTCGCCGGAGGTATAATCGACTTCCATCTTGGCTTTTTTGGCATCGTCTAAGAGTTCTGGATCTTTCAAGGCCTTGACAAAAGATTCACGGAGAATCTTCACCCGCTCCGCGGGCGTGCCCGGTGTCACCAAGAACGGGCGGCCGAACTCACCGCCGGACAACATGGCTTGGACGATGCGGCGATTGTTGCCAGGAACTTTAAATTCCTCGAGGATCTCGTAGATCGTCGGCGCTTCCGCTGCGCGCGGATCACGTTTGCGTCCGGTTTGCAGCAAGTGACGGTCGAAGCCCTTCTTGTGCCAGCTATTGAAGGGTTCGCGGCCGAAATGGGCCGCTAAGGTATGAGCACGGCAAGCGATCTCTCCTTTCTCCACCGCCAAATCCGCCTCATTGCCGCCGGGGTAGCCGAGAACAGAATTGATGTTCGCGCCCAAAGTTAGTTCCAAAATTTTTGCCACCAGGTAATCGGAACTTGTTGTCCCGGAACCGCCGCAACTGGGCGGCTGTTTCGCTTTGACAATATCGCCGATGGTCTTGAACGGCGTGTCGGCGCGCATGTAAAAAATAATTGAATCCTGCGACGCCGAACCAATCCAGTGAAACTTTCGCAAGTCGAACTGCACTTCCTTGCGCTCGACCAGTTGCTCGATGTAGATGCTGTTATTCGGCAACACCATGCTTAACCCATCCGGTTTGGCCACCGCATAGACATAGTTAGTCGCGGTTAAAGAACCCGCGCCCGGCATGTTTTGCACGATCACTTCAGGATTACCGGGAATTTGTTTGCCCCAATAGCGCGCGAGCAGGCGTCCCCACAGGTCATAAAAACTTCCCGGCGTCGATCCCACCATGATGCGGATGGTTTTGCCCTTGTAAAAGTCAGCTTGTGCCAATGCAGCAGAATCAAACAGTGGCAGCGCCGCCAGCACGCCGGTTAAAACAAGCACCGGGAAAACTTTTCGACAATGACGCTTCACAAAAAACCTCCTCACCTGAGAGCTGCGCGAGAGTATTTGATGGCGGGACAAAGTGTCAACTGAAGGACTCGTTTCTACTTAGGTGACGTAATGAAATTTGCTGGTTCCGGTCGCGGAGTTCACGGGTGCTTGTGCCCGTTGGCGAATTCTCATCACGAGAGATCTCAGTTGCTACACAGGTTCCGAACCCTGCCTTATCAGCCGTCAGGTTTACGTCTTCATTCCCGAAAAGGTATTAACCGTAGCGTGAAGATTGCGGGCGAAGTCAGTGGCCGCCTGGGTGTTCATATTGAAAGCAGATCGGCCATACTCTTTGACCGCCATCAAAGCGGGAAGCGGCGTCTGTTTCAGCCGCTCCAGTAATTTGCTCACTGCCGCATCGAGTTCCGCGGCCGGCACGACATCGCTGACGATCCCGAACATAAGGGCCTTATTGGCATCGATCTCCTGGGTTGAATAGATCAGGTAAGTCGCCGCTTTGCGCGGCACGCGGTCGACCAGCCCCGACATCGCGATGGTCGGCATGATATTGTGCGCCATCTCCGGTAACTGAAACCGCGCCTTGTCGCTAGCAATGGTGATATCGCATAAAGCCGCCAGCGCACAGCCCAATCCTGCGGCGCGGCCGTGAACAACGCCGATGATCGGCACTTTGGAACGCCGAAACGCGTCGTACAAATCGAAGATCGTATCGGCTCTCTCGCGCATTTGATAAGCTTCGAGCGCCGGACCTGGTTTGCCCATCGCTTCTCGGCCCAGGCAAAAGTCCTCGCCCGCGCCTTTGAATAAGATCAGCCGCGACTCCTTCGCGGCATTGTCGATCATCTGAGACAGCTGAGCCAAAGTCGCATCGTCCTGCCGGTTGCCGATTTCAGGCCGGTTCAAGGTAAGGGTGGTCACGTCCGCGTCTCTTTGCTTAAGGATGTAGTCTGCCATGGTCATCGCCTCCGTAACTTCAATCAACCCGACTCTAGAAGTCTCGAGCGCATTTTGTCAACGAAATCTTCCAGTCGTCTCGGATCATGAACACCTGATCGTTTGCTTTACGATCGAAGCGATTTGCTCTACGTGTTCCAAGGTGACGTCGGGCTCGCAAGGCAGCTCAATCAGATTCATCCAGATTTTCTCGGCACGGGGAAACGATCGCACCGCCAGCTGCCGGTAAGGCGCAAGGAGGTGGATCGGAATATAACTACCTTGAACTTCGAAACCGGCGCCGCGGAGGGAGGCAATCAGATCTGAGGCTGGATCGTGCCCCGGATATTTAGGCATGATTCGAATGACTTGGGTTAGGCAGGCAGAGCCTGCTCGGTGCGGCACCAATATCAAACGTTCATTTCCCAGCAATCCTTGATAGGCGCGCACGCGCAATCGGCGCGCGGCTAAATTGTCTCGCAAGCTTTTCATCAGACTCGAAGCGACCGCGGCGTTGAGATTGGACATGGATTCTTTTCGATACGGCGGCGGCACTGACTGAGGATCTGTAGCTGCGGAATCCGATAAAGCTTCATGGAGCGGCACCGACCAGCGCCTCCACCGATGCCAGATCAGCGTCGATGAAAGACGTCGCAGCGCGGCGGAAAAATCGGCTGCAGCCAGAGCGAATTCAGCACCGCGTTCAAGGACTTCTTCGTGTCGCGCGACAAACACCCCGCCACCGAGACCAGAGCAAACCTTCTCGTTGCCGAAACTTAAAATCCCAGCGTCGCCGAACGTCCCTAGCTTCCCGCCATCTAAGCTGGCGCCCAGCGCCTGGGCTGCGTCGTCGATGACTTGGATGTCTCGTCCGCGTGTCAGATCGATAATGGAATCTATTTCCGCAGGATTACCAAAAAGATGCGGCACGATAATCGCTCGGGTCTTTTTACTCAATGTCGGCTCGACCGTCGCTGCTGTGAGATTGAGGTCATCTCCGACATCGGCCAGCAAAGGGTAGGCGCCAACTGCTAAGATAGGTGCGATAATGCTGGTGCAGCAAAACGCCGGCACCACCACTTCATCGCCTGATTTCACGTCACAGGATCGCAACGCAAGTTCGAGGGCGAGGCTACCGGAGCCGCACAGAATGGCGTCTTGGACGTCTAGTTCTTGCGTGATCCAAGATTTCAGCTCGGCAAGGTCCGGCCCGACGATAACCTGGGCCGAGAGCAGGCAACGAACGATGGCCCGAAAGGTCGCGCCACTCCAGAACGGAGTGGCAAGAGACACTTCATAAGGCCGGGGAAGCAAATTCACGATCAAACAAGAGCAAACAGAACGGCTGCC
>Ga0075421_100006600_pt1 | contig 14178 bp, 6 predicted proteins | sample SoiMetdeltSBSDD5_FD_75292 | JGI IMG/M metagenome (GOLD analysis project Ga0075421, IMG submission 75292) | Bulk soil microbial communities from a Populus tree surrounding site in Tennessee, USA - Soil MetaG P. deltoides SBSDD5 | ecosystem: Environmental > Terrestrial > Soil > Tree plantation...
CCGTCCAATGCGGGCCTCCAGCGTGACCTCTCCGTCAGCTACAACAAGCTTGCGGATGTGGCGAAGGCGGGTGGTGCTCCGGCCGCCCGGGAGCTGTTCTCCAAAGCCCTCGCCATACGGGAGAAGCTGGCGAAGGAGGACCCGTCCAATGCGAGCCTCCAGCGCGACCTCTCCCTTAGCTACGAGAGGCTGGCTGTGCTGGACATGGCCACCCCTGCGCAGGCGCGTGAATGGTTCGGCAAGGCCCTGCGCTTGCGCCAGCGGCTCGCTGAACGGGATGCGGACAACGTCGAGGTGCAACTCGAGCTTGCCCGCTGCGAGATGCTCTCGGCCGCCATCGAACACCAGACAGGCGACCGAAGTGCCGCCCGCCTCCACCGCAATGCTGCTGCCGAGCTCGTGGATCGACTCATCCGCGAGGGGCATTCGGCACACCCCGCCATCAAGCAGCTCAAGAACTCGCTGGCATCATTTCAGCCATGAGCGGCCGCCCCGCGCAGCTGGCTTCCGGGACTCACGCCGGAGGTGAGCCGAGGTCCCACAGGGCTCCGAGATCGAACTCGATGGCGTCGAAAGGCTCGGCACGGACCTTGTCGTCGCCTCCGAAGCTGGTCACCAGCGTCCACAGCGTTTCGGCCCGCCGGTAGACCTGGAGAGTCGTCCCGATTGGGCGAACGATCCACGCGTGCTGCACGCCGTTCCGGGCGTACCGGGGAAGCTTCTTCACCAAGTCCAGGCGGGATGTGGACGGCGAGACCACCTCGCAGATCCAGTCAGGCGCAAGGGTGAAGGCGTCCTCCTCGGGCAGCCGCGGCAGGCGCTCTCGACGCCATCCTGCGATGTCGGGGATCAGCGCATCCCCGCCGAGGTGCAACTCCGGCTCGAACAGGATGACCCAGCCACCAGGCCCGTCCTTCCCTCGGTCAAATGGACCAACGAGCTCACCTACGAGCATCACGGCCACACGCGCGTGCCGCGGTGCCGGCCTCGGCGAGACGAACATCTCCCCATCGACGACCTCGCCGTCCAGGTTTCCCATCCGCCCTCACTCTAGTTCTGGAGGCCCTGCCGCCGCGGCGCGAAACGCACGGCTGTCTGCCCTCCGGCCCGCCAAATGTCTGGGAATTTTGGGCGCTTACCCTCGGTGTTATCGTCGCCGCTCCGCGTCCATGGCGACGGACCGAGATCAGACCACCCAGGAAGCCACCACTGCGTCCTCCGGCGCGGACGGCGGCCCCATGCTTCGCCTGGTCGATCGCCGCGCCTTCGTCGGCTTCCCGTCGCTCGCGGTGGCGCCCGGCCTCACCATCACCGACTTCGGGCTGCAGATCCCCGACGTCACCTTCCCCTTCAACCTCTCCGGCGGCCCCTCCCGCTACCAGCGCAAGCAGCTCCACTTCGGCTTCCTGGAGCTGAAGGTCGACTCCGAGCTGATCGCCCGCAAGGTGGCGGAGCTCTCCTCCAAGCTCCCGGAGCTGGACGACCTCAAGCTCCACTTCCGCCCCGGCTACCTCGAAGGCCAGGCGCGGATGAAGTCCGCCGAACGCACCCCGCTCACCTTCAAGGTCGCCTTCGACGGTGACGGCGAACGCCTCGCCGTCTACCTCTACGACGTCCGCCTCTACGGCTTCACCGCCACCCCCGCCTCCCAGCTCGCCGTCGCCCTCTCCAAGGCCATCCGCGACCTGGAGCTCCTCCCCGAGGTGGAGCTTCGCGGCGCCACCGGCTTCGGCACCCGCCTCCTCCCGCCCCTCTGCCAGCTGGCCGCCGTCAGCCGCGGGTACAAGGTCCCCACCCTCGACACCGCCCGCCTCTCCGTCGCAGAGGTCTCCTCCCAGGGCCTCAAGCTCCGCTTCTCCTCCGGCGGCCTCCCTCCACCCTCCTCCCCGGACGAGGAGCTCCTCCTCGCCCTCGAGGGCGCCCGCGCCTTCGCCGACGCCGAATCCCTCGTCTCCGAAGGGAAGCTCGCCGAGGCGCGCGAGGCCTACCTCAAGCTGGGCGACGTGAGCGAGGCGCACCCCTTCGCCGCCGAACGCCTCCTCACCCTCCTCGTCGCCGACCCCCAGGCCCACGAGCTGGCCCTCGACGTCGCCGCCTCCCTCCAGCGCCGCCGCGAGCGCAGCGCCTGCGCGCTCTGGGCCGAAGCCGTGGTCCGCGAGCGCCGCGGCGAGCACGCCCGCGCCGCCGAGCGCTACCTCGCCCTCTGCGGCCTGGCGCGCAAGAACGCCGAGGAGGCCTCCGCCTTTTTCGCCGCCGAGTCCGCCGCCCGCGCCGCCCGCGACCACGCGCCGCAGATGGCGGTGCGCGCGCTCCACGAGCTCCTCGGCCTCAAGCCGGACCACCTCCCCTCCCTCCAGCAGCTGGCCCGCTCCTCCGACCTGGCCAAGGACCGCGCCGGCGCCATCCGCGCCTACCGCCGCATCGCCGCCCTCGCCCGCGACCCCGCCGACGCCGCCGACGCCCACGTCCACATGGCGCGGCTGTGCGCGGAGACGGAGGACGACGTCGCCGGCGCCCGCCTCCACTGCGAGGCCGCGCTCAAGCTCCAGCCGGACCACCCGGAGGCGCTCTACCACCTGGGCGACCTCTGCTACCGCGCCGGCGAGCACCTCCGCGGCCTCAAGGCCCTGGACCGCCTCCGCGAGGTGGCCCTGGCGCGCCACGAGATCGACCGCATCGGCCGCGCCAACGTGCTCGCCGGGCGCATCTGGGAGGAGGGCCTCAAGCAGGGCGAGAACGCGCTGCTGCGCTACCGCGAGGCCGTCTCCCTGATGCCGGCCGAGCCGGAGCCGCACTACCTGGCCGCCCGCGTCGCCGAATCCCTCGGAAAGCTCCAGGAGTCCCTCCAGGGCTACCAGCAGGCGGTGGAGCTGGCCGGGCCCTCCCCCCGCACCGAGGAGATCCGCAAGGCCGCCCACGCCTCCCACCACGCCCTCTCCCGCCTCTACCGCACCCGCCTGGGCGACCCCGCCAGGTCCAAGGACCACCTCGAGGCCGCGCTCGGGCTGGACCCGCGCGACGTGGCCGCGCTCGAAGAGCTCATCCCCTACTTCCGCGCCGGCGGCCGCGCCGCCGAGCTGGCCGACGCGTGCGAGAAGGCCGCCGCCGTCACCGAAGACCCGGTCCGCCGCGCCGGCTTCTGGGCCGAGGCCGGGGAGCTGTACCGCTCCCGCCTCAACCAGTCCGAGAAGGCGGAGAAGCTGCTGGTCGCCGCCCTGGAGTCGGACGGGAAGAACCGCATCGCGCTCGAAGCGCTGCTCTCGCTCGCGGAAGGGCGCCGCGACGGCCCGCAGCTCTGCCGCTGCCTCAAGGGCCTGGCGGAGCTCACCCTGGAGCCCAGGGAGCGCGCCCGCACCTTCCGCCGCCTCGCCGTGGCCGCGCGCGACCTCACCTTCGACCTCGACCTCGCCACCTTCGCCCTCTCCGAGGTCCTCAAGCTGGAGCCGGAGGACCTGGCCTCCATCGGCGAGCTGTGCGGCCTGCACCGCCGCCGCGCGGACATGCCCGGCCTGGCCGCCGCGCTGGAGATCCGCGCCCGCGTCGCCGAGGCCCACAACGACCGCCGCCTCGCCGCCGCCGCGCTGCGCGAGATGGCGCAGGTGCTGGAGCTGCGGCTGGGACGGGTGGGCGAGGCGCTGGTGGCGATGGAGAAGGCCGCTCGCCTCTCGCCGGACCAGGGCATCCTGATCGACCTGGCGGACCTCTCCATCCGCTGCGACCGGCCGGACCACGCGCGCGTCGCCCTCACCGAGCTGCTGGGCGCCCTCCCGCGCCACGCCCCGCCCGAGCGCATCGCCGAGGTCCAGTCTCGCCTGGGCAAGGCGTGCGACCTCCTCGGCGACCGCGAGGCCGCGCGCGAGCACTACGCCAAGGCCTTCCCGCTCCGCCGCCTCGACGACGAGCTGGCCACCCGCCTGGAGGCGCTGCACCACGAGGCGGGCGACACCCGGGCGCTGGCCGGCCTGTGGGCGGACCGCGCCAAGGCGCTCGCCGAGGCCGGCCGGCCGGAGGCCGCCGCCCCGCTCTACCTCCGCAGTGCCCAGGCGCTGATGGAGCTGAAGGAGCCCGCCGCCGCGCTGGCCCGCCTCAACGCCGCGCTGGAGGCCTCTCCCGAGGGCGAGCGCGCGCCGGAGATCCTGGAGCTGATGTCCGCCACCGAGCTGGAGGCGGGCAACCGGCTCGAAGCCGCCAAGCTCCTGGCCCGCCGCGCCGCGCTGCACCCGGAGGCGCGCGCCGGGGCCCGGCTGCTGCTCAAGGCGTCCGACCTGGCGGAGGGCACCGCGCGCGAGGAGAGCTACCTCGCCCAGGCGGTGCAGAAGGACCCGTCGTTCGCGCTCGCCCGCGTGCGGCGCGCGCGCCTGGCGCTGGAGACCAACGCCTGGGCCGCGCTCGCCGACCTGGAGGTGGCGCTGCAGGTGAAAGCGGGCGACCCGGACCTGCTCTCCGGGCCGGACCGCCTGGTGGCCTCGCGCCTGGCCGCGCAGGCCGCGGTCCGCTCCAACCAGCCGGACGCCGCCCGCAAGCACCTGGCCTTCTACGCCCAGCAGCGCCCCGAGGACGCGCAGGCGCAGCTGGAGCTGGCGGACCTCCACCGGCGCGCGGGCGACAAGGAGGCCCTCTGCGACCTCCTCGGCGACCTCTGGCCCAAGATGTCCGGCGAGGCGCAGCAGGAGGCGCTGCGCGAGTACGCCGAGCTGTCCATCGAGCTGGGCCGGCCCACCGCCGCGGGCGACGCGCTCCGCAGCCTGCTCGAGCGCGAGAAGGGCAACGCCTGGGCGGCGCGGATGCTGCTCAAGCTCATCCCCCGCATCCCCACCGACGCCACCGAGGCGCGCGAGCGGATGGAGCTGATCGGCGTGCTGATCGGCGCCAGCTCCGGCGAGGAGCGGGCGCGCCTGCTGGAGGACCGCGCCGCGCTCCACCGCAGCCAGGGGAAGCTCTCCGAGGCGCGGGCCGATCTCCAGGAGGCCGCCTCCATCGCCGAGGCCCCGCGCGACCTCCTCCGCAAGGTCGCCGAGCTGGCCCAGGAGGCCGGCGACGAGGCCGGCGAGCTGGCGGCGTGGAGGAACGCGGTGGCGCGGGAGCCGCAGCTGGCGGACGTGGCCGGCTCGCGGCTGCTCTCGCTCTCCCGCGCGCGCCTGGCCGCCGGCGACCTCCGCTCCGCGCGCGAGGGCTTCGCCGCCTGCGCCGCGCTGTCGCTCCCATCCGCGGACCTCTGCGAGGCGCACTTCGGGCTGGGCGAGGCGCTGGCCGGCGCGGGCGACCTGCCCGGCGCGGCCGAGTCCTTCCGGCGCGCGGGCGAGCAGGGGCCGGGGCGCCGCCGCTTCGAGGCGCTGATGAAGCGCGCGGAGCTGCTGGAGCAGGGCGGCGAGCTGGAGGCCGCCGCCGAGGCGCTCTCCGCCGCGCTGGCCCTCTCCCCGCGCAGCGCCCCCGCCACCGCGCGGCTGCGGCGCGTCCTCACCGCGCTGGAGGACTGGGAGGCGCTGGCCGAGCTGCTCGCCGGCGAGCTGGCCGCCGCGGGGAAGCAGGACGCGGGGTCGCTGGCGCTGGAGCTGGGCAAGCTCTACCTGGAGAAGCTCTCGCTCCCGGGCCCCGCCGAGGCGGCGCTCCGGCGCGCGGTGCAGGCGGACCGCGAGGGCGTGGAGGCGCGGCGGCTGCTGGCGGGGCTGCTGTTCGACAAGGGCGAGGTGAAGAAGGGGGCGGAGCTGCTGGAGGAGGCCTCCGCCTCGCTCCCACCGGCGGAGGCCGCGCCGCTGCTCCTGGACGGCGCCAGGCGCGCCGAGGCGGCCTCCGAGCCCAGGCTGGCGGTGCGGCTGGCGCGGCGCTCGCTCCAGCTCCAGGCGCCGGAGGGCGAGGACCTCCACGCGGTGGCGCGGCTGCTCTACCTGCGCGGCGCCGCCCAGGAGGCGCTCCCGCTGTACGAGAAGCTCTTCGCCGGCGCCGACTTCGAGGACGCGCCGGACCGGGCGGAGGAGATCGGCCTCACCCTGGCGGACCTGGCGGAGCAGGGCGGCGAGCTCACCGCGGCCGAGCGCGCGCTGCGCCGCGTCCTCCACGAGCGCCCGCTGTGCGCGCCCGCGGCGGAGCGGCTGGCGGCCATCGTCTCCCGCCGCAGCCCGCGCGAGGCGGTGGACCTCCTCTTCGCCCACGCCCAGAAGCGCGCGCCCTCCGAGCAGACCGCGGCCTTCCTCCAGGACCTGGCGGCGCGGGCGAAGTCGGAGCTGGCGGACGTCGACCTCACCGGGCGCATCCTGCTCAGGGCCGCGGAGATGACGCGCGACCCGCAGCCTGTGCGCCTGAAGCTGGCGGAGCTGTACCGGGAGGCCGGCCGCACCGCCGAGCTGATCGACCAGCTGGCGCGCCTGGCGGCGCTCCACCGCGAGCGGGGCGAGGTGAAGCAGGCCATCTCCTCCTACGAAGAGCAGGCGCGGCTGGCGGAGACCTCCGGCCGGGTGGACGACGCGCTGGGCACGCTGGCCACCGTCCGCGACCTGTGGGAGGCGGAGAAGGCCGCCGACTCCGCCGCCGCGGTGGAGCGCCGGCGCGCGGAGCTGTTCGCCCAGAAGAAGCTGGACCTGGAGGCCGCCGCCGGCGCGCTCGAGCACAGCTTCGAGCTGCGCGCCGACCCCGCCACCTGCCACGAGGGCCAGGCGCTGGCGGCGCGGCGCCACGACGGCCCGGGCCAGGCCCGCTGGCTGGAGCGCCTGGTGCCGCTGCTGGAGGCGCCGGAGGAGCGCGCCTCCGCGCAGCTGGAGCTGGCGCGGCTGTACGACTCGGAGCTGGCGGCGCCGGATCGGGCGGAGGCGGCGGCGCGCGAGGCGCTGCGCGGCGCGCCCGGGCTGGCGGAGGCCCAGGACTTCCTGGAGAAGCTGTTCGAGCGCGACGACCGGGTGAGCGACCTGGCCGCCTTCCACGAGGAGCTGGCGGCGGCCGAGCAGGAGCCGGCGCGGCGGGCGGCGCGCTACAAGCAGGCGGCGAAGCTGTACGCGGAGCGGGCGAAGCGCCCGGACGCGGCGGCGGCGGCCCTGCTGGCGGCGCGCGCGCTGGCGCCGGACGACGCCGCGCTCACCGGGCAGATCGCCGGCCTGCTCCACCAGGCCGGGAGGCCCGAGGAGGCCGCCGAGTTCGACGCCATCCTGCTGGAGGCGGACCCGTTCGCCGAGCCGGCCCACGCGCGCCACCGCGCGCATCTCGAGAAGACCGCCGACCACCAGGCGCTGGCGGCGCTGCTGCTCCGGCGCGCCGAGGCGCAGGAGGGCGTCGTCGCGGCCACCGGGTTCCTGGAGGCGGCGGACGCCTTCCGCCACGCGGGCGCCGAGGAGCAGGCCGGCCTGTGCGAGGCGCGCGCGTTCGAGAAGGCGCCCGAGAACGACCAGGCCTACGAGATCGCCCGCGAGCGGGCGCAGGGCGACGTCCGCAGGCTCTCCGAGGTGCTCCACCAGCGCGCGCTGTCCGTGCCGGTGGAGGACGGCCTCCCGCTGCTGCGCGAGCGCGCCAACGCGCTGCTGCGCGCGGGTGAGGAGCTGATGGCGGCGGAGGCGTTCGACGACCTGCTGGAGCTGCAGGGCGACGACCTGGAGGCGCTCACCGTGCGCGCGGAGCTGGCCGCCGCCGCGGGCGGGCCCAAGGCGGCGCAGCCGTACGACCGCAAGCTGCTCGACTACGGCGGGACGGGGCTCCCGCTGCCGGTGCGGCTGAAGAGCGGGCTCCGGCTGGGGCACGCCGCGCTCGCCGCCGGCGCCTACCACGACGCCGCGGACGCCTTCGGCGGCGTGGTGGCGCTGGACCCCGACGGCAAGCGCGGGCGGGAGGCGCTCTCGCTGCTGGCGGAGGTCCACTCCCGGACCGGCGACACGCCCGGCCTGTTCAAGACCACGCTGGCGCTGGCCGCCGGCACCCAGGGCGAGGAGGCCGAGGCGCTGCTGCGCCGCGCGTCCGACCTGTTCGACGACCCGTCGCAGGCGGTGGAGGCGCTGATGCCGCTCTCGCGCCTGCGGCCGGCCGACGAGCGGGTGATGGACCGCACCGTCCAGGCGCTGCGGAAGCTGGGGCGCCACGGCGACCTGCTCGACGTCTACGAGCGCAGCGCCGGCGCCATCGGCGGCAAGACCGCCGCGGAGCTGCTGCTGCAGGCGGCCAGGGTGACGGAGGCGGAGCTTCACGACGGCGACCGCGCCTTCGAGCTGCGCCGGCGGGCGGGGGAGCTGGACCCGGAGAACTCGGAGGCGCTGGCCGCGGTGGCGGACGAGCAGCGCCGCCGCGGCGACCAGGCCGGCCTGGCCAAGTCGCTGGCGCGGATGGTCCAGGCCACCCGCGACCCGGCGCAGAGCGCCCGGCTCCGGCTGGAGCTGGCCGACGTGGCGCAGGAGCTGGGCCTGCAGGACGTGGCGGGCAAGGCGCTCACCGCCATCTTCGACGGCGGGCCCCAGGCGCCGGGCTACCGCGAGGCGGTGGAGAAGCTGGCCGCGCTGCTGGCCCGGACCGACGACCACGCCGCGCTGGCCCGGGTGCTGGAGGCGCGCGCGGAGCTGGCGGAGGGCGACGAGCAGGCCGACTTCCTGCTCCTGGGCGCCCGCGCCGCGCGCGAGGCCGACGAGCCGGGCAAGGCCGCCAGGTTGGCCGCCCGCGCCGCCGAGCTCAGGCCCACCGTGGAGGCGCTGGTGCTGGCCGCGTCCGCCTGGCGCGAGCTGGGCGACCGCGCCCGGGAGGGCGCCGCGCTCCAGAAGGCGGCGGAGCTCTCCCCGGAGGAGGCGCGCGGCGCGCTGCTGGTGGAGGCGGCGGACGCGCTGGAGGCGGGCCGCCAGCCGGACGAGGCGGCCGACCTGCTGGAGCGGGTGGCGCGCGAGCACCCGGCGCTGCTCACCGCGGACGCCGCCGCCGACCGGCTCTCCGCGCTGGGACAGTCCGAGCGGGCGGTGCAGATCGCCTTCAAGCCGGCGATGGACTCCGGCCGCTTCGTCCGCGCGCTGGACCTGGCGGACCGCGCCCACGACAAGGAGCGCGCGCGCGACGCCCTCTGGGCCCTGGTGGAGGGCAGCGCGGAGGGGGTGGAGGAGGCGCACGTCCACCGCCTGGCCGAGGAGGTCCGCCAGCACCGCGACGGCGAGGGGATGCTGCGGCTGGCCACCGCGGTGGAGTCCATGGACCAGGACCTGGCCACCGCGATGCTGGAGGAGATCGCCCTCGAGCGGTTCGCGCCCCCGGTGCGGCGCCGCGCCTTCGAGCGGCTGGCCGGGCGCGGCCAGGCCGCCGGCGCGGTGGGCGCCGCGCTGGAGAAGGACCTGGAGACGGAGGACGCGGGCATCCTGGACCTGCTGCTGACCCAGGCGCGCGCCGCCGGTGGGTCGCTGCACCGCACCGCGCTGGACCGGGTGTCGGAGGCGGTCCCCGCCCGGCGCCGGGAGCTGTTGCGCGAGCGGGTGTCGCTGGAGCTCAAGGAGGACCGGCCGGGCGAGGCCGCGGCGACGCTGGTCTCGCTGGTGGCGCTGGAGGAGGAGCCCAGGGCGCGCGCCGCGCTGGAGCTGGAGCTGGGCGAGCTGTGGCTGAAAGTGCCCGGCTCCGAGGCCAGGGCGCGGACCGCGTTCGAGCAGGCGCTGGCGCACGACCCGGCGCAGGCCGCCGCCGCCCGCCATCTGCTCCAGCTGGCCCGCCCGGACGAGGCGCCGGACACGCTGGTGTCGCTGGCCGACCAGGTGCGCGCCGCCTTCGGGGACGAGGCGCTGGCGCCGCACCGCCCCGCGCTCGCCGACGCCTACGAGAAGACCGGCAAGCGCAAGGAGGCCTTCCGCGAGCTGGCGCTGCTGCCGGAGTCCCAGGAGGTGCTGGAGCGGCGGGCGCGGCTGGCCGGCGAGCTGGGGCTGGTGGCGGAGTCGCTGGCGCTGCGGGAGAAGGCCGCCCGGACCGTGGAGGAGCAGGAGCAGGTCCTCTACGGCTACCTGGAGGCGAACCTGGTGGTGCCGGCGGTGGCGCTCACCGAGAAGCTGCTCTCGGAGTGGATCGACCCCTCGCCGGTCACCCAGCGGATGCTGGCGGAGCGCTTCTCCGGGGACCAGGACGGGGCCGCCACCGCGGCGCGCCTGTGGCCGGCGCTGCTGATGCGGGACCTGACCGACGCGGACGCGTGGACGCTCTTCGCCGAGGCGCTCGACCGCTCCGGCAAGCCGGACCAGGCGAAGCTGGTGGACGGGTTCGGCGCCGCGCTCACCGGCAGCGAGGCCGCCGCCCCGGTGCCGGCGCTCTCCGCGCTGGTGACGTTCCCGCCCGCCTTCGAGCACCCGGCGCCGCCCGCGCTGGTGCACCTCACCGCCGAGGAGATGCCGCGCCTGCACGCCGCCGTCCAGCCGGCGCTGGTGGGGATGGCGGCCTCCAGCGTGCGCGTGCTGCTCGACCCGCGGGGCGGGGTGGAGGCCTACCTGATCACCCCCACCGAGCTGGTGGTGGGGGCGGGCGCGCTCTCCGTCTTCGGCCAGGCGGAGCTGACGTACCTGGTGGCGCTGGGGCTGGCGCTGGCCGAGAAGGGGGTCGCGCTCCACCAGCCGGGTCCGGTGGAAGCCTTCCTCAAGGCCGCCGAGGATGCGTTCGCCGCCGCGCCGGGCTCGCTGGCGGCGTGCCGGGTGGTCGCCCACCTCGATCCGCTGGTGCGCGGGGGAGATCCGCGCAAGGTGGACGTGGCCGCGGTGCTGGGCCAGAGCGACGCCCTCATGGCGATCGCGCGGAAAGCGCTGTCGCTCCTCTAGCGGCGGGCGGGTATTTTCGGGGGCACGATGCGCTCGCACCGACCGGGTGGACTGCTCCTGATCGCCGGCGCGGCCGCCGCCGCCTCGTGCGAATCGTCGTGCCCCGACCTGTACCCGGTCCAGGGCGCGCAGATCGTCACCTTCGAGATGAGGGCCACCCCGACCACCCGCGGCCTCGACGAGTGCGCGGACGCGGGCTACGCGGACATCCCGCTCCCCGACGCCGGCTTCACCTTCCGCGCCATCTTCTCCGGGGAGGCGGACGGCACCATCAAGTGGATGACCATCCAGGAGTACGTGCGGGACGCCAGCTACGACGGCGCCCTCCTCTTCTCCTCGCACTCCGCGCCGCGGCACTTCGACCTCTGCGGCGACGCCGGCGTCTACGAGGAGCTGTACGTCGCCCCCATCTCCCTCACCCAGTGGGCGGCGATGGGGAGGCAGTGCCCGGAGGACCCCACCGCGCCGGGCGCCATCCCGGTGGATCCGGACTCGGGCATCTACCCGCCCGGCTGGTTCAACGACCACTTCGAGGCGGTCCACGGCTGCGGCCTGCTCAAGGACACCATCTACGAGGTGGGCGACAAGGCCTGTGCGTCGTGCACGATGACGTTCCAGGCCGCGGGGCCCCGGCTATGAAGAAGGCGGTGGTGCTGCTCTCCGGCGGGCTGGACTCCACCACCTGCCTGGCCATGGCGAGGGCGCAGGGCTTCGAGCCGGTGGCGCTGGCGGTGGCCTACGGGCAGCGGCACGCGGTGGAGCTGGACCGCGCGCGGGTGGTGGCGTCGTCGATGGGCGCCGCCGACTTCCGGCTGGTGCGGATGGACCTCCGCGCCATCGGCGGCTCGGCGCTGACCGCGGACATCCCGGTGCCCAAGGACCGGAGCGAGTCCGCCATGGGGCAGGGCATCCCGGCGACGTACGTCCCGGCCCGGAACACGGTGCTGCTGGCGCTGGCGCTGGGGCTGGCGGAGACGGTGGGCGCGGTGGACCTCTTCATCGGCGTCAACGCGGTGGATTACTCCGGCTACCCAGACTGCCGCCCGGAGTTCATCCGCGCCTTCGAGTCGCTCGCCAACCTGGCCACCCGGGCCGGCGTGGAGGGCGCCCGCTTCACCGTGCACGCGCCGCTCTCCGGGATGAGCAAGGCGGACATCATCCGCGAGGGCGCGCGGCTGGGCGTGGACTACGCGCTCACCCACTCCTGCTACGACCCCGATCCGCTCGGGCGCGCGTGCGGGCGGTGCGACAGCTGCCAGATCCGCCGCCGCGGCTTCGAGCAGGCCGGCGTGAAAGACCCCACCCTCTACGCGGAGGCCGCGCCATGAAGGCCGCCTGGGCGGCGGTGGCGGTGGCGGTGGCGGCGCTGGCGCTCGCCGCGGGGGCCGGGATCGACCCGCTCGCCGACGCGTCGCGCGAGGTGCCGGGCCTCATCCTGGACCTCCGCTACGCCACCCCCGACAACTTCCTCAAGCAGAAGGTCTACCCGGACGGCGCGCGCTGCCTGCTCCTCCCCGACACCACCGAGCGGCTGAGGCGGGTGGCGCGCGCGCTGGAGAAGCAGGGCTACCGCCTGCGCGTCTACGACTGCTTCCGCCCGCGGTCGGTGCAGTTCCAGATGTGGAAGATCCTCCCCGTGCCCGGCTACGTGGCGGACCCGAACAAGGGCTCCAACCACAACCGCGGCGCGGCGGTGGACATCACGCTGGCGCGGCTGGACGGCGGCCAGGTGGAGATGCCCACCGGGTTCGACGCCTTCACCCCCGCCGCGCACCAGGGCTACGACGGCGGGACGGCGGCCTCGCGCGCGCACCGGGAGGTCCTGCGCGAGGCGATGACCGCGGAAGGGTTCGTCCCCAACCGGATGGAGTGGTGGCACTTCGACCTGCCGGGCGCCGGCCGCTATCCGATCCTGGACGTGCCGCTGGCGGTGGACGCCGGCCGCTGAGCGGGCGCGCTCTTGCGGCGGGTGGCGATCAGCTCCGCCACGATGGAGACGGCGATCTCCGCGGGGGTGAGCGCGTCGATGGGAACGCCCATGGGCGACCGCACCTTCTCCAGCGCCTGCGCGGAGAAGCCGGCGGCGGTCAGCCGCATCTTGAAGCGCTCCGCCTTGCGCCGGCTGCCGATCACGCCCAGGTAGGCGGACGGCTTGTCCAGCAGCGCCTCCAGCACCGCCTGGTCCAGCGGGTGGTCGTGGGTGGTGATGCAGAAGTAGGCGTCGGGGCCGCCGGGCAACTCGCGCGCCACGTCCGCCGGGTTGCGGACCACCAGCGCGTCGGAGGTGGGGAAGCGCTCGCCGGAGGCCCACTCGGCGCGCTCGTCCACCACGGTGACGTGGAAGCCCACCGTGCGCGAGAGCGCCGCCAGCTCCCGCGCCACGTGCCCGGCCCCGAAGATCCACAGCCGGTCCTGCGCGGCGTGCTTCTCCAGGAAGACCTTCATCTTCCCGCCGCAGCACATCCCCAGGTCATGGGTGAGGTGCGTCTCGATGACCCGGGACGACTCCCCGGAGGCCCCCAGGAGCGCCTTCGCCGCGTCCACGATCTGCATCTCGATGGCGCCGCCCCCCACCGTCCCGCGCAGCGATCCGTCCGGCAGGACCACCATCTTGGAGCCCGGTTTCTGGGGGGTAGAGCCCGCGGATTCGATCACCGTGGCGACCACGAAGGCGCGGCCTTCCGCCGAAAGCTGGGCGATCTGCGCGTAAAGGTCTGCCGACACACGAGAAGTTTATCCTGCGCACTGTGAAAGGTCTTGGCAGACGTGCCATGAAACCGCAGCCGGGGCCGACCGGATAATCAGAAGTAGTCTCCCAGGCGTTCCCCTGGAGTTCCCCCATGGTTCGATTCGACCCCGCCGCCCGCGCCGCCTCCACGCCAGCCACCAGCGCCGCCAGCTCCAGCAGCCCGGCCGCCGCCACCCAGCGCGCGGCCGCCGTGCCCGAGCCGAGCGGCCAGCCGCTCAAGTCCTACGACGGCAAGTTCCTGGGCGCCAACGGGCAGATGTACAGCCCGGCCAGCAACTCGCTGCAGGACATCCCGGCCATCAAGCCCCAGAACGGCGAGTCGAAGGGGCTGACCGTCTTCGTCAACGGCGTGGGCGCCAAGCCGGAGGGCGCCACCCGCGAGATGCAGCTGCTGGCCAACACCAGCGGCAACTCGGTGGTCGGCATCTACAACGCCACCGAGGGCAAGCTGAAGGACATCCTCCAGGCGACCGGCGACAAGTTCGACCTCGGCAAGAACCCGGCGGTGGACACCCTGGCCGACCTCATCCACGACCAGCTTCGCTCCGGCCAGCCGCTGCACATCGCCGGCTACTCGCAGGGCGGCGCCATCGTCAACCGCGCCATCATCGACGCCAAGAACAGGATGATGCTGGAAGACGGGATGAGCCAGCCCGAGGCGGAGCGCCTGCTGGGCAACCTCACCGTGGAGAC
>Ga0075421_100006601_pt1 | contig 14177 bp, 11 predicted proteins | sample SoiMetdeltSBSDD5_FD_75292 | JGI IMG/M metagenome (GOLD analysis project Ga0075421, IMG submission 75292) | Bulk soil microbial communities from a Populus tree surrounding site in Tennessee, USA - Soil MetaG P. deltoides SBSDD5 | ecosystem: Environmental > Terrestrial > Soil > Tree plantation...
CCGGAATGGGTGGATGCAGAGCATCCGCTTTTCATTCTGTACACCTCCGGCTCCACAGGTAAGCCTAAAGGCATTCAGCACTCGACCGGCGGCTATCTCCTGTGGGCGATTCTCACCATGCGCTGGACCTTCGACTACAAACCCACGGACGTCTTCTGGTGCACTGCCGACGTGGGCTGGGTGACGGGACATTCGTACGTCTGTTATGGCCCCCTCGCCTGTGGCGCGACGGAAATCATGTTCGAAGGCGTGCCGACGTACCCCGATGCCGGGCGGTTCTGGAAGCTCATTCAGGACCACAAGGTGACTGTGTTCTACACCGCGCCAACGGCCATACGCTCGCTCATCAAGGCTGGGGGCACCCTGCCGAAGAAATACGATCTCAGCTCGCTCCGCATTCTCGGCACGGTGGGCGAGCCGATCAATCCCGAAGCGTGGATGTGGTATCACGAAACAGTCGGCCGTGGGCGCTGCCCGATCGTCGACACGTGGTGGCAGACCGAGACGGGCGGGCACATGATCACGCCGCTACCCGGTGCGACGGCGACCAAGCCCGGTTCGGCGACGTTTCCCCTACCGGGCATTTTCGCGGACATCGTCGACGAGACCGGCGAATCCGTCGGGCGAGGCAAAGGCGGCATTCTCGTCATCAAGCGCCCGTGGCCGGCGATGCTCCGCACGATCTGGGGCGATGCCGACCGCTTCAGGAAGACCTACTATCCGGCAGACTTCGGCGGCCGCTACTACCTCGCGGGCGACGGTGCGACCTACGACGAAGATGGCTATATAAGGATCATGGGCCGCATCGACGACGTGCTGAACGTCGCGGGCCACCGGCTCGGCACCATGGAGATCGAATCGGCGCTCGTCGCGAACCCGAACGTCGCCGAAGCCGCGGTCGTCGGTCGGCCGGATGACCTGACAGGCGAAGCGATCGTCGCGTTCGTCGTGCTCAAGCAGGCGCGGCCCGAAGGCAGCGACGCGCAGGCGATCGTAAAGGAGCTGCAGGACTGGGTCGGCCGCGAGATCGGGCCGATCGCGAAGCCGCGGGATATCCGCTTCGGCGATAACCTGCCGAAGACGCGCTCCGGCAAGATCATGCGGCGGCTGCTGCGCTCGATCGCGAAAGGCGAGACGATCTCGCAGGATGTCTCGACGCTGGAGAATCCCGCCATACTCGAGCAGCTGAAGCACACGGCTGCCTAGCCGACCGCGCGGAGCCCCACGCGTGCTGAGGTCGAGCCTCAAGGGACAGCGCCTCGCGGCGCTGTTTCTGTTCGGCTTTCTGCTGCTCAATTACCCGCTCGTCGCGCTTTTCGCGGGCACAGCGACCGTGTTGGGTGTGCCCCTGCTCTACATCTACGTGTTCGTCGCCTGGGCGCTTCTGATCGGCTTGATGGCGCTCGTCGTCGAACACAGCAGCGACTGAGGCGGCGACGGCGGCCGACATTCCATGTTGACCGCCACCGTCATCGTCCTCGCGTCGTTTCTCTACGTCGGGCTTCTTTTCGCGATCGCCTACTACGGGGACAAGCGCGCCGACGCCGGGCGCAGCATCATCGCGAACCCGTACATCTACGCACTGTCCCTCGCGGTCTACTGCACCTCCTGGACGTTCTACGGCAGCGTCGGGCGCGCGGCGACGAGCGGCATAGGTTTCCTGCCGATCTACCTCGGCCCCACGCTCATGGCCGCGCTCTGGTGGTACGTGCTGGTGAAGATCGTCCGGATCAGCAAAGCGAATCGCATCACGTCGATCGCCGACTTCGTCGCTTCACGCTACGGTAAAAGCCAGCTGCTCGGCGGCCTCGTGACGGTGATTGCCGTGCTCGGCATCGTGCCTTACATCGCTTTGCAGCTGAAAGCGATATCGACGAGCTTCTCGATCACGCTCAACTATCCCGAAGTGGTGATGCCGAGCCAGGTGGGCGCACCGCTCTTCATCGGCGACAACACGTTCTATATCGCGATGCTGCTCGCGGCGTTCACGATTCTGTTCGGTACGCGCCACCTCGACGCGACCGAGCGCCATGAGGGTCTGGTCGCGGCGATTGCGTTCGAATCCGTGGTGAAGCTGCTCGCTTTCATGGCCGTCGGAGTCTTCGTCACCTATGTCATGTACGATGGCTTCGGCGATATTTTCCATCGCGCGCAGTCCGTGCCCGACCTGAGCGGGCTGCTGATGTTGGGCGGCGCCGGTGGAAATTACACGACGTGGGCGTCGCTCACTTTCGTGTCCATGCTGGCCATCATGTTCCTGCCGCGGCAGTTCCAGGTCGCCGTCGTCGAGAACGTCGACGAGCGCCATGTGGCGAAAGCCGTGTGGCTCTTCCCGCTCTATCTCCTGGCGATCAACGTTTTCGTGCTGCCTATCGCGCTCGGGGGCCTCCTGCACTTCCCCGCCGGCCGCGTGGACGCAGACACGTTCGTTCTGACATTGCCGATTTCCGAGCAGCAGCCCATGCTCGCTCTGTTTGTTTTCATAGGCGGCCTCTCGGCCGCGACCGGCATGGTCATCGTCGAGACGATCGCGCTCTCCACCATGGTCTGCAACGATCTCGTGATGCCGGTGCTCCTGCGCTGGAAAGCGCTGCGGCTCACCGAGCGCCGCGATCTTTCGGCGCTGCTCCTCGGCATACGCCGGGGCGCAATCGTCATGGTGCTCGTTCTGGGTTATCTCTACTTCTATCTCGCCGGCGAGGCCTATGCCCTGGTTTCGATCGGGCTGATTTCGTTTACGGCGGTCGCGCAGTTCGCTCCGGCGATCATCGGCGGAATTTACTGGAAAGGCGGCACGCGGCTGGGTGCGGTATGGGGGCTCGCCGCGGGATTTTTCGTCTGGCTCTACACACTTCTTCTGCCCTCGTTTGCGAAGTCGGGATGGCTGCCTATCATCTTTCTTTCGGAGGGCATCTTCGGCATCGATCTGCTGCGCCCGCAGAATCTCTTCGGGCTGTCCGGGCTCGATGAGATCACGCATTGTCTTTTCTGGAGCCTGCTCGCCAATATCGGCTGCTACGTCGGCATCTCGCTCGCACACCGGCCCGGTGCCGCCGAACACAGCCAGGCGACGCTGTTCGTCGACGCACTGAAACAGACGTCGGGCGCCGGCTCCCAGTTCTGGCGCGGCCGCGCATCGGTCGACGAGCTGACGGACCTCCTCGGGCGATTCCTCGGGCCTTACCGCGCAAGGGAAGCGTTGAGGGCCTACGCCGTCGAGCGGGGTATCGCGTCCATCGATGCCCTGCCCGCCGACGCGGCGCTCGTCCACCATGTCGAGTCGCTGCTCGCCGGTGCGATCGGCAGCGCATCCGCGCGCGTGATGGTCGCCTCCGTCGTGCAGGAAGAGCCACTGCGGCTCGACGAAGTGCTCCAAATCATCGACGAAGCTTCGCAGGCGCTTGCACACAGCCGGGAGCTCGAGCAGAAATCGCGCGAGCTCGAATCCGCCACGAACGAGCTGCGCGCGGCCAATCGGCGTCTCCAGGAGCTCGACCGGCTGAAAGACGACTTTATCTCGACTGTCACGCACGAGCTGCGCACGCCGCTCACCTCCATCCGTGCCTTTTCGGAAATCCTGCACGACAATCCGCAGCTCGACATCGAACAGCGCGCCAGGTTTCTCGGCGTGATCATCAAGGAATCGGAGCGGCTCACGCGGCTCATCAACCAGGTGCTCGATCTCGCGAAAATGGAATCGGGCAATGCGGAGTGGCAGACGACCGAGCTCGACGTCGGCGAAGTGATCGACGATGCGGTCACATCCGTCAGTCAGCTCTATAAAGACAACCACGTCGCGCTTGAAGTCGAGGTCTCCGATGCGCTGCCGCGCGTCGTTGCGGATCGCGACCGGCTGCTGCAGGTGCTGCTCAATTTGCTGTCAAACGCCGTCAAGTTCTGCGCGACCGCCGGTGGGCACGTGCGGATCTCGGCCCGGCGCGCCGGTCCGCTGCTGCGCGTCGATGTCATCGACAATGGGATGGGCATCAGCCCGGCCGACCAGGAAGTCATTTTCGAGAAGTTTCGCCAGGCAGGCGACACACTCACACAAAAACCCGCGGGAAGCGGCCTCGGGCTCGCGATCTCGAAACAGATCGTCGAGCATTTCGGCGGCCGGTTGTGGGTCACCAGCACACCCGGTGCCGGCGCAACGTTCTCTTTCAGCTTGCCTGGCAAAGACGAACGGGGCCCGCACGTACACGCCCCCGCGGAGCGCGCTGTGGCGGCCGGACGCTGACGATGGCGCGCCGTATTCTCATTGCGGAGGACGAGCCCAGCATCGTGCTATCGCTGGAGTTCCTGTTGAGCGAAGCAGGACACGAAGTCTTCACCGCGACGACGGGCGCCGACGCCCTCAAGCTCGCACAGGAGCGCAAGCCCGACCTCATCGTGCTCGACGTGATGTTGCCCGTCGTGAACGGATTCGAAGTCTGTCGGACGCTCCGCGCCGACCCGGACCTTCGCGGGACGCGCATTCTGATGCTGACCGCGCGAGGGCGCGAGCAGGAGGTGGCGCGAGGGCTCGCGCTCGGCGCGAACGCCTACATCACGAAGCCGTTCGGCACACGCGAGCTCATGAAAGTCGTGGAGGATCTGCTGAAAGGCGAAGCGTCAGATCGTCCTGGGCGTCAGTGAGCGACGTAATCGAGCAAGTAGCCGCGTCCGTACAGCGTGCGCACGGTTACGCCGGCGCCGGTGATCTTTTTCCGAACGCGATGCACATAGACCTCGATCGCATTCTGGCTCACTTCCTTGTCATAGCTGTAAAGCTGCTCGACGAGCTGCTCTTTGCTGACGACGCGCCCGAAACGGTGCAGCAGGACCTCGAGCACGCCAGTCTCCTGTAGCGACAGAGCTACCGCACGGCCATCGACGGCGGCGGTACGTCCGAGGGTGTCGAACGAGAGGCTGGCATAAGTCATCACGGATGGCACGACACCTCGGCCCCGCCGCTGCAGCGCCCTCACTCGCGCGAGAAGCTCGTTCAGGCTGAACGGCTTTACAAGATAATCGTCGGCGCCGAGATCGAGACCCATGACTTTCTCTTCGGGTTTTTCGCGACCGGAGAGGATGAGCACTGGGAGGGTCGTGTTGCGACGCCGCAAACGCTTCAGCACTTCGAAGCCGTCGAGCTTGGGCAATCCGAGGTCGAGTATCAGCAGCCCGAACACGTCGCCCTTGAGCGCTTCGTCAGCCGCAGCGCCGTTCGGCACGCGATCGACGGTATAGCCGGCCTGCGCGAGCGCGAAGCTCAGCGCTTCGGCAAGCGGCTCGTCGTCTTCCGTGATCAGTATCCGCACGGCATCCCCTCCCCTCCGCTGCGGCTTGTCCCATCGCTCCGTTCCGCTTATGTCTTTTATGCGTCCACCGCGGAGATTGACGTGGATGATTGTAGTGCGGCAGTTCAGGATTTTGTAAGCATTTTTCAATAGCATGGCACACGCACGCGGAAAACAACGACTTAGTTCCTTGCGCGCCCCAGCGGCGTGACACGCGCGGGCTGCGCCAACCCAAGGAGGACAAGATGGAGCTCACTGCAAGACATCACGAGTACTGGCGCAAGAATCTCGTCATCACCGCAGTCCTGTTGGCCATCTGGTTCGTCGCGACGTTCGTCGAGGCGTGGTACGCGAGGGAGCTCAACAACTACACGTTCCTCGGCTTCCCGCTGGGCTTCTACATGTCGGCGCAGGGCTCGCTCATCATCTACGTGGTGATCATCTGGGTCTATGCCAAATACATGAGCAAGCTCGATAAGGAGTACAACGTGGACGAGGGAGATCTGGAATGAGCCAGGCGACGTTCTCCCACTCTTCCTTCAATTCCCAGCTCAAGAAGTACTACAGCTTCTACACGCTGGGGTTCATCGGCTTCCTCGTGGCGCTCGCGATTGCCGAACAGCTCGGCATGTCGCGCGAGTGGATCGGCTACTGGTTCCTCTTCGCGACGATAGGCCTCTACGCGGGCATCGGCATCATGAGCCGCACCGCGGAAGTCGCCGAATATTACGTTGCGGGGCGCCGCGTGCCGGCATTCTTCAACGGCATGGCGACAGGCGCGGACTGGATGAGCGCCGCCTCGTTCATCGGGATGGCGGGCACGCTCTTCCTGTCGGGCTTCGACGGCCTCGCCTTCGTGATGGGCTGGACAGGTGGTTATTGTCTCGTCGCGCTGTTCCTTGCGCCTTACCTGCGCAAGTTCGGCCAGTTCACGATCCCTGATTTTCTCGGCGCGCGCTACGGCGGCAACATCATCCGCACGATCGGTATCATCTCGGCCATCGTGTGCTCGTTCGTCTACGTCGTCGCGCAGATCTACGGCGTGGGGCTCATCACGAGCCGATTCACCGGCCTCGAGTTCGGTATCGGCGTATTCGTCGGCCTGGCCGGCATCCTGGTGTGCTCGATGCTGGGCGGCATGAAGGCCGTCACGTGGACGCAGGTCGCGCAGTACATCATTCTCATCATCGCGTACCTGACGCCCGTCGTCTGGCTCGGCGTAAAGCATACGGGCATACCCGTCCCGCAGTTCGCGTACGGTCAGACGCTGCAAAAGCTCGCCGAAGTCGAAAAGAAAATCTTCTCGGATCCGAGAGAAGCCGACGTCCGCAAGTACTTCAAGGATCGTGCGGATGCGGCGACCGCGGCAGAAAAGGACCTCACCAAAGCACATCGCGACCGCCGTGCCGCACTTGAGAAGGAAGTCGCGGATCTGCGCGCAGCGAATGCCCCGGCCGCGAGGATCGACCCACTGCAGAAGCTGCTCACCGAGTATCCGACGGATCCCGAAAAGTGGAAGGCCGGTGTCAGCAAGGACAAGGCGCTCGCGGCCCGCGCCGTACCTCCACGGCCGCATGCTGAACCGTACGTGGGCAAGGACGAGAAAGCACGCGACACGGCCCGGCTGAACTTCATCGGTATCGTGTTCTGCATGATGTTCGGCACGGCGGCGCTTCCGCACATCCTGATGCGCTACTACACGACGCCGAGCGTGCAGCAGGCGCGGCAGTCGGTGTTCTGGTCGCTCTTTTTCATCTTCCTCCTGTACTTCACGGCGCCGTGTCTGGCGGTGCTGGCGAAGTACGACGTCTACACGAACCTCGTCGGAAGCAGTTTCGCGTCGTTGCCGGCATGGGCAGCTGCGTGGGCCAAGGTGGACCCGACGCTGCTCAACATTTCGGATATCAACGGCGACGGCATCGTGCAGCTCGCGGAGATCGTGATCGGAGGCGACCTCATCGTGCTCGCGACACCAGAGATTGCGGGGCTTCCCTACGTGGTATCGGGCCTGGTCGCGGCCGGCGGTCTCGCAGCCGCGCTGTCGACCGCGGACGGGCTGCTGCTCACGATCGCCAACGCGCTGTCGCACGATCTCTACTACAAGATGATCGATCCGACCGCTTCCACGAAGAAACGGGTCACGATCTCCAAAGCGCTGCTCGTGGTGGTCGCGATCGTAGCCGCCTACGTGACATCTCTGAAACCCGGCGACATCCTGTTCCTGGTCGGCGCCGCGTTCTCCCTCGCCGCATCCGCTTTCTTCCCGCCGCTCGTACTCGGCGTCTTCTGGAAGCGTGCGACCAAGTGGGGCGCGATCATCGGCATGTCCGTCGGGCTGGCGGTCTGCATGTACTACATGGCGCGGACGTACCCGTTCTTCACCAACATGGGTGTGCCGAAAATGGATTTGTGGTTCGGGCTCAATCCGATTTCCGCAGGCATGTTCGGCCTGCCGGCGGGTCTTATCACCATCATCATCGTGAGCCTGCTCACGCCTGAGCCCGACAAGGAGACGCAGGAGCTGGTCGAGCACGTGCGCTACCCGCACCTGCGCGGCGACATCGTGACGGAAGCGACCTAGTCTTCACCGGCTCCATAACAAAGCCCGCCGCCCCGGCGGGCTTTTTTCATGGCTGTTCGCGGCTGCCTGGGGCGTCATCCGATGATAAAATTCCGCTTCCCCGGAGAGGTGGATGAGTGGTTTAAGTCGCACGCCTGGAAAGCGTGTGTACGGTGAAAGCCGTACCGCGGGTTCGAATCCCGCCCTCTCCGCCAAGATTATTTACGAGTCGTTGATTGAAAAAGTCGACCTAAAAGGGCTGCTCCGACACCCCCAATGCTACCCACAACTCAGCCAAGCTTTCGCCGTCCGTTTTCAGCGTCAGCCCGGCGAGTGTCGTGCTTTTGTTAGCCGCCATGCTCTCTCCCTTTCGATTAAGCGTACCCTTTTCCACGTGGACCGTGTCCACTTGATGCCGCATAGCATAGACATGCGCACTGGTGTGAAGCGCTCTGGGTAATAGCAGTGGAGCTTGTATGTGCATAACCACCGTGCTGTCCGGGCAACGGATCTGTTTGCACAATGCCGGTGCCGCCGCGATCACCCTGTCATAAGACAGGGCCTGCCTATACCACCCCACCGTGACGAAAGACTTTCGCGCAGAACGGCCCAGTACTCAATCGAGCAGCACCCTGGCATTCGCCCCGCGACCACCGCGAAGTATCCGGGCGCGCAAAAAAAGAAAAGCCCGGGCCGTAGCCGGGCTTTGAAAAACCAAGCGGTCAGCCCTACCAGCCGATGTCTTGCAAAAGCGGTAGCGTCATGTCCCGCGGAGGGGTCACGTCGTGGCTAAGGTCTCCTGTCTCGAATGGCTCCATGAGCAGATTGGGGAAAGCGATCGTGTCCCAGTGCAGGACCGACGATCCATCGTCGAACGGGTTTGGCGTGTACATCAATGCACGCCCTAGAGAATCGGCGCCGGCACGCTGATTCATATTGAGCCCAAGGTCGGCGACCACGCCCGAGGCCGTGCGCGAACGCCGGCTCAGTCGAGTCTTCAGCGCCGCACCGTCGGACTGCGTGATGCGCACGGCCGGGATGACGACCCCTGATACCGTGGCGTCCTCGGCTAGGCTATCCGGCGGCGAGCCGGCCACGTTGTCGGCGACGATCATGGCGATAGCGCCGGCGTTCTGTACGTTCAAGGCCTTCGTCTCGAAGGTGCACGTCCCCCGGTCGACCAGCGCGATGTTGTTTTTGACCGCAAGCGCATTGATCGCACTGAGCGGGGTGCACGCGAGACCCGTGCCGTTCGCCTGATCGACCACCGGCATCAATTGGCCCGTCACTGGCGCCGCTCCGAGCTGGGCGCCGAACTCCGCCGTGCCGACCATGTATTCCCCGGCCGCCAGCCCCGCTGCGGGACCGCCGACGATCAGGCGCGGCGTGCCGAGGGACAGCACCGATGGCACGGCGTTGGTCACGTTGGCGCCCGCCCAGACCACCTTGCGTGGATTGCGTGCTGACGCTGCACGTTCGGCGTCGGTCATGTTGATCCAGAGCTTGTTAGCGCTGGTATCCAACAGGAAGTGATCCCAGATAGAAGGTACCGGGACGGGTTCATTACCCAAGAAGAGCGCTCCGGTGTTGGCGTCGGTGTAGGTGTCAAAGCCCAGGCCGTGAGCAAGCTCGTGCAGCACGACTTGGACCAGGTCGACCATCGATCCAAAGTTATTGTCCAGGCCAAGGTAGAAGGGCGAACCTTCCAGGCAGCCCGGAAGGCCCGCGTTCGAATTGAAGCGCGCCCGGATATCCTGCCCCAGGCCATTCGGAACGTTGTTGCCGAGGTTGGCTCCGGCGTACTTGTTGGCCAAGGCCTGCGGATACAGGGTGAAGGGCTTGGGGGCGTTGGCAAAGTCGCGCCAGATGTTGAACGCGCCGGCAGTGCCTAGTGCTCCCGAAGTGGCGTTGCAAGGCAACGGTTCGAAGGAGGCGCGCACGACGATGGTTTGGGCGCTCGTCAGGTGAGACCCCCATATGCTGGCCGCGGCCTGGAACGCGTTCAGCCGTTGCGCGCCCAGCGTCGTGCCCGTATTGCCGCCCACTGGAGCGACCGGCGTCGGATCGTTGAAGCCTTCACCGGGCGCGTTGACGTTCAGGATAACGATCGTTGCAGCAGAGAATGCGGGCGCGGAGAAAACCACCGCAGCCATGGCGAGTGCAATGCCCGCACCGCGCCGTAGAAAGGTCATCGGGCTGTAAGTATTCATTCCGGCTCGCCTTTCATCGGCCGCTTCGGGGTGACAACGTCGCTTCCGTTCGCCAACCAAGCGGCTACGTGCTCTGCGGGGACACATGCCATTGCCAGTGTCCCGTCAGCATTCCTGCGCACTACCAAATAGGGCATCCGCGACTCATCACGGTGCGCCCCAACGCCCCCATCCGGGCTGGTGAAGGTCAGCGGGGGCTTCGCAGCTTGCAGTCGGGCCTGGGCGCGTGCGGTTGCGTTGAGCGCGGCCGACGCTTCGTGCGTCGGCTGAACCCGTCGGCCCGTCGCCGGATCGATGGAGGCTTTGAAACCACCGTGGGATTCCGCCGCCTGGGCCGCCGGCGCAGAAGGCATGGAGACCACGTGGACGTTCGGAAACGTCATCAGTCCATTCTCGACGGGCGACGACGAATCCGCCGCCCATATCGGCATGGTTGCCACCGACGCGCCGGCTATCCCGAAGATCGTCAGCCAACGCCAAGACCGCCCGTTGTTGGTTTCCTTGAGCATGTGACTTCTCCCCTAGATCGAACCTCCAGGGACGGTAGGACAAGCGTCGGTCGAACGCAAGAACTTAACCGCGTGCCGCTGCCACCCATGAGAAAACGTCAAGGAGGCACGCCACTACGGCACCTCCTGCGGTCCGGACGGAATTCTGCTACGCGCGCAGTCCCCGACGACGGGCGAATCCAAGCAGCGCGAGACCAAACGCGCCGAGCGCAAGCACGGGCGGTTCGGGAACCACACTCGTAACGAGCACTGTGTCGATGCCGATGTAGTCCGCGTTCGTGCTCGCGTCCGGGACGCTATAGCGGAATGCAAAACGACCCGAAAAAGGGCCGCCGAGGCCGCTCAACGTCACCGAAAAAAGCGTCCAGTCATCCGGGTAACCGCCCGGATCGAGCGCCGGATTGATGGTGAGCAGCATCGTCGTGAAGTCGCCCACTGATGTATCGGTCGCACCGACATCCGTGCTGGCACCGTTGGTGCTCAGGCGCAATTCCAGCCTGTCGGCAAACAGACTATCGGTTGTGGTGCGCGTGTAGAACTCGATCGTGTCGTTATTGCCGAGGGTGAGCACCGGGGAGAACAGCCAATGGCTGATGTTTGGTCCAAGGTCAGCACTCAAGAAATTATTTGCGATGTAGGCATCGAGCGCTCCCGCCTGTGACTGGAAGATGCCGGAATTGCCCTGGAACCACTCGGGGAGCGTCGGGCTTAAAGAGGCGGTATTGTTCTTCTGCACCCAGCCGCCCGGAGTGAAAAGCGTGCTGATGTCGTCGAAGCCCTCGCTCAATACCGGGCCGGCAGAGATGTCGACGCTTACCGACAGTAGGACCAAAGCCAACAACTTTTTCATCGCGGACCCGCCAAACGTCTCGACGCCATTCCGGTCCGAAGCGTCAAGACCGCTGTTTTCGACGTAGACCGGCAGCTCTCATGGATAACTTTCCGGACATATACGCATACATCGTTCCATAAGCTGCCATTTCCATAGATTCAATCGCTTGCGGGCTTGGCCCGCCTCCGGTCTTCAGAGCGCGTAAAAAAATCCGACAACGAGCGCGTGCCAAGGCGGCTTGGGCGCGACTCATCCACGAGTCTACGAGGCCGATCCGCTGGAGCGCCTAAAGTGCCAAAGTCCGATGCACGTGATCGCACTGACCGACATCCGGCGGTGGTGCGGCGCATCCTCTAGCACTTGGGACGCTGTGGCCCCGCGCATGCCGGCCCGGAGCCCGCCCATGCAGGCTTTTCTATGCACTGCCTTCCGTTGAGGCACGAAGCACGCGTGCCCTATTTAGCGTCATAAAACGCAGCATCAAGCGCCTATGCCAAAAAAACGAATTCGTCGACTTTCACGAGGCTATGCTTGCGATTCATGACGCTGGTTTGAACCTCAAGTCGCCCTATCGTGCTACCTGGGGCCCCATGACGACGGCGACTGTTAGAAAGCTCCTGGCGCGAGCTGGAGAACTCGCGAAACTCAGCATTCCGATCCACCCGCACATGTTGCGGCACGCTTGTGGGTACAAGCTCGCAAACGACGGGCACGATACGCGCGCAGTCCAGAGTCGTCCAACTCCGGTTGCGTGTCAGTTTGCTGCCACGAAAGTGCGCGCCCGCGAAAGCTCCGGCCGCGAGCTGCCCTGGCCGGCAATTTCTATCAAGCGCGCGTAGTATTGCTTCGCCTTGAGGGCATTACCGCTCCGTGCAGCCGCGTCGGCGGCACCCGCAAGACCACGGAACCGCTCGGGCTCTCGCTGATGCGACGCTTCATACGAAGCAAGCGCGTCGGCCGACTTGCCGAGCTGCAACAGCATATCGGCCAGCAGCTCGCGCGCAGGCAATATACGGGCTGGCGTGACGATGTGCTTTTCGTTCTTGTCCTCAAGATCGGCCGCTCTGCGCATCAGGTCCAGTGCTTCATCGGTCTTGCCACGCGCGAACGCGGTCCATGCTGCCGCTCCGAGCCAGTTCACTTCCACCTCGGTTGCCCAGTACTTGTTCTTCGCCGCAATGAGTGCATCACGAAGCTCGGCGATTTTCTTCAGGTCGTGCTCTGCCGATGCCGCATCACCGCTGCGTGCTGCGCCGAGCGCCCGCGCGAAGTGCGTCATGGCATCAACCCACGGGAATTTGGTCACGCGGGATTCGAGCTGCGCTGCCGCACGCCAGTCATGCCGCTCCACTGCATATCGGGCAGGCATTGCAGCGAGCGCATACGGCGCCACAAAACGCCCCGGATCGAACGTCATAGTCTTGAATTCCTGAACGGCCGTTCGGGCATCGTCATCGCGACCCATCTGCAGATACGCGTAGACCATGTAATCCGCCGCATGCAACGCGTCGTGAAAGTCCTTTGCCTTGACCGCCGCATCGGCGGAGCGACGGTTTGTGGCAGCAGATTCAGCCCATGCCCCCACCCGCGTGAATATATGGGAAGGCATGTGCAGCGCGTGCGGCGCCGCGGGCGCGATGCTCGCGTAACGGCGCGCGGCGTTCAATCCTTTGGACGCAATGGGCGGCGCATCGTAGCTGTGTATCAGGTAATGCGCGACACCGGGGTGCTTGGGATACTTCGAAAACTGCTTCTCTAGTATGCCGGCAGCTTTAAGGTAAAACGAGTACGTCTTGTCCTCGAGCGACTGCAGGGCAACGAGGTACAACGCCGAGAAAATCTGCGCTTCGTCGTCGTCTGGGTAACGCGCTGCAAGCTGCTCAAAAGCCTTTGCGCGCGCCTCTTGGCGTGCGCGTTCCGAACGTTCGCCAAAATTCTCGTAATAAGCGGCCACCGCTTCGATGTAATCCTTCTCGCGCTGCGTCTTCGCGCCCGCGGCGCGCCCGCGCTCAATTGCGGCGATAGCGCGTTGCGCACTGTCTGGCAATGCTCCTAGCCCCGCTAGCGGATTATTCATCAGAACACCTGCAATGCCCCAGTTTGCCACGGCGCAGGCTGGGTCTGCGGCGAGCACTTCACGAAACGTCCTCTCGCCTTCGGTGTACCAGAAGGAATGGAGCATTGCTACTCCCTGCTGGAGCTTCTCCTGGACAGCCGGCGCACAGGAATTCGCGAAGCGTACAGTACCGAGCTGATCTACGGAGCGCCCGGGACGGGCACTATCGGTCTGTTGCGAGTGGAGCGGCGCCGATAATGCGAGGAACAGGAAGACGAGCGTGAACCGGGTTGCATACGACATGATCACCTCCCAAAGGACGGATAAACGATCCGTGATTGTCAGGTTGCGTCGCTCGCGACATGCTCTTGCCGGGTGACGATACAAATCCATAAACCTGGCGTCAATAGGACAAAGATTTCGCGCCGGTCTCGCAGATCTATACGTCTACGAACGTCCTGATCGTCCACAACACGGTGCCGGCGAAGAGCGTCAAGGAGTTGGTTGCTTTGGCCAAAGCGCAGCCTGGCGCGCTCACATTCGCTTCGGGTGGCAGCGGTAGCTTGCCACTGGTGCGGGACGGAAAGCTACGGACGCTCGCGGCGACCTCGCTGAAGCGCTCTGGGCTTACTCCAGTTTTCCGGACACTACGCTAAGCTTCTCCAAGCTTGCTCGAACTGATCGGGGCTGACCTGACCGAGTGTCGAGTGTCGCCGCCGCGGATTGTAGAA
>Ga0075421_100006602_pt1 | contig 14177 bp, 13 predicted proteins | sample SoiMetdeltSBSDD5_FD_75292 | JGI IMG/M metagenome (GOLD analysis project Ga0075421, IMG submission 75292) | Bulk soil microbial communities from a Populus tree surrounding site in Tennessee, USA - Soil MetaG P. deltoides SBSDD5 | ecosystem: Environmental > Terrestrial > Soil > Tree plantation...
TGGCTGGTCAACTCGTTGGGCCACGCGGTCGGCTCGCGCAACTTCGACACGCCCGACCAGTCCCGCAACAACCGGGTCGCCGCGTGGCTGGTGTGGGGTGAGGGACTGCAGAACAACCACCATGCCTATCCCGGATCGGCCCGGTTCTCATACCGCTGGTGGGAGCCCGACTTCGGCTTCCACGTTTGCCGCGCGATGGAGCGGCTCGGACTGCTGCGGGTACGCCGCGACAAGCTCATCCCACGACCGAGCCAGGCGGGCCTTGCCCGGGCCGGCGACACTGAGATCGACGCGATCCCCGCGATCACGCGCGGCGACCGGCTCAAGACCGCGAGGCGCAGATGACCGGTGAGGCCGAGCAGGAGTTCCCATACTGCCCCTTCGACATCGACAACGACCCGGCAGCTTTCGGGCTCGTCGCGGACATCGTCGAGACCCGGTTCGGCAAGATGTACGTGGCGCACAGCCGAGCGCGCACCGGCGACACAGCGACATTCTTCCTGCACGGCGTGGGCAGCAGCTGGACCACATGGAGCCCGTTGCTGCGGGCGGCGCAGGCCCGGGGTGGGCTGCCCGGCGACCTCATCCTGGTCGACCTGCCCGGCTTCGGCCGGTCCGAGAATCGACTCGACCATCTGGAGTCGCTGCAGGTGGCCGCCGCGCTGACCGCGGTGATCCAGGAATTCGGCTATGACCGTGCCCGGCTGGTCGGGCACTCCATGGGCGGGTTGCTCGCTCTCGACATGGCGGCGCGGCCCCAACTCGAGGTCGCGTCGCTGCACCTGGCCTCGGGAGCGGCGTTCGCCATCATCGAGGCGGTCAACCGGCCGTGGGCGAGCCTCCTCCACACGCCGACCCCCGATGTGCTGTTCTGGTCCCAGTACGCGCTGGCCCGCACCGGACGCGGGCGAGGCCTGATGGGCTTCCTCAACCGCCGCCATCTGCTCGCGCCCGTCCTTCGCACCCTGGTCGCGCGGCCCCGCCGGCTGCGCCAGTCCGTGCTCGACGCGCTCGCCGAGGAGGTACGACCACGGTCCTACCTGCACGCGGCGCGCAACATCTTCGGATACGACGCGCGGGCGCGGTGGCACGCCCTCGGCTGCGGGGTCTTTGCGGCGTTCGGCGCCCGCGACCAGCTTGTCCCCCGCACGGACAGGGAGACCCTGGCCGAGGTATACCCGGCTGCGGTCGCGACCGTCGTGCCCGACTCCAGCCACTTCCTCCACATCGAACGTCCACATGAGACGTTGGCGGCGCTCGGGTTGTAGCCCGAGCTGATCATGAACCCAGTCCCTGCGCAATCTGGCCACGCGGTACGCGCAACGCACCAACCGGAGCCTGTGGGGCCACTTCAGCGAAACTCGATGTGACCTGCTTTGATGTCGGACTGGCAGGCTGACGGTCGTGTTGGTTCGCGCGGTGGCGTTGATGATCGTCCGGCGGGTGCTCGGCGTGCGTGGCTGTGGGCCGGACCCCTCATGGTCGCGCTTGCGTCCGGGGCCTCGCGATGAGCGGGGCGTAGTGGCATACGGCCCGGTGCTCACCGGAGCGGCACCCAGACAACCGTGGCGCGCACACGTCGGAGTCGACGCCCGGCAGCCTAGGCCGAACCGATATTTTGGGCGGTACAAAGTTTGGTCTTAGATCACCGATCCGGCCGGACTGACATCACGGCCGGACCGACTGAGTGCATACGCAGCCGCGAGGCACCACGCAACCATGAGCACCAGTAGAGCCCGCTCCACCACGCCGGTCATCTCGCCGCGACCGACGAACGCCAGCGTGTACGCATTCACGAGACCGGCCGCGACAATCGGCGCGGTGGCCACCCGGGAGGCACGCCGCAGGCCGCCGGCCGGCCCGAAGACTGCGACCAGCAAGACGGCGAGCGCGCACAACGCCACCCCCGCGACGCTCGTTCCACCGTGGAAAAGGTCCCGGATGGTCGGGGTCTGGAACGGCGGCAAAGGACAACCTTCGCTGCACGAGATCGACCCAGAGGCGCCGGCAAGCAGCCCTGACACCAGCAGGAGCGACGCGGCCGAACGAAGTGTCGACCTCATCGCGCCGGCCAGAAGCACAAGGCCTGCCGCGAGGCCAAGAATTCCGATCCGGTACACGATCCAGTACGGCTGACCGACGACTCCCGCTTCGCTGACGTATCCCCTGTAGAAGGCACCCTGACTGGCGATCACCGCGATCGCGACCGTCGTCGCACCTGCCAGCACGCACCACGCGGCCAGTCCCGCAAGCGTGCGGCTTGATGGCATCATCCGGGTCAGGACGCTCGCCGGCATCGAAGTTCCTCGCCGGTCAACGAGAGACCAGAACGAGGGCCAGCGCGATCGCGGCCGGCACCGCTTGGACAACAAGGATCCGGCGGTTGACCGTCACCGCGCCGTAGATGCCAGCGACGATCACGCAGGCAAGGAAGAACACCTTGGCCTGCATGCCCACCTGACCACCCGCGATCAGGCCCCATACCAGTCCGGCGGCCAGGAAGCCGTTGTACAGGCCCTGGTTCGCCGCCAACGGCGCGGATGCGCGGGCGAACTCGGCGTCCGTGCCGAACGCCCGCCGTCCCGCCGGCTTCGTCCACAGGAACATCTCCAACACGAGGATGTACACGTGCAGCAGTGCGATGGCCGCGACAACGAGGTTGGCAACAGTGTTCACGAGCAGATGCTAGGCCAAACGGCCCAGGACTGTCTGGTTCCGCGAACGCAGCGATTCGGCTGCTAGAGGGCGAGCGTTGTGTCGCTTGCCACGAGGATGGGACCGGCTTGTTGCCACGACCTAGGGACCACCTGGCTGCGTGGTGAGGATGGCCGGCCGGCCAGGGCGGTCTCAATGCGGGTTGTCTGCTCAGGCACCGGTCGAGGGCAGGGGACCGCGCTCAAGAATTTCGGCGAGGAGCTCGGCGGTGGCGGTGAGATGTTCCTGGTTCCAGGTCCATATGCTCCACCCCAGGTGGGTGAATCCGATCTGCAGCTCGTAGCAGTGGTGGCGTATGGCGGCGTCAACGAGGGCGCTCTGGTCGGCTCGTAGGCCGGGGTCCTGGAGCAGTCCGGACAGCGGGTCGATGGCGGCGATCCCCGGGTAGAAGACGGGCCCCCAGACACTGCACCAGGCGGCGTCGTAGAGGAAGTCACCGCGTAGCGAACGCTTCCAGGAAATCACCGCTTGAACTTGGCGACAGTCCGGGCTCACCAGCACGTTGCCGTGCAGGAGATCACCGTGTATGAGATCGCGGCGCTCAGGGCAGGCCGCGACCAGCGTCCTCACCCGGTCGCAGACCGCTGCAGACAGGGCCGCGAGCTTCGGGTCGGCGTCCAGGGCGGCGCGCCATCCGTGCACCCGGTTCCCCGGATCGTCCACCAGCCTGGCGAGGACAAGGTCCCGCCAACTGCGAACCGGCACGCCTGCCGGGTGCCACATCACCAGGGTACCGGGGGATGCGGGTACCCGGTAGAGCGCGACAAGCAGGCGGGTGAGGGTGGGAGCGACGGCATCGGCGCGCTCGACCGGTGTGTCCTCCAGGAACCGCCCGTGATGACGTACCGAGATGGCGTAGGCCCGTCCGGTCGGTGTGGTCCCCACCTCCCTGACCTGCGGTACCGGCAGATCCGGTCCACTGAAGGCCATAGCCATCCGGTCGGCTTCGTACCAGGAACTCTCACGACCGAAGCGGATCACCAACTCTTCCCCGCCCGCTCGGTAGGCCCATGCCGATGACCACGCCCCGCCGGTGAGGAGCTCCAGGTCGCTGGGAGTGCCGCCGGAGTGCTGGGCGAGGAATGCGGCGACGTCTTCGTACGTGGGCTGTTCCATCCCGCCAGTATCAGCACAGGGCGTCCGCAGGCCCATTGACGGATCGCTGGCCGATCGCGTCGAGCACCCTTCGGGGCCGCCGGGACCCGAGCCCCGTCGTTGTACAAGTCGGCGGTTCAGAGCACACTGCTCCGACCACAGCAGCGTCAACCTGGTGGCGGGCCCCGAGCAGCATCGGTAGCGTTCGCCGGATGAGCCACCTTGTGGGGATCGTGCTGGATTGCCGTCATGCATCGAACCTGGCGCGGTTCTGGGAGGTCGCGCTCGGTTGGCGGATCCGGCCCTACGACCAGGCCGAGATTGACCGGCTGGCCGCGTTGGGCCTAACACCGCAGACCGATCCGATGGTGGCTATCGACTCCCCGGACGGTTCGCTGGTCTTCTTCCTTCAAAGCGTTCCCGAGCCCAAGACCGTGAAGAATCGCGTGCACGTCGATGTCCGGCTCCGGAATGAGGCTCACCTGGAAGAACTCCTCCGACTCGGCGCCACGGTGATCTCCGAGCACGATGGCTGGCGGGTCCTGGCCGACCCCGAAGGTAACGAGTTCTGCGCCAGCCGGCCGACCTAGCAACCAAACGCCTGCGGCCCTACCCGACTCCGGGCTCTTGCCTTGGGCTCCGCGGGCGGCCCGCAGCCTTGTGCCCGACTGATAGCTCATCAGCACCCACCGCGACCGGAAGCCGCTCGGACACCTTCGACGTAATCGCGTCCGCACGACGTCGCGGCCACCTCACAAGGTCGGCGGCCTCAGCGCTTCGCGCGCGAAGTCCGGCCGTAGGCTCGGCGGCCGCACACCGTCCACATCAGTCAGTCCATAGTGGTCAGCAACCTCGGCGACCACCAGGGAGGCGCCGGAGAGCCGAAGCCGGTCCCGGTCCCGGGCGAGGGCGATGATCGCCCGCCCAGTCAGCTCTGGGCTCTCCGATGTGTTCAGATCGAAGCCCGACTCGTCGATGGTCGCGAGGATCAGCTCCGTGCGGACCAGCCCGGGAGACAGCGAGACGCACGTGATGCCCCGCTCCCCCGCCTGGGCGCCCATCATCAGCATCATACGGTCATCCGCTGCCTTCGCCACCGCATACCCGACGTCGTCCGCGGCCCGTGGGTAGGTGCCGACCAGCATCGAGACGGTCACGATCAGGCCGCCGGCGTCCATCAGCGGTACTGCCAGGGCACTGGCGGTATAGTGCGCGCGCACGCCGGCGGTCAACATCGAGTCCCAGATGTCGAACGGCTTATCCCAGAAGGGCGCGAGCATGTCACGCGCGCGTCCCGAGTGCCAGCCCGCGTACCCACCCCATGCGTTGTTCACGAGGATGTCGAGCCGACCGTGCTCGACGCGAATGCGATCGAACAACGCCCGCACCGCGTCGTCGTCGGTGTGGTCACATCGCACCGCCACGCCGTGGCCGCCGCGCTCCGTGACCAGAGCGGCCGTCTCCTCGATCGTGCCGCCGGCCCGCGGCTGCGTCGGTGCACCGCTCGACCGTCCCGTCACGTACACCACCGCGCCGGTCGAACCGAGCGCCGCCGCCACGCCCTTGCCCACGCCTCGGCTGGCTCCCGTCACGAGGGTGACGGCGGGACGCCCATCGTCGAACACGCGTTCATGATCGCACGCGCCATGCCAGGATCGAGCCGACCCGCCGGGTGCTGGGCTACCGGTGGACTGACGGTGACCCTGGTTGGCGTTAGGCCGACTCGAGGAAGGGCATGAATCCGCCCAGTCCGGGCACCACGTCAAACAGCACGCCACCCCGGTCAGGACAGCCGGGCGATTGCTAGCGACAGCGCTGCATAGACCAGGGCATGGTCAACAGTTTGGGTCGACGTCTCGGAGATCCGAACCCCGCCGACCCGTTCATGGGATGGCGCTCGTTGGCGCGAGCATCCACGCTGATCGTGTGGCCCACCCTCAGACCGTCCGACCCCGTACCAGCCTGGCCGCTCGCGTCGCCGGCTGGGTCGGGCTGCTCGGCCATCTCGCCGTCCTGATCTTCTACGGCGCCAGCGGGCTGGTCGCGCCCCCGTGGGCCGTACTGGTGCTGCTGGTCGTCTGGCTGGGCCTGCTGGTACTCGCCATCGTCGCGTTGCGTCGGCGTCCAGCCTGGGCGCTAGCGGTGCCGGTCGCGGCGGTCGCGATCTGGTTCGCCGCGATCTCGGCCGGCGACGCCTGGCTGAACTGGACGGCATAGGCACACCGTCCACATCGGCCGACAGCCACGACTCGGCGATCCTGACTCACACGCGGTGCTCGACGTCCCGCCCATCCCCACATCGCAGAAGTCGGTAGGAAAGGGGTAGCCGGGCAGGGTCAGCGGCCTACGACGGCCTCGTGCCACGTCGCCCCTCGGGCGCCCGGATGCGCCGTCGCTGTGTGTGCGCCCTATCGTTAACGCGAGCGACGACGATGTCGGGAGGGATGGCGGGTGGTCGAATTCCAGCTGACCCCGTCGCAGCAGGCCTATGCGGCACGAGTCCGGCAGGTCGCGACGGAGACCCTGGCGCCGTTGGCGGCCGACGGCGTGGACGGCCGCGTCAACCGGCCCCTCCTGCTGGCGCTGGGGCAGACTGGGCTGCTGCGTGATCTGTTCGGCGACGCGGGCCGCCCCGACGCCATGCGGCTCTGCCTGATGCGCGAGTCCCTGGCTCAGGTCAGCGGCGAGGCGGAGACGGCCCTGGCGCTGCAAGGGCTGGGCAGTTACCCGATCGTGCTGGCCGGCGAGCCCGGGATGGTCCGGCGATGGATCGCCCCAGTCGTGGCGGGCGAGGCGGTCGCCGCGTTCGCTCTGTCCGAGCCGAAGGCCGGGTCCGACGCCGCCGCGCTCTCGTTGCGGGCGGAGCGCGACGGAGACGGCTGGCGTCTGAGCGGCGAGAAGATGTGGATCTCCAACGCACCCGAGGTCGATGTCTACACCGTCTTCGCCCGTTCGACTCCGGGGACGCGTTCACGCGGGGTCACCGCGTTCGTCGTCGCCGGCGACAGCCCGGGCCTGACCGGTGAGGCCCTGGACATGTTGGCTCCGCATCCGATCGGGCGGCTGGTGTTCGACGGCGTCCGGGTCGGACGCGATGCCGTACTCGGCGAGGTCGACCAGGGCTTCGCCGTAGCGATGCGCACGCTCGACGTCTTCCGTCCGAGCGTCGGCGCGTGTGCGATCGGCCTGGCTCAGGCGGCGCTCGACGCGACGATCTCCTACGTCCGCAAGCGCGAGGTGCAGGGCGGCCCGTTGGCCGACCAGCAGGCGGTCCGCCACGCGATCGCCGACCTGGCGACCCGGCTCGAGGCGTCACGGCTGCTGGTCTACGCCGCCGCGTCCGCCATCGACGGCGGAGCCGACCCGCGCGAGCAGAGCCGGCGGTCGGCCATGGCCAAGCTGTTCGCGACCGAGAGCGCGCAGGCAGTCATCGACGGCTGCGTGCAGTTCCACGGGGCGGTGGCGCTGCAGCGTGGACACCTGTTGGAGCACCTCTACCGCGATGTGCGTGCGTTGCGAATCTACGAGGGCGCGTCGGAGATTCAACGCACCATCATTGCCCGCGAGTTGATCGGCCGAGGGAGCTCCGCATGACGTCCGAGCAGCCGGCCAGCTACCGCTTCCGGGCCTCGGCGGGGCTGACTCGGCGCTGGGAACATTTTCGATTCTCCACTGTGGACGGAGTGGCCACGCTCACCCTCGACCGTCCGGAGAAGCTCAACGCACTCACCTTTGAGGTGTACGCGGACCTGCGCGACCTCCTGCTCGAGTTGCCACACCACCAGGACGTTCGGGTCATGGTCATCCGCGGCGAGGGCAAGGGGTTCTGCGGCGGCGGTGACGTCAACGAGATCATCGGCGAGCTTATCGGCATGGGTGCCCGCGATCTCATGCGTTTCACCAAGATGACCGGTGAGGTTATCCGAGCGATGCGTGAGTGCCCGGTGCCCATCATCTCGGTGGTTCACGGCATCGCGGCCGGCGCCGGCGCCGTGATCGCCTTGGCGTCCGATTTCCGCGTGGTCGGTCCGGAGGGCCGGTTCGCCTTTCTCTTCACCCGGGTCGGACTCTCCGGTGGCGATATGGGTGCCGCCTATCTCCTCCCTCGCGTGATCGGGCTGGGCCGGGCCACCCAGCTGCTGATGCTCGGCGACACGATCGACGCCGCCACCGCGGACCGGTTCGGTCTGGTGTCCGAGCTGGCCGGCGCGGACGAGCTCGACGCGCGCGTCGCCGCGTTGGCAACCCGGCTCGCGAGCGGGCCGACGCTCGCGTACGCGCAGACCAAGTCGCTGCTCACCCGGGAGCTCGACATGTCGCTGTCGGGCGCCATGGAGCTGGACGCGATGACCCAGGCCCTGCTGATGACCAGTCGCGACCACGCCGAGTTCCACGCCGCGTTCACCGAGCGCCGGCCACCCCAGTGGGAGGGCCGCTAGCCGTCGGGCGCCACCGGCGATGGCCAGTCGCCGCCGGATCACGGCGGATGAGTTCGAGTCGCGGTTTCGGATCGTCCGTGCGGCCGGTCTGCGGGCGGCGGGCCCCGGCCAGCCACGGATTCGGCCACGTCGCGCCCGGGCCGGTGTAGGCCTGCTCCGCTGCGGCGTGCAATGTCCACTGTGGGTCATAGAGATGCGCCCGCCCGAGCAGGCACAGGTCGGCGCGGCCCGCGAGGATGATCGAGTTGACGTCGTCGTACGAGGAGATGATGCCGACGGCCATGGTGGCGATACCCGCTTCGTTGCGGATCCGGTCAGCAAACGGCGTCTGGTAGGAGCGTCCGTAGGCTGGTCGTTCGTCGGGGATCACCTGGCCCGACGAGACGTCGACGACGTCTGCGCCCGCGCCGGCGAATGCCCGGGCGATCAGCACGGCTTCGGTGGGCGTGATCCCGCCCTCGGCCCAGTCCGTCGCGGAGATCCGGACACTCATCGGCTTGCCCGACGGCCAGACCGCGCGGGCGGCCTCGAAGACCTCCACAGGGAACCGTAGGCGGTTCACCAGCGGCCCTCCATAGTGGTCGGTTCGCTGGTTGGTCAGCGGAGACACGAAGGACGACAGCAGGTAGCCGTGAGCGCAGTGCAGCTCGAGCAGGTCGAAGCCGGCCTCGTCGGCGCGGACGGCCGCGTCAACGAACTCCCGCGCGACGACCTCCAGGTCGGCCATCGACAGCTCGCGCGGCACCTGGTTCACACCTTCGCGGTACGGCAGTGGCGATGGGCCGACGACGGCCCAGTTGCCCTCGGCGAGGGGCAGGTCGATCCCCTCCCACATGAGCCGGGTCGATCCCTTGCGACCTGAGTGTCCAAGCTGGATTCCGATCTTCGCCGCTGACTCGCGGTGGACGAAGTCGGTCACGCGCCTCCACAGGGCAGCCTGCTCGTCGGTGTAGATGCCGGTGCAGCCCGGGCTGATCCGACCCGTCTCGGAGACACAGACCATCTCGGTCATCACGAGGCCGGCACCGCCGAGAGCCTTGCCGCCCAAATGCACGAGGTGGAACTCGTTAGGCTGGCCATCGGTCGCCGCGTACATGTCCATCGGCGACACCACGACCCGGTTGATCAACTCGACGTCACGGAGCCGGAACGGCTGGAACATCGGCGGCCGCACCTCACCCGACCCGTGCCCTCGCCGGGCCTCGTGCGCGGCGAACCACGTGTCGACGGACGCCACGAACTCAGGGTCCCGGAGCCGGAGGTTGTCGTGCGTGACGCGCCGGCTCCGGGTCATGATGTTGAACGCGAACTGCAGCGGCTCCTGGTGCACGTACTGTTCAAGGTTCTCGAACCACTCGAGGCTCGCCTGGGCTGCCCGCTGGGTCGACACCACGACCGGTCGCCGCTCATCCTCGTAGGCGGCCAGCGCCGTGTCCACATCGGGCTGCTCGTGCAGGCAGGCCGCGAGGGCCAGGGCATCCTCCATCGCCAGCTTCGTGCCGGAGCCGATCGAGAAGTGCGCCGTGTGGGCGGCGTCGCCGAGTAACACGACGTTGCCGTGCCGCCAGGTCTCGGTGCGAATCGTCGCGAACGACACCCACCGTGAGTTGTTGGCCATCACCTCGTGGCCGCCGAGCACGTCAGCGAAGAGCGCGCGGATCACCTCGATCGACTTCTCGTCGTTCTCGCCTGGCCCGAAGGCGCGGTTGGCGAACTCGGCGAACCCCGCGCGCTGCCAGACCCGCTCGTTCATCTCGACGATGAACGTGCTCGCCTTCGCGTCGTACGGGTAGCCGTGGATCTGCATGACCCCGTGCGGCGTCTGGCGGATGTCGAAAGTGAAGGCATCGAAGACCCGGCTGGTGCCGAGCCACATGTACCGGCACTGCCGCACGTCGATGGTCGGCTGGAAGGCGGCGGCGAACCGGCTGCGCACCGCCGAGTTGAGCCCATCCGCGCCGACCACCAGATCGTGAGTGGAGGCGAGTTCGGCCACGTCGGGGGCGTGCGTGTTGAAGACGAGGTTCACTCCGAGGTTGCGACAGCGCTCGTGAAGCACCTGCAGCAGGCGGCGTCGGCTCATGGCGGCGAAGCCGTGGCCCCCGCTCGTGATCACCTGGCCTCGGTAGTGGACGTCGATGTCGTCCCAGCGGGCGAACTCGGCCTGCATCCGCTCGAACACCCACGGGTCGGCGTGCTCGATTCCGCCGAGCGTCTCATCGGAGAACACGACGCCGAAGCCGAACGTGTCGTCGGCCGCGTTGCGCTCCCACACCGTGATGTGGTGCGCCTCCCGCCCCTGGGTCTGCTGGAGCTGCTGCATCAGCGCCGCGAAGTACAGCCCGCCGGGGCCGCCGCCGATCACCGCGACGCGCACGGTTCGCCTCCCCCGGTCACGGTCCGGTCCCCCGGTTGCGGAGCACGTAGCGCTGCACCTTCCCGGTGCTGGTGCGTGGCAACGCGGTCACGAACTCGACGACCCGCGGGCACTTGTAGGGTGCGATGCGCGTCCGCGCGTACACAATAAGCTCCTGCCCTTTGGCCTCGTCTCCGACGGCGGTCTCGCGGACCACGACGAACGCCTTGACGATCTGGCCCTTGGCTTCGTCGGGGACGCCGACCACGCAGCACTCGACCACGTCGGAGTGCGTGAGCAACGCCTCCTCGATCTCCGGACCGGCGATGTTATACCCCGCCGAGATGATCATATCGTCGTTGCGGGCCTGGTAGATGAAGTACCCATCAGCGTCCTGCAGGAAGGTGTCGCCCGTGATGTTCCAACCACCCTGGACGTAGTCGCGCTGGCGCGGGTCGTCGAGGTAGCGGCACCCCGTCGGCCCCTTCACGGCGAGGCGCCCGAGCGTTCCGGATGCAACCGGATGCCCCTCCGCGTCCAGGATCGCGGCCTGATAGCCCGGGACGGGCAAGCCAGTTGCGCCGGGCCGGATGTCGGCGTCCGCGGCGGAGACGAAGATGTGCAGCATCTCGGTCGATCCGATGCCGTCGATGAGCGCGACACCGGTCGCCTCGGCGAAGGCGCGCCAGGTCGCCTCGGGCAGATGTTCTCCGGCGGAGACCGCCCGCCGCAGCGACCGCAGCGACGCGGCCCTGTCGGCGGCGAGCATAGCCCGATAGCCCGTCGGTGCAGTGAAGCAGATCGACACGTTGTGCTCCGCGATCAGATCCGCGAGCTCGTCGGGCGATGCCTTCTCGACCAGGAGGGACGCGGCACCGGCCCGCAACGGAAACACGACGAGCCCGCCGAGGCCGAAGGTGAACGCGAGCGGCGGCGTCCCGGTGAAGACATCATCGGCGGACGGCCGAAGAACGTGAGCGGAGAACGTATCGGCGATCACGAGGATGTCGCGGTGGAAGTGCATCGTCGCCTTCGGCCGGCCGGTCGTGCCAGACGTGAGCGCCAGTAGCACGACATCGTCGGCCGAGGTGAGCACGGCGTCGAAATCGTCCGGCTTCGCGGCCACCGCGGCCGTCAAGTCGTCGTCCGCGGTGCCACCGAAAGCCACGGTAGGAACCCCGGTGCCGGCGGCGACGAGGTCCGTCAGGAACCGGTGGTCACATAGCGCGAGGTCCGGACGGGTGATGTCGGCGACGGTGGCCAGCTCGCCCGGCCGCAGCAGCGGCATGGTCGCGACCGCGACGGCACCCGCTTTGATCACGCCGAAGAAGCAGGCCACCATCCAGGGATTGTTCGGTCCGCGCAACAGAACCCGGTTCCCGGGCACGATGCCACGGTCTTGGACCAACGTGCGCGCGATCTGGTTCGATCGCCGCACCAAATCGCCGTAGGTCCACCGCCCGCCGTCAGGTGTAATCAGGCAGGTCCGTTCGGCGCCGAACCGTTCGGCGACCCGGTCGAGAAGCTCGACCGCACAGTTGAGCCGCGCCGGATAGCGCAGCTCCGGTAGATCGAACACCAGCTCCGGCCACTGGTCCGCCGGAGGCAGGTGGTCCCGGCAGAACGTGTCCACATGAGCTGACGGTTGAAGCCTCGTGGGCTCGCTTCCGCTCATCATTCCAGTATCGTCTTCCTGTGACGACAGTCAACGACACGACATAACCGCCGACGCACGCTCCTCCGCGGAGGGGGACAGCATGACCGCCGCTCTGCAACAGCCGCGAGCGTTGATCGTCAGCGTCTACGGCATGTACGCCCGCGAGTTCGGCGGCTGGATGAGCGTCGCCTCGATCATCCAGCTGCTCGCCGAGCTCTCGGTGGACCAGGCGGCGGTGCGCTCGGCAATCTCCCGACTCAAACGGCGCGACATCCTGACCGCTGAGCGCGTCGACGACGTCGCCGGGTACGGGCTCTCACCCCAGGCGCGGGTCATCCTCGACGAGGGCGACCGGCGCATCTTCCGGCGGGGCCGGGCGAGGCTGTCCGACGGCTGGGTGCTGGCCGTCTTCAGCGTGCCCGAGGTCGAGCGGTTCCGGCGCCACCAACTGCGCTCGCGCCTGGCCGGCCTTGGGTTCGGGACGGTGGCGGCCGGCGTATGGATCGCGCCGGCGCACATCCACCACGAGGCTCGACAGACGCTGGAGCGTACCGGACTATCGTCCTATGTGGATCTGTTTCGCGCGGATCACCTCGGGTTCGCCGACTCTGGCCTGCGGCTGGGCGCATGGTGGGACCTCGGGGGGATCGAGTCGCGGTATTCGAGCTTCCTCGAGTCGCACGGCCGAGTGCTGGCGGCCTACCGGCGCGGTCGCAGTCTCCGTGCCCGGCCGGCGTTCGCACACTTCGTTAGCGCACTCACCGACTGGCGGCGGCTGCCCTATGCCGACCCGGGCCTGCCCGCGGAGCTCCTGCCCGGCCGGTGGATCGGGCTTCGGGCCGCCGACACCTTCTTCGATCTGTACGATCGCCTCGCCGAGCCGGCACACCAGTTCGTGACGAGCCAGGTAACGCGTTGAGATCCGGGGTGGCGCGCTGCGATCCTGGGTCGCCGGCTCAGAGGACCGCGAGGCCCTGCACCTCGACCAGCGCCGCTTCGTCCCACAGGCGCGCCACACCGATGCCGGCCATCGCCGGATAGTCCCGGCCGACAAGGCGTCGCCAGACCTCGCCGATCTCGCGCGCGTGGGCCCTGTAGTCGGCCAGGTCCGTGATGTAGATGGTGAGGCTCGCCAGTTGCTCGGGCGAGCCGCCGGCAGCCCGCAGCGCGGTGAGGAGGTTGGCCAACGCAACCTCGAACTGGGCAACGACACCGTCGCCGACGATGAGTCCGCCCGGGTCCGTGGCCGTCTGGCCGGCGAGAAAGACGATCCTTCCCTCGCCGATGACGGCATGCGAGAAGCCGGCCGGCCGGGCGAGGCTGTCGGGGTTGACGCGTACGATGCCCATGACTTTGCACTCTGCCACGTTCGCCGACGTCGCGAGCGACAGTGTCGGGCCAAAGCAGCCACGGCGCGCCGGACCGAGCGGGCTGATGGACTTGACTCGGCAAGGACTTAGGGTCGCAGGGTTCGCATCGCCAAAGCGGACCTGCTCACGACCCAGGTGAATCTGCGTGGCGGTGCCGGGCTGCACCGAGTGGCTTCGTTGACCCACCGAGGGCCGGCGTATCACTGTGCTAATCGCCGCGAGAGCTCGGTGACGGCGGCATGGTCGATACCGAGGTCGCCGAAGACAGCCAGGGAGCTGATCGGGAAGTTTGCCGATGATCGACATCAGGTGCGCGTCGCCGAGTATGCCGCGGGGCCGTCCGTGGGGGTGAGTGCCGATGCTGACCGGCGTGCCATCGGGCACAACGAACGTCTTCCTCACCTTCGCCGGCACCGGCAACCTGTTCGACGTTGATTGATTCACGCTCGTCAAATCCTGAGGTACCGCCAGGAGGACGACCCACGAGGACGACCCGGCACAGCCGACCGGTCGTCGCGACCGGAACTGTCAAGATAGTCATCGCC
>Ga0075421_100006603_pt1 | contig 14173 bp, 10 predicted proteins | sample SoiMetdeltSBSDD5_FD_75292 | JGI IMG/M metagenome (GOLD analysis project Ga0075421, IMG submission 75292) | Bulk soil microbial communities from a Populus tree surrounding site in Tennessee, USA - Soil MetaG P. deltoides SBSDD5 | ecosystem: Environmental > Terrestrial > Soil > Tree plantation...
GGTCCCGAAATATTCTTCGCCTTTGTCGATCGACTAGGGGGTTCACAATGACGCTTTCGGACGCGTTGGAATCGGCGGTTACGCGAGTGGAGCGTGTCGTCCTCGTCGCCCAGGTGGCTGACGCCGCCGCGCTCAAGACCAGGGAGCCTGAAGCCACCTGGCTGTCCGCCTACGCGTGGTTCCTCGACACCCTTGCCGAAAATGTCGACGATCCGAAGGCCTTCGTGCGTCACTGCGGCGACGGCGCGATGTACGTCTTCGAGCGCGAGCGCGCCGCCGACGCCGTGAACGCCGCCATCGTCTTCCAGGAGGCGCTGGCCGCGGGGAGCGTGACGCGGAAGGTCTCGTGCAGTGCCTCCGTCGGAGTCTCCTTCGGCGAGGTCGTCTGCTTCGAGACGCTGGCGGGTGCGAACGATTACGCCGGCATCGCCGTCGATCGCGCGCTCGCGCTGGCCACCATCGCCACCGCCAAGGGCATCATCGCCGACGGCGCCACCATGACGATCACGCCGCTGGGCCGCCTGCGGTCCCGCGCCGGCGAAACCCGGACGCCGCCGCGCACGCCCGAAGAGTACGCGGGTCCGCCGCAGCGGGCGACGTTGCCCGGCGTCTCCGTGCCTGTCGAGTTCCAGGAGGTCTGCTGGGACCAGCCCACGACGCAGCCGCGGTTCCGCCTCGCCGCGCAGGCCGCCGCCTCCGCCCTCGGTGGCGACGAGAACGGTGTCTCCGCCGCCGACGAGCGCCTGAGCGGCACCGTGCGCCGCTGGGACAAGAAGAAGGGCCAGGGATTCATCATCTCGAGGGACGGCGAGTTCTTCTACGTGGACCGCCGCTACACCGCCGGTCCGCCCGAGCTCAACCCCGGCGCCAAGGTCTACTTCGTGCCGCGCGCGCCGCTCATCGAGGGGAAGAACCGCGTGGCTTCCTGCGTGCTCGCCCTCGGCCAGCAGATGGCGGGCAAGGTCGTGCGCGTCGGCAAGAAGGGATTCGGCTTCGTCGAGGTCGGCGACTCCTGCGGCAACACGCAGCGCCTGTTCATGTTCCTCGGCGAGAACCGCGACGGCATCGGCGGCGGCGATTCCGTGGGCTTCACCGTGGGAGAGAACGATCGTGGACCCGTCGCGCAGAACGCCAGCCGCTCGCAGCAGACGTGGCGCCCGAGGCCCGAGATCGACGCGTTCCAGCCGCGCGAGCGGTAGACCCGCGCGGCTCATCTACGCCGCCTCGGAAACGGACGCCGACCTTCTCTACGCGACCGGATTCTTCGCCCCGGATCCGTTCCTCTTCGTGCAGATCGGCCGGCGGCGCCTGCTGGTCATGAGCGACCTCGAGCGAGACCGCGCGCGGCACCAGGCCGATGTCGACGACGTCCTCCCGTGGATGGACTTCGCGCGGGCCATCGAGGCGCGGGGCCGGAAGGCGGGCCCGGCGGAGGTGATCACGGACGTGCTGCGCGGCCTCGGCGTCTCGAGGGCGATCGTGCCCGCGAGCTTTCCGCTCAAGCTGGCCATGGATCTGGACGCGCGCGGCGTGCGGCTCGAGCTCGGCGCGGACCCCTACTGGCCGGAGCGGGAGACGAAGCGTGCCCACGAGGTGCGGGCCATCGAGGCCTCGTTGCGCGCGGCGGAGGCCGGTCTCCTCGCGGGTATCGCCGCCCTCCGGGCCTGCCGCATCGGCCGCGACGGCTGGCTGCGGCGAAACCGCCGGCGGTTCACCGCCGAGGAGCTGCGCTCCGAGGTCAACCGCACGATCATGGCCATGGGCTTCGTGCCGAGCCACACGATCTGCGCGCCGGGCGACCAGGCCGTCGATCCCCACGAGGCCGGCCACGGTCCGATCCGCGCCCACACGCCGATCGTGATGGACATCTTCCCGCGATCGGAGACGACCGGCTACTTCGGCGACCTCACGCGCACCGTCGTGCGCGGCCGCGCGAGCCAGGCACTGCACGAGCTGTACGCGATCGTCAGCGAAGGCGTGCGTCTGGGCCATCGCCGCGTGAAGCCGGGCGCGGACGGCCAGGCCATCCACGCGGAGATCCTGGCCCTGTTCGAGCGCCAGGGTTACCAGACGGGGATGAAGGACGGCCGGATGCAGGGCTTCTTTCACGGAACGGGGCACGGCCTCGGCCTGCAGATCCACGAGCCGCCGTCGATCGGCAAGCGGCCGTCGACGCTCAAGGCCGGCCACGTGGTCACCGTCGAGCCGGGGCTGTACTACCTCGGCCTCGGCGGTGTCCGGATCGAAGACGTCGCGCTCGTCACGGGCACCGGCTCGCGCAACCTCACGCGCGTCCCCAAGCAACTGGAGATCTAACGAGAACGAGAACGGACGCCGCCATAAACCACAAAGACACAAAGGAACGAACGGAAAGGACACAAAGAAAATGAGAAGAACGAGCCGTACCTTTCACGCTGTTCTTTGTGACCTTTGTTCGCTTTGTGTCTTTGTGGTTTTTGCGGCATGTTCGATCGCGATGACTGTCCCTTCGAGAGCTCACGCGGAGTCCCTGATGGATGCGGCCACTCTCGAGAAGAAGATCGCGCAGTTCGCCGTCGTGGATCTGAACCCGGATCTGTCCGCGCTGCCGGCCGGCGAGAAGGCCGCGCTCGCGAAGCTGATCGAGGCGGCCAAGATCATGGACGCCGTCTTCCTGCGCCAGGTGTGGGCGGGCAACGAGCCGCTGCTGCTCGACCTCGTGGCCGATCCCTCGCGCGAGGGGCGGGCGCGCCTCGACGGCTTTCTGCTGAACAAGGGCCCGTGGTGGCGCCTCGAGCACTACGCGCCGTTCGTCCCGGGAGTGCCCGCCAAGCCGCCCGGCGGCAACTTCTATCCCGAGGACGCCGACAAGAAGGAGATCGAGGCGTGGATCGGTACGCTGCCCGCGGCCGGCCAGGCGGAGGCGAGAGGCTTCTACACGACGGTCCGCCGCCAGCCCGATCGCACGCTGACCCTGGTGCCCTACAGCCTCGAGTACCAGGGCGACCTCGCGCGGGCCTCGGCCCTGCTGCGTGAGGCGGCCCGGCTCACGCAGGCCCCGACGCTCAAGGCGTTCCTCGAGAAGCGCGCCGACGCCTTCCTCACCAACGACTACTACGCGAGCGAGGTGGCGTGGATGGAGCTCGATGCCGCCGTCGAGCCGACCATCGGACCGTACGAGGTGTACGAGGACGAGCACTTCAACTACAAGGCGGCGTTCGAGGCGTTCATCGCCGTGCGCGACGACCGCGAGACGCAGAAGCTCGCCACCCTCGGGCGCCATCTGCAGGACGTCGAGGATCACCTTCCGATCGATCCGCGCTATCGCAACCCCAAGCTGGGCGCCTTGTCCCCGATCCGTGTGGTGAACCTCGTGTTCGCGTCGGGCGACGCCAACCGCGGCGTGCAGACGATCGCCTTCAACCTGCCCAACGACGAGCGCGTGGTCGCCGAGAAGGGCGCCAAACGCGTCATGCTGAAGAACCTGCAGGAGGCCAAGTTCGAGCGGATCCTGAAGCCGCTGGCCGCGCAGGCCATGGGCGAGGCGGCGCTAGGCTCGATCTCGTTCGACGCCTTCTTCACGTCGGTCCTGATGCACGAGCTGATGCACGGCCTGGGCCCGCACAACATCACCGTGGGCGGGCGCGCCACCACCGTGCGCGCGGAGATGAAGGACCTCTACAGCGCCCTCGAGGAAGCCAAGGCCGACGTCTCGGGAATATGGGCGCTGCAGCACCTCGTCGATCGCGGCGCCCTCGATCGCTCGCTCGAGAGCACGATGTACCGCACGTTCGTGGCGACCTGCCTGCGCGCGATCCGCTGGGGGCTGGCGGAGGCCCATGCGCGCGGGGCGGCGGTGCAGCTCAATCGCCTGCTCGACCGCAAGGCAGTGGTGATCGGTGCCGACGGCCGATGGGACGTCGACCCGAAGCGCATCAAGGCGGAGGTCGTCGACCTCACGCGCGTCCTCATGACGCTGCAGGCCACCGGTGATCGCGCCGGCGTCGACGCGCTCTTCCGCGAGCTGGCCGTCGTGCGGCCCGAGGTGCAGAAGGTGCTGGACCGCGCCGCCGCCGTCCCTGTCGACATCCGCCTTCGTTTCACCGCGGCGGACGCCCTCGCCGCTCGCTAGCCGGCGAGGATGGCGAGGGCCAGGGCGATACGGCGGTCCAGGCGGTTGCCGGTGTCCGGGCTGAGGTCGAGCAAGTGGTGGCCGTCGAACTCCGGTGACCGCCGCGCGAGCACACCCGCGATCAGGCCTGCCACCGACAGCACCACGTTGCGGCCCCATCGCCCGCGGCCCAGAGCGGCCAGCGCCCGGTAGCGGGGCACGACGGCGGCGGTGGCGAGGGCGCGCCCCTGGCTGTCGCGCGCGGTCCATCGGCCCGCGAGGAGGGAGAGCTCGAAGCGTGCGAGCAGCGCGCCTTCGGCGTCGACGAGGCAGTGGGTGGAGCCGCGTTCCGGGCGCAGCTCGATGAGCCGCTCGTCCGTCCGCACGTCGTAGAACGCCGCCAGGCGCCGCGGCAGCAGGCTCGGGCCACGCCGTGGGAGCACCACCAGCAGGACGGCCTCGCCGTCCTCGTTGTCGATCTGGCGGCGCCTCGGGCCCGGCGGCTCGAGCAGGAACTGCGTGCCGTCGAAGGCGGAGCGCGGCTCCGGCTCCTCGTGGGCGTCGTGGCTAGGCATGGCCCTCGGCCCAGCAGAGCCGATACCAGCAGGCGGCGTCGGGGCGCGTCTGCCATGCCCGCAGCGCGGAAACCGCGGCGTCCAGCTCGGCGGCACCGATCAGGTCGGCGGCGATCATGGCCGCCCGCGCCCCGCGCATGATCTCGACGATGTTCCCCGCCGCGAAGTCGAGCTCGCGGGTGCCGGCGGCGCCGCCGTAGAAGATCGCCCCTGCCCGCACGGGCCGCGCGCCCGCCGCGTGCAGCAGCGCGACCAGCCGCCGGCCGATGTACGGATCGCAGCCGAGGCGGTCGTAGCTGCGGACATAGGCCTGCCACAGCGGGCCGAACCCGGGCGGCTCCGGATGCAGGCGCAGCACGTCGTGGTCGTCGTCCATCAAGAGCAGGCGGCCGCCCGGGCGCACCGCGCGCACCATGCCCGAGACCACCGCCGCCGGGTCGCGGACGTGCTCGAGGACGAAGCGCGCGTGGGCGGCGTCGAAGGTCTTCCCCTCGTCGGCCCGCAGCGGCAGGTCGAGGGCATCGCCCGCGCGCAGCTCGAAGAGCGAGGCCTCACCGGCGGCGGCGGCCAGACGTTCGGCCTCGGCGCGTTGCTCGGCACTGCGCTCGATCCCGACGACACGGACGCCGGTGCGTCGCGCGATCCCGCGCGTGAGCTGGCCGAGGCCGCTGCCCACGTCCAGGAAGCGCTCGCCGGAGCGGATCGCCATCTGCTCCAGCCACGGCGTGTTGAGCAGCTCGTTGAGCAGCGAGAGGCGCTTCTGCTCGTCGGCGTCGGTGCCGTGGATGTAGTCGGTCATCAGTCCAGGTGGACGATGCCCTTCTGCAACGCCGTGCTGATCGCCTGGCTGCGCGTGTCCGCGCCCAGCTTGTCGAGGATGCGTTTGACGTGGACCTTCACCGTCTCGTGGCTGATCCCCAGCGCGGTGGCGATGGCGCTGTTGCCCGAGCCCCGCGCCATCTCTTTCAAGACGTCGAGCTCACGCGGCGTGAGGGAGGGCGCGCCCACGCGCTCGGCCAGGCGGCTGGCGACGTCGGGGGCCAGCCACTGGCGCCCCTCGTGGACGGCGGTGAGGGTGGCGAGGAGGTCCTCGCCGCCGACGCTCTTGAAGAGATAGGCCTTGGCCCCCGCGCGGATCGCGCGGTAGATGTCCTCGTCGCCTTCGTAGTTGCTCATGGCGATGAGGCGGGCGGTGGGGAACTCCGCACGGATGGCCTCGATGGCCTGTACGCCGGTGGCCTCCGGCATGCGGATGTCGAGGATGGCCACGTCCGGCCGGTGTTCCCGGAAGAGGGCCACCGCCTCCTTGCCGTCGCACGCCTCGGCCACCACGGTGACGTCCGGCGAGAGCGACAGCATCTCCCGCAGGCCCATGCGGACCATGTTGTGGTCGTCGGCGATCAGTACTCGGATGGGCACGTGGATCCGATATTACGCCGGGAGAAAAAGAAAAGGGGCGGCCGTTGGGCCACCCCGGGTTATCCGAACGGTCAGCGCCCGCGTCAGCGCTTCGTGGCCATCACACCCTTCTGCTCCACGGTGTCGTTGCCGTACGGGCTGCTGGAGCTGACGCCCCGGTACGATCCCCACTTCGGCCGGTACTGCGTCGAGCTGGGCCGATACAAGCCGATGTTCGTCTTGCCGGAGAGCGAGCCGCCGTTGACACCGAGCTGCAGGATTCCCGAGGTGCCGGTGGACGGCTTGATGCGGATGGTCGACCGCATGAACGTGTTCAGCGAGAACGTGTAGCTGCGCGCCACGGTGAAGCCGCTCGTCGCGCCTGAGCAGTAGCGGAGCGCGGCGCCCGTGCTGGACTGGATCGAGTTCACGACGAGGGGCGCGGCGTTGTCCCCGTCCACGCCTTTCAACTGGAAGACGTGCCAGAAGGTGCCCGCGCCGGCTCGATTCGTCTTCCACGTGTGGTCGTAGTCGAACGTGTCGTTCGGACCCTGGCGCGAGCCGAGCCCCTTGACCTCCGCGCGCTGGCGGTCGGTGCTGCCGGTGTCGCGATCGCCGTCCCACACCGAGGAGCTGAACCGGAGGTAGAACTTGAACGTGCCCGACGCCGGGCTCGTCATGTTGTCGTAGGTGTCGCCCTTGGTGACGGAGCCGCTCGAGTAGACGCGATCGGTGGGCTCCTCTTGACCTTCGAAGCTGCTGAAGCTGCTGGCGGTGGTTGCAAGCACCGGACTGGAAACGCCGGCGGTGAGCACGAGGGCGCCGAGGGCGCCCCAGAATTCCTTCTTCATCACCCCTCCTCTCGCTCCGACCCGAACGCCGGCTGCTCATTTGGCACCGGCCTCAGGTGAGCTGCGTGACTATTGACAGAGAAACTAGGTCGGGGATCCGGATTCGGCAATCACTCTATGAGGTACGCAGTGCCTAGATCCTACGGGGATTCCCGGAGTACCTGTTGCGAGGTATCGCGTGTGGAAGTCATAGATGAAAAGGGAGAAGGGCGGCCGTAGCCGCCCTTCGGGGTTCGATTCTGAAGGTAAGGGAGTGGAGTTACGGAATGCTGGTAAAGGTCCAGCGCTGGTTCGTCCCGTTGTTATCGCTTTGTTGCTGGTTTGCGGAGCTGTTGGCGGTGCCCATGGCCTGGACGTTCTTGCCGCTGTTGCGGTTGCGGATCTCATAGAGCCCGCTGCCCGAGTCCACGAGCTGCCACTCGTCGTTGGTGGACGATCCGCCGTAGGTGTACTGGATGATGTTGGCGCCGTTGGCGGTCGACGCGCTGGCGACGGTGAGGTCCTTGCCGCTGTGGCGCGCGATGATCCGGTGGTAGCCGCCGCCGATGTCGCGAACCTCCCACTCGTCGTTGTCCGTCCCGTTGTCGTTGTAGTCGTAGAGGATGACGCTGGCGCTGTTGGCGGTCGACGCGCTCTGCACGGCGAGGGCCCGGCCGCTGGCCTGCCCCAGGATCTTGTAGTAGCCGGCGAAGCTGCCGCCGCCGCCACTGGGCGTCGGCGTGGGAGTGGGTGTGGGCGAGCCGCCGCCCGTGTAGACGCCGGCATTGACGGCGCTGTGCTCGATGTAGTGGTTGCTGAGCCCCATACCGGTGTCGAAGCCGCGATAGAGGCCCCACTTCGGCCGGTAGTCCGTCGAGCCTGTCAGGTAGGTGCCGAGACCGGTGTGGCCGCTGAAGGCGTCGCCGTTGACGGAGGCCATGACCTCACCGCTCGAGCCGGTCGACGTCTTGATGTGGATCTCGACGGTCTTCGCCTGGTTCGCGGCGAAGCTGTACGAGCGTGCGACTGTAAGTCCGGTGTCGCAGGCGCCCGGTGTCGTGCAATACCGGACGTTGGCGGTCCACGCGGTGTTCGTGACCGATTGCACGACCAGCGGCGGGCCGTTGTTCCCATCCGTGGCCTTGAGCTGGAAGATGTGGCAGAAGCGGTCGACCGCCGCCAGCGACCAGCTGGAGCTCGTCTTCCACGTGGACTTGTAGCGGAATGTGGCGTTGCTGCCCTGGTGGGTGCCCAGGCCTTTGACTTCGGCGCGCCCGCGATCGGTGCTGCCCGTGTCGCGGTCGCCGTCCCACGCGCTCGTGCTGTACCGCAGCTCGAAGCGGAACGTGCCGCTGGTCGGCGAAGTGATGTTGTCGTAGGTGTCGTTCGGCGTGACGACGAGGCCTGGGTTGGAGACCCGGTCGCTGGGCTCCTCCTCACCCTCGAAGCTGCTGAGGCTGGTCGCGGTCGTGGCCAGCGCCGGCATTGGAAGCGCGCCCAGGACGAGCGCGCCGAAAACGGCCAGTAACGACTTGGGGTACCCGGTCAGCGTCTTCATCTATCCACCTCTTCCATCGACTCCGCCCCCGCGGCCCTGACCTGCCACGGTGCGGCTCGCTGTGTACGAAGCTAGGCATGCGGGAAGTTCCTGACAAGGGGATCGAAACGTTACCGTACGTTCCGGTAGGTGGATTGGATGGTCTGCAAACGAAAAGGGGCGCGACTTTCGCCGCGCCCCGATAGGATTTAGCGTATCTGACTAATCGTCGACTACGTATCCCTCGTTAGAGGTACTCACAACCGGACCATTGGTCTACTTCCCGTTATTGGCACTGCCTCAACGCCAGCTGCGCGTCTTCATTTTGCTGGGGGCGCTAGCGTCGCGCCCCCCAGACCCCCCGCGCCGCTCGCGGGAGTGAATCCCGCTTCGCGTCGGTACCTCTTGCTACTGGCACTGCCTCAACGCCAGCTGGGCCTCGAAGAGAGACGTCGGCGTGACGCGGGTGCCCTGTGACTCGTTGACCTGCATCTCCGACGCCGAGCCCAGGTTCACTGTCGTATTGGCGGTGAAGCCCGAGAAGATCGGCAGCGCGAAGGTGTTCGAGTTGCGGTTGACGGCGTCCCAGAAGTCGTAGGTGCGGCTCGAGGCCGAGCGGTGCCGGAAGTTCCACAGCGTGTAGTAGCGGCCCGTGTGCGGGTAGTTGTCGATGGGGCCGCCGTTGCCGAAGAGCACGCCGCCCGTCACGTCGTCGAGAAGGTTGGCGTGCGGCACGCCGCCGTGGTTGTCGACGGTGGCGTCCGTGTTCATCGTGAAGCGCAGGTAGACGGCGCCCACCAGGTTGTAGCCGGTGTCGGGGCCGTGGTGTGTTCCCGCGGTGTCCACGGCATCACGCACGAGCATGCCGTAGCCGCGGCGACCGCCGATTGAGGAGTGGCCCTTCTTGCCGGTGAAGCGCACGTTTTCGATGGTCATCCAGCCGACGGAGTCGGTGCCGAGGGCGTCGTTGAAGTGGCGGAACTCGACGTCCCGCACCCAGCAGTTGACCGACTCGCGCCAGCTGACGAGGCTCCAGCCGGAGTCGTGGATCCAGTCCTTGTGGTGCACGAACGTCTCCGGATAGGTGTCCCAGCTTCCGGTGAAGCGGAGGTCCTCGATGCCGACCTCGCGCAGCGGGCTCACGCGGTCGAGTTTCCACGACGTGCTGTCGAGGCGGATCGTGAAGTGGAGCGGCTCACGGAAGCGCACGCGGTTGCCCGAGGCGATCTCCGCGATCTCGTGCATCTCGTGGACGCCGACGCCGCTGCCGACCACGCGCACCCAGTCGGGATCGAGAGGCATTCCGTTGTAGTAGAAGCTGTTGTATTCCGTGTCCTGGTGCTTGAGCACGACGATCTGTCCGACGGCCAGCTGCGACGTGCTGTCGACGGTCACCCAGAACGTCTCGCGCGTGGCCGCCTGGGTCACGTTCGCGACCGTGGTCGCACCCCAGCCGTTGGCGGGGCCGACGCGGAACATCTTGCCGCCCGGTTTCTTCGAGACCATGAGGATCTCGGAGCCGCCGGTGCCGGAGCCGGCGCCGCGCAGGACGATGTGGCTGCCCGTCACGCTGATCCACGCGTTGGCGTCTTCGGTGGGCGCGACCTTGTACTGCCCGGCGGGGAAGAAGACGACACCGCCGCCCGCGGCCTTCGCGGCGTCGATGGCGGCCTGGATCCCGGCGTCGTCGAAGCCGGCGTTGTTCGGCGACGCGCCGTAGCTCGTCACGTTGAACACCGGTCCGGTGATCGTCGGGATCGGCGCGTCGGAGCGCTTGTAGCCGGCGTAAGAGAAGTCGGGCAGCGTCGGCTGCGTGCCGTTCGCCTTCGCCTGCACGAAGTTGTTCCAGAGGGCCGAATTGCCCGAGGGCGGCGTGCATTGCGGCACCGGCGTGGGCGTGAGCGTGGCCGTCGGGGTGGGCGTCGGAACGGGCGTCGTCGGTGTCGGCGTTGGACACGACGTGCAGTCGTTGCCCCAGATCTCGACCTCGGTGAGGCTGTTGAAGGTGCTCGTCGTCGCGCCGTGTCCGACGTAACGCACGTAGCGCCCCAGTGTGTCGGTGAACTCGTACTTCTCGAGGGCAGTCGTGGTGCCGGTCGTGAGTCCGTTCGTGATGACGTTGGTCCACGACGTGCCGTCGTCGCTGACTTGCAGGTCGTAGCGGTTCTGCCGCGCGTTGCCGTTGTAGACGGCGATCTTCACGTAGGCGACGTCCTTGCGGCTGCCGAGGTCGAAGCGGATCCAGGCCCCGTCACCGTTGCCGGACCAGCGTGTGGCCAGATTGCTGTCGACGGTGTTGGCGGGGAGGTTGCCGTCGTTCGTGCTCGCGGTCACACCGCTGCCGGCCGGCGTCAGCTCGACCTCGCTCGGGATCGGCGTGGGCGTGGGGCTGGCGGTGGCCTGCGGCGTATTCGTCGGCGTCGGAGTCGGTGTGGGGGTGAGCGTCGCCGTCGGCGTGGGTGTCGGCGGCGGCGGCGTGACCGCGCCCGCGAAGATGCTGATCTCGGTGACGCTGTTCATCGTCGGCTTCGTGGGGTCGGTGCTGCCGTGGCCGAGATAGCGGACGAAGCGGGCGTTCCGATCGAGGAAGTCGTAGGCTTCTTCGTTCGTCGTGGCGCCGCTGCTCTGGCCGTTGAAGACAGTCACCCACGCCACGCCGTCCGTCGAGGTCTGCAATTCGAACCGGTTCGCGCGCGTGTTGCCGTTGTAGACGCCGACATTGATCGATCCGACGGGCTGCACGGTGCCGAGATCGAGCCGCAGCCAGGTCCCGTCGCCGTTACCGGACCAGCGCGTGCCCAGGTTGTTGTCGACCACGTTGCCCGGCACGTTGGCGTCGCTGGTGCTGGCGGTGACGGCCGCGGCCCCGGGCGTGATCTCGGGCTGGGCGGCGGCGCTCGATATGAAACCGATTCCGAGAACGGCCACGACACCACACGTTCGCGCGACTCTCATGGACCCTCCCACTCGGCCTCTTTCGGGCCGCGGCGGTACGGAGATATTGGATAGTTGTGAACGACGATAAGACTTCGGACCCATTCGCCACAAGGTTCGATCGACTCGAACGGAGTAGTCGAAAGGATCCCCTCGAGAGTCAACGAAAGCCCCTGACCGGCGGTGCCGATCAGGGGCGGCCTCGCGTCGAGGTCTTTGTGAGTTACGGTGCGGCGAAAACGCTCACTTCGGTGACGCTGTTCCACTGGCTGGTGCCGCCGACGTTGAGGGTGGCGGTATGCCCGAAGTAGCGCACGTATCGTGCGCTCTGCGGCGTGGGGAAGTCATGGCGTTCTTCGGCGGTGGTGTTGCCGCTGGACTGGGCAGCGGTGAGGGCGTTGGTCCAGACGCCACCACCTGTCGAGACCTGGATGTCGAACCGGTTGCGCCGGCCGTTGCCCTGGTAGACAGCGACGCCGACGCCGGTGACGCTGCGCGTCGTGCCGAGGTCGAGCTGCAGCCAGGCGCCGTCGCCGCTGCCGGACCATCGGGTGCCGAGGTTGTTGTCCACGGTGTTTCCCGGCAGGTTGCCGTCGTTCGTGCTGGCGGTCACCGCCGACGCGCCGGGCGTTACCTCCACGGGCGTGCCTCCGGGCGTCGGGCTCGGCGTCGCCGTCGGTGTCGCGGTCGGTGTGGGTGTCGCGGTCGGCGTCGGCGTGGCCGTCGGCTCCGTCGGGCCCGGGGTCGGAGTGGCGACCGGGGGTGTCGGCGGAGGTGTCATGCCCGTCGGTACGCCGTTGGCCACGAAGACGCTGACCTCGGTCACGCTGTTCCAGCAGCATTTCGTCGGGTCGCTGTTGCCGTGGCCGAGGTACCGGATCCAGCGCGCCTGGACGTCGGCGAAGTCGAACGTCTCTTCCGCCGTCGTCATGCCGCTCGTTTGCGCGCCCGTGAGCATGTTCGTCCACACGATGTTGTCGTTCGAGACCTGGATGTCGAAATTGCTGCGGCGGAGGTTCCCGTTGTAGGCCGCGACCTTGACGTAGCCGATGATCCGAGTGCCGCCGAGGTCGACCTGCAGCCACTGGCCGTCGCCGTTGGCCGACCAGCGCGTGGCGAGGTTGTTGTCCACGGCATTGGCGGGCACGTTGCCGTCGTGGGTGCTGGCCGAAACCGCCGACGACGGGATGCTCGTCTCGACGTACGTCCAGTTGTCACCGAACGGCGTGGGCGTCGGCGTCGGACGCGGCGAGCTCGTCGGCGTGGGAGTCGCGGTCGGGACCGGCGTGTGGGTCGGCGTGGGGCCGGTGCCCTTCACCACCTGATCGATGGCCAACATCAGCGAGCTGCTGCCCGTCGTGTCGCCCGACAGCTCCCAGTTCATGATGCCGCCGGCGCGCCGCATGGCCTCCTGGGTCTTCCACTTGATCGTGGCGATGCCGTTGTAGCCGTACCCGTTCGACATGTCCTTGGTCGGCGCCGTCGGGTCGAGGGCCACGATCTCGTTGTAGAGCCGGTAATTGTCGAAGCTCGGCCCGCGGCCGTAGAACGGCACACCGAGGACGCACTTGGAGGGCGGCAGGCCGCGGCCCAGCCAGTAGTCCATCGACGCCGTGGCGAGGCTGCGCGGCGAGTTGGCCGAGCCCGCCCCGCCGTCGTAGGCCATCAGCATGATGTAGTCGATGTAGGAGAAGACGGACGTGGGAACGCCGCCGCCCTGGCTGCCGCTCGAGATGACCGCCGCCGAGCACGTCTTGCCCCGTTGGTGCATCGCCGTGCAGAGCTGGTTCATCATCAGCCCGTAGTTCGTGGCCGACGTGCCGGGATCGGGATACTCCCAGTCGATGTCGATGCCGTCCAGGTTGTACTGGTTGGCGACGTTCACGCACGCGTTCACGAACGTCGTGCGCGCCGTCCCGTTCCCGGCCAGCGACTCGAAGGCGCTGTCGTTACCGCCGTTCCAGCCGCCGAGCGAGAGCACGACCTTCACGCCGTTGTTGTGGGCCCGGGTGACCAGGTCGGCGAGCTTGGCCGTGTTGTCGATGGGCTTCAGGGTCCCGTTGGAGTTCGGGTTCGCGAACGCGTAGTTGATGATCGTGAGCTTGTCGTACTGCACGGCCGCATTCGAGCCCGACCACGACGGCATGTAGCCGACCACGCGGAACTGCGCGGCGGCGGGGGTACCGGCGATCAGGGCGGCGGCCAGCGTCGAGAACACGACTCTGCGGCTCATGGGAGACCTCCCGCGGAAACTTCTTCCGGGAACTTGTTTGCCGGACGACAACTGGAGCTCGATGGATTGTTGCCACCCAAGATAGTCGCCGACCCCTCACCGCGGCAAGTGAATTCGCAGTTAAACGCCGCGCTTAACGGGTCCGGTCGGTCAACGGCCGGGTCACCGACCGATCCATACGTTCCGTCGAGCCCTTTGCGAACTACGGCGCGGCGAAGACGCTGACCTCGGTGACGCTGTTGAACGTCGTCGCCGTGCTGCCGTGGCCGAGATAGCGGACGTATCGGGCCGCGATGTCGGTGAAGTCGTACGTCTCTTCGGCGGTGGTGGTGCCGGTGTTCGTCCCGCTCCACACCGTGGTCCACGTACCGCCGCCGTTCGACACCTGGAGGTCGAAGGTGTTCTGCCGGCTGTTGCCGTTGTAGACGGCGACGTTGACGTAGCCGATGGTGCGGGTGCTGCCGAGATCGAGTTGCAGCCACGCCCCGTCGCCGTTCCCCGACCAGCGGGTGCCGAGGTTGTTGTCCACGGTGTTGGCCGGCACGTTCACGTCGCTCGTGCTCGCCGTGACTCCGG
>Ga0075421_100006604_pt1 | contig 14173 bp, 15 predicted proteins | sample SoiMetdeltSBSDD5_FD_75292 | JGI IMG/M metagenome (GOLD analysis project Ga0075421, IMG submission 75292) | Bulk soil microbial communities from a Populus tree surrounding site in Tennessee, USA - Soil MetaG P. deltoides SBSDD5 | ecosystem: Environmental > Terrestrial > Soil > Tree plantation...
AGAGTCAACTGCTCTGCCATTGAGCTACCGAGGCAACGGCGTCAGAATGTAGGATGTCCGGGCGCAACGGGCAAATTGAATTTTCCGTGTGCCCGGCGCTGTGAATCTCAGCGAATCGCGCCCATCCGCCCAAGTTGGTACTCTTCGAAGGCCTGCTGAATTTCAGCGCGGCTGTTCATTACGAATGGTCCCTGGCCGACGACTGGTTCAGCGATGGGTTGGCCACTCATCACGAGAAGCTTCGTGTCACTCTTCGCTTCCACGCGCAGACGGTCGCCGTCGCGGGAAAACACTGCCAGGTCGCCTTCGGCTGCTTCCCGGCCCCCATTCACAAGGACTGCGCCCTGCAACACGAGAAAGGCAGTGGTATGACCGCTGGGCAAAGGCAATTCTGCTGACCTGCCTGCGCGGACATTCACGTCCCAAAGATTGATGGGTGTAAACGTTTTGGCAGGCCCTTTGTGCTCACTGAATTCGCCGGCGATCACTCGCACCGCCCCAGCGTCTTGCGGTAGCGACACGTTGGGAATCTGCGGCTTGAGTAATGTCTGATAGCCAGGCTTTGCGCTCTTATCTTTCGCAGGCAGGTTGACCCATAGCTGCACCATTTGCAGTGTTCCGCCCTTTTGGGCGAACTCGCGCGAATGAAATTCCTCGTGGACGATGCCACGACCGGCGGTCATCCATTGCACATCCCCGGCGCCGATCTTGCCGCCACCGCCGCTGGAATCGCGATGCTCCAACTCGCCCTGATAGGCAACCGTGACCGTTTCGAACCCCTTGTGCGGATGCGCGCCAACGCCTCGCCTCTCATTGCCTGGCGGAAATTGGTACGGCGCGGCGTAGTCCAGGAGCAGGAATGGGCTCAGTTCACGGCCGAGGCCGTTATAATCAAATACTGAGCGGACCGGGAATCCGTTGCCGACCCAATGCATCTTCGAACTTTTCTCGATGCTGCGTAGTTCTTTCATGCATACAAACTGCCGCAGTGTGAGTCCCGCCCCAAATACCTTGTTGTAATGCTCAGTATGCCTGACGAGTCTGACAACAAATCGGACTTTAAGGAACAGCGAAGCGATTTGTGGCGAGGCCCGAACCACGAAGGGCTTTGCGAAGGCCATCCTGGGTCGCTTGCGATGCGCTTCCGTCAACGAGCGCAATGTTGCCTTGTTGCTTATGAATCTCGCGGCTCCATTGCGCGCTCCCCGAGTCGGTGATGCTCAAGAGGCCCTGGGGCTGTTTGAGGTCGGGGAGCACTACGTTCCGGTCCGCGGTAAGGATACTCGCAACATTTGTTTCATTTGCGTCGATGCCGACCAGGTAGCTGATGTTTTTCGCTGCGAGGCCTGCGAAGATCAGGGCTCGGGGTCCCCGCTTCTGGTCCTCAGGGCAAAGAAGGAGTTTGGGAGACACTAGCTCGTTCGAGAGAATGAGTAAGGAAGGGATGGGGTCACCTGCCACGGCAGAGTCTTTTGCGCCAGAGCTCATCGGGAACTGATTGGCATGGTCGTTGGACCACATGCGGAAGGCGAGAGCGATTTGCTTTTGGTTCGAGACGCATTGGATCCGACCGCCTCTCGCGCCACGTGAAGGTCGATTTGCCAAAAGGACGAGGCCCATTAAGAGAACGACCGTGCTGAGGAGGATGAGGACGTCCCAACCTGTGAACCCTTTCGCGTTCATGAAAACCTCTTCAGCATTAGCAATGCCGACTGATTTCTCGAAGAAATCTGCAACCATCAGCGTGAATTTGGCGCGACCGACGTGAACTTCACGCGTCGGGCTGTGCGAGCTTTTGCTCGACAATCTTCAGGTAGGCGGTCGCGATGGGGTTATGGGTCTTATTGAGCGCGAGAGATTTCTCGAAGCATTCTTTGGCTTTCTCCCAGTCCTTCTTTTGCATGTAGTGCCAGCCGAGATGCGCGTGCGTGTAGTAGCTGTCCGGATCGAGCGAGAGGGCTTTCTCGAAGAGTGGGGCGGCCGGTTCGTGAATGCCCAGCCAGTGCAGGCACATGCCCTGGCGCATTAACGGGTACGGATCGTAGGGATTCAATTTCGCGGCACGCTGAAACCATTCAATCGCGTCGCTGGCAAGGTCGCGGAAACCCTCCTGCCCCTGCCAGCTTTGCAGGCGCAGAGCTTCGCCAATGGAATAGGCCGTGTCGAAATTCTTTGGGTCAGCTTCAAACGCCTTCTCCAGCGCAGCCACGTACGAGGAGGAATTCACCGTCGCCCCCGCCGCGCGGGAGATCCACTTCGCCTCGGCTGCATGCGTCAGCGCCAGTTTAGTCAGAAAGAAGATACCTGCCCCAAGCACCAGAGCCACCGGGATACGGAGCGGCCAACGGACGGTATGCCAATAGCCTTCCGAGGCGAAACGAAAGTGGCCGGCCACGAGTGCCGCGAGCGTCACGGCGAGAATGGCGTTCGCCGGGACGTGCATATTGAAATCGAAAATCGAGTAAATCAGGAACGCGAGCAATCCCAAGCTGCCACCGAGCACGAACGCGGATTTGTTGCTGCGCTTGGTGCTCAGGTCGTTCGGAGCGCGCTTCACGTATCGCCAACTGCGAAATGCCTCCGTGGCGAAAATCGCAAGTGTGCCGAACAGAAAAACGCCGCCGACGATGCCCCAGTCCGCGAGCGTGTTCAGGTAATCGTTGTGAACGCGGTCGGGACGCGCCTGAAGCGTCGCAGGCCGATGCTGGCGAAAGCGGTGATCGAAATGCCCGGGACCTGCCCCGAGCAGCATGTTCTCTTTCCAGATCGCCGTAGCCGCAGGCCACACCTTGAAGCGCACGTCTTCCAATTCGGCCGCGCGCGTCAGTATTCCAGTCTGACCGCGGCCGGGTCGCGCCAGGACGGCGAATACCACGATCACCGCGAGAAACGCGCCGAGTGTGAGCAGGCCCTGAAGACGGTAATCACGATTGCGCAAAAGGATCACAAAGAAAACGACAATACTGATGCCGGACGCGAGCCATCCGTAGCGCGAAAAAGTCGACACGAAGCCGGTGAAAATTACGAGCGACGCGTACCCACACAGGATTTTTCCCACGTAATGCTGCCGACTGGTGAGGGCGTAGGCCAATCCGAACGGCGCGAGCGTGCCGAGGTAGGCGGCAAGATTATTGGGATTGATAAACGTTCCGGAGCCCCGTCCGTGATAGATCTCAGGACGGGCAAAGTGCCACACCCGATCCGAACCAGTAATCACCTGGCTGATCGCGTACATCGCCATGAGCGTTCCGAGACCAAGCAGCGTCATCGCAACGATATGAGTGGTTTCAAGGCGATGCAGGTTGTGGAGAATGGCGAAAAAGAGAAAACCGTAAACGAGGATGCGGATCAATTCCTGTCGCGCCACATATTCGATTTCCGCGTTTGAATGGCGAAACACCGCGTAACCCATAAAAAGGAGCACCGGCCAGCACACCCATGGCCAGAGCAGACGATGCTTGGGATTTACAATGAAGCGGATCGCCCACACCATCAGGATCGCCAGCGTAAGCCATTCAATCGGGACGAAGTCCTGCGGGCGCACGGAACCGGTGGCGAGCGGCGAATAAACCAGGACCAGCAGAGTGAGTCCCAGCACAATGCGTTCGCACCAGGTATCGACTGTCTCGCGATCCAATAATCGGGTGAGCACAGGATTTACGGCCGCCGTCCGGGTCGAAAAATCTTTCGAGACGGTCTCCACGCGGCTCAGCTCAAGTATTCACGCGGGTCAGTAATGCGCCCCGTCAGCGCGCTGGCAGCGACCGTCACCGGCGAGGCCAGAAAAACCTGCGATTCTTTGTGGCCCATGCGACCGGGAAAATTCCGGTTGGTCGCGCTAATGCATTTCATGGGCGAATTCATGCGGCCAAACGTGTCTACCGGTCCGCCGAGGCAAGCCGCGCAACCCGCGTTTTCGGTCATCTGCACGCCGGCATCGAGGAGAATTTGCCAAATCGTTTTGTCTCCCCAACGCGAGGATTGAAGGTCATGGACGATCTCGGGCGTCGCGGGAACGCCGAAGGTGTCAATAGCGACGCGTTTGCCGTTGAGGACGCGGGCGAACTCCAGAAAGTCGCTGGTCTTACCACCGGTGCACGAGCCAATGTAGGCGCGGTCCAATTTTATCGTCCCGAGTTCCCTCGCAAGCTTGCGCTGACCGGGATCGGGATGGCACGCGACGGTCGGTTCGAGCTTCGAGAGATCGATCGTCATTTCGAAGACGAAGTTTTGCGAACGATCCGGCTCGGCGGGCTCGTAACTGGTCCTTGTTCCGTTGAGCTTGCACCGGTAATCCACGTACGCCTGGGTCTGCGCGTCAAATTCGAAGATGCCGTTCTTGCCGCCGGCTTCGATGGCCATGTTGGCGACGGTCATGCGATCGTCCATCGAGAGGTTTGCCGCGCCGGGGCCATCGAATTGCATCGCACGGTAGGTCGCGCCATCGAACCCAATCTCGCCGATCGCGTGAAGGATGATGTCCTTGGCCATGACGCCGGGCTGGAGTTTGCCTTCGAGGCGGAAATGCATGGTCTCAGGGACTTTCACGAGCAACTTGCCCGTGCCCATGACGAATCCCGCATCGGTGTTGCCGATGCCCGTAGCAAACTCATTGAACGCGCCGGCCATGCATGTATGAGAATCGGTGCCGAAAAGAAGTTCCCCGGGTCGTGTGTGGCCCTTTTGCGGGAGCGCCGTGTGGCAGACGCCGGCGTAATTGGAACCGTATTGGCGCTGCAGATTGCCCTTTTTAGAATCAAACACCCAATGCCCATCCGGATCGTCAATGACATCGTAAAAGTAAGTGATTTTCTGCTCGCGAACGAAATCGCGGAGAATATCCACGTTGCGGTTGGACTTGGAATCGGCGGTAAAAATGTAGTGATCGGGAATAATCACCACGCGGTCGCGGTCCCAAACCTTGGCATTTTTGCCAAATTCGCGCTTAAAAACGCCAATGGTCCCCGGGCCGCAGACGTCATGCGTCATCAGCACGTCCGCCTTCACCCAAATATTGTCCCCGGCCTGGACCTGGGACTTTCCCGCGGCCCGCGCAAGGATCTTTTCGCTCAACGTCATAGAAAAGCCAGTGTACCGGACGTTGGCGGCAGGCGCAAGGCACGGGTTCGTAACCTTACTCAGCCGTGCTGTCGATCTGGCCCTGCGAAAGGCGAGTTCGCAGCTTTTGCCGGGGTTTTACTTCGACGGCGCGGCGGATGATGCGGCCGGTGGCGCGGTCCTGGGTGATCGAGTAGCCCCGGGCGAGAACGTTTTCCGGGGAAAGCAAGCGCAGGCGATCGGCAAGGGCCGCGGTCTCGCTCTGCCATTGCGCGCGGCGCACACGCCAATGTTCGCGCAAGCGGCGGTTCAGATGCTCGAGTGTCTGCAGCCGCTGCTTCAGTAAGAGACTGGGGCGCTCACGGACAAGGCGCTGGCGGAGGTTCTGCCACGCCACCTGCCAGTGACGATGGCCATGCTTCAGGCAACGAAGGAGTGAGGCGCTCAGTTCATCCAGGTGCTGCAATTTGTCGTTGAGCACGCGGCGGGGATGGAGCCGGGCGAGGCGGTTCATCAGCGCAGCAGCGTCTTCGCGAGCGTGGTCGAGGCGGTTCGTGACGATCTGTTTGAGATGATCGCTGGTTTCAGCAACGACTCTCCGACTGGCAAAGGCACCTTCTGTGATGATCTCGGCGGCAGCGCTCGGGGTGGCGGCACGCAGGTCGGCTACGAAGTCGCTGATGGTGAAATCAATTTCGTGGCCGACGGCAGAGACGACCGGTATCGCCGATTGGTAAATCGCGCGGGCGACAATTTCTTCGTTGAAGGCCCAGAGATCCTCCAGGCTGCCGCCACCGCGGGTGAGCAGGACCAAGTCGATCTGGCACGCGGCATTGAAAGCAGGGCGATCACGCCACGCCGGACCGAGGCTCCATTCGTTCAAAAGGTTCAAGGCCCACGCAATTTCGTGCGCTGCGCCTTCGCCTTGCACGCGGCATGGGGAGAGAATGAGATCCAAACCAGGATGACGCCGCTCAATGACATGCAACACATCGCGAATCGCAGCGCCAGTGGAGGAAGTCACGAGGCCGATGCGTTGCGGATATTTGGGCAGCGGGCGCTTGCGTTCCTGCGCAAACAGACCTTCAGCCTGGAGCTTGCGCTTCAGCCGCTCGAAGGCAACTTGCAGCGCGCCCACGCCCTGCAACTCGACGGAGCGCACAAGCAATTGATACTGGCCGCGCGCTTCGTACACCGTGAGCAGTCCCTGGATGTTCAGCTTTTGGCCGTCCTGGAGATAATCGCGATGCGGCACAAATTCGCTGCGGAAGAGCACGCAACTCAACTGCGCGCCATTGTCCTTGAGCGTGAAATAAACATGGCCGGAGGATTGCGCACGCAGGTTGCTGACCTCACCGGTGACCCAAATCTCGCCGACGTTCTGTTCGATCAACCCGCGCACTCGAGCGGTGAGTTCAGAGACGGTGAGCACCTTGCGTATGGCTTCGGGCCCGAACAATTCGCCGAATTCCCATTGCGACTTCATTTCTCGAGAGATTGGGCGGACGCGGATTCGGAAACGCGCTGAATGGAAAGTGCGTGGCCAGTGGAAGAATCGATTTCGACCACGGCACCCTGCAAGAGAATGCGATCCTTCGCGACGTTGAAGCGTTGCGGAGTGTTTTTCAGAAATCGTTCGATGATGGGCGCGATCTCGCGGCCCAGAACGCTTTCGTGCGGCCCGGTGAAACCGGCGTCACAGAGAAAGGCGGTGCCGTTCGGAAAAATCTGTTCGTCCGCGGTTTGCACGTGCGTGTGCGTGCCGAAAACGGCGCTGACTTCCCCATCGAGCATTCGCGCCATCGCGATCTTTTCCGACGTCGCTTCGGCGTGCATGTCGACGATAATGATGCGCGCCTGATTGCGCAGCTTGTCCACTTCGGCCTGGGCGCATGCGAATGGGTTTTCGAGCGTCGGCATGAAAACGCGGCCCTGCAGGTTCAACACGGCAAACGGTTGCTGGCCGGGCAGGTTATAGACGTTGCTGCCCCGGCCTGGCACGCCTTCCGGGTAATTCGCAGGACGCAGAAAGCGCGGCTCATTCTCCAGCAGTACGGCGACTTCCTTTTGGTCCCAAAGATGGTCGCCGCTGGTGATGACATCCACGCCCGCGTCAAACAACTCGGCAGCCGTCTCCGGCGTAATCCCTGACCCGCCGGCGGAATTCTCGCCATTGGCGATGACCACGTCCAACGCGAAGCGCTGGCGCAGGACGGGCAGCAGTTCCTTCACGGCGCGCCGGCCCGGCTTGCCTACAACATCACCAATAAACAACAGTTTCACTCGCGCAGCACTGTAATACCTTTGGGCGGTCATTCACGAATTTTTTGCGGAATTCGCGCGGAGGACGTGTCAGGCTGCGGCCATGACGCGCTTTGAAACCGAGTTGCAAGTGCGGCCGGACGACATCGACATGAACCAGCACGTGCATGGGAGCCGCTATTTCGATTACGTGCTGGCCGCGCGATACGACCAGATGGCGCGTTGCTACAAGCTGTCGATGGACGAGTTTACCGCTGCGGGGCTGGGATGGTTCGTGAAAACCTGTCACATCGAATACAAGCGGCCGTTGCGGATGGGCGAAAGCATGATCGTGCGGACGTGGGTGGAAGCCATCACGAAAACCGACGTGAAGGTTGGGTTTGAAATTCTGCGGAAGCCCGTCGGCAAGCTTTGTTGCGACGGGTACTTTGATTACACGATGATCAATACAAAAACGGGGAGAGCCGAAGCCATCCCCGATTGGATCATTGCAAAATATTCGATCTAAGAACGAACTCGGTTACTTGTGTTCAACTCGCGTGGCGCCAAGGCGTTCTTCCTGGAAGGGGACGGGATTAAACACACGAAAGCTGGTGCGATACGTGCGGTGTGAGTCGCCTTCGCCCAGCAAAGTGTAATCAACCTCCACAGGCGTGATCCGGCCTTGTTGCACGGGCACTCGCAGGCGGTCGCCGTTGCGTTCAATCGCGAACGTGTGTGTGCCTGGCGGCTCGCTGACGCGAAGGTTTTCCACGACTGCCATGTCATGGCGCCTCAAGGAATAGCGGTCGTTTTGATCCAAGCCAACGCCGCCGAGGAGGTAGCTGTTTCCGTTTCTGTCCATTTGATAAACAGGAACCAGCGTGTCTTTGTTCACGGAAATGAATTCAACATATCCTTTGTTCGAATCATTGCCGGCCGTTTCGACGATGCCGAGGGTTTGGACTCCGCCGACATGTCGCGATGTAGAGCAGCCTGTGACAAAAAACATCACAGAACAGGCCGTAGCGGCCAGAACGAGAACTTTCTTCATATTCTTCCCTTTGAATTATCCTGATGGCCTGTTGACCACCGGCGAAATCTCGCGCAGGCGCGCTGGCGGCGTAAGTAGGTCTTGACCCCGCACTTCTTTCCGATTTCCCAAACTGAATCCAGCCAGTATAAAGCGGCCCATGAAGCGCTATCCGCTTGTGGCGTTTGCGGCCATGACCTTCCTGATTTCGTGGGGGGCATGGCTCTCGAGCGCCGGGAAGCAAGCGTTGGTCATCGGCGCTTTTGCCCCGGGGATCGCGGCGATGATCATCGCCCTTGTGAACGGACGCATGGCGGGACTTCAGCAACTCTTCGAGCGTTTCCTCATCTGGCGCGTCCACATTATTTGCTACATCGCTGCTCTTCTGATGCCGGCGGCGGTTTCATTGCTGGGGACGGCGGTGCATATGATGTTTGGCGGTGACGCGCCGGATTTCGGCGCTCCACCCGTGATCGGTGTGAAGTTGCCGGGATATTTGGAGGGATGGAATCCAGCCGCGCTAATTCTGCCCCTGTTCCTTCAGCACATTCTGTATGGAACAGCGATCGCGGAAGAACTGGGCTGGCGCGGCCTTGCGTTGCCGCGGCTGCAGGAGCGTTTTAATCCTGTCGTGGCAAGCCTGCTCCTCGGATGTTTATGGGCGCTTTGGATCCTGCCTCTTTATTTGAAGCAAGGCTGGATCGGCGGAATTGAGCGCGCTTTTGTGTTACTCGGGGTTATCCCCGGATTAATCCTCTCGACGTGGATTTACAACATATCGGGCGGCAGCCTTTTGCTGTGCGTTATGTTCAATATTTCCCTAAAGGTCACCGACCTTGTCCTGGCCGCACCGCCATCCCATCCCCTGATCAGCGTCTGTGCGTATTGGATGGCGGCTGGATTGGTCCTGAGTTTTACGGGAGTTCAGCTTGGCGCAAAACAGCGCGAACCGGCTCCCCAGCCGCAAACCGCCCATCCCGTAGGAGATGAGGCCAAGGTCTCCAGCCAACCTATGTCAAAGAACGATCCGAAGTAATCCGAAGCTTGGTGCCGATGCGGGATCCTTGACAGTTGAGATCATGCTGGCCCGGTCGAACCGCCCGCGGCCGGGCCTCTGGAAGTTGCGCCGAATCATCCCGAGAGTTAGGTTGGCGCACTTGGAGGAATTATGGAGTTACCTGGGTGGATTTGGCCAATTGCCGTGAGTATTAGTGCGCTGTTGTTTATCTTCGTCTTTATCTTTTTAGCGTCGCGAAAGTAGTTGCTGGCGAACCTCCTGCGCTTCGGGATGGCTCTGGACATCCAGAGGCAAAAGCTGGAATTCCCGACGGGCTTCTTCCAGGCTGCCGATTCGCAGCCAATTCCGGGCCATGAGGAGATGGAAGAGGTGTTCGGGGCTGAGGGTAGCTCTCAATGAATCGACGCTTGTCATAATCGTCAGCCGAACAATGAGCGTTCGAGCGTTTGGTTTGAATAAGCAATTTACCTACCGAACGTGGCACATGTTGGCGTGAAAAACTTACGTCTTGGCAGGAAAAGCGCGCGGCCTTTACAGTGCGCCGGATGCGCACGGCAATTTATCCCGGCAGCTTTGACCCGCTCACCAATGGGCATTTGGACCTCGTGCAGCGGGCGACCAAACTCTTCGATCACGTGGTGGTTGCAGTGGCGCGCAGCGACAGCAAAAACCCGTTGTTCACCCTGGCGGAGCGCGTGGCGCTGGTGGAACAGGGCGTGAAGAAAATCCCGAATGTGAGCGTGGAATCCTTCGATGGCCTCCTGGTGGACTACGTGGAGAAGCGCGGCGGGCAGGCGGTGATCCGCGGATTGCGAGCGATATCCGACTTTGAATTTGAATTTCAGCTCGCTTTGATGAATCGTAAATTGAACGAACGGGTGGAAACGATCTTCATGATGCCCAAAGAAACTTACACATTCTTGAGTTCACGGATCATCAAGGAAGTCGCCCGTCTCGGCGGCGATATCGGCACATTTGTGCCGGCGCATGTCTCCGAGGCGCTACGGAAGAAATTGAAGGGATAGGGTTATGCGGCCGGAAGTAAATTTAAGACATTTGGAAGAGGGTCCAGTATCCCTCGAGGACGAGCTGACGCCAGAGGAACTCGACATCGATACCAAGGGCAGCCTGATTCGCATCAATGAACCGCTAAAGTACGAGCTGGAAGTGCAGAAAATGGAGGGCGGCTTGCTGGCACAGGGAACGTTAAGCTTGGCCCTGGATTGCGAATGCGCCCGTTGCCTGAAAGCCCTTCGCCAGAAGTTGGATTTTGCCGGTTGGGCGGCCCATATTCCGCTGGAAGGCGAGGAAAAAGCCCCCGTAGTAAATGACGTGGTGGACTTGACGCCCTACGTTCGCGAAGATATTGTGCTCGCGTTTCCGCAACGTCCGTTGTGCGGGCCGGATTGCAAGGGTTTGCCCGGAACGGAGAAGAGCAGCGAGGCGCCATTGACTTCGAATCCGTGGGCGGAACTAAACAAATTGAAATTGAAATAATTGATTTAATTCATTTGATCTTTTAACGATTTAACAAATATGGGCGTACCAAAGCGTAAACCATCGAAGAGCCGGCAGCGGATGCGACGGGCTTATAACAGTGTCATGACCTTACCGCAGTTGAGCACCTGCCCGCAATGCTCCGCCCCGTATGTGCCTCACCGGGTCTGCCCGGCCTGCGGTTTCTATAAAGGACGCCAGATCATCTCGGTGAAGGTCGGAGCATAGTCCATTTCGAGAGCGCAGTGCAGGGCCGTTCCACATGCGCTCTTTTTATTTATGCGAATTGCCGTCGATGTCATGGGTGGCGACCACGGATGCGAGGTTGTCATCGATGGAATCAAGCTCGCGCTCCAGGCGTATCCCGCCATCACGGAGTTGCATGTCGTCGGCGACCAAAAGGCGATCGAGGCGGCCTTGGTGCGGAGTCGGTTGAACGACCCGCGCGTGAACATCGTGCACGCCAGCGAGGTCCTCGGTATGGACGAGAAACCGCTGACAGCCGTGCGCCGCAAGCGCGATTCGTCAGTCGTTCGCGCTGCGGAATTGGTGCGGGACGGTAAAGCCGAAGCGCTCATCTCCCCGGGAAACACCGGAGGGTTGGTCGCGGCGGCCACACTGAAGATACGGCGACTGGAAGGCGTAGAGCGGCCGGCGATCGCCACGACTGTGCCGTCAAACAAAGGAGAGTTTATCCTGATCGACGCGGGAGCTAACCCTGATTGCAAGCCGTTCTATCTCGCGCAATTCGCAGTCATGGGAGCAATTTATTCGCGGGAGATTCTTGGCCATGAACGGCCGCGCGTGGGCGTTCTTAGCAACGGCAAGGAGGAGATCAAAGGCAACGAGCTCACGCGCGAGACAGCGAAGTTGTTGCAGCAACTCGACTTGAATTTCATTGGCTACGTCGAGGGTCACGATTTGTTTAACGATCACGTGGACGTGGTTGTCACCGACGGATTCAGCGGAAATCTGGTGCTGAAGACCGTCGAGAGCATGGGCAAAGGCCTCATCCGGCTGATCAAACGCGAACTGGCCGGGAGCATGATCCGCAAAGTCGGCGCCATGCTCGTTGCGCAAGGATTTCGAAACATCAAGCAGCGCATGGACCCGGACGCTTATGGCGGAGCCCCACTTTTAGGATTGAATGGGAACGTGATCAAGGCGCATGGTTCTGCTCGTGAACGCGCGATCATGAACGCCATACGCGTCAGCACCGAAGCGATTCAGCACCATCTCAAAGAAATGATTCAGGAAGAAATCCAGCGCGCCAACCACCGCCTGCCTCAACCCATCGCCGTTCCGTCCGCAACCGTCGCCGCATGAGCACTACTACATTCAAGAACCCGCGGGCCAAACACAACTTCCAGGGCCGCAGTTGTTCCATCACGTCGGTCGGTTCCTACGTGCCACAGAAAACGCTCACGAACGCCGACCTCGAAAAAATGGTGGACACCACCGACGAATGGATCGTGACGCGCACCGGCATTCGCGAACGTCATGTCGCGGCGGAAGCAGAGTACACGTCCGACCTCGCGGCGCAGGCTGCTTTGCGCGCGATGAAGAATGGCAACATCACCCCCGAACAGATTGACCTGATCATCGTCGCCACCATCACGCCGGACATGCTTTTCCCCGCCACCGCTTGCCTGGTGCAGCAGAAGATTGGCGCGAAACGCGCCGCCGCGTTCGATATCGAGGCGGCTTGTTCAGGATTCATTTATGCTCTCGAGGTGGGCCAGCAATTCATCATGTCGCGCACCTACGAAACGGTGCTCGTGATCGGCGCAGAGAAACTTTCGTCCATTATTGACTGGGGCGACCGTAACACTTGTGTGCTGTTCGGCGATGGCGCTGGCGCTGCTATCTTGCAACATCGTCCGGACGCGCACGGCTTGCTCACCGCGTGCATGGGCGCCGATGGCAGCCAGGCCGAACTGCTGTGCATGCCCGGCGGCGGCAGCCGTTGCCCAGCCACGGTCGAATCCGTCCAGGCCAAGCTCCATCACCTGCGCATGGACGGCAAAGAGACTTTTAAGAACGCCGTCATGGCCATGCAAACCGCTGGCACGGAAGCTTTAAAGCGCTGCGAACTGGACATCACGCAAATTAAATACGTCATCCCGCACCAGGCCAATCGCCGGATCATTGACGCTGTCGCTGAACGCCTCAACGCGAAGCCGGAGCAAGTTTTCGTCAACCTCGACAAACACGGCAACACCTCCGCCGCTTCCGTCGCTATCGCCCTCGACGAAGCCGTCCAGTCTGGCCGCATCCAGCGCGGCGACCTCGTCCTGATGGTCGTCTTCGGTGCCGGCCTTACCTGGGCCGCCGCAGTCATTGAGTGGTAGCGCTTAAGCCGTCGGATAACCGCTTGTGACGGTGTTCAGTGCCTCAGTGAGACGTTGCCAGACGGCCTTGGCCTGTGCCGTATCTTTGCTGGATGGCGCGCCATTCCCCGAGCTACCTTGAAACTGTCCGGTCACAGCGCGGCCGGCTCTTCCGCCCAACTTCCTGCCAGCATATATCAAAGCAGCAACGACGGGCACTGACAGAACGAACCTACCAACGCTCTCAAAGATCCAACCTAAGAATCCGCAGACGACGCCGACCGCAAGCATGACGCCAACGACCCTGCCAATGACTTCGGCGTTCTCGTTGGCAGCCTCGCCACGCTCGCCTGCGCCTAGTTCGGCTTCGGCGTGGACGCTGTAGGATACGAAAGATGCCTGCTTGCCATCGGCTAAAACCCGATTCTGGCCGTAACGGGCTTCGATATCGATCTTATGACGGCCGCGCGTGACAATCGCATGAAAATGCCCCCCAGTATCATCCCGCAGGTCAACTTTGAACCCGTCGCCAGGCTTGAACAAGACAGTCATTAGCTGTCGCAACCCGGCGTCGAGCGTGGATTTAAAACCGATACCACTGCGAACATCGTCGCAAGGCAACCTGAGAATCCGCTTATAAACCATAAAGCAAGGGCCGGTTCAGCCCCAATTGGTTCATCGGCAATTCACGTGGACGAATTAAGAACAGTTGACAACGCCGCGGCAAGGCTGCCATGACGATTTCATGCAAGCCAATGACGCATCCTCGATCTCGCGGCGCACCGCATTGCAATCGGCCTTCGCTGCTGCCGCTGCCGCTGCTTTTGCCGCGCCGGAACTGCGCGCGGCGCAGGCCCCGAACTCCGGACCTACGGCTGCTTCCGCGAAGCGATACGCCATGAAGAAGTCCATCAACTTGTGGGCGTTCCCCTACCCCGAGCGCACGTCGTTGCAACAGTGCCTGCAACTGGCGAAGGACGCCGGCTTCGACGGCAT
>Ga0075421_100006605_pt1 | contig 14173 bp, 10 predicted proteins | sample SoiMetdeltSBSDD5_FD_75292 | JGI IMG/M metagenome (GOLD analysis project Ga0075421, IMG submission 75292) | Bulk soil microbial communities from a Populus tree surrounding site in Tennessee, USA - Soil MetaG P. deltoides SBSDD5 | ecosystem: Environmental > Terrestrial > Soil > Tree plantation...
TACCGGCGACCGCAAAGACCGTTAACGGATTCAGATCAATGTTGGCTTGGTGCGCGGTCCCATAGGTCACGATGCCGAAAAGGCTGGACGGGGCGAAGGCGCCGGCGCTGAAACCACTTCCAATCGCGAGACCCATCAGCATGGGATCCATCCCGTACCTCTTCGCGACAGGCATACCGATGGGAGCTATTATCAGTCCGGCCAGCGGCGAGCCCATCGCCGATATTCCGGCGGTGAGTGCGAAGAACGCGAAGGGCAGCATGACTGCAGTCCGCACCCGCCTGAGAACTGCTTCAATCACGTGATCGACAGTACCGTTCTCCTGGGCGATGCCGAAAAAATACGTCACACCTACCAGCAGGATCATGATGCTGACCGGGAAGCCACCTACAATTGCACTCAGCGGCATCTTCGCCAGCAACACTCCGACGGCGCATGCGGCGGCGAACATCGTGATGCCGAGGTGCACTTTGCGGAGAGTCGCGATCGCGAAAATCCCGATGAAGATGCCGATGGCCACGAGCTGCTGGAGCACGCCGCTTGCCCTCCCGTGCGAGAGATTTTGATCCTTAGGCTAAGTCGAACTTCTCCTGATGCAGCAGCGGATCGCTCTTCACCATCACAGTCCGCCCCAGGATCTCTTCGAGCTCCTGCAAAAAATTATTGTTATGTGACTTGAGCACCTTGCCGACCTCCGGATTCACCCGCAGCACCACGTCCGGCCCTTCCACTGCCCGGGCGATCTTGTTCGCCTCCTGCAGAATCTCCCCGATAACCGTCGTCACACTCTTCACGTATCCGGCGCCCTCGCAATAAGGACACGGCGCGCAAAGCGTCCGCTCCAGGCTCTGCTTGACCCGCTTGCGCGTGATCGCCACTAGTCCGAAATCGTTAAACGCCAGGATCTTGTTCGGCGCGCGATCCGCCCGCATCGCCTCCTCGAGCGCCTGCATCACCTTCTGGCGATTCTTGCGCTCGTCCATGTCGATGAAGTCGACCACGATGATCCCGCCCAGGTCGCGCAGCCGGATCTGCCGCACGATCTCCTTCACCGCGTCCGTATTCGTCTTGACGATCGTGTCCTCCAGCCGGTTCGACTTGCCGACATACTTGCCCGTATTGATGTCGATCGCCACCAGCGCCTCGGTCTGATTGATGACGATGTAGCCGCCCGTCTTGAGCCAGACCTTCGGCCGCAGCGCCTTCTCCAGCTCGGACGTGATGTTGTACGCGTCGAAGATCGGCGTCGGCCGCGTATACAATTTCACGCGACTCACCAGCGCCGGCTGAAATCGCTGCACGAAGCCGACCACGTCCTCGTACATTTCTTCGTTATCCACCCAGACATTTTTGAAACTGGAAGTGAGCTGGTCTCTCAGAATCCGCTGGACCAGGTCCAGGTCATGGTGAATCAGCGCTGGCGCCTTTTTCTTCTCCGCCTTTTGCCGGATGTCCATCCATAGGTTGTAGAGGAAGTGCATATCGGCCCGCAGATCCTCTTCCGACTTCCCTTCTCCCGCGGTCCGCAAAATGTATCCGCCCGGAATGCCCTGGCGATTGGACTGCAGGATCCGCTTCAGCCTCTGCCGCTCCTCATCGGAAGCGATCTTTCGCGAAACCCCCACATGGTCCACAGTCGGCATGTAGACCACATACCGGCCCGGCAGCGCAACGTAGGAAGTGATGCGCGCTCCCTTAGCGCCTAGCGGCTCTTTGGCGATCTGGACAATGATTTCCTGCCCTTCCCGCAGCAGATCGGAGATGGAGGGCTGCGCCGGACGCTCAGCACGGTCCGGCCGATCTTGTCGTTCCGGCCGCTCTTGCCGCGGCGCTGGCTGCGATTCCGCGCGGACCTCTCTCGATTCCGGCGAGCCTTCTCGCGCCCCCTCCGGCCGGCCCTCCCCGGGACCGCCTCGCATCTTTCGCCGCATCCGTCGCGAAACACGGTGAGGATAGCGCCCCCCCTGCTCTCGCAGAGTAGCGGTCAGACTGGTAGGGATACGCGCCGGTTCGACGCCCTCAGCAGGCGATTCCTCCGGAGACGTCTCCACGACAGCTCCATTCAACGGCTCTTCCTCTTCTTCGGATTCCTCGGCTGCGTCATCGCCAGCCTCGAGTACCTGGTCCGACGATTCCAATTCCGCCTCGACCGGCGCCTCGACTGGGATCAGCGGTTCCGCGTCCACCGCCGGCGCTACAGGTTCAGGCTCGGCCACAGCAACCACCGGCTCCGGCTCTTTTGTAACGACAGGTTCCGGTTCGATCGCCACCGGCACAGCCGCCATCGATTCCGGAGCTTCCTCGGCAGCCACCACCGGCTCACCCCAAATCTCCGCGGTTGATCCGCTCGATTCCCAGCCTTCAGGCGTCGGCTCCGATTCCGACTGGCTGTACTTCGAGATCGACTCGCCCGGAAGCACCGGCAGCTCTTCCTCGTCCTCGCCCGCCGGCGACTCCGGCGCCTCGCTTAAATCCGGTTTGGCCTCGACTGGCGCCACCGGTGAGGAATACTTCGATTCCGGAAATCCTCTACCTTTCCCTCGCCGCCGCCGCGGACGCCGCCCACGCCGATCCCTCCCATCACGATCATGCGACGGCGCCGCCATCCCAATCGGACGATCCACCGAAGCTACAATCGGACCGGGAACCACCACCTGCTCCAGCGACGCTCGCGCCGGATCCACCTTAGTAGCAGTCTGTAAGTCAATCGGCGGCGCGCTGTCCGCAGGCGCCCCTTTTTCCAGACGCAGCACCTGCTCTTCGACATTGCTGACGACCTGGTCGTACTCCTCGTTGTCTTCGAAGAAATCGGAAACGTACAGGAAGGCGTCGCGCTCCAGACCAATATCGACGAACGCCGATTGCATGCCGGGCAGCACGCGAGTAACCCGGCCCTTATGAATACTGCCGGCGAGCGAATACTCCTGCTGCCGTTGAAAGTAAACTTCGACTAATTGATCGTCTTCGAGGACCGCCACTCTTGTCTCGTGGCGGTTCGAGGAAACTACTAACTCTTTCGACATGAATTCCTCCGCAAGGACGGAAGAAAACCTCGAAAAGAAATGAAACTGTGGACACCCTGCGTGGGTTTCTGAGCGCGGCCTTACGCCAGGCCTCGCTCCACTTCTGAACTATTGAATCTCACGCCTTCCGGCTCCGGTGGAGTGTTCAACCACTACTGCAACACCGTCGCTCGCCCAGGGGAACCACCCTCTCATCCGTCACGCAGCGCTCTTTCACTAAGCGCCCGGCGCTCCGAGCTTTTCTTTCGGCTCCCAGCAAAATTTTGTACAGCTCAACACTTCTTTGCTACACCGCGGCGCCACCGAACGTATAGGATCCGCTCAGTTCACAAACCGCCGCAGCCGGACATTATTCACCAGTCCCAACATCAAAAACGTCGATAACGTATTCGAGCCGCCCGCACTCATCAGCGGCAGCGGAATGCCGACAACCGGCATCCTTCCTATTACCATACCTACATTTACGAACAAGTGAAAGACAAATAATGCAACCACACCCATGCAGATATACATTCCCGCCCGGTCAGGAGCCGTCTGCGCATTCTGAACGATCTGCATAAGTAACACGAAATAGAGCGCCAACACCCCAATTACCCCGACGAACCCGTGCTCTTCGGCAAATGCCGAGAAGATGAAGTCTGTCTGAGCCACCGGCAGGAACCGCAACTGCGTCTGTGACCCTTTCGCTACTCCTTGTCCCCACATTCCGCCGGCTCCAACCGCAATAATCGACTGGATTTGCTGATATCCGGCCCCCCGAGGATCCTGCTCCGGATTCAAAAAGCTGACCAGTCGCGCCTTCTGGTAGTCGCGCATGAAATGCCACCCGACCACCGGCGCCAGCCCCACAAGCACCACAATTACAATGAGATACTCCTTCCGGAGCCCGGCCAGATAGATACCGATCCCAAGAATTGGCAGATAGGTGAGCGCAGTCCCCAAATCCGGTTGAGCCCGCACCAGGAGCATCGGAATCCCTACCACCGCTCCCAGTTTCGTCAACTCCCACCCGTCCAGAATGTCGGTCCTTAGCTCCGTCAGCAGTCGCGCCATCACGATAACCAGTACCACCTTCATGAATTCCGACACCTGAAAGGTGAATCCGAATACCGGAATCCAGCGGCGCGAGCCAAAGATTGTCGCGCCGATGATCAGTACCGCCACCAGGAGCGCCACCGCGACCACGTACATCACCGGCGCCTTGCCCATCAGCGAGTGGTAGTCGATCGCCGCCATAACCCACATGATGAGGACTCCGACACCGACAAAGACGATCTGCTTCCACCACGAGTTCTGCCATATCGTTCCGTGAGTGGCGCTGTAGATCTGGAGGACGCCAACCCCGCTGATCATGATGGCGATAATCACCATCACCCAGTCAAGATCGCGAAGGGAAGAATAGCGCACTAATTGCTTGCCTCCGAAGCCGCCTGTGGGCGCGCCGTTCTGGGCACGCCGGCCGTGTTCGGTATCCCGAGTCTTGCTTTCTTATCGTAGTAAGCTTTGATCACGTCTCGAACGATCGGCGCCGCCAGATTGCCGTGCTCTCCGCCCTGGAACAACGCAGCCACCACGATCTCCGGATTGTTGCGCTGCGAAAAACCTACGAACCAACTGTTGTCGAGCTGCGATTTGGTCTTTCCGCGCGCCTTCACAAATTCATTGGAAACAACCTGCGCGCTGCCCGTCTTTCCGCAGACCTCGAGTCCCGGCAATCGCGCCCGAACGCCCGTGCCGCCCTCGTTGACCACCGCATACATTCCTTCCACAACTTTCTGCACATTGACTGGATCGAGCTTTGCCGTACGGGGCTTGGAGCCTTGGCCCTTGACGAAATGCGGTTTGTACCAGGCGCCACCCATGGCGAGACCGCCGATCGCGTGCGCCAACTGCAGCGGCGTTACAGTAAGCGCTCCCTGCCCGATCGAGACCGAAATCGTTTCCCCCGCGTACCACTTCTCCCGATAGTTGCGGATCTTCCATTGCGTGGATGGAACGATTCCCTCAGCCTCATTGGGCAGATCGACGCCGGTGCGCTGGCCGAAGCCCGCCTGGTGAGCGTAGGAAGCAATCGCATCGATTCCCAACCGGTTTCCGACGTTATAAAAATAGACATCGCAAGACTGCGCGATCCCCCGATGCAGGGTAACACCTCCGTGCGTCGCGTGGCAGCGATGGAAGTGCCCGTAGAAACTTGCGCCGCCGCCACAGCGAACACCGAAGGAGTCGTCGATCTCGCCGGTCTCCAGGCCAGCCAGCGCCATGATCGGCTTGAATGTCGACCCGGGAGCGAGCTGCGCCTGAATCGCGCGGTTCAGCAGCGGATTGTCGGGATTCGATGTCAGGCTTTTCCAGTCCGCCGACAGAATTCGCACCGCGAATTTGTTCGGATCGTACGCCGGCCGGCTGACCATGGCCAGGATCTCCCCATTGCGCGGGTCGAGCGCCACCACCGCGCCCATCTTGTTCTCCATCGCCAGCTCGGCGACCACTTGCAGATCGAGATCGAGCGTGGTCTGAAGATTTTTGCCTGGCTTGGCCTCCTTGATATCGGCGGTCGCGCTTTCGCGAACGCGGCCGAGGTTGTCCACCACTACGCGACGCTGTCCGTCGACGCCCTGTAGGATGTCGTTATACTGTTTCTCGATGCCGGCCTTGCCGACGATGTCGCCCTGTTCGTACTTGGCGAACTCCGGTGAATCCAACTCCTTTTCGCTGACTTCTCCGGTGTAGCCAACCGCGTGCGCAGCCACCTGGTTCTGCGGATAGAGGCGCTTCTGGGAATGGAAGACCTCCATCTCCGGAAAGAACTCCGGATCGCGATGCGCCTCCACAAACGCCAGCTCGTCCGGCGACAACTCCTGCTTGATCACGATCGGCTCGTACTTGGGCCTGGTGCGGTAGCGGTGAACCTTCGCCGCCAGTTCGTTGTAGTCGAGATGCAGCCCGTCGGCGATCGGCCGCAGGTGCTCCATCTTCAAAGTTTCCCGGGAGAGCAGCACACTGTAGGAGGAGTGGCTGTCGACGATCACTCTCCCATCGCGATCGAGAATCTTGCCCCTCGGCGCGCCGATCGGCACCGACTTAATGCGATTCGACTCAGCCCGCTCACTATAGATATCCGGATTCCTGACCTGCAGTTGCCAGAATCCCGAAATCAGGAAGAGAAACACGCCGACAATGGCGTACTGAAAAAAGGCAATCTTTTCACTCGCAAGCTTCGGGTCATCTCGCAGGACCGGCTTGTCTGGAACGCGCTGCGCCAGCTCGGGTTCAACAGGCAGAAGACTCACAACGGGAAGGACTTTGACCCTCGTTTTATTTTAACAAGAATGGTTGCGGATCGGCGTTTTGGTATTATGATGTTACTGTAATAATCCAGAATGTCTCCCCGATTCACCGGCCTTGCACTAGTTTCCGCTTGCTTGTCTCTTTCACCTCTGTACCCACAGGAGACTGGCGCACAGGACCTCAGCGCCACCATACGCGTCGTTCAGGAAAACATCCGGCAATTGCAGGCGCAGATAAAGCAGCTCGACGGCATCTTGAAAGATCTTGCAGTCCAGGCTAAAAAGCTGGAAAAGGCTCCGCACAGCGAAAGGCTCAAAGGTCCCGATTTCCAGCAGGCCCGCCGTTTCTATGAGGAAGGTCTGCGATCCGAAGCAGATGGTCTTTACGATTTCGCCGTTCAGGCGTACACCGTCGCGCTCAGCAGCGATCCCAACAGCGATGCCGCCTACCAGCATCGCGGCTACTGTCATTACCGTCTCGGAAATACCGACAGGGCGATTTCTGATCTGACCAGAGCGCTGTTGCTTCAGCCCAACAACTCCCGCGCCTATGAGCTGCGCGCCAAGGTTTTTGCCGATTCCGGGCAGCATACCCTCGCCCTCGGTGACTTATACCAGGCGATCTGGCGGAACCCTGCGAATACGGAAACGTTGTTGTTGCGCGCGCGTATCGAAAGGGAAACCGGGAACCTCAGGCAGTCTCTCAACGACTGTCGGCAAGCTCTGGAACTGGATCGTAAGTCCGTGGATGCGCTTCTCTGCAGTGCGGAGGCAAATATCCTGATCGGGAACCTGGATCAAGCGGCAACCGACCTGCGGGAGACGATCCGTCTCAAACCGGATCTGGAGCGTGCATCGACACTGTTAGCGGAAGTCCGGAGAACACTGGAACCGCAAGTCCCGGCTCCGAACTCGCCAGAGCCCACCGTCGCTCCGCTGCCGGTTCCCGCCGAGCCCGCCCCAGCGGCGCCAACCCCTCAGCCCGCGCCTGCTGTGGAGGCCGTACCCGCCCCCCCGATCACGCCGGTTCCGGTTTCAAATGCAATGCGCTCTCAGGAGATCGCGCCGAAACCTCAGGAGCCTCCAGCCTCGAACAGCGATCCGCCGCCTCAGCCCAAGACTGCACGCGAGTACGAGCAGCAAGGCCGGCAGTTCGCTGCCGAGGGCCGTCTCAAGGAGAGCGTTGAAGCTTTAAGCCAGGCCATTCAACGCAATCCAAAACTTACCAAAGCCTATAACGCCCGCGGCTACTCTTACTTGAGAATGCGCGCCTACACGCAAGCTATTGCCGACTTCACGAAGGCGATCGAGTTGAACCCCGAGTACGCGAATGCCTATCAGAACCGCAGCATCGCCCGGCGCCTCACCGGCGACGCTGCCGGCTCACAAGCCGATAAGGAAAGGTTTGAGCGATTAGCGGCTCAACAGAGCGGCGGCGCGAACGGACTGCTTAGCCGTAACACTCGCTAAAATTCTTCCAATTCTCCTTACTTATGTACGTCCTGAAACGCGAGCATAGGACCTAGCTGTTCTTCCCTCGGCGCGTCGAATCCACACGTGCTAACGAATTCCTGCGGATTCTCGTAGGTGCCGAACAGCATGTCCCACCAGGTGATGTCACCGTAGTTGTTCTGGTGTTTCTGGTATTCGTGATGGATGCGATGCATCTCGGGACGCTGGAAAAAGTAGCCCACCCACCGTGGCGTTTTCACATTCGTGTGATAAAAGAACTCGCCGGCCGCGCAACAGAAGGTAAATACGGCGCTTCCCTGCAGATCCAAGCCCAGTAGTGTGTATACAAGGAAACTGCTGATGATCGAATTAGCGATCATCTCGACCGGATGCTTATAGAAGGATGTGATCACCTCGATGCGCTGCGGGCTGTGGTGGATCTGGTGAAAACTCAGCCAAAGGAAATCGATGCGGTGACGCCAACGATGCCACCAGTAGAATACGAAAGTACCAATAAAATACGCGAGAACGCCGCCTGCCGCGGGTGACATTGACGACTGTAGGTGGAATACCGACCAGCCCGCGAGCCATCGCTCCCACGAGATCCCGGCCAGCAGGACCGTCCCAAGCTGGAATCCGTTGACAAGCACAACTCTATAAGGCCAAGTTCGCACAGAGGGCAGCTTCCAACCCGGAACCAGGCGCTCCAGAATAAAGCAGAAAGCCGCTAGCGCGAATATGTAAGCAATCACGACAGTATCTACGACTCGGCCGTGAGATCTGTTCGATTTTTTGACGGCGGCGCTGTTCTTCAGGCCGGCGGCGGAAACATACGATAATGAAGTTTCGTGCCCCAAAAAATCTGCTATCTCGACGCTTTCTCCGGAGTCAGCGGTGACATGCTGGTTGGCGCATTCGCCGACGCCGGCGTCGACCGTCCCAGCCTGCTTTCCGCGCTCGATTCGCTCGGCACTGGAGCCGCGCTCCGCTTCGAACAGGTAAAGCGCTGCGGCATCGGCGCCACCAAGTTCCACGTCGATGTCGTCGAAACCCGCTCGCACCGGCATCTGCCGGGTATCCTGAAAATGATCGCCGCCGCCACGCTGCCCGATCGCGTCAAACAAAACGCCTCTGCCGTGTTTCAACGACTCGGCGAAGCCGAAGCGGGCGTCCATCAGGTTCCCATCGAGAAGGTGCACTTCCACGAAGTCGGCGCCGCCGATTCCATCATCGACATCGTCGGAGCGTGCCTCGCCATGGATTTACTGGGCGTCGACACGCTCGTCTGCTCGCCGCTCAATCTCGGCAGCGGCACAGTGAAGACCGAGCACGGATTGCTGCCCGTCCCCGCCCCGGCCACCTCGGCGCTCGTTCGCGAAACGCCAGTCTATTCCCGTGGACCCGCCGTCGAGCTAACCACTCCCACTGGCGCCGCCGTCGTCACCACACTCGCCGCCAATTTCGGATCGATGCCCGCCATGCGAATCTCCGCCTCCGGCTATGGCGCGGGCTCTCACGATTTTCCAGACCAGCCCAACGTGCTGCGCGTCCTGCTCGGCGAAGGCAGCGGCGCCGAAGAGTCGACGACCATCAGTGTCATCGAAGCCAACATCGACGACCTGAGTCCGCAAATCCTCGGCTACACCATGGAGCGCCTGCTCGAATCCGGCGCGCTCGACGTCACCATGCAGCCGATAGAAATGAAAAAGAGCCGTCCCGGAACGCTGCTGCGTGTCCTGGCGAAACCAGAAGATCGCGACCGCCTGGCGGGCATCATCTTCGCCGAAACCTCCACACTCGGTCTGCGCATCTATACGGCGGAGCGCCGCGTCCAGTCTCGCCGCTGGGTCAACGTCTCAACTCCGCACGGCGACATCCGAATGAAAGTGTCCGGCGAAGGCGCCTACGCGCCCGAGTACGAGGATTGCCGCCAGCTTGCCATCGACACCGGAACGCCGCTCAAACAGATCATCGCCGAAGCCAACTTCGCGTATTTGAAAAATTCGAAATGAAATATTACCTGACCACTCCGATTTACTACGTGAACGCCGCCCCCCACCTCGGACACGCCTACTGCACCATGGCCGCCGAGACCATCAAGCGCTTCAAGCAAATGCAAGGCTACGATGCCCGGCTCACCACCGGCTCGGATGAACATGGTCAGAAAGTCGAGCGAGCCGCGAAAGCGGCCGGTAAAACTCCCGAGGAATACACGACGGCAGTCGCCAATGAATTCCGCAGCGAATGGGACAAGCTGGGAATCCAGTACGATTACTTCATTCGGACTTCCGATCCGAAGCATCACGAAACCGTGCGCGACATGTTCGAGCGCTGCCGGAAGAACGGCTACATCTACGAAGGATCCTACACGGGCCAGTATTGCGCTAACTGCGAGCTCTACGTTAACGACGCCAAACCCGGCGACCCCTGCCCCGATTGTGGACGCCCGACCGAAACCGTCACCGAGCAGAACTACTTCTTCAAACTCTCCGCATTCCAACAGAAGCTCCTCGATCTATTCGAGAGCAATCCGAATTTCATCCGTCCCGAGACGCGCCGAAATGAAGTCCTCGCGTTCGTGCGGTCGGGTCTGAAGGACCTCTCGATCACCCGCACGACCATCAAGTGGGGCATTCCCGCGCCCGTCGAGGGCAAGCACGTCTTCTACGTCTGGTTCGACGCGCTGATCAGCTACATGAGCGCCGTCAAAGGAACGGATCTCTGGCCCGCCGACCTGCATCTGATCGGAAAAGAGATCGTGCGTTTCCACGCCGTCTACTGGCCCGCGTTCCTGATGGCCGCGGACCTGCCGCTCCCCAAAGCCCTCTACGCGCACGGCTGGATACTTTTCGAGAACGACAAGATGAGCAAGTCGCGTGGCAATGTCGTCAAACCCATGCCGATCCACCAAGTGATGGGCATCGAAGCGCTGCGTTATTTTCTGATGCGCGAAATCGTCTTCGGCCAGGATGGCAGCTTCAGCTACGACGCCCTGGTCACCCGCTACAACTCCGATCTCGCCAACGGACTCGGCAATCTCGCCAGCCGCACCCTGACGATGATCCAGCAGTACAACGGCGGCGCGATTCCCGCGGCGGAAAGCGACCCTGCCGTCTCGGCGGCCGCGCAGCAGGCGATCACCAATACCATCGCGCTATTTGAAAACTTCGATTTCTCCCGAGGTCTCGAAGTCATCTGGAGCTTTATCTCGGCGGTTGACCGCTTCATCGTGCAGCAAGCCCCGTGGAAGCTGGCGAAGGATCCCGCCGCGAAGGATCAGCTCGACTCGACGCTCTACACCACTGCCGAAGCCCTGCGGATCGTGACAGTCCTGCTCGCGCCAGTCATGCCCGTGGCGACCGGGAAGATCTGGAAGCAGCTCGGAATGGCCGGCCAAGTCGCGTCAACGCGCATCGACGCCCTGGCGTGGGGACAGCTCAAACCCGGACAGCAGATCGGCGAAATCGCGCCCGTCTTCCCGCGCATCGACGCCAAGGACGCCATCGAGAAGATGCGCGCCCTCGAAGCCGAAGCCACCGCGCAACAGGCTGCTCTGCTCGGCAAGCCCGCGCCCAAAGAATCGGCAGCCTCCTCCAACGGCCACATCGGAATCGAGGACTTCGCCAAAGTCGATCTTCGCGTCGGCGTCGTGCTTTCCGCCGAGCCCGTAAAAGGCGCCGACAAGCTGCTCCATCTCAAGGTCGACATCGGCGAGCCCGAGCCGCGCACGATCGTAGCCGGCATCGCCGAGGCCTATAAGCCGGAGCAGATCCTCAACCGCAAAGTCGTCATCGTCGCCAATCTGGCGCCGCGAAAACTACGCGGCATCATGTCCCAGGGGATGATCGTCGCCGCTTCCATCGATGGCGGTAAACCAGTGCTGGCCGGGTTCCTCGAAGACATCCCCGCCGGAGCGCGCCTCAAGTGAACCTGATCGACTCCCACTGCCATCTCGACGACAAACAGTTCGCCGCAGATCGCGAGGCCGTCATCGAGCGCGCGCAATCCGCCGGAGTCTCCCGGTTGATGGCGATCGGCACAGGCGATGGCCCACCTGATCTCGAAACAGCCATCCGCCTCGCCGACACCTATCCCGCGTTCTACGCGACCGTCGGAGTCCACCCGCACGACGCCGCCAAAGCGACCCCCGCGACCTTCGATCAACTGCGCGACCTGCTCCAACATCCCAAAGTGCTTGCGCTCGGCGAAATCGGTCTCGACTACCATTACGATTTCTCTCCGCGCGATACGCAGCGCTCCGTCTTCATCCGGCAACTGGAGCTAGCCCAGGAGGCCGGCAAGCCGATCGTCATCCACACCCGGGAAGCCTGGACCGACACCACCGAAATTCTCCGCGAGCATTACACCGGCGGAGGAATCTTCCACTGTTTCACCTGCGGACCCGCCGAGGCGACCGAAGCTCTCGAGCTCGGCTTCCATCTCAGTTTCGGCGGTGTCCTCACATTTCCGAAAGCCGAGCCCGTTCGCGAAGCCGCGCGTCTCGCGCCCCTCGAAAGAATTCTCATCGAGACCGACGCCCCGTATCTGGCGCCCGTTCCGCATCGCGGAAAGCGCAATGAGCCCGCCTTTGTTCTCGAAACCGCGCGAAAACTGGCCGAAATCCGCCTTATTTCGGTCGAAGCCGCCGCCGAAGCCACCACTCGGAATTTCGAGCGGCTGTGTTTGCGTTACACTGGATAACTCCATGGGAATGGGCAAATTAAGTCAGGCATTCACCGCGAAGGAGATCTTCGATCTGGTCAAGGCCGACCTGCGGCGCGTCGAAGAGGAGATGGCGCTGGAATCCGTTTCCTCGGTTGAAGCCATCACGACCATCGGCCGCTATCTGCAGTCGAGCGGCGGCAAGCGCTTGCGCCCTTCCCTGCTTCTGCTCTCTTCCAAATTGTTCGGCGAGAGCGGTCCCAGCGCGATCCGCCTCGGCGCAGTAGTCGAGATCATCCATGCCGCCACACTCGTGCACGATGACGTCATCGACGCCGCCGAAACACGCCGCGGCCGCCCATCGACCAATGCGCAGTGGGGTAATCACACCTCCGTCCTCGCCGGGGACTGGCTCTACATGCAGGCCTTCCAAATCGCCGTCCGCGAGCGCAATTTCCGCGTGCTCGATGTCCTCACCGCCCTGACGCAAATGATGGTGGAAGGCGAGCTCCTGCAGCTCGAGCGCATCGGCCACATCAATGTTTCCGAAGCCGACTACATGGAGCTGGTGCATCGCAAGACGGCTGCCCTCTTCTCCGCCTGCGCCCGCCTCGGAGCGATGGTCTCCGGCGCCGATTCCCAAGCGGAAGACAAGCTCGGCGAGTACGCCTGGAATCTAGGAATGGCCTTCCAGCTAGTCGACGACATGCTCGACTTCACCGCCCGCGAGCAGACGCTCGGCAAGCCCGTCGGCGGCGATCTTCGCGAGGGCAAAATCACTCTGCCCCTGATTTACGCGCTGGAAGAGGCCACTGCCGAGGAGCGCGCTTCGATCGAATTCATCCTGAAGGAGCGCACCTACGACCGCGTTCCCTTCCGGCAGGTCCGCGCGATCATTGAACGCTATAATGGATTTGAGCGCACGCAGGATCGCGCTCAAGCCTTCACGGATAAGGCCCGCCAGCTTATCGGCGAGTTTCCTGAATCCCCGTATCAGCGTGCACTATATGCAGTTACAGAATTAATCACGGATCGGGATCATTAGTACGTACTAAGTGTTACAACTCGGGTTATAATTGCAAGGATTGGAGGATTTGCCGTGAGCCAGGAACCGGAAACTCCATTTGACAGCATAGAGGGATCGTACCAGTACGTTGACATGCTGTCGGAAGCAATCGCCGAAGCCCGCCGCGACGTGGAAGCCGAAGTCGCCCTAGCCGAACAGGAAAACGCCGACCGCCGCAAACAAGGCCTCCTGCTCGTATCTTACAACCTCGCCAAACTAGAAGGCCACATGACCACAGGCCGCCGGATTCTGAATGATCTGAGAACCCTGCGGCGAGTCCTGATGGCGGAGCGAAAATCAGCAAAGCAGACGGTTCGGACTGCAGGCAACGCCTGATCAGGAACCTTCGAACTGTTGTCGAAACTTCAAAAACTCAGCCCGCAGCTCTTGCAGTTCGCGACGTAGCCCTTCCACCTGCTCCTCGAGCGGCACGGCGCGATCGATCGTTTGGCGGACTGGCGCCTCGACGTTCCCCGTCAGCAGATGCATGTAACGGGGCTCCTTCATCCCGGTCTGGCGGGGAAGCTTCACAGCCAGCTCCTGCGGCTCCCACCGCATCAGGCTCTCCAGACACGACTCGACTTCCGCCAGATCCGAGAACGACCGCATTCGCTCGCTGCGATCCTTCAGCTCGCCCACCGTCTGCGGACCCCGTAGCATCAGCGTGCAAAGCAACGCCA
>Ga0075421_100006608_pt1 | contig 14171 bp, 11 predicted proteins | sample SoiMetdeltSBSDD5_FD_75292 | JGI IMG/M metagenome (GOLD analysis project Ga0075421, IMG submission 75292) | Bulk soil microbial communities from a Populus tree surrounding site in Tennessee, USA - Soil MetaG P. deltoides SBSDD5 | ecosystem: Environmental > Terrestrial > Soil > Tree plantation...
CCGCGGAATCCCCCAGCGGAGTTGTCCTGACCGGCTTCAAGCGCCGCGGCATCGCCGCCGAGAGCGATGACCTGCGCTCCGGTCAATTTTTTCATCGCCGCGTGTCCCTGGACGTGATCAAAATGCGCATGGCTCGATATGATCACTTTGATGTCCTTGACGTCGAACCCCAGCTTCTTGACGTTCGACACGATGACGTCGTGCATCTCATTGGTGCCCGTGTCGTGGAGTATGTGGCCCTGCGGAGTCGTGATCAAATAGGAGCCATACTCGCCGCCCACCCAATAAATGTTGCCGATGATGCGGAACCCTCCGGGCGGCGGCGGCGCCTGATTCTGAGCCTGAATGGGTTCCACGCGTCCCGCAGCGCCGAGCGGTGCCATAATCCCGATCGCTGCACCGAGCAGCATCAACGTACTGATCTGACGCATAAGACCTCCCTAAACCTGTCATGGGGCTTCTGAGGCCCTGCCGTCTTCCGTGAGTTGACCGGGCCGAGCAAACATAACCCTCGCCGCAAATCCAGTCCAGTTGCATTGTGGATGCGAGCGAGCAAACGTCGAAGTCGACTTGCGACCTTCGCGTTGTGCCGACGCTTGCTTCTGTTTGCGGCTCCTTGTTGTCTCCTCCTGCGCTACGATGCGCCCATGCCGCGGGAAGTGCCAGAAAGATATGCATTCGAAGACTTCACGCTGGATGTCGCCGATCGGCGGCTGGTGAAAAACGCGACAGTGGTCGCACTGGCGCCCAAGACGTTCGGGCGGTTCCTACGGTGGGGGTATCTATGCGCTGGATGCTGAGAAACATTTTCGGCCCTACGTCCGCGCGGAGGCGAAAGGATGGAGCCGGAGGCGTCTCGTCGCGACGCAGTGAGGGCGTGCTCGCAGTTGTTGTTCTGGCGCTCCTCTCCATCACGACGGCCGATGCGCAGTGGCTCAACCAGCCGACCCCGACTATTCCGCGCACGGCCGACGGCAAGCCGAATCTCGCGGCACCTGCGCCGCGTACCGCTGACGGTAAGCCCGATCTCTCGGGCCTCTGGACAAGAAGGTCGCGCACGAACTCGGGCTACAAGCCTGTCGACCCTGCGTCGGTTGACGCCGTGGTTCGAAAGCGCAACGAGAACTTCGCCAAGGAGAGCGGGCAGGCGTTGTGTCTACCGCTCGGCCCTGGATACCTGTTCGCGAACGGCCCCGACCAGAACTTCGCGATGACCAAAATGATCCAGACGCCTGGGCTGATCGTCGTCTTGAGCCCGGATCTCACGTACCGGCAGGTCTTCATGGACGGGCGTGCGCTCGAGGCCGACCCGAATCCGAGTTGGATGGGCTACTCGGTCGGGCATTGGGAGGGAGACACGCTGGTCGTCGAGAGCGCGGGGTTCAACGATCGCACGTGGCTCCTCGGAGCCTACCCACACACGGAAGGGCTGCGCGCCGTCGAGCGCTATCGGCGATCCGACTTCGGGCATCTGTCGATCGAGGTGGAGCTTCGCGATCCCAAAATGTATGCAGCTCCCTGGACGGCGAAGATCGAAGCGGAGTTCGCAGCAGATACTGAACTGCTCGAATACGTCTGCAACGAGAACCAGAAGTTCCACGAGCACTGGGTCGGTACGCGCTCCGATGACCAGCGATCCGAAGTGGCGCTCTCGCTGGAGAAGCTTGCGCGTTATGCGGGCACCTACACCGAGCTGCGGCCGCACTGGCAGGACGCGCCGGTCGCACGAGTCTTCGAGATCAAGCTCGCAGACGGAGCGCTGTTCCTCGGCGCGACGCGGCTGACGCCTCAGTCAGAGACCGTCTTCATCAACAGCGGACTCGCGATCGAGTTCGTGTTGGACGGCCAGGGCGTGCCGACGCATCTGTTCGACAAACACGTCTCGGGCGATTACCGGTTCGATCGCGCGAAGTAGGGCAAAGGCCGCCTTCCGCAGCCGCGTGCTTCGGCGAGACAGACTCGCGCGCAATACTTCTGCTCACCCTGCGCGGCCAGCGCGGTTTCCTGCATTGGCCGTCGACGCGTGGGCATCCACAGGAGAACGCTCATGAGAACGTCGTTGCCGCGCTGGTACTGTTGGTACCGAGAGACCGCACAACACTTCAGCGCAATTTGATTTACGAGCCAGAATCCCGGCCACTGCCGTTGTCTGGCGTGTGAGTATCAGGGCGACGCGGGGATGATCTTGACCTGGACCGTCGCGGTCGACGACTCTGCGACTCGGACCGATGCACCCGCCGCCGCGGATTGACTGAGGACGTCTTCGTCGAAATACGCAAACGACTCGAGCGCTTCCCAGGAGAAGAGCGAGTAGTCGCCTGGCGGTATCGCAGCCAGTGAGAATCGCCCCGTACTATCGGTGGTTGCGACTCTGAACAAGTCGGATCGCCACCGCAGCCGCGGCGGCGGCACGAGCACCGCTTGGACACCGGGTACGCCCTGCCCGCGGCCGTCAACGACGGTGCCGTCGACGCGGCCGGCGGCGCGACTGAGGAGAACGTCGAGCGTACCCGACACCGTTCCCGAAATGACCAATGGCTGTTCTAGCGCATCCATCTGATCGAGCCGGGCCGCCTTCAGGTAATAACCCGGTGGCATCGGCTGAACGGTGATGGAATAGTCGCCTGGCGAAACGTTGTCGAGTCTGAAGGTGCCATCCGCCGTCACGGGAGGATGCCGGTTCGATGTCGTTCCCGTCGTTGCTGGCCGCAATGTCACCTGCAGTCCATCGAGGTTGCCAACACCGGCCGGCGCCTGGCCCTCGACACGCAAACGTCCTCGTATGGATGCGCCCGCACCGACTGTCACGACCAGTCCGTTGACGTCCGCGCCAGCGACGTCTGCCGCGACCTGTGCGACCCGCCGGCCCGCCATGACGCTTTCGGTGAAGATGTCTGCGAGCGTACGGCCGGCGGCGTTGGCGGTGAGGACGGAATCGGCTGATGCGGCCGTCACGGTGGCGCGGACCCAGTACGTGCCAGGTGCCACGTCGCGAAGCTCGAAAGTTCCGTCCGCGGGGTTGTATGGAGACGACGGGCCGAAGAGCGCGACCGGAGTTGCCACTGACCCGCGTCGAACGAGCGTCACCGATGCGGCTCGGGGTGGTTGTCCGGTGGTGGCGTCCATCACTCTGCCCGCGACGCGAAAAAGATCCTGGCGCGTGACCGACAGGTCGACGCCATTCAGTTCCTCTCCCGGTCGCACGTCGATCAACGATGCCTGGGAGAAATCGATCGTCCCAGGGTAATAGGTGGGCGGAAAACGGTTATCGGGAATCTCGTTCGGGCTCGCCGGTGCGATCGCAACACGCGCAGACGCTGACGGAATGACGACCAGGTAATAGCGGCCCGGCGTGACCCAAAACACACGGTATTCCCCGCGATCGTCCGACCGATCGGTGCCCTCGGTCACGAGCGTTCGCTGACCGAATGCATTGTAGACCTGCCGCAAGAGCTGAACCTGGAGACCGGCGATTGCCTCTCCTGAGGGATCCCTTACCACTCCCGTCACTGTGCCCGCCGGGGTCAGGCTGATGGTAATGGCCTCGACAGCTTGACCGGCGGTAAGGGCCAGCAGTCTCCCTTGCCCGCCGAACACGCGCTGCCCGTATTCCTGCCGCGCGTATCCGTTACGCGCGGCCGCGATTCGATACGAACCGGGCTCGACGTTCCTGAACGTGAACTTGCCGTTGCGGTCGGTGATCGCCTCCGCTGTGCTTGAAGTTGTACGGGCTGCCGCGGCCTGAGCTGGACTCTCGCTGGCGACGGCTCTGATCAACGTTACTTGAACGTTCGGAAGCGGATCGCTAGTTCCGGCTTTCACCACGACACCTTCGATGGCAGGTCTCGGGTCCTGCGGGCGGGCCGGGGTGAAGGGCGACTGCCAGAGTGCCGCCACCGCGATGAGGGCAATTGCTCTCACGTCGCGCTTACGGCCGATCAGCCGTCGGGACCATGATGGTCCTGACGACTGACGGGCAACGGCCGCTCACCTCAGATTGTTACAGTGGGCGTGAGCCGCGAAGTCCGGGTCTGGCTCGACCCCCGGGCTGAGCACGAGGTCGACACCGGGACCGGACCCGTTCGGAATGGTCACGTCGCCCCCTGTCGACCTGAACTTCGAGTTGGGGATTGTTGGATCGAGATGGATGATGAACTGGTCGTTCGTGCCAGGCGGGTTGTCAACGAACTCAGTCCCCACGATGAACCCTGTCGCCAGAAGCGCTTTCGTGAACGCCTTGGAATCTGGGCTCGCCTGGCCGGGCGGCTCGACCTCTTCGCCACCTGCCCTGCACATCGCGGCGATGATCTCGTGGATGAACGCATTTGCAGGCCTGGGCGTGGCAAGAACCGCGAGCGCGGCCGCCAGACATATACCCGCCGAGGTCCGAAGACACCAATTACGCATCTGTAGTCCTCCTCGTGTCTTTGTCCGCGCCGAGCGCTTTCCGACGGCGCGCTAGGTTATGCGAACTCCCATCACCACGTCAAGACTCAGCTGGCTTCTCAGCTGGCTTCTCGCGTGGGATTCGAACTCTTGCGCGTCCTTTTGATTCTGCAAGTTGCAGAATCGACAGTGGCAGGGCTGCCGTAAACGCCGGCGTTGCCGTGGCGCATTGCCCGCCATTGCCCGCGTGTGCGGCTTTCTAGTGGGAGTGTCGGTAATACGAAGCTCGGCATGCAGCTGGGCGGCGAGGAGCACGACCTCGATCGTGCCGCCGCGTGGCGTGAAACCATTCGTGCTCAGGCGTTCCGCTTGCATGTAGACTGCCGACACTTTCAACGACGATCACACATGTATTCGCTCCCTGATGAACTTCAGTTTCGCCACCTCCTCAGAGTTGTTGAGTCGTCGGACGATGCCATCATCAGTAAGGACTTAACCGGGATCATCACATCGTGGAACCGCGCTGCAGAACGGCTGTTCGGCTACAGCGCCGAGGAGGTCGTCGGCCAATCCATTCGCATCATCATCCCGGCGGACCGTCAAAGCGAGGAAGACACGATTCTCGCCCGACTCAGCGCGGGCGAAGCCATTGAACATTTCGAGACCATCCGACAACGGAAAAACGGAACGTACGTCCCGATTTCCTTAACGGTGTGGCCTATATATGACGATACCGGACGCGTCATCGGAGCTTCGAAGATCGCTCGCGACATCAGCGAACGGTACAGGAGCTCTGCCGCCGCAAATCACCTGGCGGCAGTCGTCGAGTCATCAGATGATGCGATTATCACGAAGGGTTTGGACAGCATCATCACCTCATGGAATCCGGCCGCCGAACGGATGTTTGGATACTCCGCGCACGAGGCCATCGGGCAATCCATTCGCATGCTGATTCCGGCCGACCTCCAGGAAGAAGAGGACTTCGTTCTTGGGAAGATTCGCGCCGGCGACAAGATCGATCACTTCGAAACCGTCCGCCAGCGGAAGGACGGCACTCAGCTCACGATTTCATTGACGGTTTCTCCGATTCGCAACAATCGTGGCGAGATTGTCGGCGCATCCAAGATCGCACGCGACATCACCGAGCGCTCGCGCTTGCTGGCTGTCGCCGGGGAGCACGCCAGGGTCACAGAAAAGCTCAATGAAATTGGGAGCGTCGTTGCATCCACGCTCGACCGAGAGGTGATTGTTCAAAAGGTGACCGACGTCGCGACGGATCTCACCGGAGCCCAGTTCGGGGCGTTTTTCTATAACGTAAGTGACCCTGTGACTGGCGACACGTACATGGTGTACACCCTCGCGGGCGCGTCCCGCGACGCCTTCAAGGAGTTTCCTCACCCTCGCGCTACGGCGGTATTTGCGTCAACGTTTCATGGCACCGGTCCGGTCCGTCTCGACGATGTCACCGCCGATCCTCGATACGGTCAGACCGCGCCGTACTACGGAATGCCCCCTGGACATCTTCCAATTCGCAGCTACCTGGCGGTGCCTGTGAAAGACGGCAAAGGCGGTGTGTTGGGTGGATTGTTCTTTGGGCACGCAGACGTAGGCGTTTTCACCGCGCACCACGAGCGGATGGCGCTCGGGGTGGCGACGTGGGCGTCGGTCTCTCTCGAGAACGCGCGTCTCTATGACGAGGCGCAACGTGCCAACCGGGCTAAGGACGAATTCATCGCAGTGCTGTCTCACGAACTCCGCACGCCGCTCAACGCAATCGTGGGCTACTCACGTCTGCTACGCGGAGGCTTGCTCTCGCCGGACAAAGCCACACGTGGCCTCGAAACGTTGGAGCGGAACGCCGCATGGCTGACGCAGATCGTCGAGGATGTGCTCGATGTGTCGCGCATCATCTCAGGGAAGATTCGGTTAGATGTGCAACCGGTGCTCCTCCCGGTGATCCTTGACAATGCCGTGTCGACGATGCAGCACGCCGCTGATGCGAAAGGCGTGAGGCTGCAAACGACCATCGATCCGCGGGTCGGACCGGTGTCAGGAGATCCCGGCCGTCTGCAACAAGTCGTGTGGAATCTCGTTTCGAATGCGGTGAAGTTCACTCCGAAACAAGGCCGCGTCCAGATCCGACTCGAACTTGTCAACTCCCACGTCGAAATCGTCGTCAGCGACACAGGCATAGGCATCCCGCCCCATTTTTTACCGTACGTATTCGAGCGCTTTCGGCAGGCTGACGGCGGCATTACCCGAAAAGCCGGAGGCCTTGGGCTAGGGCTTGCCATCGTTCGGCACATCGTTGAGATGCACGGCGGCAGCGTCGAAGCGTCAAGCGCGGGAGAAGGACAAGGTGCCACCTTCCGGGTCCGCCTGCCCCTCATGATCGTCCACCCCGGCGAGCGGGAGCGACACCGAGAGCATCCGAAAACGGTCCGTCAAGATGCGCTCTCCGCCTTGGTAGATCTGGCCGGCATCCACGTCCTTGCTGTCGATGACGAAGAAGACGCGCTTACGTTGCTGCGCGTGGTTCTTGAGACTGCGGGCGCAAAGGTCACCACGTTTACATCACCGTTCGCGGCATTGAACATGGTGGCGGACGTTCAGCCAGATGTGCTGGTGGTTGATCTCGGAATGGCGGAACTGGACGGATTTGAGCTGATCAAGAAGATCAGAACCTCTTCCAATCCCGCAGTTCGCAACATACCGGCTGCAGCGCTCACGGCTTTCGCCAGGTCGGAGGATCGAACCAAGGCACTTCAGAGTGGATTCGAGATGCATCTCGCGAAACCTGCGGATCCAGCGGAACTCGCCGCGTCGGTTGCCACCCTCGCACGGCGCCTCAGGGCTCAGCGGTGAGCGCCCCCAGCAAAATGCAGCGCTTTCGTGTCGACCGAGATCGATGCGCTCAACGGATTCGTGGTCCGGCGCGGCGCCTCGCTGAGAGTGCAGACGCCTGTGAATCAGTCACTCGCTGCGCGGCGAAATTCAGCGCGGTTCGAGCATGTTATGATTGGGGTTCTTTCCTGAGCCTCAGGCCGGCACCGGCCGCCAGCCTCATCAAAGTGGCTGGTACGAAATCCCTTCTTTCCAGTCTCGGGTCGAAAAGGTGCCACGAGAGGACCTGACATGACGAACAACCGCGGCACGATCAAGCGAACGACTGACAAGGGGTACGGATTCATATCCACACCGGAGGGCACCGAATATTTCTTCCACCGCTCCGCCTGCAGCGGGACACGGTTCGAGGATTTGTCGCCGGGCCAGACAGTGACTTTCACGATTGGCCAGGGGCCGAAGGGTCCGCGGGCGGAGAACGTCCGCACTGAGTAACCGAGTTTTTAGAAACGCACGTTCGGGGGCATCCTCACGACAATGACCCTCCTCGACCGGAAGCGGGTGTTGCGTCACGGCTCACGATCGGCGTGGGCGTCATTCTTGAAACTGGGGAGGAAGCAGTCGTGCGCGTCGGCTTCGATCTGAACTCTCCGGACGCCCTTCCGCATGGTCGACAGTCATGACGTCCACTGGGGCAGACAACGCCTGACGTTTGATGTGACAGTGGTGCCGATCGACTGGGGCGACCGGACCGATTTCGCGCACCGTACGCGTTGCGTCTATTGAAGCTACGTACCTTCCCGTCACTCGATCCGCCGCAACTGCGCATGAACCCAGCTGGGGTAACCCTGCGTCGCGACGGGATAGCTTTGCGTCGTCGTCTGATCGCCCGCCTTCAACCGACCACTCGACGTGCGGTCCACGTGGGCGCGGACCTGGTATCGACGGTTGGGATCGAGTGGGCCTGGGGTTAGAGAGAACTCTAGTGGAGGGCCCCCGGGTGCATGCGTATAACTGGAAATCTTCAGTCGACTGACCTCGCGCGACGACGCATCCGCCTGAGTGACGTCCTCAAGGACGACCCATATCGTTGCGTTTTCGAAGGGCCCACTATCGTCGAATATCAGTTGCCCACTGATAACGCTGCCCGCCATACGATCAATTCAGGATTGCGTAGCGGGCTTCGAACTGCACGTCGACATTGGTGACGTTCTTCACTTCGAGAAACCATTTGATCAGATTGGCCGCCTGACGAGTAGACTGCACTTTCCACTCGAGTTGCGCATTTCCGTCCACTGCGGGCCCCGTCGGTACGATGATCCACACTACATTGTTTGCAGCATTCCAGCTGTGCGTGAACCACCGACGAGTCTGGCCCGCCGGCACCGAGCCCTGGAACTGCACTCCGAATGTCATGGTCCCTCTCTTCCCGCTGATTTATGTGGACGCGGCTCCTCCATCGAGCGCGTCGGTCGTCACACCCGCTGCGGAGTCTTCTTTCTCCATCGCCTGCTTCACTGCATCCAACAGCCATTGAGGTGGCCCACCGGCGTTTTCCGCGGCGGGTTGGTCGCTGGCACCGACAGGGTTGAGAGCCCGTCCGCCATTTTGCGCCTCGGTCTCGACGAGCGGAGCTGCTGATGATGAGGTCGACGTCGTGTTCACCGTGTCGTGCTCAATGACAATCCGCATGTGCGTTGACCTCTCGAGTGTGCCCTTCGGCTGCCAATCTGACGCGGCTCTCCTCGCGAGCTATTTGAACAGGCGACCCCAGCCGAGCACGTTGTACCGTGCCTGCACCGTGACCGGATAGTCCTGCAGGTTCTTGATTTCGATGAAGTACTTGAGCAACGTCTCCGCCTGCCGCGTGATTTGAACTTTCCACTCAATTTGCGCCGCACCATCGATGGCGGGTGCCGTCGGGACGACGGTCCACACGACGAACCAATGGAACGGCCAGCTATGGGTGAACCAGCGCTGCGTAGCGTTGGCTGCCACTGTTGCGGTGAACTGCACACCGGCCCACGACTGGGAGGGCTCTAACTGCGGGTAGAGGGCGCGCACGGCCGCAATATCTCCCGCGCTCAACCCGTCTCGCTGGCCGATTCTCTGGCCGCCCAGCGGGACGATCGTTGGCTGCCCGTTGCTACTGAATGCCGTCGAACCGTAATGCATGATCGAGCCGAAATCGTACGCGCCGATGTCGTCGCCATCGGTGATGTGCTGGTTGAAGTTGTGCTCGCGGCCCGGTTGGATGTTGGCCCAGTTGATCCGCACGTTGCGGTCTCGATCTTCCCGACTTTGCTCGTGCCAGAGTCCGACCGCATGACCAATCTCGTGGACCGCCTGTCCGAAACCGCAGCCCGCGCCCAGGGAGATCACCTGCATTCCATTGCCCTGCATCCCTACCGAGGAGAAGCACCCGTCCTGCACGTCAAACGCTACCCAATTCGGGAACTGCGCCGCATTGGCATCCGTTCGTTCTACGAACCGGATCCGTGTGTTCTCCTGCCAGTGTTGAATTGCTTGCTCAACGACCCTGCGCAATTGAGTGACAACTGTGAAAGGAACGACTCCATCAGGCCACCGAAATCGTTGGCCCGTAATGCCAACGCCGAACTGAATATCTGCGGATGCGACCGTTCCACTAATCGAAGCCTGCTTCTGTATCCCAGGACCTCCGAGCTGCTCGCGTATCCCCTCCAATTCTTCCGCCGACCCCAGCAAGATATCGCCTTCGAAGATCGCCTTCCCGTTGAGGACCGAGTATTCGACCGGCTTGACGGTGAACGCATCGATTCCACTGATGAAACTGGAGCGAACATCGTCCGACGACCGAAACATGCCTTCAGCGTACGGACGCGCTTCGGCCAATTCCTCCTTCTCCTCGGGACTCGCAGCTTTCTTAGCCATGCGTTACTCCTCGAGTGCGTCGTCGCTGTGCGTAAGTTAATGCTGAGATCCAGGAATGGCGAGCATTGCTAGCTGCCACGCGATACATAGGACATCTGAGAGCCGGATGGCAAGAGAATCTTTCCATTCCACGAACTCGATGCACATGGCCGATGTGAGAAAAGCGCTGGTCACGAGCGGAGCAACGACCAATGTGCGTCTGCCTTCTTTCAGCGGACTTGGTCACGTGCGGTCATAGCAGCTTGTCGAGCGTGATCGGCAGGTCGGTCACGCGCTTGCCAGTGGCGTGATAGACGGCGTTGGCGATAGCGGCCGCCACGCCCGTAATCCCGATTTCGCCGATGCCGTGTGCACCCAGCGGCGTGTACGGATCGGCCACGTCCGTGTAGAGGATGTCGATCTCTGGAACGTCGGCTTGCACCGGAATGTGATACTCGGCGAGGCCAGGGTTCATGATGCGTCCCGTCCGATCGTCGAACATCGTTTCTTCCGTCAAGGCCATACCGATGCCCATGATGATGCCGCCCCTGAACTGCGACGTGGCGGTCTTGGGATTCAGGATGCGACCCGTGTCGAATGCGCCAACCCACCGCCGAATCCGGACTTCTCCGGTCTCCTCATGCACCGCAGCCTCACAGAATTGTGCGGCGTACGAGTGCATCGAATACTTCATGATCTCGAGCGGCGATCCGGTCGTGACGTCAGTCTCCACGAACGTCCGGCCAGCGCGCCGCAGGATATCGACGTATGTCTCGCCAATGGCTGGCATCGCTTTCAGGAAGAGTCCCGAGTTGGCCGGCTGGACCTCGTTCGCGTCCGCCCGGGCCAGCGGCGAGTTGCCGTTCTTCCCCGCCAGCGACAGCAACTCCTTCACCAGCTTGGCGGCGGCTTCCTGTACCGCGAGTGCCACGCTGATCGTCTGCGACGATCCGCCGGCGACGCCCGCCCAGGGCAGGCTGCTATCCCCATATTCAAAGCGGACGCGATCGAGAGGCAGCCCCAGGCGATCCGCGGCGTGTTGCGTCTGCACGGTCGCGGTTCCCATCCCCATTTCCTGACAGGAGGTCTGGACGACGACCGTACCGTCATCGTTGAGTCGCAGCCGGACGGCCGTCACCATCCGATATACCGGATACGTCCCCGTCGCCACGCCCTGGCCGATCAGCCATCCCCGGTCGCGCTGCGCCCGCACGGCTGCGGGGCGGTTGCGCCAGCCGAACCGATCGGCCCCCATGGCATAGGCCTCGCGAAGATAACGACTTGAGAACGGACGGCCGCTGACCGGATCGGTCTCTGGCTCGTTCCGCATCCGCAGCTCGATCGGGTCCATCTTCAGTTCGTAGGAAAGAGCGTCGATCGCGCACTCGACGGCGAAGGTGCCGATGGACTCTCCCGGGGCGCGCATGAATGTATTCGCCACGCGATTCACGGTCGTGACCTGCTGACCGATGCGATACGACTGCATGGCGTACAGATGCCGCGGCGGGAAGCTGAACTGCTCGGGAAAGTTATTGTCCGTCGACTGGGCCGTTACGCCTTCGTGGATGAACGCGGCAAACGCGCCGCTTCCGTCGGCCGCGATGGCGACGCGCTGCCGTGACGGCGTGCGGCCTCCAACAATGCGGAAAACGCCTTTGCGCGAGAGTGCGATGCGCACTGGCCGGCCGATCTCGCGGGCCGCCATCGCGCACAACTGGTTGTAGAACCACATCGTGCCCTTGCCGCCAAACCCCCCGCCCACGAAGGGCGCCAGCAGCTTTACGTTCTCCTTCTTCAAGCCGAAGATGTCCGCCAGGCTGTTCGCCCCTCCAGCGGTGAACTGACTGGTATCGAATACGGTCAGCCGATGGTTTTCCCAGACCGCGATCGCCGCATGCGGCTCGATGGCGTTGTGATTGTAGGGTGGCGTCGTGAACGTCAGGTCGACCCGATGCGGTGCCGATCGCAGAATCGCATCCGGATCTCCTTTGACCAATTCCGGTGATTCACCGAGCACATCTTTCGGCGTGTGCGCATGTGCGATGGCGCTCTCGAATGACGTGACGGCCTCCTCGACGGAGTAGCTCACCGCCACCAGTGAGGCGGCATGTTCCGCACGCTCCTCCGTATCGGCGACGACGACGGCGATCGGCTGGCCGTTCCAAGAGATCCGATCGGTGTTCAGGATTTTCACGGCCGAGCCGCCCACCGACGGCTCGGCTCCGATGGAGAACGACCGCGGCACCTTCATCGGTGGCGCATTGAGATGGGTAAAGACCTTGATGACGCCGGGCGCCTTTTCCGCATCGGTCGTGTCGATGTGCGAGATGATCCCTTTTGCGATTGTGCTGAAGGCGATCGCGCCGTACACCAAGCCCTGGACCCGATACTCCGCCGAGAAGCGTGCCTCGCCAGTCACTTTGTCGATTCCGTCCAGTCGATCCACCGGCTGGCTGAGATATCGGCGAGCGCTGGGGAGCTCGTCCTGCTGGCGATCCGGCAAGACCTGCGCGACACGCTCGATCACTCGTCGCATGATGCTCATGCCGCCCCTCCGTCGACTCCCGCGAGCTCGGAGAGCACTGCGACGATCGTGCGTTTCGCCAGCACGATCTTGAATCCGTTGTGTGCCTGCGGCACGGCCGGCGCAAGCTCCGCGTCAGCCGCGCGGGCAAACGCATCAGGCGTCGGGGCCGCTCCGAGGAGCGTGCGCTCGGCCGCGACGTCGCGCCACGGCTTGTGGGCTACGCCACCGAGCGCGAGACGCAGGTCGCCGATCCGCCCATCCGCGATCCGCATCGCGGCCGCGACGGAGACGAGGGCGAAAGCGTAGCTGGCACGATCCCGCACTTTGCGGTAGGCAGAGCGCAGGCCGGCGCTGGAGCCGGGGAGATCGACGGACGTGATCAATTCGCCGTGCAGCAGATTCGTGTCGACATCCGGCGTCTCGCCTGGCAGCCGATGAAAATCCGCAAATGGCACCGCGCGGGCGCCCGTTGGGCCTTCGATGTTGACGGTGGCATCGAGCGCGGCCAGCGCGACACACATGTCGGACGGATGCGTCGCGATGCACTGTGACGACGCGCCGAGGATGGCATGGATTCGGTTGAAACCGTCCAAAGCGTCGCAGCCGCTGCCCGGCTCGCGCTTGTTGCAGTGTGTCGCCGTGTCGTAGAAGTAGTAACAGCGCGTGCGTTGCATGAGGTTGCCGCCGGTAGTCGCCATGTTGCGAAGCTGTGCGGAGGCACCGTTCAGAATGGCGTGCGACAAGAGCGGAAATTGCGCGCGGACAATCGGGTGCGACGCCAGATGGCTGTTCCTGACCATCGCGCCAATCCGTATGCCGCCGCCGGGGCGTTCCTCGATCGTCGCCAAAGGAAGCCGGGTGATATCAACGAGGAGTCGAGGCTGCTCGACGCCTTCACGCATGAGATCGATCAGATTCGTGCCTCCGGCGAGAAACCGCGCGGGTGCCGCCGGGCGGGTTGCGGCGTCGATCGCCGACCGATGATCGGTGGCCCTCACGTACTCGAAGGCGTTCATCGCGACATCTCCGCGACGGCTTCGCGAATGGCCGCTCGGATACCGACGTACGCACCGCAGCGGCACAGGTTTCCGCTCATGCGCTCGCGCAACTCCTCGTCGCTCATCTGAGGCGGTGAGTCCGGCTTGGTGACCGCGCTGGGCGCGCCCGTCTTCCATTCAGCCAACATCGCCACCGCCGAGCAGATCTGACCGGGGGTGCAGTAGCCGCATTGAAAGCCATCGTGAGTGATGAACGCATCCTGCATGGGGTGCAGGACTCCATCTTGTGCAAGCCCCTCGATAGTCTGTATCTCGCGATCTTCGTACTGGATGGCGAGGGTCAGACAGGAGTTGATGCGTTCACCATCGACCAAGACGGTGCAGGCACCGCAAGCGCCCTGATTGCATCCTTTCTTGGTCCCGGCGAGACTCAGGTGATCGCGCAGCGCATCCAACAAGGAAACGCGGGGCTCGATCGTAAGCGCGTAGATCGACCCGTTGACCCGAAGCGAAACCTGTGCGAG
>Ga0075421_100006609_pt1 | contig 14168 bp, 15 predicted proteins | sample SoiMetdeltSBSDD5_FD_75292 | JGI IMG/M metagenome (GOLD analysis project Ga0075421, IMG submission 75292) | Bulk soil microbial communities from a Populus tree surrounding site in Tennessee, USA - Soil MetaG P. deltoides SBSDD5 | ecosystem: Environmental > Terrestrial > Soil > Tree plantation...
GACCCAACCTACGGTGACCTCACCGCTCCGCTATCTCCGGCAACCCCTTCCTCGCACGCATCAGGTTGACGAAGCGGCGGAACAGGTAGTGGCTGTCCTCGGGTCCCGGCGAGGCCTCCGGATGGTACTGCACCGAGAACACCGGCCTGGCCCTCAGCCGCAGCCCGCAGTTGGAGCCGTCGAACAGCGAGCGATGCGTCTCCTCGGCATCCGCCGGCAGGGTGTCGCGGTCCACCGCGAAGCCGTGGTTCATGGAGGTGATCTCCACCTTGCCAGTGGTGAAGTCCTTCACGGGATGGTTCGCGCCGTGGTGACCCTGGTGCATCTTGCGGGTCCTGGCACCGATGGCGAGCCCCAGCATCTGATGGCCGAGGCAGATGCCGAACACCGGGAGCCCTGAGTCCACCAGCGCCCTGATCTCGGGCACCGCGTACTCGCCCGTGGCCGCCGGATCGCCCGGGCCGTTGGAGAGGAACACCCCGTCGGGCTTGCGCTCCAGGATGTCCTGGGCCGTGGTCTTGGCCGGCACCACCGTCACCTTGCAGCCGGCCGTGGCCAGGCAGCGCAGGATGTTGCGCTTGAGGCCGTAGTCCACGGCGACCACGTGCAGGTCTGGTTTCTCCTGCCGATCGTAACCCTTGCCCCACAGCCAGCGCGTCTCGTCCCAGGTGTAGCTCTGCCCGGCGGTCACCTCCGGCACCAGGTCCATGCCTTCCAGCCCCGGCCACGCCCTGGCCTCGCGCAGCAGCCGCTCCATCTCGAACCGGCCGGACGGCTCGTGCGCAATTACCCCGTTGGGCATGCCCTTCTCGCGGATGCGCGCGACCAGGGCGCGTGTGTCCAGCCCGGTCAGCGCGATGATGCCGCGCGCCTTGAGCCAGCGATCCAGCGGCTCCGCCGCCCGGTAGTTGGCGGGCTCCGTGACGCTGGCCCGCAAGACGCAGCCGCGCACGCCGGAGCGCATGGCGAGATTCGAGGTCTCGGTGTCCTCGGGATTGGCGCCGACGTTGCCGATGTGCGGGAAGGTAAACGTGATGATCTGTCCGGCGTAGGATGGGTCGGTCAGGATCTCCTGGTAGCCGGTGATGGCCGTATTGAAGCACACCTCCCCCACCGCCCAGCCGGTGGCGCCCAGCCCCTGCCCTCGGATGACGGTACCGTCCGCCAGCACCAGCATCCCCGTCGGCGGTGTCTCCGTCCAAGGCTTGGGAATATCCCGACTCACGTTCGCTCTCTCCTGTTGGAAACCTCGCCACAGATATGGGAGTGCGCGGCCGCCTGCAAATGCCCAACTCGTGAATGCCCCTGCGCGCCCATGAGCATTGACGGCCCCATGGCCCTAATGCTCTTGTTCTGACTATGGAATCTGCCGCCACAACGCCGGGGAGCATCAGGGCCGCCAGTCTGCCGAACCTGCTCACGTATTTGCGCATTCTGGCCGTCCCGGCGGTGGCGCTCTGCCTCATCCTGATCCCCGGCGATGCCGGCCGCTGGTGGGCGCTGGCCATCTACGTGGTCGCCTGCATCACCGACTGGCTCGACGGCTTCCTGGCCCGCGTCTGGCGCCAGCAGTCGCTGCTGGGTCGCATGCTCGACCCGATCGCCGACAAGCTGCTGGTCGGCACCACGCTGCTGATGCTGACCCACGACCAGACCATTGCGCGTGCGCACATCGCCGCGGCCGTTATCATCCTGTGCCGGGAGATCCTGGTCTCTGGCTTGCGCGAGTTCCTGGCCGAGCTCAACGTCAAGGTCCACGTGACGCAGCTTGCGAAGTGGAAGACCACGCTGCAGATGGTGGCGCTCGGCATCCTGCTGGCGGGCCCCGCGGGCGACAAGCTGGTGCCCGGCGTCACCACCAGCGGTCTCGCCCTGCTGTGGGTTGCGGCCCTGCTGACGCTGTGGACGGGCTACGATTACCTCAAGGCGGCGGTGCGCACGGCGATGGAGCGGTAATGTAGGTTCGGTCGAGGCGAAGCCGAAGACCCAACACGTTCGGGGCACGCCAGTATTGGGTCTGCGCTTCGCTTGACTCAACCTACGGCCCCGCGAAATGCGCACGGCGACGGAGACCAGCTGGATGACCGTGAAGCTTCTGTATTTCGCCTGGGTGCGCGAGAAGATCGGCAAGGCCGAGGAGGTCCTCGATCTGCCGGCCGGCATTGCCACTGTTGCCGACCTCGTTGCCTGGCTCGAGCAGCAGGGGCCGGAGTATGCCGAGGCCTTCGCCCGGCCCGGCGTGGTGCGGGCCGCCATCGACCGCAGGCACGTGCAGCCGGCCTCCCCCATCGCCGGCGCGCGCGAGATCGCCCTGTTCCCGCCGGTCACGGGAGGCTGACGTGGCGGTGCGCGTGCAGCGCGAGGATTTCGACGTGGGCGCGGAGGTGAAGCGCCTCACCGCCGGCCGCACCGACATCGGCGCCATCGTCACCTTCACGGGCACGGTCCGCGCCGACAGCGCCGGGGCCGGCGTTACGGCCATGACGCTGGAGCACTACCCCGGCATGACCGAGGACGAGCTGGCACGCAACGAGGCCGAGGCGGCGGCGCGCTGGCCGCTGCAGGCGAGCCTCATCGTGCACCGGGTCGGCACGCTCCGGCCCGGCGACAACATCGTGCTGGTGGTGACCGCCTCCGCGCACCGGCAGGCCGCCTTCGATGCCGCCGCGTTCCTCATGGACTACCTCAAGACCCGCGCCCCCTTCTGGAAGAAGGAGCTGGACGCCGACGGCCAGGAGCGCTGGGTCGAGGCCCGCGAGAGCGACGACACGGCGGCTGGGCGGTGGGCGGGCGCGCCCAAAAGGTAGATCGTGGAGACTCCGACGCCTGCCGCGTAGCTCGATGCGGGCCTCGTCGGCATACCAGTATTGCGTCCACGCATCAGTCTTGCATCTGCTCCCCCGCTAGCCGATTGCCTGCGTTGCAGCTACGCTTCTTGCAGGCTGGCTCGGCACTGGGAGAAACACCGCATGCAGCAGACGTTCGAAGCAACCCCGCGGGAGGATTGCAGCGCCGCCGAGTGGGACGCGCGCGTCGATCTCGCCGCCGCGCACCGCATCGCCGTGATGCACGGGTTCAACGAAGGCATCTTCAACCACCTCACCCGGGTCGTACCGGGCAAGCCCGACCGCTACTACCAGATCCCGTTCGGGATGCACTGGTCGGAAGTGAAGGCCTCCTCGTTCATGGAGGTCGGCATCGACGACGGCCAGGCGAAGCGCGGGTCCGGCGACGTGGAGCGGTCCTGCTACTGCATCCACGCGCCCATCCACAAGGCGCTGCCGCAGGCGGCGGCCGTGTTCCATACCCACATGCCCTACGCCAGCGCGCTCACCCGCCTGGAGGACCCGCGCATCAAGGAGATCGGGCAGACCGAGACCGGCATGATGGGCAAGATCGCCTACGACGACAGCTACACCGGCCCCGCCTTCGAGCCCGAGGAGGGTGAGCGGCTGGCCAAGGTGATCGGCGACAAGACCATCCTCTTCATGGCCAACCACGGCATCACCACCGTCGGCCTTTCGGTGGCCGAGGCCTACGACCGGCTCTACTACGTCGAGCGCGCCGCCCAGGTGCAGATCTACGCCATGTGGACGGGACAGCGCCTGAAGAAGCTGCCCGAGCCGGTGGTGGAGAAGACCAAGCACAACATCGGCGGCGCCCAGTACTACGAGGGCCTCAACCCCGCCGAGCGCCACTTCGCCGCGCTGAAGCGGATTCTGGATCGCAAGGAGCCGGACTACGCGGAATAGGGTGAGTTGACCGGGGCCAGACCATAGGGTCTGACCCATGGCACGTCATTCGTCGGTTGGTGCGCCGATACTGGGCTGATTCCGGGTCGCTGATCCGCATAACGGAAGCCATGCAAGATTGGGGCGTTGTGCAATGGGGTCAGACCCGCAGGGTCTGACCCCTACGTGCCATCGAGCACGGCGCCGAAGATGTCGAAGTTGCGCAAGCCGCCGGTCTTGCTCGCCAGATAGTCCGGGAGCAGCTTACACGACACAATGAACGGCACCGCCTGCCCGCCCGTGTCATCCTCGACTATCGTCCTCCACCTGGCCGCGGGACTGCAACCACAGCATCGCCAAGAGGCAGACCAGGGCCCACAAGCCGCCCAGCGCCCAGCCGGCGAGAACGTCGGTGGGCCAGTGCACCCCTAGGTAGACCCGGCTCGCGCCCACCAGCACCGTCAGCAGCACCGCGACAGCCAGGATGTAGGCCTTCACCGCCCGATCAGGCTCGGTCCGCGCCAACAGCGCGCCCAAGGTGAGATAGACCACCGCCGACATCATCGAGTGTCCCGAGGGGAAGCTGGCGGTGAACACCTCCATGCCGTGGGGGACGAGGTCCGGCCGGGGCCGCGCGTAGGCCCATTTCGTGGTCTGGCTGACGAGCACGCCCCCGGCCACCGACGCCAGCACGAAGAGGGCCGCGTGTCCCTTGCCGGTCATGGCCAGGAAGCCGGCGATGGCGAGCACCACCACGGTCAGCACGCCCGTGCTGCCCAAGGCGGTGAAGTCCCGCATCATTTCCTCGACCCAAGGGGGGCCGATGGGATCGGCGAGGTTGCCGGGCGTGCGCAAGGAAACGATCAGCCACTCGTCGAGGGGCGGCGCCTCGCCTCGGCCGGCCAGGTTGGCGAGTTTGGCGAACCCGAAGAGAAGGGCGGCGCCGAGGATAATGGCGGCGAGGGTCAACGGCTCGATGCGGGCGACGCGGGCGCCCAGCGGGTGTGCGGCGGCGCGCTCCAGCAGGTGTCGCCAGCTTGGCATCGGGGCGTCTCCGCAAAGTACAGCTTGCCAATCTAACACAACCGGCGAGGTCTGGGGTCAGACCCGCTGGGTCTGACCCGGCTGCCCGCCAAGAGATCGAAAAGCGCTTCACTCGCTCGCAGGACGCTTCCTGACCTTGTCGAGAAAGCCCTTGAAGCCCTTGACAGCAGAGTCGATACCACGATCCGCTTCTTCCGTGCTCGTGCCGGTTCCAGTCGCGATGGCCCTCGACATGGATCGAACCAGCGCATTCCAAAGAGCGCCCGCATCCGGCGACACCATATCCTCGAACTGGCTCTCATTCATCGTCAGCTTGAAGCGCAAATCGATATTGCCGTCCTTGCTTTTGATATAGGCGATGATGGGCAGGGCGAAAGTCTGCTCCAGCACGCCGGCTCCTTTGCGCGGTTGGGTGCGTGCGCCGCGCGTGCGAATGTTCCAATCCATATCGATCTCGGCCTGCTTCGCAAGCACCCATCGATCATCGACGCTGACGGTGATCGTCCCCTCGTGCAGCCAGCCGATCGGAGGCTCGGTCACGAAGCGGCTTACGCTCGCAATCGGCAGGTCCTGCATTCGCCATTGAGTGATGCGTCCGGCGTCCGCTTTTTGCACGGAGATAAAGATGTCGTGTCCATCGATCTGACCGGCGACGTTGGAGCGGAAAAGCAGATCGAACACCGCAAAATTGCTTCGCAACGGCATGCTGCTGACGGATTTCAGCGACAAGGCAACGGGAGCACCATCGCCCTTCGAGAGCGCGACGTTGACATCGCGCAGGGTCAGGTCCTCGATGCGGAATCTGCGCTTCGCCCGTATCCGCCCGTCATCTTGAGCGTTGTCGCCGCTCCCCCGCTTCGCCTGCCCATGAAATGTGCCGCTGACGGTATCGACCGAAAGCTTCCGAAAGGAGACCGGGCCAATGAGCAGCGTCTGCAGATCGATCTCCCCACTTAGGCTGCCTACTTTGAGGTTGAAGCTGCTCTTGGTGTCGGAGATACGCCTGGCGCTGACGTCTTCAAAGGCGAACCGACCTGTAAACAGATTGCCGGACACCGACTTGAATTCCAGCTCCGTACCAGTCCGCTTGGCGACAAAACCGACCACCTGGCGGATGGTCGGCTCGAAAAACAGAGTATTGATCAGAACAAGCCCACCAATTGTCAGCACCAACCCGACGAACGCGACGGCTGTTGTCAGGCGGAAAATCCCACTCCATCTCTTGAATCGTCCGGCAGTCGCTTTCCCGCGCCATGCCGACACGGCAGCGGAGATGGTCCTGGCCGGGGACGCCGCTCTCCGTTTGCCAAACAACAGCCACGTCACAAGCTCGACAAGCAGCCCAATGACGATGGCGACGATCTCAACCGCCAAGGTAACGGCGGGCACGACGAACGCCACAAGGAACTCAGCCAGCAAGACGACGAGCGCTTCCATCCAGAACTCCTCCGTTTTCAGAGAGGCCTTTGGCTGATTGCTTTGCTCTGATTGCCGCCCCTGCGCCCCCACGCGACACGCTTCTTAACAGCCTTGCTCCGAGCAAGGGGTCAGACCCGCAGGGTCTGACCCCCACCGCCCCGTCAATCCTTCAACTCCACTCCCGTTGTGCGCTCGTACCAGCGCACCACGTCGAGGACGCAAGCGCCTTCGCCAAGGGCCGTATTGGCCGCTCGCCAGAGCTGCTCGCCAAGCGCGCTGACGGGCACGCCCAGGCCGCGCTCGTCGGCGAGGCGATTGGCGATGCCTACGTCCTTCAGCATCAGGGCGAGCTTGAAGGCGTCGTCGAAGCGGCGCTCGATCACCTGCGGACCGAACTTGACATCAGTGACGAAGCTGCGGCCGGTCGAGACGTTGAGCACATCGAGCATGGCGGCGGCATCGAGGCCGTAGGCCTTGCCGATCAGCATGGCCTCGGTGGTACCGAGCACGGTGAGCGCGGTGGCGAGGTTGTTGACCGTCTTCATGGCGTGGCCGCTGCCCACGGGACCCAGATGGAACAAGTGCTTGCCCATCAGCCCCAGCAGCGGGCCCACCCGCTTCAATGCCGCCGCCTCGCCGCCGCACATGAAGACGAGGGTGGCGCTCTGGGCGCCCTCGCTGGCCCCCGAGACGGGCGCATCGATCATGGTCACGCCCTGCTCGGCCAGCCGCGCCGCGGTCTCGCGCGTGAGCCACGGCTCGGCGGAGGAGGTGTCGACCAGGATCGCGCCGCGCTTGAAGCCGGCCGCCAGGCCGTCCGGCCCGAATACGCACTCGCGCACCGCCGTGCCCTCGGGCAGCATGGTGAACACGACCTCGGAGGCTTCCGCCACCTCGCGGGGGCTGCGGACGACGCGTGCGTCCTTGTGGCGCCTGGCGACCTTCCTGGCCGCCGCCGACGCGATGTCGTAGAGCGCGAGCGCGTGCCCGCCCATGGCCAGATGCCCCGCCATGGCGCCGCCCATCACGCCCAGGCCGACGAAACCGATGTGCATTGTGCCTCCTGCCTGGACTGGTCAGCCGCCCCGCCGGAGCCGGCGGCAGACTCCCAGCGTCCTCCCCAGGCACGTCGGGAATACGGCAGCCCCAGGCGGTGCAAGCCCACCCACGGCGACCAATCTCACGCGTTGCGCATCGGCGGGTAGGTGAGGAAGGCCTGGACCGCGTGCCAGAGGCGGTGGCGGTTGAGGCCGTGCCCGCCGGCATGGGCCTGGCCGGCGATCATGATGAACTGCTTGTCCTTGTTGGGCAGCGCCGCATAGAAGCGCATGAGCTCCTCTTCGCTGGCGTTGCCGTCCACCTCTGCCCGGATCATGCACACCGGACACTTGATCTGCGCGGGGTCCGCCAGCGGCAGGTTGACGGCCATGTCGAGATAGGTGCCCGCGGGGACCGTGTCGCCGAAGGCCAACTCGTAGGCGGCGAGGGCATCTATGACGGGCTGCGCCGACACCCCCGGCGTGTCGCGCTCGAATATGCGCTGGATGCTGGCGCGCGTCAGAGGCCGGCGCGGATTGGCCTTGTAGCGCTCGGCCTGGGCGCGGCGACGGTCGATCTCGGGGGCGTTCTCGCCCGTGTGCGTGTAGGCGTTGAGGATCAGCCGCTCTACGCGCGCGGGCTCGGCCGCGGCAAAGGCGGCGGCGCGAATGGCGCCCGAGGACGCGCCGTACATCATGACGCTGCGCTGGCCGGTCGCCCGCTCGACCACGGGCAGGGCGGCCTTCAGGTCCTCCACGCCCACCATGATGCCGGCATGGCTCTCCGTGCGCGAGGAGCGGCCATAGCCCTCGTGGTCCACGGTCCACACGTCGAAGCCGAGGGAGGCGAATTCGTCCATCATCGAGTAGCCGGGGTGTCCCGGCACCTGCAGGTCGTAGCTGCCGCGCGAGGAGAAGGTGGAGCCGTGCACCAGGAACAGCACGGGACGCGGCCCTCCGTGGACGTGCTGGGCCGTATTGCCCGGCAGGCGCTTGCGATAGAGGTAGAGATCGACCAGGCCCTTCTTGGCCCAGTGCTCCTCAGCGACGATGGCCGTGCCTTGGGCGGTAGCAGGCTCCGGCGCGGCAGCCCCTGCCGCGGCTGCCATCGCGGCGGCACCAGCCCCTTGCATAAGCTGGCGCCGGTGAAGCTGGAGGATATCCGATGGCGGCTGAGCTGGCGTCATGTGGTCCTTCCTCCCTGGCACAGCGCGGGCGGTCCAACGTACGAAAGGCCGGCAACCGATAGCACACCCGCAGCCGGTTGCTCCGCCAACCGACGCGCGGCACGCGTTGACAGACTGAACGCCACGGCCACGCTGGCTCGCCGCCAACGATCCCGACAGGGCTACCGGGGCTAACGCCCTCTTTGCACCTACTTCAGCATTACCAGGATGATGCGATTGGTGCTGCTCTGGTGGATCAAGAGGTTGCCGTCGCGGGTCGGGCGCATGTGCCTGATGATGCCCGCATGCACGCCGCCAGACGGGATCGCCCAGCTCTGGAACTTCTCCGTCTTGGGATCGAAGCGCACGAGCATATCGGGACGCGTGCCGGACTCGTTGTACCAGACGTAGCCGCCGACGAACGCGATGGCGTAGGGATGCGAGTCGGGCCCGCTGGGCGAATCCCACTCCTTGATGTCGCCGCTCTTGGGATCGAGCCGGCCGAGCTTGCCCTTCGAGGAGTTCACGTACCAGATCAGGCCGTCGGGGGCGACATCGAGGCGCCGCACCGTCGTGCCCGGCGTCGGCAGCTTGACCTCCGTCAGCTCCATGTTGGCCGGGTTGACCTTGACGAGGCAGTTGCTGCCATTGCACGCGACCCACGGATTGCCCTCCAAGTCCATCTTGATGCCGTAGGGCTTGGAGTTGGGCGTCTTCATGGTGACCAGCTTGATGTCACCGGTCGCCGGGTCGAGCCGGCCCAGCATGTTGCTGTTCTGCAGCGTGAACCACAGGATGCCCTTGGGATCGAACTTGGCCGAGTGCGGGTCCTTGGCCGCCGGGTCGGGCATCTTGTAGACTTTGACTTGGCCGGTCGCCGGATCGATCTTGCCGATCGTGCCGTTGCCATTGCCGGTGTACCAGATGCCGCCCGCCTTATCGACCGTCACCGTGTGCGGCTTGGATTTGGACGGGAGCGGATATTCCTTCATCTCACCGGTCTTGGGATTGATACGGCCGATCAGGTCCGACCACTGGCCCACCCACCAGACGCTGCCGTCCGGCGCCTCGATCGGGTCGCGGGACCTCTGGCCGAGCGTGGGGACCGTCCACTCCTTGAAACCGATCTTGGCGTCACCGGATAAGACCTTGGGTGCCCGCTTGGAGTTGGCCGGGAAATGCGTCGCAAGGTAGTCCGTGATCTTATTCTGCTCTTCCGGCGTCTTACTGAGATCGATCATCGTGCCGGTCAGTTCCTTCCAGCCCTCACGCGTATACCCCGAGCTTTGCGTGATCTGATTCACCGGATGACACGCCGTGCAGACCCCTTCCACCAGCGCCTTGTCCGCGCCGTCCGGCAGACCCTGGGCCTGTGCGGTCAGTGGGGCAAGACCGCAAAGTACGGCCGCCACCAAATATGCAGTCGACAGCCTAAGCATACCTTGTCCTCCCGGGAGTTTGATTTTTGATCGCCAGCCCCCAGCATGGTTCGTCCCGAACAGGGTGGGTGTCAAGCCGTGGGCGCATGTTCAGCATGGCCGACTGCGGATCAGCCCTCGCCTCCACCCGGAATTATGGACCGCAGGGCGACGAATTGGTCGTATTATGACAACCTGCTCCTGGAGCGCACTTCCCTCAGGCGTAGGCTGGGTCAACCCCGGCGAAGGCCGGCTGCGCCTCGCCCACCGGCTCCACGTCTTGCGCTGCTCCGACTGGGCACGCGGATCATCCTTGCGGATCATGTGGGCGATCTCGCGCTGCAGCTTGACGTAGTTGGGCCACCGCGCCGCGTCGAGACGGCCCTCCGCCAGTGCCGACCGCACCGCACAGTCGGGCTCGGTCCCGTGCGCACAATCGCGGAAGCGGCACTGCGTCGTCAGCTGTCGAGCACGGTTAGATATCCTCCGGTTGGCAAGCCGTCTGCGGCGCCAGCCGAGGTCGTTGGCGTGGCGTAGCGTGGAGCACCGGCGCCCGCAGAGCTGCCCGAGCTACGGGGAGTTCGCGATCGCCTAAGGATGCGCCCCGGTTCCCCCTTGAATCCCAGCACGGGGGATGCCACCACTCGAAACATGCCGAGCATTCCCGCGCCCCTGAAGCTGCTGTCGAAGGCGGACGGCGCGCGCGCCGTGGCCGCCATCGCCAAGGGTGTGCGCGGGTCCGACCTGATCGGCGGCCTCGCCTTCATCCTCGTCTACGTGGCGCTGGAATGGGTCACCTACAGCCACGAGTACCAGGGCGTGCCGGTCACGCCGTGGAACCCGGGGCTCGGCGTCGCCTTCGGGCTCATCGTGCTGCGCAGCGCCGTCTACGGCCTCGCCCTGTTTGCCGGGGTGGTGGTGGCCGAGATCTTCGTGCTGAACACGCATCTCACCTGGTCCGCCATGCTTGGCGTCGCGGTCGTGGTGGCTGCGAGCTACACGGCCGCGGCCGCTGTTGCCCGCCGCCGGCTCCGCCTCGACGTCGCCATGGACCATGTGCGCGACGTGCTCGTTCTGATGTCGGCCGGGACGGCGGGCGCGGCCGTCGTCGCCCTGCTGCTCGGCGCGCTCCTGCTCGCCGATGCGGATGCCGGCAACGACGACCTCTCCAAGTCCGTTCTGCCGCTGTTCGTGGGCGACGTGATCGGCATCGCCGTCGTGACGCCGCTGCTCCTGCGCCTGTCGCGCGTGTGGCAGCATCGCCAGCACTGGCGGGAATGGCTCGGCGTGCCGCCGCTTGCGCTCCTGATCGAGGTGGCCTTGTTCGTCCTCGTCACCGGCTTCGCGCTGTGGATGATCGTGGGCAGCGACCGGCCCAACGACTACAAGTATTTCTCCATGCTGTTCATCCCCGTGGTCGTGGTGGCCGTCCGACACGGTATCGACGGCTCCTGCCTGGCGCTGGCCAGCACCCAGCTCGGGCTGGTCGCGGTGCTCAGGGCCTACGGCTACGATGCGACCACCTTCACCGAGTTCCAGATCGTCATGCTGGTGCTCACCATGACCGGCCTTCTGGTCGGCGGCGTGGTGAGCGAGCGCGAGCGCGCCGACCTGGCCGCCCGCACCGCCGAGGCGCGCCTGCGCGAGGCCGAGCTGGAGGCCGCGCGCGCCGCCCGTCTCAACATGGTGAGCGGCATGGCCTCCGCCCTGGCGCACGAGATCAACCAGCCCATGACGGCGGCGCGCGCGCTGGCCCGCTCGGCTCAGCAGCTCATCAAGGCTGGCGACGGCGACATGGGGCAGGCCAACATGGAGCGGGCCAGCGGCAACCTCACGAGCCTCGTCACCCAGATCGACCACGCCGCCAACGTGGTGCGGCGCATGCGCGAGTTCCTGCGCCGCGGCCAGCCGCACTTCAGCACGCTCGACGTGGGCACCGTCCTAGAGGACGCCCTCGTGCTCGCCAGGCCGGAGGCGTCGGCGCATCGCACCCGCATCGATCTTACCGTCGAGCCCGCGCTGCCGGCCGTGTTCGGCGACCGCATCCAGCTGCAGCAGGTGGTGCTGAACCTGGTCCGCAACGCCATCGACGCCATCGTCGAGGCCGGCGTGCCCGAGGGCCGCATCGGCGTGCGCGCCGATCTCAGCGAAGAGCGGCGCACCGTGGAGGTGAGCGTCGCCGACAACGGCACCGGTGTTGCCCCCGGCCGCAACCTGTTCGAGCCCCTCTCCTCCACCAAGCCCAACGGCCTGGGCCTCGGCCTCTCCATCTGCGCCAATATCGTGCAGGCCCACGGCGGCCGGATCTGGCTACAGTCCAGCGCGAACGGGACCACGGAGTTCCGCTTCTCCCTGCCGCTTCAACCGGAGAGGTGAGCCCTGAACGCCCCCGAGCCCGTCGTATTCGTGATCGACGACCAGACCGCCGTGCGGCAGGCGCTGGGCGAGATGCTGCACGTGTTCGGCTACAGCGTGCGCACCTTCGAATCGGCCGACGCCTTCCTCACCGCCCTGGAGGGTGGCGAGACCGGCTGCATCGTCGCCGACGTGCGCATGCCGGGCATGGACGGCATCGAGCTGGTGCGCGAGCTGGCGCGCCGCGGCAACCCGCTGCCCGTCGTGCTGATCTCGGGGCATGCCGACGTGCCGATGGCGGTCGGCGCCATCAAGGCCGGCGCCGAGGACTTCATCGAGAAGCCGGTGGACGACGTGCATCTGCTGGCGGCCATCAACCGCAGCCTCGCGCGCACCTTTGCGCGCCAGCAGTCACTGGGTGAGCTGCAGCGCCAGCTGGAAAGCCTCACCGCGCGCGAGGTGGAGGTGATGGACCTCGTCGTGCAGGGCTACACCAGCCAGGCCATCGCCTCGCGCCTCAACATCTCCGCCCGCACGGTCGAGAGCTACCGCGTGCAGATCATGGACAAGATGAAGGCGCCGAGCGTCGCCGTCCTGGTCCGTCTCGCCATCCGCCTCGGCCGGCTGGCACCATAGGCCGCGCTTGCAAAGTTGCAGGGCGCCGGCATCTGCGGATAGCAAGTCACCCCGATCATGACGATGCATAACCGACAGGGCATGGCAAATTCAAGGATGCCGGGGCTCCTGCAACGAAGACCAATCGCCGTTCCGCATTTCCGTTTGACTTACGCATATCCCTGCGGTTATAGATCAATCAATAGCCCGAAGGTTATAGATGCCAAATGCCGAACGCTCACGATGTGCTCTTCAGAACGCTGGCCGACCCGACCCGGCGGGCACTGTTCGAGCGGTTGTGCCGCGACGGAGAGCAGACGGTCGGGGCTCTGACGGCCCGGGCCGGGGTGTCGCAACCGGCCGTCTCGAAGCATCTTGGGATCCTGAAGCAAGCCGGGCTGGTGCGCGACCGCCATGAAGGTCGCCAGACGCACTACAGCGCGCAGCTCGGCGCCTTGGCGCCGCTGATCGACTGGACAAGCCGAATGGCCGGCTTCTGGCAAAGCCGGTTCAACGACCTCGAAGACCTGCTGAAAAGGATGGACCAATGAGCGAACCATCGACCGAAACACGCTCCGTCGTCGTCGAACGGGAGCTATCCTTCCCGCCGGAAAAGATCTGGCGCGCGCTCACGCAACCGCACCTGCTGGAGGAATGGCTGATGAAGAACAACTTCGAGCCAGTCGTGGGCCACCGATTCAATCTCAGCGGAGACTGGGGCGGCGTCGTGGACTGCGAGGTGCTTGCCGTCGAGCCGAACAAAAGGCTGTCCTACACCTGGAATTTCGCGCACGACGATGCGGCCTACAGTCTGAAGAGTGTCGTGACCCTGACTCTCACCCCGACGCGCACGGGGACCCACCTGCGCATGGAGCAGTCGGGCTTCCGGCCGGATCAGAAGCAGGCCTACGGGGGCGCCAAGGGCGGGTGGCAGCAGTTCTTCGGCAAGCTGGAGCAGGTCTTGGCGAGGACAGAGTGAGGCACTGTAGGGTGGGTTGGGCGCGAAGCGCCGTAACCCGCCATGCTAGGCGGCAAGGGTAGCCACTCCGCCCGGTGGGTTACGCGCCTTTGGCGCTAACCCACCTACGCCTACTGCGCCTACGTCCTTCAGCTTGCCTTCACAGGAGGTGGCCTTGAATTGGAACAACGGGATTCGCAAGATCCACCGCTGGCTGTCGATGGCCTTTACAGTCACCGTCATCGCCAACTTCGCCGCGTTGGGGCTGGGGGAAGCTCCCTTCTGGGTGCTGTACTCGCCACTGCTCCCGCTCCTCCTGCTCCTGTTCACCGGTCTGTACATGTTCGTGCTGCCGTATGTCACGGAGTGGCGCAGGGCGCGACCCACCGCGTAGAGTAGGTTGGGTCGAGCGCCAGCGAGACCCA
>Ga0075421_100006610_pt1 | contig 14168 bp, 14 predicted proteins | sample SoiMetdeltSBSDD5_FD_75292 | JGI IMG/M metagenome (GOLD analysis project Ga0075421, IMG submission 75292) | Bulk soil microbial communities from a Populus tree surrounding site in Tennessee, USA - Soil MetaG P. deltoides SBSDD5 | ecosystem: Environmental > Terrestrial > Soil > Tree plantation...
CCTTGGCCGGGTCAATGAGCACGGGCAATTCGACCTCATCCGCGAATCGGCCCAGGCTGTCATGCCCGATCCCTATCTCGTGAGCCATTAGGCCGATGCCCCGGCTCTCGTCACGTTGACAAGGGGAACAGTGGTGGCCTAACGTCTTGATCAGGGTCGGACTGATCCAAGTGCGGACTTTCATGCGCGCCGGAGCGCGGGAAGTCGCCTCGGCGGCAATGGCGCCGCTCTAAAAAAAGCCGGGCAAAGATGCCCCACGTGGTCTCCGAAAGGAAGACGCGTGGGGTTTTGTGCGTTTGGTTGCAGGGAGGAAAACCACAATGAAGAAAATCAAACGGCGGACGTTCTTGCGCGGATCCGCAGCGCTTGGTGCTTTGGCGTTTGGAACGACCGCCCCCTATTATTTTCAGCGGAACATCGCCAAGGCCCAGGAAAGCGACACGATCAAGATCGGCATATTGCATTCGCTCAGCGGCACGATTGCGATCATCGAGACGTCGCTGCACAACGCCGAGCTTCTGGCCATCGAAGAGATCAATGCCAAAGGGGGCGTGCTCGGCAAGAAACTTGTCCCGGTCGTAGAAGATCCCCAATCGTTGGTGCAGGTGTTCGCAGAAAAGTCCAAGAAGCTCCTGCTCGAGGACAAGGTAGCCGCCGTCCTCGGATGCTACACTTCCGCGAGCCGGCAATCCGTCCTGCCCGTATTCGAAGAATATAACGGGCTCCTGCTCTACCCCACCCTTTACGAGGCTCAGGAGTGCAGCAAGAACTGCTTCTACACGGGCGCGGTTCCAAACCAGCAGCTGGATGACTTCGTGCCGTGGATCATCAAGAATCTCGGCCGCAAGAAATTCTACATGCTCGGTTCGAACTACATCTATCCGAAGGAGACAAATCGCGAGGTCAAGGCCCTTCTCGAGAAGCATGGCGGCGAGAATGTGGGCGAGGAGTACGCCCCGCTCGGCCACACCGAGTTCGCGACGATCATCAACAATATCGCCGGCAGCGGCGCCGAAATCGTCTTCTCCGACCTCGTGGGCGATTCGATCGTCGCCTTCTACAAGCAATTCAAGCAGTTCGGCTTGACACCCGACGACCTTCCGATCTGCACGCCGATCACCACCGAACAGGAGACGGCGGCGATGGGGCCTGAGAACGCTGCCGGTCACTACACCTCGTTCAATTACTTCCAGACCGTCGATACGCCGGAAAACAAGTCCTTCGTCGAGCGGTACAAAGCCAAATATGGCGCCAATCAAGTGACGAATGCGGTGATGGAGGCAGCCTATTTCCAAACCTACCTGTTGGCGCAAGCCATCGAGAAAGTCAAAAGCACCGACACCGATGCTCTGATCTATGAAGGGCTGCCCGGTCAGGAGTTCAAGGCTCCCCAGGGGCCTGTCAAGATCGACGAGAAGAACCACCATACCTGGCTGTGGGCGCGTATCGGCAAGGCCCGTGATGATGGCCAGTTCGATATCGTGTGGACGTCGCAGGATCGCATCCGGCCCGACCCATGGGTGGACTATCTCTATCCCAACAAGGATTGCGACTTCACCAATAGCAAGGTGATGGACAGGCTGAAGAGCCCCTGGAGCTCGGAGAGGAACCGCTCCGGAACGATGGATTTGTAGGCTCGGCCGCGAACAACGGCCTGCTTCGAGGAATCGAGAGATGTCGCAAGCTCTCATTTCCCAGGTCCTGATCGGCGTCAGCGTCGCTGCGATCCTTGCGATCGCAGCGATCGGTCTCGCGGTGATCTTCGGTGTGGCCGGGGTCATCAACATGGCACATGGCCAGTTCATCATGGTCGGCGCCTATACCGCAGCCGTTGTCGGTCAGCTCGGTGGCAACACGTTCATCGCGATACCCGTCGCGTTCATCGTGGTCGCAGCGGTCGGGCTCGTCGTGGAGAGAGGGGTCATCCAATTTCTCTACGAACGACCGCTCGAGACCTTACTCGCAACCTGGGGCGTCGGCATCATCCTTGAAGTCGTCATGAAGGCCATCTTCGGCCCTGAGCTCTATTATGTCGGTGCGCCCCGAGTTCTCGACGGTGGCATCAGGATCATCGGACGCCTGCCTTACCCCTACTACCGACTGTTCCTGATCGGTTGCGCCATCGCAATGATTGCTGCCACCTTCTGGCTGATCTACCGAACCAATTTCGGGCTCAAGGTCAGAGCGGTGCGCCGCAACCGCGCCATGTCCGGGTGTCTCGGAATCGATACTGCGCGCATCGACATGCTCATCTTCATGTATGGCTCGGGGCTTGCGGGCATTGCCGGCGCGATCCTTGCACCGATCAAATCGGTGTCGACCACCATGGGATTCACCTATGCGGTCGGCTCCTACATGGTGCTGGTGCTTGGCGGCGTGGGCAACCTTTTGGGTGTGCCGACCGGCGCCTTCCTCATCGGTCAGGGCGAGACCCTGATCGCTTACAAATACAATGCGGTGATCGGCGAGCTTTTGGTCTTCATCGCCATCGTGATCGCCATTCGAATCTTTCCGCGCGGAATCTTCGGTTACTACGAACGCCGATAAGGCGCGAGGAGGCTTGAGAGCATGCCTGATCGGGCTCATTCCAGACATGTGCGGCGATCCCGCTTGATCCCGATCTGGGCCCTGCTGCTTGGCGCCTTCATCGTCGCAGCGATCGGGTCGGTGCCCTACTACGCCGGCAACGACAGCTACGTGCTCCTTCTGCTCGGCAAGTTTCTGTGCTTTGCCATATTCGCGCTGAGCATCGATCTCATCTGGGGTTTCGCCGGCATTCTCAGCCTGGGCCAAGCCGTCTATTTCGGCATGGGGGCCTACTTCGTCGCGCTGTCGCTGAAGATCAACTATGCAATGGAGCACCCCACCCGCTACGGCAGCAAGTTCCCCGACTTCATGGAATGGAACGGGCTCAAGGAGCTCCCAGGATTCATGACCCCGTTGATCAGCACACCCGTTGCTGTGATCTGTGCCCTGATCATACCCACGCTGCTGGCCTTCATTTTCGGCGTCATCACCTTCAAGCGACAAATCTACGGCGTCTATTGTGCGGTGATTACCCTGGCCGAGGCACTGATCCTTCAGGAGTTCATTATCGAATACCAAGCCTATCTCGGCGGTTTCAATGGCATCACCGACTATGGCAACTTCGTCGGTGCGCCATTCCTGTGGCTCATTCTCGCGATCTCCGTGGCATTCTTCATTCTTGCCCGGCTGATCACGCACTCCCGAATCGGGACAGTCCTGAAAGCCATCCGCGACAACGATGTCCGGGCGGAGTTCATGGGTTACAATGTCGCCAACTACCGCATCTTTGTCTTCTGCGTGTCGGCCTTCATGGCAGCGACCGCCGGTGCCATGTATGCCGCCTGGGTCGGCATCGTCTCCTTCCTCGATGCTGGCCCCCTGCTTTCAGTCGAAGGCGTGATCTGGACGGCGGTCGGGGGTCGGGCGACCCTGATCGGACCGTTCCTGGGAGCCTTCTTGGTGAGAGGGTTGGAGTTCGTATTGAGCGGGAGCTGGTTCGCCAATTACTGGCAGTTCTTCATGGGCGTCCTCTTCATTGCGGTCGTGTTGTGGATTCCCGATGGGTTGGTCGGGACCATCGCCAATTGGCTCCGACGACGGCGCCGCGGGTCGATTGCGCAGATTCGTGCCGAGGAGGACCGGATCGCGCACGACCAGCAGCGCGATTGGGAGCCGGCGGGCGCTGCCAAGTCGGGCGAGGAAGTTGTGTGAGCGGATTCCTAAATGTCGCTTCTTGAAGTCAAAGGTCTGACGACTGTCGTTTCCGGATACACCATCCTGAACAATCTGGACTTTAGCGTCGAGGAGAACGAGCTCAGGGTGCTCCTTGGACCGAACGGTGCTGGCAAAACCACCCTGATCGCGATGATAACCGGTCAGTTCAAGCCGACGTCGGGGAAGATCTATTTCGACGGACAGGACATCACGGGCAAGTCGCCTGACGCAATTTTCCGGGCTGGCGTCAGCCGGAAGTTCCAGGTTCCGAACATGTACGAAACGTTGTCGGTGTATGACAACGTCCTGATCTCGCTGCGCGGTGATCGCAAGGTGATGAAAAATATCTTCAGGGGGACGACGTCGGAGGAGAAAGACCGTGTTTGGGAAATCCTGGAATTCGTCGATCTGACCGACAGGGCCAATGATCCTGCCGATACGATGTCGCATGGCGAGCGGCAATGGCTGGAGATCGCCATGCTGGTGGCGTCACGCCCGAAGCTGATGCTTCTCGACGAGCCGACGACCGGCATGACCGAAGAAGGAAAATACCGAACCGCCGATCTCATTCAACGCATCGCCGCAAGACACACCGTGCTGCTGGTCGAGCACGACATGCATCTCGTGCGGCGGATCGCCAGGCGGGTGACCGTCATGCACCAGGGACACGTCCTGGCGGAGGGGCCTTTGGCGGAGGTCGTCAACGACGAAACCGTCAAGGCGGTCTATCTCGGAAAGAGCGGCCCACAATGATGCTGCGCGTCAAGGGCATCGATACCTTCTACGGCACGAGCCATATCCTTCACGATGTGTCTCTCGAGGTCGGCGTGGGCGAGCTGGTCGCTGTGCTCGGCCGTAATGGCGCCGGAAAGACCACGTTGCTCCGCAGCATTTGCGGGGTGAACCCGCCGACCGACGGGTCTATCGAGTTCGAAGGCGTCGACATCACGCGGCTCAAGCCGCACCGGCGGAACCATCTTGGAATCAGCTATGTGCCGCAGGGCAGGCAGATCATTCCCGACATCAGCGTCGACGAGAACATTCGCGTTGCACTCCTTGGCAAGGGACTGCCAAGCAATAAGGTGCCGGAAATCGTGTTCGATTACTTCCCGGCACTCAGCACGATTCGAGATCGCAAGGGTGGAGTCCTGTCAGGCGGCCAGCAGCAGCAGCTCGCGATCGCTCGGGCGTTGGTGCAGCAGCCGAAGCTTCTGCTGTTCGACGAGCCGACCGAGGGTCTTCAGCCATCGGTGGTTGCCGAGATCCAGGAGATCATTCCGCGCATACTCGCGTCTCGGAACTGCTCGGTCCTGCTGGTCGAGCAGCGCCTCGATTTCGTGCGCGACCTCACACAGCGCTTTGCAATCCTCGACACGGGTCGTGTGGTCGCCACCGGAAGAATCGAGGAGCTGACGGACGAAGTTGTCAGAGGACATCTGCAAGTCTGAAAACAGAGGAGGAAACTCATGGCCAAGACCATCATTTCCGTCGACATCAAGAAGCCTCCGACGGACCAGCCGCAGCCGCTGCACAATCGGTGGCATCCCGATATCCCCCCCGTCGTGACGGTGAAGCCCGGCGATGATTTCATCGTCGAGGCACTCGATTGGACGGCCGGTCAGATCAAGAATGACGACAATGCCGCCGATGTGCGTGACTGCAACCTGCCGCCCTGCCACCATCTGGTCGGGCCTATCGAGGTCACCGGCGCCGAGCCCGGCGACATTCTCGTTGTCGACATACTGGATATCGGACCGCTGCGCGGCAATGAATGGGGCTACACTGGAATCTTTGCGACGGCGAATGGCGGCGGATTCCTCACGGATCTGTTCCCTGAACCTCGAAAGGCGATCTGGGATTGCAAGGGAATCTATGCGAGCTCGCGCCATATCCCGAAGGTTCGCTTCGCCGCCATCACCCATCCGGGTCTCATCGGATGCGCACCGAGTCACGAACTCCTGGCGAAATGGAACAAGCGCGAAGCTGAGCTCATCGCCAGCAATCCCGAACGCGTTCCGCCGCTGGCGTTGCCACCCACGCCAGAGGGTGTTCTGCTCGGTGGCCTGAAAGGGGCAGCGCTGGAAAAGGCAGGAAAGGAAGCTGCCCGGACGATTCCGCCACGCGAGCATGGTGGCAATTGCGATATCAAGAACATTTCGCGCGGCTCCCGGATTTATTTTCCGGTCTATGTCAAGGGTGCCAAGCTATCGATGGGCGACTACCATTTCTCGCAGGGAGATGGAGAGATCACGTTTTGCGGCGCCATCGAGATGGCCGGCTGGATCCATCTGCATGTCGACCTCATCAAGGGCGGCGTCAACAATTACGGCCTGACAAATCCGCTGTTCAAGATCAGCCCCGTCGATCCCCATTACGGCGACTTTCTGGTCTTTGAGGGGATCAGCGTCGACGACAAATCGGGTAAGCAGCTGTACAACGACGCGACGATGGCGATGCGCCGCGCCTGTCTCAATGCGATCGAGTATCTGTCGAAGTTCGGCTACTCGAAAGAGCAGGCCTATGTCATCCTCGGATGCGCACCGGTCGAAGGCCGCATTGGCGGTGTCGTCGATATTCCCAATGCCTGCGTCTCCGTCGCCATTCCGACCGACATGTTCGAGTTCGACATTCATCCCAACGCGGCGGGTCCGCAGAAGCAGGTCGACTCGTCCAAAGTCGATCTGGCGCGCGCACGCTAACCGAGGGGGAATATGGAGGAGGCGGAGCATTTCCGCCTCCTCCAATGGAGGCTCGAGATGCCGCTATACACCTATGAATGCCCCCGCCATGGCGTGTTTTCGGATTGGCGGGCGATGAGCGAATGCCACTTGCCTTCGCCGTGTCCGGTCTGCGATGCGCCCTCGCAGCGGCAGGTGTCCGTGCCCCACCGCGGCATGGACACGGCTCTACACAAAAGCCATGCGACCAATGAGAAAAGTGCCCATGAACCGCGGGTGGTCCGCCGCCGCCGTGGTGACGGGATTCCGGCACACGACACACATCGCGACTTGACCCACCATGCCCACGTCAGAGGAGCGCATGGCCATGGGCATGGCGAGCATTCCCACCAGGGTGGTCCTTCGAGCACTGTTCGCTCGCGTCACCCATGGCTTGTACGACATTGACCGCCTCACGGTGAAACCTGAGATCGGCAAGCGTGTATCCGATCTGAGCCTGCCACCGGCCGTCGCAGCTCTGTTGGCGCCCGGACCTCGCCTATTCGGCGGCCATGCGGTTGGGGATGGCGATCTGCGGCAAAGCGGCGAAGAAGCGCTTGAGCGCCGTCGCGAGCAGCCGCTCGAGCAGGGCGAAGCCCTGAGAACGGCGGAATGTCAGCTCGTTCATGTACAGGCCGCGGTTGATCTCGACTTGGAGCGCATGGGTGCCGTTGGCCGGGCGCCCCCAGGCGGCGGTGATATGGCCGCCGGCATAGGGCTTGTTGCGGATGACCGAGAGTCCCTGGGCGGTCAGCGCCTCCTCAAGGCAAAGCGCGATATCGGCCTCGCAGGACGAACCATAGCGGTCGCCGAGCACGATGTCGGGGCGGGTGCTGCGGGCGGCGGCGCCCGAGGCGGCGCTCGAGGGCATGGAGTGACAGTCGACCAGCACGGCGACGCCGAATTGCGCCACGGTATCCGACATCAGGCGCCGCAACACGGCGTGATAGGGCAGATAATAGCTGCGGATCCGCCGCTCGGCCTCGCGGAAGCTCAGCCGCTCGGCATAGATCTCCTCGTGCTCGCAGACAATGCGCGGGATGGTGCCGAGGCCGCCGGCAACGCGAGCCGAGCTGGTGTTGACAAAGGCCGGTAGCTCGCCGTCGAACATCGCGGGGTCGAGCTCCCAGGGCTCGCGGTTGACGTCGAGGAAAGCTCGCGGGAAATTGGCCTTGAGCATGGGGGCGCCCAGCGCCACCGCGGCGCCGAAGAGCTGGTCGACATGGCAATCCTCGGAGCGACGCAATGTCAGGGGATCGAGCCGGGACGAGGCCAGGAAAGTCTTCGGGTAGCGGCTGCCGCTATGGGGCGAGTTGAAGACGCATGGCACGGCGAGCCGCGGCGGATAGGAGACGCTGAAAGGCGGATCGATCTCGAGGCTCATGATTGTTCCACCGCCGGGTGGACCATCCCATCGGCTGATTTCGTCATTTCTGCATGATAGGAGTTGGCGGTCAACGGCTACGCTCACGGGAAGGGCCGGATCGCCTTCAGGAGTTCATGGGCAATTTACCGATTGCGGTTAATTTCAACCGAACGGCGGTTGGTGGGGGCGGCTCAGGCGCCAGGTGGGGTGTAGGTGTATGGCAAGAATTCTCTTGGCCGAAGATGACGAGGACATGCGCCGGTTTCTGGTCCGGGCGCTGGTCAAGGCCGGGCACGATGTCTCCTCCTTCTCGGAAGGGCTGTCGGCCTTCGAGGAGCTGAAGGGGACGGCATTCGACCTGCTCCTCACCGACATCGTCATGCCGGAGATGGACGGGATCGAGCTGGCGCGGCGGGCGGCCGAACTCGACCCCGGGCTCAAAATCATGTTCATAACCGGCTTTGCGGCGGTGGCGCTCAATCCGGATTCACGGGCGCCCAAGGAGGCCAAGGTGCTGTCGAAGCCGTTCCATCTGCGCGACCTCGTGGCCGAGGTCGAACGGATGATGGCGGCGTGAGGGGCGGTCGGCCGGTGGCGGTCGGGGCGCTCGGCGCTCCAGCCTTGCGCCTCAGCTTCGATCCCGATATATCCAGCGTTCCCCCGGGGCGGTTAGCTCAGCGGTAGAGCACTACGTTGACATCGTAGGGGTCACTGGTTCGATCCCAGTACTGCCCACCACCAAAATCCAGAGCTTAGGGCCAGCGGTTCGATACCGTGATAATCCGCTATGCGGGTGGCTTGGGCAGCAGCCGACATGCCTTCCAAGCTTCGTCTTGCTCACTGCAAAGCCGGAATTGGCACTCTCGATGGTAGAGTGCTAATCTCAGCGCACACTCCCGAGAACTGCGCCCCCGCGGCGCTTATTAGGGTGCGACCCCGCATGTAAAGTAACTTAATCAGAACGGAGTGCTGAACCATGGCTGCCAAGGACATTAAGTTCTCTGCTGATGCGCGCGTGAGGCTGCTGCGCGGCGTCGATATTCTTGCCAACGCGGTAAAGGTCACACTCGGACCGAAGGGGCGCAATGTCGCAATCGAGAAGTCGTTTGGGGCGCCGCGGACGACCAAGGACGGCGTGACGGTCGCCAAGGAAATCGAGCTTTTCGACAAGTTCGAGAATATGGGTGCACAGCTGTTGCGCGAGGTCGCCTCCAAGACGAGCGACATTGCGGGTGATGGGACCACTACGGCCTGCGTGCTCGCGCAAGCAATCGTGCGGGAAGGCGAGAAAGCCGTTGCCGCCGGCATGAACCCGATGGATCTGAAGCGCGGTGTCGAACTCGCAACCCACGCTGTGGTCGATGACCTGAACAAGCGCAGCAAGAAGATCAAGTCATCCGCGGAGATTGCCCAAGTGGGAACGATCGCCTCCAATGGCGACACCGAAATCGGCCAGATGATTGCGACGGCGATGGAAAAGGTCGGCAACGAAGGCGTCATCACCGTCGAAGAGGCCAAGAGTTTGGATACCGAACTCGACATCGTGGAGGGCATGCAGTTCGACCGCGGCTACATCTCTCCCTATTTCATCACCGATTCCGAGAAGATGGTCGCGGAGTTGGAAGACCCCTACATCCTGCTTCATGAGAAGAAGCTCTCAGGACTGCAGGCACTTCTGCCGCTGCTCGAATCAGTCGTACAGACGTCCCGGCCGCTGCTGATCGTGGCGGAAGATGTCGAAGGCGAAGCGCTGGCGACACTCGTCGTCAACAAGCTTCGGGGTGGTCTCAAGGTAGCCGCGGTCAAGGCGCCGGGCTTCGGCGATCGCCGCAAGGCCATGCTTGAGGACATCGCAGTCTTGACCGCCGGGCAAGTGATCTCGGAAGACCTTGGCATCAAGCTTGAGAATGTCACGCTGGCGATGCTCGGTCGCGCCAAGCGGGTGCGGGTCGAAAAGGAAAACACGACGATCGTCCATGGGGCGGGCAAAAAGGACGCCATCAATGGGCGGATCAGCCAGATCAAGTCACAGATCGAGGAGACCACCTCCGATTACGATCGCGAGAAGCTCCAGGAGCGCCTCGCCAAGCTTGCTGGTGGTGTCGCGGTCATAAAGGTCGGCGGCGCCACCGAGGCGGAGGTCAAGGAGCGCAAGGACCGCGTCGATGACGCCGTTCATGCGACCAAGGCCGCGGTCGAGGAGGGTATCGTCCCAGGTGGCGGGGTAGCGCTGCTGCGCGCAACCAAGGCGGTTGCTGCCCTGCATTCCGAGAATCCTGACATTCAGGCCGGAATCAGGATCGTTGCCAAAGCGCTTGAGTCGCCGATCCGCCAGATTGCCGAGAATGCCGGTGCCGAAGGCTCGATTGTAGCCGGCAAAGTCTCCGAGAAGACCGGCAATTTTGGATTTGATGCCCAGAAGGAAGAATATGTCGACATGGTCTCGGCTGGTATCGTTGATCCAACCAAGGTGGTGCGCATCGCGTTACAGGATGCGGTTTCGGTCGCCTCCCTGCTTATCACGACGGAAGCGATGGTCGCTGAGAAGCCGAAGAAAGAAACAGCGCCGGCGATGCCCCCGGGCGGCATGGGCGGAATGGAGTACTGATCCCGCGAAATCTGAAGGGCTGTCCTTTGTCGCCCGCTACGGAAGAACGACGCGTCCCGGCCCGTGGCGGGCAGTTGAATGACAGTGCTGTTCTTTGTAAACATTCCGACCGCTTGATTTTAGAGGAGACGCAGCATGGCCCGGTTCACCGGCGGTTGCCTGTGCGGCAGCGTCCGAATTGTTGCGTCGGGACCCCCATACCGGGTCGGCCTTTGTCACTGTCTCGACTGCCGTAAGCATCATGGAGCGCTTTTTCATGCTTCCGCGGTGTTCCCTCAGGATGCGGTGACGATCGATGGCGAAACACGCGACTACGCCGGGCGGTTTTTCTGTCCCCGCTGCGGCTCGTCCATTTTCGCACGCAGCGCAGACGAAATCGAAGTGAACTTAGGCTCCCTGGATGCCCCTGACCAACTGATGCCAACCTACGAAAGCTGGATCGTGCGCCGCGAGTCCTGGTTGCCGCCGTTTCCGCTCAAGAGACGATACGACCGCGACCGTGACGCCACGGGTCGCTTCGAGGAGTAGGTCGCACGAACGGTGCGAAGGCGCGGGCACGCTGGGCATAACTCCGCCGCCAGCCAATCGATTGACGATAATCATACTTGGCGAGCGGTTCGATACCGTGATAACCCGCTATACGGGTGGCTTGGTGATTCGCCATTTGCCAATTTGGGCGGTCCATGAAAGTCGTCACGATCGCCAGTCGGAAAGGTGGCTCCGGAAAGTCAACTCTGGCTGCCCATATGAGCGTGCTTGGCAGCCGTCCCGAGGACCCTGCCGTACTGATCGACCTTGATCCGCAGCGTTCGCTGACGGATTGGTGGGGCTTACGCAGAAATGATGCTCCCCTGCTGGTCGATGCAACGGTGAATCATCTGCTGGACACCATTCGCCTGGCCAAGACGGAGGGGGTCGGGTGGGTGTTCATCGATACCCCGCCGCATGCCCAAGCAGACATCTCGGCGGCCATGCGTGTCGCCGACCTGGTTCTGATCCCGCTTAGACCCAGCTTCTTCGATCTGAAAGCTGCGGAAGGCACGTTGCAGATGGCCCGAGCCTTGAACCGGACGGCCTTGGCGGTTCTGAATGCCGTACCGCCGCCTCGGTTCTTCTCCGAAGCGTCGGTTGTTCGGGATGCGCGTGCCGTCCTCGAAGAGTTGGGAGTGCCGTTGGCCAATTCGACCCTTGGTGATCGCAGCATGTTCAGGCACGCCATTCTTGCTGGGAAGAGCGCCGTTGAAATGGAACCTTATGGCAAGGCGGCAGCCGAGATTCGGGCGCTGTGGGGAGAAGTTTGCGGGCGCTTGCTTGTGGAGGCAGCAGCGTAGGATGGCAAAGCGCCCTTCATTGCGGGACATGGCCGCCAAGAAGCCCAAGGAGGCGGCCGCTGTCGCACAGCAGCCGGTCGGAACTGCACGACGGTCCAATGTCGGCGGCAGAGGTGCATATAAGGGCGTTCTGAGTAAGGTCTCACCTGAAACCTGGAAGCAACTCAAGCATCTCGCCACCGAGCTCGATAAGCCAGTGACCGATTTGCAGGTGGATGCGTTGAACTTGCTGTTCCGTTCTCATGGGCTGCCGGAGATTGCCACCAAATGGGTGTCACCGGAGAAATAAGGGCGGCCAAGGACTCCCTATCTGAGAAAGAAATCGAGCTTTCATCGCCACGAACAAATGTCTGAGAGAGTTTGGATACCAAGTTACCACAGTAATTTGGTTGCGTAGTAGGTGCTGCCGTTTGGGCGAACCGGCTCTCCGCCTGGTCGCGTGGCAGGCAGCGACGGGCGAGAACCGAAGGCCTATAGCAGGTTGATATATCGGCTATAGAAAAAATCTATTACCTGAAAATTTGCGCTTCCCGAAGACTGCGCATCAGGCCCCGCAACAGAGACCCGGGTCAAAACAGGGTCGGTGCCTTTGGGAGGATCACAATGAACAAGCTGGTGTGGAGCTTGGCGGCGGCGTTCGTTGCGAGCGCGATTGCCGGTACTCCAGTGCGCGCAGCCGGTGTCGACGAGCTGCCGAAGGACGTTCAGGACGAGCTCTACAACAAGGACACCCTGGATCCGATGCAACCTGTCGGTGCCAGTGCCTATCGTGACTGGAAGCCAAAGAAGGGGCCGCCTTGGAAGATCGGCTATGCCAGCTCCTATGCCGGCAACACTTGGCGCGCCAACGTCATGGACCGGCTTCAGAACGAGATCATCCCCAAGTGGAAGAAACTTGGACTGATCGATGAGGTCATCATTACTCAGTCCAATCTCAACGATGCGACGCAAATCCAGCAGATGCGCCAGCTCGTCGACCAAGGCGTCGATGCCATCATCGTCTGCTGCTCCAATCCCACCGCCCTCAATCAGACCGTTCAGTACGCGTATGAGCGCGGCGTGCCGGTGTTCTCCGCCGTCGGCTATCTGACCTCGCCCTATGCCATCAACTCCTCGGCGAATTTCGTGGTGGGGGGCAACATGCTTGGCGATTGGATGGCCAAGGAGATTGGCGGCAAGGGCAATGTTCTTGTGGTCGAGGGTATTCCCGGCACGTCTGCCTCCGATTCACAAGACAAGGGCGCCAAAGCCGCCCTGGCGAAAAACCCCGATATCAACGTAGTAGGATCGCTGGCCGGAATGTGGACGGATCAGGTCGCCCAAGCCGAAATACAGAAGTGGCTTGCCACCAATCCCGGCGAGCTGAATGGGATCGTCATCCAATCAGCCTCCGAGCTCGGTGCGCTCCGCGCCTTGAAGCAGAGCGGACGCGACATGGTCCCGATCACGATAGGCGGCGAGCTCGGTGCGTTGTGCTATTGGCGCAAAAATCCAAAGTTCATCTCGGCAGCTATCCATGCGTGGCCGCCCGGCGACGACTTCGAGATGAGCTGGAACATCATGATGCGGACGCTCCAAGGCCAGGGACCAAAGGTCCAATCCATCCTCACCAAGCCGCAAACGATGACGTTCGAAGGCCTGACCAAGGTGCTGAACGAGGACTGCAACGAAGAATCCGACGGCTGGTACAATGTCGGGGCGGAGAACTGGGCCAGCAAGGCTTATCTCGATCAATTCTTCTTGCGGCCAGCCGATCCTGAAGCATTCAAGCCGTGAGGTGAGATCAAGGCCTGCCTACGCCACAGTACCGTGGGCAGGTGCCAACAGGCATTGCGTAGAGGCGTATCCAGGACCAAGTGTCCTATGGCAATTGCGACGATCGATATCTCCTCGGTCCGCAAGACGTTCGGACCGACAGTGGCGCTTGGCGGGGCAAGCCTGCGAGCCTATGAGGGTGAGGTTCACGCCATCATCGGAGGCAATGGCTCGGGAAAGAGCACGCTGGCCAAAGTGATCTCGGGCGTGCTCATACCTGATAGTGGCCAGGTTTCGATCCTTGGAAAAACCGCGACCTCGCCGGTCGAGGCGCGGGCCCTCGGCATTGCCAATGTCTTCCAGGAAGTCCTCGTCGCCGAAGAATTGACGGTCCTCGACAACCTCTATCTCGGGGCCGACAACCTGTTCAACTCCGCCGCTTCCGCCGAAGAGAAGATCGCGAGCGCATCGCAGCTGCTGCGCGAGCTTCTCGGGTTCGACCTCGACCTTACGATTGCAGTCGGTGAATTGCCACTCAGCCTCAAGCAATGGATCACCATTGCGAGGGCCCTTCTCACCAACCCGAAGGTTCTCATCCTGGACGAGTCCTCCGCAGCGCTCGATTTCGAGTCGACCGAGCGGCTGTTTCG
>Ga0075421_100006612_pt1 | contig 14166 bp, 10 predicted proteins | sample SoiMetdeltSBSDD5_FD_75292 | JGI IMG/M metagenome (GOLD analysis project Ga0075421, IMG submission 75292) | Bulk soil microbial communities from a Populus tree surrounding site in Tennessee, USA - Soil MetaG P. deltoides SBSDD5 | ecosystem: Environmental > Terrestrial > Soil > Tree plantation...
GCTGTTTGCCCGCCTGTTGAAGGCACTCATCGCTTCCGCTTCGGAATATCCGACAGCGACCACCAGAGGGTACTCGCGCAGCGTGCGGTAGCTTACGTAGCGTGCCTCGCGATCCGGAGTACCGGCGAGATGCACGTTACCAAGCGGCGCCTCCGCGAATGCGGCCGAAAACCCGCGGCCGCTCGATGGCTCGCCCAAGCTGTATTCCGTCCCTTCGCGCATGGCGCGCGGCACTCCATCGTGGCCGGCGAGCATGATCACGCCGTTGCGGCCGATATCGATACGCTGATAGAAGTTCATGAAGTACGTAGCGTCTATCGCGACGATCGCGACGCCGTGAAACGACCCGTCGGCGTTGTTCAGCCGGCGTGAGACGGGAATCAGCCATTTGTCGGTGAGGCGACCCTTTATGGGTTTTCCGATAAAGAGGCTGTCGGTGTTGTGTTGCTGATGCACCCTGAAGTATTCGCGGTCAGCGACCTGCGTCGCCACGAACTGCGACTTCGCGACGATCAGCTGTCCGCGTTCGTCTGCTATTGCAAAGTTGGCAACAAGCGGATCGGCAAGGTCACCGTCGGTGATCACGTCGGAAACCCGCATGACTCTTCCGTAACGCTCGTATTGCTGCTTCAGGAGCCGCGCGGTCTGATCTACGCCTTTGAAGATCCTGACGACGTATTCTTCGAACCCGAGCGTGAGGTTTGCGTTCCGTGCGATCGTGTCGTGGACCGCCTCGTTGCGCTCGTAGTGGACGCGTTCCAGCGTGAGCGCCCACACGATCGCGACCGAAACCGCGCAGGAGAGAACGATGAGGTACTCAACAAGGCTGAACGGCGGGAAGTCGCGGTTGCGCAGCACAGCTTGTCCCATAAGTGCCTGAACGGCAGGAACCGTATATTAGCTGGTAGCCGCAGTCCAGACGCTGACCTGAATTAAAGCGCTGCGGCTGGCCTCTCCGGCGGCTATGCCAGGGGCATTGAGGCGGTCGGAGGGATGGGGAGACCTCAGGCGCTGACCGGGTCCGCGGCGTTAGCGGCAAAAAAGGCGACCGCATCCGCTTCCAAGCGCGTGCGCCGCATGGGCGGGAGGCTTAACAGGATGCGGCGGCCATAGCTCTTGGAGTAAAGCCTCGGATCGCAGATCATCAGCACGCCGCGGTCGTTCTCGTCGCGTATGAGCCGCCCCGCCCCCTGCTTCAGCGTGATCACGGCGTGCGGCAACTGATATTCGAGGAAAGCGTTGCGCCCCTGCTGGTTGAGCTTGTCTATGCGTGCGGCAAGCACGGGGTCGTCCGGCGCCGAAAACGGGAGTTTGTCGATGACGACCAGCGTCAGCGCGTCGCCCCTCACGTCGACCCCCTCCCAGAACGAGTGGCTCCCGACCAGGACCGCATTCCCGAGTCTGCGAAACCGCACGAGCAGCTCCGTCCGCGAGCCTTCACCTTGCACGAGTACGGGGAACGTGAGGCCGCGACGCTGCAGCGCATCCGTCAGCAGCGCGTGCCCTTCGCGCATTGCGCGCAAGCTCGTGAACAGCATGAAAGCGCGTCCGCCGCTTGCCTCGATCAGCGGCAGCGCGGCGCGGATCACCGCGGCAGTGTATTCGGGCGTGTTCGGTTCCGGCATCCGCCCGGGGACGTAGAGCAGGGCCTGGCGCTCGTAATCGAAGGGACTCCCCCAGCTCGCGGTACGCGCATCTTCCAGACCGAGGGCGCCCGAGTAGTGCGAGAAATCTCCAGCCACCGATAGCGTCGCCGACGTGAACACCCAGGCGCGCGCGCAGCCCTGCACCTGTTTCGCGAACACGTCCGCCACCGACAGCGGCGTCGAGTGCAGCTGGAGCGCATGGGTGGAAAGCTCGACCCATTTCACGCGCTCGCCGTCCACGCCGCTGCGCCAGCGCTCGACGCGCTCCGCCAGCTCACGCACGCGCTCGTGACAGCGTCGCAGCGTATCGCTCCGTTCCGCGTGCGGCTGCAGCTCCGCGGTAAGCTCGTCGAGTCGCGCCAGTGCTTCGGCGAGCGCCGGGGGGAACCGAGCGTTTTTCTCTATGACATGCAACGGCACCCGTCCGCTGTCTTCCCGAAAAACAAGCCTGAGATCGCGTGCTGCTTTTTCGAGCAGCCGCGCCGCTTCGGGCAAGTCGCGGCTGTCTTTCGCCGACACGTGCGCCTCGACGACAACGTCGCGCGCTAGCGTTACGAGCTGCGCAGTCGATGTGCTCTCGCCGAAAAATAGCGTCGCCGTCTGGGGAATCTGATGAGCTTCATCGAACACGACCGTGTTGCAGGCGGGCAGGAGCTCGCCGACGCCCTCCTCGCGCAGGACGAGGTCGGCGAAGAACAGATGATGGTTCACCACGACCACGTCGGCTTCCAGCGCCTGCTTGCGCGCCTGCATCACGAAACAGCGGTCGAAATGGACACATTCCGAGCCGAGGCAGCTCTCGCGAGTCGACGTGACTTGCAACCATACCGGCGCCGATTCCGAAACTGTCGTGCAATCGGCGCGATCTCCGGTCATGCTCGTGCGCGCGAAGCGCGCAATGTTTGCGAGGTCCTGCGCATCCTGTCGATGTACGAAGCGACCGTCGGCCAATGTGCGCTCGAGATGGTGATGGCAGACGTAATTCGAGCGGCCTTTCAGCAAGGCCACAGTCACCGGGAGCTTCAGAGCATCACGCAACATCGGGATGTCGCGGTCGAAAAGCTGGTCCTGCAGCGTTTTCGTGCCGGTGGAGATGATCACCTTCCCGCCGGACCGCAATGCAGGTGCGAGGTACGCGAAGGTTTTTCCGGTTCCGGTGCCGGCTTCCGCGATGAGCACACTGTTGGCATCGATCGCCGACGCAACGGCACGTGCCATATCGACCTGTAAAGGCCGGGTGCGGAATCCCGACACGGCTCGCGCGAGCGCACCGTCCTGGGAGAAAATTGGATCGAGATCGGGCACACCCCGGATGTTACCTGTTTTGCTCGCTTTTCAGCCGTAGTCGCGTATAATCCGCCGCTTCCGTACGCTCTGCCAATCGGCGTACCGGTCCTCTGGCATCTTCTTCAATCCCCGATTCGTCTGCCTTGGTTGGTGTCTCTCAGCTCGAGCGACAGGCCGTCGCTGGAGCTGTTAATGAATACTCAATTTGCCGGCCTTGGGCTGGCGGAACCTCTGTTGCGCGCAGTGACTGCTGCGGGCTATACCACCCCCACCGCGATCCAGTCGAAAGCGATTCCTCTCGTTCTCGCAGGCGGCGATCTGCTGGCGGCCGCGCAAACTGGAACGGGCAAGACCGCCGGATTTGTCCTGCCGATCCTGCACCGGCTGCATACGACTGAGCCTGCGCAGGACGTGCGTCCCGGCCGCCCGCGCTGCCTCGTCATTACACCGACGCGCGAGCTCGCTGCACAGGTCGAAGAATCCGTGCGCACGTATGGCAAGTTTGTTCCAGTCAAATCACTGGTGATCTACGGCGGTGTGGGTATGCAGCCGCAGGTTGCGCAGCTTCGCAAGCGCGTCGACATCCTCGTCGCAACGCCGGGTCGTCTGCTCGATCACGCCGGTCAGAGAACCGTCGACCTCTCCGGCGTCGAGATCCTGGTTCTCGACGAAGGCGACCGTATGCTCGACATGGGGTTCATCCACGACATCAAGCGCGTTCTTGCGCTCATGCCGAAGCGACGGCAGAGCCTGCTTTTTTCCGCCACGTTCTCGGACGACGTCAGGGCGCTCGCCAATCAGCTCCTGAACAATCCGGGCAGCGTCGACGTCGCACCGCGTAACAGCGCTTGTGAGCTCGTAAGCCAGACTGTGCACCTCGTCTCGCAAAGCGACAAGCGCAGTCTTCTGAGCCATCTCATCCGCGAGCACAACTGGGCGCAGGTGCTTGTGTTCACCCGCACTAAGCACGGCGCGAACCGACTCGCCGAAACCCTGGAAAAGGACGGCATACCGTCGGCCGCCATACATGGCAACAAGAGCCAGTCGGCACGAACGCGGGCGCTCAGCGATTTCAAGGCGGGTCGGGTGCCGGTGCTCGTCGCAACGGATATCGCCGCACGCGGTCTCGATATCGAGGAGCTGCCTTACGTCGTGAACTTCGAGCTGCCTCACGTCGCTGAAGACTACGTGCACCGTATTGGACGCACCGGTCGGGCGGGCAGCAGCGGGCAGGCGGTCTCGCTCGTCGACGCCGAAGAAATCCAGCTTCTGCGCGCGATTGAAAAATTGATCAAGCGTCCGATCGAGCGCGTCACTGTAGAAGGCTTCGTTCCTCGCGCGATTCGGGATCCCGCTGAACACAACGGGCGGCACCGTCGTCCTGCTCAAGCGCCGGATCACCCACTCGAGCGTGAATCGCAGCGGCGTCACGCGAACAACAGCACACGAGAAGCTCGCCCCGGCGCAAAGCGCGGCGATAGTGCGCGGGTGTCGCGCGCTCATGGAGACGCAGCCTCACCTGGCCATCGCATCTCACACGCACCGCGCGAAGCGCCTCACGGCAAACGCGCGGAGACGGCAAGCGAACAGCCATCTTGCGATGCTCGATCCGAAGCGGCTCGCCATCAGGCGCAGCCGCAGCCCGCACTGTTTTCGCCCAAGCCCCAGCAGCGACGTCGATAAACAGGGCTGACGAAGACGCGAGGGGCGTAGCGATCGCCCGGTCGTGCCGCAATCAGTGGGCTAATATTCCGGACCGAGAATCCATTCGTTTGCATCGAGCACTCCGTGGAGAAGGTCCGACTATCGAAGCTCATGGCCGCGCAAGGATTGTGCTCGCGCCGCGAAGCCGACAGTTACATAGAACGCGGATGGGTGCTGGTCGATGGCGAGCGTATAACGGAGCTCGGCACCAAGATCTACCCCACGCAACGGATTACCCTCGACCGCGCTGCTGCGCGCGAGCAGACCGCTCGCGTCACCATTCTGCTGAACAAGCCGATCGGCTATGTGTCCGGCCAGCCGGAGCCTGGGTACAAGCCGGCAGTGACTCTCATCAAGCCAGAGACGCATTGGTCGGAAGACCGCGCGCAGCAGCGATTCCATCCATCCCATTTGAAAGGCCTTGCGCCGGCCGGACGGCTCGACATTGATTCGCAGGGGCTGCTCGTGCTCACGCAGGATGGGCGCGTCGCCCGCAGATTGGTGGGCCAGGACAGCGGGCTCGATAAAGAATATCTGGTGCGTGTCACGGGCAAGCTCTCCGAGCGTGGGCTCGCGCTGCTCAACCACGGCCTCACCCTCGATGGGGCCGCGTTGAAACGCGCCGATGTTGCGTGGCAGAACCGCGACCAGCTGCGCTTCGTTCTCCGTGAGGGCAAGAAACGGCAGATACGCAGGATGTGCGAGCTCGTGGGGCTCACCGTGACGGGACTGAAGCGCGTTCGCATCGGGCGTGTGCGGCTAGGGGAGCTTCCTGTGGGTCAATGGCGCTACCTCGGCGCGAACGAAACGTTCTGATAAGCGGTACTGCGTTTGCTTGACCCGGGGAAAGCACCGAACTCCCATGGGTAATATACGAATAGGCATTTCCGGATGGCGTTACGAGCCGTGGCGAGGGGTCTTCTATCCCAGGGACCTTGCGCAATGGCGAGAGCTCGAATTCGCATCGCGGGCATTCCCGACGATAGAGATCAACGGCTCGTTCTACTCGCTGCAATATCCGGCCAGCTATCAGACGTGGTACGAGCAGACCCCACCGGGATTCGTGTTCGCGATCAAGGGCGGTCGTTACATCACGCACATGCTGCGGCTCAAGAATTGCGAGCGCGCCATGGCGAACTTCTTCGCGTCCGGCATTTTCAACCTGCGCGAGAAGATCGGACCTTTTCTGTGGCAGTTCCCGCCCCAGTTCCGGTACGACGAGGAGCGCTTCGAGAATTTCTTCAGGATGCTGCCGCGAAACACGGAAAGCGCGCTTACGCTCGCCCGCCGGCGCGACGCGAGAATGACCGGACGATGCCGGCTGGCGATCGACTGCGAGCGGCCGCTGAGACATGCCGTCGAGATACGCCACGAAAGCTTTGTGGATGAACGTTTCGTCGCTCAGTTGCGGCGCCACTCGATCGCGCTCGTCGTCGCAGACACGGCGGGCAAGTGGCCGCTCTACGAAGATGTCACAAGCGACTTCGTTTATATTCGCCTGCACGGGGATTCGGAGCTTTACGTGAGCGGCTATACGGACGAAGCGCTCGAGGGCTGGGCAAAGCGCATACGGGCGTGGGCCAGAGGCAGCGAGCCGGCGGACGCGAGGCGGATCGTCGATGCACCGGCGCCGCGGTCGCGTTCGCGCGATGTCTATTGCTATTTCGACAACGACGTCAAAGTGCGGGCGCCGATCGATGCGCAGAATCTCATGCGCAAGCTCGGACTGCCCGTGCCCGTCACTGCGGCCGTGACCGCGGAAGCGCCCGAGGCTTTCGTTCCGGAAACGCTCGACACGCTGCCCTATGCCCTCCCTCGGCAGGATACGCGCTGGCGTTTCGGTCCGCGCATGCGTTCACAGGTAAAGCCCGACCGGCCGCGCGCGAGGAGAACTGCGTGAGTATCGGCCGCGAAGACCGGGTGCGCGCACACACCGCACCGGATGTGAATGCGCGCATAGACGATGCGATGCGCGACCGGCTTTTTTCGTACAGCACCCGTAGCGATGCCGAAATCTCCGCGCGCATCGAGGCACTCGACCGTGAATGGGACATCGAACGCTATCTCGAAGTGATGGCGCCGAGCTTTGCGTTGACCGGCATCGGCCTGGGTTTCATCAGTGATCGCAAATGGTTTTTCCTGTCGGGTGCCGTCCTCGCGTTTCTCGTTCAACACGCGCTGCAGGGCTGGTGCCCTCCCCTCACCGTGCTGCGCCGCCTGGGCGTGCGCACCCGTCGCGAGATCGGCGAAGAACGATATGCGTTGAAAGCTTTGCGCGGCGACTTCTCGGGTCTGCCGCCGGATGCTCCGCGTAACCGCGTGACGCGCGTGGACGCGGTGCTCGACGCCGTCAGAAGTTAGGGACGGCAGCAGGTCCCGCGCGCAACGCCGCGTGGATTGCGCCATGCTCACCCGCAGTCCAACGTCATGCGTTTATTGCGTGGTATTCCCATGTCCTCTATAGTTGCGCGCGATGAGAATAACAATGATCGCGCTGGGAGTAATGGCGCTTGCCGGATGCGCGTCGGCTCCACGCATGCAGACGACGCAGACAGCCGAAGCGACACCGCCCCGTGCGCCGGTCGTGCTCAGCCCGCGCGCGATGGACGAAATCGGCTCGGGCCGCGCGCGCGAGCTCGCATTACATGCGCTGAGCTATATCGGGGTGCCGTACCGCTACGGTGGCAGTTCGCCGGAGACCGGTTTCGATTGCAGCGGCCTGGTGCAGTACCTGTACAGCCGCGTTGCCGGCGTCGTGCTGCCCCGCACGACCGAAGCGCTGAGCGAGATCGGCGCACCAATCGCGCCAGGCGAACTGGAAACCGGCGATCTCGTCTTTTTTGATACGCTGCGCAAAGCCTATTCGCACGTCGGCATTTATCTCGGCGACCAGCGTTTTATCCACGCGCCTGCTACCGGCGGCCAGGTCGAGCTCGTTGACCTGCGCACCCGCTATTGGCAAACCCGGTTCAGCGGCGCGCGTCGCCCCACGCTCTAAAGCCTCTTCCCCTCGATAAATCAGCAGCATACGCCCGCGCTGAGGTTCCCCGCTGGAGTGATCGACATCAGCGGTTAACGCGATTCGTTCTCATTTATGTTGTTTTTGAGAATCATTCTTGTTACGATGCCGGCCAGACTCAGGTTCCTACACAACGGCCCGGACCGATGGAGATGATGTTTATGGCCTCGCTCGCAAGACATACCCTTTCACTCGCGCTCGCTGCGGCGCTCGCCACGACGACCCTCGCGGCGGCGGCGCAGGAGAAGCTGCTGAACCTCTACTCGTCGCGTCACTACCAGACCGACGACGCGCTCTACGCGAACTTCACGAAGCAGACCGGTATTCGTATCAACCGCATCGAAGCCGGCGAAGACCCGCTCATCGAGCGCCTGAAGAACGAAGGCACTGCAAGTCCCGGAGACGTGCTCGTGACCGTCGATGCCGGCCGTCTGTGGCGCGCGGAACAGCTCGGGCTCCTGCAGCCTATCAAGTCCCCCACACTCGATGCGCGCCTGCCCGATCACCTGCGCGCGAGCAGCCGACAATGGTTCGGCTTCTCGGCGCGAGCACGTGTGATCGTTTATAACAAAGCTACGGTCAATCCGGCCGACGTTCAAAATTACGAAGACCTCGCCAACCCGAAGCTCAAAGGAAAAGTCTGCACGCGCTCGGGCAGCCACGTTTACAACCTGTCCCTCATGAGCGCGCTGATCGAGCACTGGGGCGAGCGCCAGGCGGAAGAGTGGGCAAAAGGCGTCGTCTCGAACTTCGCGCGTGCGCCGCGGGGCGGAGACACGGACCAGATCATGGCCGTTGCAGCCGGCGAGTGCGAAGTGGCAATCAGCAACAGCTATTACTACGTTCGGCTGATGAAGTCCGAGAAGCCCGAGGACAAGAAAGCGATGCAGGCTGTCGGGCTGATCTGGCCGAACCAGAAAAGCTTCGGCACTCACATGAACGTGTCGGGCGCCGGCGTCCTGAAAAGCGCACCGCATCGCGATGCCGCCATTCAGTACCTCGAATACCTGGCGAGCGACTCCGCTCAGAGCTACTTCGCGAACGGCAACAACGAATGGCCGGTTGCGAAGGGCGCAAAGCTCGACAACACGAGTCTCGCGTCCCTTGGCAACTTCAAGACGGATACGCTCAACATCTCGGCGCTCGGGAAAAACCAGCCGGCGGCCCAGAAAATATTCGATCGCGTCGGCTACAAGTAACAGCTGTCAGTTGCCGCGCCGCTCGTGTCCCGTCTTGTTGAGCATGATGCGTGAGAGCAGGATCAGTGGCAGCAGTCCTACCAGCACGATCGTAAGGGCGGGCGTGGCCGCTTCGGAAAGCCGTTCATCGGATGCGAGGTTGTAAGCCTGCACGGCGAGCGTATCGAAGTTGAACGGACGCATTACGAACGTCGCCGGCAGCTCCTTCATCACGTCGACGAACACGAGAAGTCCCGCCGATAGCGTGCTGCGCCACAGCAGCGGCGCATGCACGCGTCCAAGCGTCGCCCACGGGCCGACGCCGAGCGAGCGCGCGGCGCTATCCATGGCCGGTCTGATTTTCGTGAGCCCGGCCTCCACCGGTTGCAGCGCGACGGCGAAGAACCGGACGAGATAGGCGTAGACGAGCGCCGCCATACTCCCGGTCAGGATCAGACCCGGCGATGTGCCGGTCAGCGTTTGGATGGCTGCGGCCAAGACATGGTCGAGGCGCGTCATCGGTATCAGCACGCCGACCGCAATCACCGCCCCGGGCACCGCGTAGCCCATTCCGGCGATACGGATTGCGCCATGCACGAAGGCCGAGCGCGTCGCGCGGCCTGCATAAGCCACGAGGAGTGCCAAACACACTGCGAGAAATGCAGTCAGGGCACCCAGCGATACCGTGTTCCAGGTGAGATCGAGATAGCGGGCACCAAACTGCGTGTCGCCACCGGAAATCGCGAGCTTGAGAAGAATCGCACAGGGCAGCAGAAAACCCAGCACGAGCGGCGTCACGCAAAACAACACCGCGATCACCGCGCGCATGCCCCGCAGCCGGTACACGTTGCGCAAGCGCTTGCGATGCGACGTCGTGTGGAAGGTCGCGCGCGCACGTGTCGCGCGCTCGACGAAAAGCACCAGAAAGACGAAGGCCAGCAGGATCGCCGACAGCTGCGCCGCCGCGACGGGATCTCCGAGCGAGAACCAGGCGCGAAAAATTCCGGTGGTGAACGTCTGCACGCCGAAGTAGGCGACCGTGCCGAAATCGGCAAGCGTCTCCATCAGCGCGAGGGCGGTGCCTGCAACGATTCCGGGACGGGCCAAGGGCAGCGCGACGCGCAGAAACGTCCCCCACGGGCCGAAGCCGGAGCCCCGCGCAACTTCCAGCATGCTGTCGGACTGCTCCAGGAAGGCGGAGCGCGCGAGCAGATACACGTACGGATAGAGCACGAGCGACAGCATGACGACCGCGCCACCGAGGGAGCGTATCTCGGGAAACCAGTACTGCCGCGGTCCCCACCCCGTGAGCTCGCGTAACCACGTCTGCACGGGCCCCGAAAACTGCAGGAAATCCGTGTATGCATACGCCATCACGTAAGCCGGCACCGCGATCGGGAGCAGTAGTGCCCATTCGAAGACTTCGCGGCCCGGAAAGCGGCACATCACCGTCAGCCACGCCGTCGAGATACCGCCCACCATCACGCCGAAAGCGACGCCCAGCATGAGCAGCAGCGAATTGACCACATACTCCGGCAGCACGGTAGAAGCGAGATGCGTCCACGTACCTTCCGTTGGCGTGAAGACGCTGCTCAGCACGACGACGATGGGCAAAGCGAGGACACCCGCAATGAGGACCGTCAGCGCGCCGAGCGCTGTCGGCCGTGGAACATGAAGCACACGGCGCCTGAACGACGCCAGCGATGCAGTGCGATTCATTGCGTGAAGACGCCAAGCTCCTGGAAGACCGCGCATTTTCACTTTAACAAGAATCATTTGCAACGAGCCCACGTATAATCAGTCCATGTCAGCGTTGCTCGAAGTGCGGCACGTCAGCCACTCATACGACGAGCGGCCAGTGCTGGAGGACATTTCGTTCGAGCTCGAGCCTGGTGCGATCGGCTGTCTGCTCGGCCCGAGCGGCTGCGGCAAGACGACTGTCCTCCGCTGCATTGCAGGATTCGAGACCGTCACCGACGGCGAGATCGCGCTCCACGGCAAGGCGATGAGTCGCCCCGGCTACACGGTGCCCGCGGAGCGTCGTCGCATCGGAATGGTGTTTCAGGACTACGCGCTCTTTCCGCATCTCACGGTGGCGCGGAACATCGCGTTCGGCTTACGCGACGCGTCCGAGGCGGAACGAAACACGCGCGTCGCCGAGCTTCTCGACATCGTCGGACTGCACCAGGTCGCCACCCGCTACCCGCACGAGCTCTCCGGCGGTCAGCAGCAACGCGTAGCGCTTGCCCGGGCGCTGGCGCCGCGCCCGGAGCTCATGCTGCTCGATGAGCCTTTTTCGAACCTGGACGTGGAGATGCGGGAGCGTCTGAGTCTCGAGGTGCGCGAGATCCTCAAGCATCAGAAAACGACGGCCATCCTCGTGACGCACGATCAGCACGAGGCGTTCAACATCGCCGACGAGATCGGCATCATGAGCCACGGACGCATCGAGCAGTGGGACACGCCGTATCACCTGTACCATGAGCCCGCAAGCCGTTTTGTCGCGGACTTCATCGGTCAGGGCGTGTTTCTGCCGGGGATGGTGCTCGACGAGGCCACGATCGGGCTCGAGCTCGGCGCGCTGCGCAGCCGGCTCACCCAGGCGCTGGAACCCGGCACGCACGTGGATGTGCTCCTGCGGCCCGACGACATCCTCCACGACGACTCCAGCCCTCTGCAGGCCCGCGTGCTGCACAAGGCTTTTCGCGGCGCGGAATTCCTCTACACTCTGCAGCTTCCCGGCGGCGGACGCGTGTTATCCCTCGTGCCGAGCCATCACAACCACGCCGTCGGCGAGTCGATCGGTATACGTCTGGAAATCGATCACGTGGTCGCGTTTCCACGCCCGCAATCGAGTTGATGGGGAACCGCTAGCGGGACGTAGCGGCCTTCACCGCCAGCGCGAGCTCCCACACCGCCATCGCGTAGTTGATGGAGCGGTTGTAGCGCGTGATCACGTAAAAATTGTTGAGTCCGAGTAGCAGCTTTGGGCCCGCATCCGTCTGGACGTAAAAGACTGTCGCTTCAGCCGTGTCATCGACCGGCTCCTGCACGATCACGCCGCGGCTGCGGAGCTCGGCGATAGTGATGTGCGGACGAATCCCACCGGCAAGAATGGGCCCGACGTCCGCTTCGCCCGGCTCCGCCGAGACAATCGTCGGCGCGCCTTTTTTCCACCCGAAGCTGCGATAGTAGTTCGCGATACTGCCGATCGCATCCGCGGCACTGTCGACGAGGTCCCGCCGGCCGTCCCCGTCGAAGTCCACTGCGTACTTGCGATAACTGCTGGGCAGGAACTGCGGAATGCCGATCGCACCCGCGTACGAGCCGCGCAGCGTTCCGGGCCGCACGCCGGCTTCCCGCGTGAGCAGCAGATACTCTTCCAGCTCGCCGCGGAAATACTCTGCGCGCGGGGGGTAATCGAACGCGAGCGTTGAGAGCGCGTCCAGCACTTTCAACGTGCCCATGTTGCGTCCGTAGAGCGTCTCGACCCCGATCGTCGCGACGATCAGTTCCGCAGGCACGCCGAATTCGCCGCTGGCGCGCTCCAGGGCAGCTGCGTTTTCTCGCCAGAACCGCACGCCGTTTTCGATACGCACCGGATCCACGATGCGCCGGCGATATTCGAACCATGGCCGTGCCGTGCTCGGCGCCGACATTGCGCGGATGATCGACGGCCGCAGCTGTACCTGCTGAAGGAGCTTCCGCAGTCCGGCACTGTCGTAGCCGTGCTTCGTCTGCATGTGGGCGATGAACGCTTCCATTTCCGGCCGAAGCACGGATTCGGCGGCCAGTACACTCCAGGACATGAGGAGCATGCCGGCAGCTGCAATGAAAAGGAGAGCCTTGCGTGACATGGCAGCGGTAACGGCCGAAATTGCAAAGGGTGAATGGTAAATCGGAAAAGCGACGAACCGAGGCTCGTGTCGCGAACCCAGGAAGCGGGATTCGCGCCCGGCGTAAAGCTCGAGGGGCGGCTTGGCGGCCGAACGGCCGTAAGCGTGTGGGCGCGCTTAACTTTCTGCGGATTCGACGGCCGGGGCCGAGCGACGGCAGAGGGATGCGGCGGCGCCGAGTGTGGTCGGCCGGCCAAGAAAATAGCCTTGCGCGCGCATGACACCGAGCATGCGCAACGTCTTGAGCTCGGCAGCGGTCTCGACGCCTTCCGCGACGACTTCGCTGCCGTTTTCGCTTGCAAACTGGATGAGCGCAGCGGCGAGCGCCCGGCGCGCGGCATCGGTATCGATGTTGCGCGTCAGGCTCATCGGTATCTTCACGATGTTCGGCCTGAGACTGAGGATGTGCCGGAAGCTGCTGAGCCCCGCGCCGCTGTCATCGACGGAGATGCGAAGTCCGTCCTGCCGCAGCGGACGCAGCGCTTTCGTGATCTCGTCGTACTCGCGAATGCTGACGTGCTCGTTGATCTCCAGCACGATACGCCCGAGTGGCACGTGCTGGAAAGCATGCTCGAGCTGCCCGTTCAGCACGATGTTCGGAGACACATTGAAGCCGACGTAGATGCCTTCGGGAAGGCTGCTGAAGCTCGCCAGCGCCTGCTCGATCACCTTTATTTCCAGGGCGACATCGAGGCCCACCGCCGCCGCATCGGCAAACCACGCGTCGGGGGAACGCATCGGTGTCGTCGTAAACCGGGCGAGTGCTTCGAACCCGATCACCTGCGCGTGCTTCAGGTCGAAAACGGGCTGATACACGAGCGAGATCGCACCGCCGTTCAGCACCGATTGCACCTGCCCCATGAGATCGTGTGCCTGCTGCTGGCCACGAACGTCCGCTTCGATGTGCTCTGCCGCCATTTCCGCGAAGACGCGCATCAGGCTCAGGTCCCGACTGCCCAGGGAGCGGTCCGGCATCGCGCTCGTGCAGGCGAGCGTTCCGTAAACCGTGCCGTCGTAGAGACGGATCGGCACACAGATATGCGCACCTACAGGCACGAGCCTCGTGAATCCAAGCTCGGTCGCTGCAGTGAGCTCGGCCGTATCCTGGATGAGATCGGGCAGCCGACCATCGACGACACGCTGGCAGTAGGTGTCCTCGATCGGATCGCTCGCACCCATTTGCACCGCGGTGTTGGGGCGAGCCGCATCGACGTAACGGAATACGCGGCGCCCGTCCCTGAACTGGGAGATGAACGCGACGTCCATGCCCAGATGCGTGCGTAGCGCGCGCAGCGCGCGCGGCAGCAACTGGTCGGGGGACACCGTTTTCGGCGCCTTGTCCTCGACCAGGAAGTTGAGCATCAGTATTTCGCTGGATGCCGCAGACATAAGTTTGTTTTTTATTGGAAAAACACCGCGCAGTGATACTCGGCGGG